>Ga0114994_10002955_pt1 | contig 12455 bp, 13 predicted proteins | sample ArcticOcean_MG_C_9_FD_87043 | JGI IMG/M metagenome (GOLD analysis project Ga0114994, IMG submission 87043) | Marine microbial communities from western Arctic Ocean - ArcticOcean_MG_CB2_152 | ecosystem: Environmental > Aquatic > Marine > Oceanic | place: Arctic Ocean: Canada Basin | collected... | reverse complement strand
TGCAACATGACCGCGCGGGACTGGAACCCCGTATTTTGAAAGCAACTGCTTTCCTTGATATTCATGAATGTTCATGAGGACCTCGTTTTTATAGGTTATTTGGCCGGGTATATTAGGTTCTAACCCTTATTTTTTAATAGAAGCTTTTTTAGCATTAGCTTTCTTAGGTGCAGCCTTTTTAGCAGGTTTTTTTTTAACGACTGCCTTTTTCGCAGCAGTTTTCTTAGGTGCAGCTTTTTTAGTAGAAGCGGCTTTCTTTGCAGCAGGCGCTGCCTTCTTTGCAGCAGGTGCTGCCTTCTTAGCAGTAGGCGCTTTTGCAGCTTTTGCCGCAGCAGCTTGAAGCTTAGCTGTTAGATTTATAAGGCCTTGAACTTCTTTAACAGACTTTTTGAACATCGCCTTTTCAACCGCGTCCAATTTAACTTCAACAATCCGCTCGACACCCTTGGCCCCAATAACAACAGGAACTCCAACATACATACCCTTAACGCCATATTCGCCTTTTAGGTATGCCGCGCAAGGAAGAACACGTTTTTTATCTTTTAAGTATGATTCAGCCATCGAAATCGCTGCTGATGCAGGTGCATAAAAAGCAGAGCCCGTTTTCAATAAGCCAACAATTTCACCGCCGCCCATGCGCGTGCGTTTAACGATTTCGTCGATGCGTTTTTGTGTGGTCCACTTCATTTCGATCAAATCAGGAAGTGGAATGCCGGCTACTGTTGAATAGCGAATGGATGGAACCATCGAATCACCGTGACCACCCAAAACAAATGCTGTTACGTCTTCAACGGATACTTTGAATTCATTAGCCAAGAAGTAACGGAAGCGAGCTGAATCCAGCACACCAGCCATACCAACAACTTTGTGATGAGGAAGCCCAGATGCATCACGAAGCACCTTAACCATTGCGTCTAATGGATTTGTAATACAGATAACAAACGCTTTTGGCGCATTCTTTTTAATACCTGCGCCAACTTGTTGCATCACAGATGTGTTAATGCCAATTAAGTCGTCACGGCTCATGCCGGGCTTTCGGGCAATGCCAGCTGTTACAATAATAACATCTGCGCCTTTAATTCCTGCATAAGACTTTGTGCCTTGTACGTTGGAATCGAAGCCGTCGACGGGAGAGCTTTGTGCAATATCAAGTGCTTTGCCCTGTGGAATTCCGTCAACGACGTCAAATAGAACAACGTCGCCCAAGTCTTTAAGACCAGCTAAGTGAGCCAGTGTTCCGCCGATATTACCAGCGCCAATGAGTGCAATTTTATTACGGGCCATGATTCAATCCCCATGCTTGTGAAATAAATGAGTTCATCCATTGAAGCTTAAGCTCATGCATGAAATATTGTCGTACCTTGTTTCAGAGTCTAGGGCAAGCATTCGCTGAGTTTTCAGAGGCTTAGCGGATGAGTGCCTGTAAAGAATGAAGAGATTTAACTCCAGGCGATGTCTAACCCAATATCGACTGCGGGCGCGCGCTGGGTTATGGCACCAACGGAAATGAAGTCGACGCCTGTTTCTGCGATAGCACGGATGGTCTTTAAATTAACGCCGCCAGAGGCTTCTAATGGAATTTGGCCCTGAATAAGGTCTACAGCTTGACGCAAAACAGGAGGAGGCATGTTATCAAGAAGAAGAGAGTCTGCTCCTGCATCAAGGGCTTCTTGAACTTGTTCCAAAGTATCGCATTCCGCCTGAATTTTAATGCCACCAAAGTTATGCGACTTGGCCGCGCGAACCGCTGTGGCAATATCGCCAGCAACAGCGATATGATTATCTTTAATCAAAATTCCGTCATCTAGGCGGATGCGGTGATTGGTTCCGCCACCGCACCTGACGGCATACTTAGATAAGTTCCGCAAACCTGGCACTGTTTTACGGGTATCTAAAAGGGTCGCTTTGGTCCCCAATATTTCTGTCACATATGCGTTGGTTAATGTGGCAATACCAGACAAGAACTGAACGCTGTTCAAAGCGGTTCGTTCTGCTGTTAACAATCCTTCAGCGGGGCCTTCTAATTCGACGAGCACATCGCCCGGTGAAACGGCCGTCCCATCGGTAGCCAAAATTTTAATCCTAGCATTGGGGACTAGACGTTTCACGATTTCTTCGACAATCGGCATGCCTGCAACAACCATGTATTCACGAGCGACCATGCTGGCTTTTAATTGAGCATCACCGGGAACGGTTGCGCGGGTTGTTAAATCGCCTTGGCCAATATCTTCGGCTAAAGCTACGTCAACAGCGGCAGCAATATCCGCCGGGTCCATTAAAAATGTTGTCATTTTTATTCGGCTGCTTGTGTCATTGGTTTTTTAGCGGGGGGGGGTGACATTTCGAGCATCTTTTGCAAGGGCTTTAGGGCCTGTAATCGAAGCTCTTCTGAAATGTCAATGCCCGGTGCTTCGTTAACCATGGAAAGATACAGTTTCTCAAGCGAGTTGAGCGCCATAAATGGGCAGTTGGCACAATTGCAGCTACCATCATTTCCTGGAGCTGGAATAAACGTTTTTCCCGGCGCCTGTTTTTGCATCTGGTGAATGATATGCATTTCAGTGGCAATGATAAACTCAGTTTCGCGAGATGTCGTTACGAAATCCAAAATCGACCGGGTCGAGCCAACGTGATCTGCATGCTGTAAAATTCCGCCATGGCATTCGGGGTGGGCTGCAACTGGTGCGCCGGGGTGTTGGCCTTTTAGCTTAATCAGCTCACGCTCTGAAAATTGATCGTGAACAATACATACGCCGTCCCACAAAACCATTTGGCGGCCCGTTTCGCGGGCAAGCCAGCCGCCTAAATGGCGATCGGGAGCAAAAAGAATTGGTTGATCCGCTGGAATTTGATCAATGATATATTTGGCGTTAGAAGAGGTCACAATTATATCAGAATGGGCTTTAACGGCGGCGGAACAGTTAATGTAGGTCAAAGAAATATGGTCAGGGTGCTTGGCCCGAAACTCAGCAAATTCTTTTGGCGGGCAGGAGTCTTCAAGCGAACACCCTGCGTCTGCGTCAGGAATAACCACGGTTTTGTTGGGACTTAAGATCTTTGCGACTTCAGCCATAAAGCGAACACCGCAAAAGACAATCATATCGGCGTCCGTTGCAGCCGCCGCGCGCGAAAGATCCAACGAGTCCCCTACATAATCAGCGATGTCCTGCAATTCAGGGTCCTGATAATAATGGGCCAAAATGATTGCATTCTTTTCGTGCTTTAATCGTTTAATTTCAGCCCAAAGATCAAGTTTAGGATCAATTTGCGCTTCAGTAAGCGCATTCGGGGCAGGAAAAACGACGGTTTCCATGATGTAACATCCTCATTCTAAACAAGATATATGAAGCGCAAAAGCAATCCTTTTCGCTTTTGCATTGTGTCTATTCAGGACCATATATAAGCGTTACCAAGCGGGGCGGCAATCCCTTGTGTGCAGTTGCAGTATTTTGTTGGCTTATTCGTCTTTTGACCCATGGGGCAGGGCCATATATTCTGGCGATTGCATTTCAAGCAGGCGCGATACCGTACGCTCAAATTCAAAGGCCCCATCGCCTTGGGTATAAAGTTCTGTTGGTGGGGTTTCAGCTGCGCAAATAAATTTAGTTTTATGGTCATAAAGGGCATCAATTAAAGTGACGAACCGCTTGGCTTGATCCCGGTTGTGGGGGCCCAATTTTGGAATGCCATCCAAAATAAAAGTGTGGAAGGCATTGGCCAAAGTCAAATAATCACCTGCACCAAGCGGCTGAGCGCACATCTCAGGAAAGCTTGTTAAGCCAACCCCCTCAGCTGCTTTTTCGATTGTGATTATGCGTCCGTTAACATTTAAATCTCTTTTTTGAGGCTCGATCCCTATGCTTAATGCATGAAAGTCGCTTTGTAATTTTTCTGATGCCTGATCATTGGCAGGTGACAAATAAGCATCCATTTCGCGCAAGCGCTGCAATCGATAATCGATATCAGAATCCAATTGAAGAACGGTCATTTTTTCATTCAGCATATCGATGAACGGCAAGAACCGTTCGCGCTGTAATCCATCTTTATACAAATCATTGGGGTGGCGGTTGGATGTGGTTACGATCACGATCCCTTGTTCGAACAGGGCTTCGAATAGGCGGCCCAAGATCATCGCGTCTCCAATGTCGGTGACATGAAACTCATCGAAACAAAGAAGCCATGCTTGACCGACAATAACTTTGGCCAAAGCCTTTAAAGGGTCACTGGATTTTGGGACCTTACCTGATTTTTGAGCTTCACGGAAAGTATGAAGGCGGCGGTGGACTTCTTGCATGAATGCATGAAAATGAACGTGTTTGCGCTCAGATACATGGGTGTGATCGTAAAACAAATCCATCAACATGGTCTTGCCGCGACCGACCCCGCCCCACATATATATCCCTTTTGGCACCGGGCGTTTGCGGAAACTTAGGCGTGCACGCCAGCCCGTTTGGCCCATTTGCGCGCCGTATAGTTCAAGCTCTGAATGAAGGGCCTGTAGGAGCTCAATGGCTTTTTTTTGGTTTTGATCAACTCGAATTTCACCGTCGTTGACCAAGGCCTCATAAGCTTGGATGGGATCTTTTTCTGCGGTCATTTATAAAGCCCAACTGATCTTAAACACCGCCCGATACAGGAATGCAGGCACCGTTAGTGAACGTGTTTTTGTCATCTAACAACCACATTACTGCATTTGCGATTTCTTCAGGATGGCCACCGCGCCCCATGGGCATTAAGGCTCCTCGCTCAGTAAACCGATTCGGTTTTCCGCTGTTGGCATGAATGTCAGTATCAACAATACCCGGAAGGATAGCGTTTACACGAATGCCTTCTTTGGCTACTTCTTTGGCTAGTCCGATGGTCATGGCATCGACTGCCCCTTTTGATGCTGCATAATGAACATATTCTCCAGGGCTTCCTAAGCGGGCGGCAACGGAGGATATATTTATAATAACGCCTCCTTTCCCGCCATGGGTCGTCGACATCCGTTTGACTGCTTCGCGCATTGTCATCATACAGCCAACAATATTTACATCCATAACCCGTTGTGCAGTCGCGTGGTCCAACTCATCGACCCGACAAAACTTACCAGTAATTCCGGCATTATTAATCAACCCATGAAGGGTGCCTAACTCTTTGTCGACGGCTTCAAACATCGCAACAATTTCAGCCTCTTTAGCCATATCTGCTTGATAGATCATTGCCTGTACGCCTGCGCTTCTGATTTGGCTCGCAACGGCTTCGGCTTGTTCCTGATTGTTGGCGTAATTGATACAAATATCGAAACCTGCGCCTGCGGCTTGAAGGGCGATTTCTGCGCCAATGCCACGGCTGGCGCCTGTTATTAAAAGAGTTTGGCTCATTTGGACTTTTCTTTCTTTTGAGGCGTGGTTTTTGCCGGCGTATACACTGGTTCGAGTGCTTTTGAGCGCACGTTAGTTTCCATTTTCCAGCGTTTTTTTCGGGCCTTGGAATCTTTGATATCCTCGCTCAAGTTCACATCAGCCCAAATAACAATTTGCCCTTCTTCGATGTCAGATTTGAGTTGAACGCCATGGGCTAGGCCAATAGGGATTGCGCCTAAACTCAATGAGTCATTTGCAACTATCAAGCGGCCCCAGACGTTAAAGCCGCCTTCGCCGTCTAAGGCTTCCTCTTTGCACAAATCATGTTTGACCTTTAATAGGCTATGTATGTTCATGATATTTTTCTTAAAGCCATTGTCATTATAATAAACGGGTGACCTCTTTGTTATAAAATTTAATGTATCATTTATATTTGGCGTATGCGACGACAATTGAAATTGAGGTAGATTCCTCGCCTGATCATATATTTGATTCCATTTCATCGGCAACAGAGCTTGATTGAAGATCATTCATTAACCGCAGACCATCAATAGACAATTTTTGAATATCTGTGTTTTTATTTTGGCTCATCTTCCTTTTGGCTTCAATACGCAGAACTGGGATTTCAAACGCGACTATCCCCTTGAGCATTCCAATCAATATGGATTGGTCCATTTTGTCTGTGGTCCATTTTCCTGTGATTTTGTTCTCGTTGGCGCTGTTTAGTTTGCGCAACAGGTCAAGAACTGCATCCGTATCACTAATTATTTGAGGCCGCCCATAAGCGTGAACCACCGCATAGTTCCAGGTGGGGACTGCGTTGTCGGATTGTAACCATTTGGGTGTAATAAAGGCATGGGGACCAGTAAATATGGTCAGTGATTCATTGGGCGTATCGAAATATTTCCAATGGTCGTTCGCCCGTGCAACGTGCGCGTACAAAGTGCCAAGCTTGCCTTTGTCAGGTTCGAAATAGAAGGGTAAATGCGATGCGAACGGAGTACCATCCACGGATGTAACCAAAGACGCAAAGCTGTTGGTTTTTATATAGCGGGTTTGCGTATCGAAATCATCTTCATTGAAATGCTTTGGTACATACATAGTTTATCTTCCGGTAAAATATAATACCAGAAGATAAATCAATTTATGTCTGATCAAAAGAGCCTTTTATAACCGTTTGAGCAATGCCGACTTGATTTCGCCAATGGCCTGACCCGGATTTAGATTTTTTGGACAGGTGTTGGTGCAATTCATAATTGTATGGCATCTGTACAGACGGAATGGATCATTCAATTCATCTAAGCGTTTTCCTGTCGCTTCATCTCGGCTATCGGCAATCCAACGATAGGCTTGCAATAAAACTGCTGGGCCTAAGTAACGGTCACCGTTCCACCAATAGCTAGGGCAACTGGTTTGGCAGCAGAAACACAAAATACATTCCCAGAGGCCGTCTAGTTTTTTTCGCTCTACTGGGCTTTGTAGGCGCTCGCGGTTTGGAGCTGGGGTATCGGCTTGTAACCAAGGCTCAATCGAGCGGTATTGCGCATAAGGAACATTTAGATCTGGAACCAAATCTTTAATCACAGGCATATGTGGTAATGGGAACACTTTAATGTCGCCATCAATGTCTGAGATCGATTTGATACAGGCCAGAGTGTTGGTGCCATCAATATTAAAAGCGCAGGACCCACATACACCTTCGCGGCATGAACGCCGGAAAGTTAAGGTGGTATCTATTTCGTTTTTAATATGGATCAGGCCATCCAAAACCATTGGCCCGCAGACGTCCAAATCAACTTCAAAAGTATCGACAGTTGGGTTGTCTCCAGAGTCCGGATTATACCGGTACACTTTGAAGTTCCGAACGTTGGTCGCACCCTCAGCAGCCTTATGGGTCTTGCCTTCGGAATACTTTGAGTTGGCGGGGAGTGAAAGTTCTACCATTTTTTTTTCCTTTTATCCCAGCTTAATAAACCCGAGCCCGGGGCTCGATATATTCGACTTCATCGGTCAAGGTATACTCATGAACCGGGCGATAATCTAAATCGACTTTGCCTTTTTCATCAATCCACGCAAGCGTGTGTTTCATCCACTCTTTGTCATCCCGATCTGGGTAATCTTCGTGGGAGTGGGCGCCGCGACTTTCGTGGCGGGCTTCGGCTGAATAAAGCGTCGTTTTTGCGCTGATCATTAGGTTCTCTAATTCAAGCGTCTCAACCAAATCAGAATTCCAAATCAAGGATTTATCCGTAACGCTCACATCGTCCATTTGTTTCCAAACAGCATCAATTTTTTCGCAGCCTTCCGTTAAAACTTCAGACGTTCTAAATACAGCCGCATTGCTTTGCATGGTGCGTTGCATTTCTAGGCGAACTTCAGATGTTTTCGTGCCACCCTTGGCATGGCGAATACGATCAAAGCGCTCTAAGGCTTGGTCGGTGGAGCCTTTGCGGAACGGGCGAAGCGTGTCGCCGGGGGTGATTAATTCACGTGCTCGAATTGCAGCGGCACGACCAAAGACAACCAAATCCAACAGCGAGTTCGTGCCTAAACGATTGGCACCGTGAACAGATGCCGACGCACATTCACCAATCGCCATTAACCCAGGGACAACCGCATCGGGGTTTTCTTTTGTGGGGCGTAATGCTTCGGTTCTAAAATTGGTTGGAATGCCGCCCATGTTGTAGTGAACCGTTGGCAGAACTGGAATTGGCTCTTTTGTGCAATCAACACCGGCAAAAATACGCGCAGATTCCGTAATGCCCGGAAGCCGCTCGCCCAAAGTCTCAGCACCCAAATGCTCGAGGTGTAAATGAATGTGATCGCCGTTAGCACCGATGCCACGGCCTTCACGAATTTCAACAGTCATGGAGCGGCTAACCACATCACGACTAGCCAAATCTTTGGCTGTTGGTGCGTAGCGTTCCATAAAGCGTTCGCCTTCTGAATTGCTTAGGTATCCGCCTTCACCACGTGCCCCTTCCGTAACCAAGCAACCCGATCCGTAAATCCCGGTTGGGTGAAATTGAATGAACTCCTGATCTTGCAATGGAAGCCCGGCGCGAGCGACCATGGCATTGCCATCGCCGGTGCAGGTGTGTGCAGATGTACAAGAGAAGTATGAACGTCCAGAGCCACCCGTTGCCATAATAACCATGTTGCCCCTGAACACATGGATCGTGCCATCGTCCATATTCCAAGCAACAACGCCTTCGCAGGTACCGTCTTCGCCCATTATCATATCAAGGGCAATGTATTCGACAAAAAATTCCGCGTTATGGCGCAAGCTTTGTTGATATAAAGTGTGCAAAATGGCATGGCCAGTCCGGTCTGCAGCGGCGCATGCCCGCTGGACGGGGGCTTCTCCAAAGTTACGCATATGACCACCAAAGGGACGTTGATAAATTTTGCCTTCTTCGGTTCGTGAAAATGGTACGCCATAGTGTTCCAGCTCAACAATCGCTGGTACAGCTTCACGGCACATGTATTCTATGGCGTCTTGATCGCCTAACCAATCGGCCCCTTTTACGGTGTCGTACATGTGCCATTCCCAATGATCTTCCGCCATGTTGCCTAGTGCCGCACTAATGCCGCCTTGTGCAGCAACGGTGTGGGACCGGGTTGGGAAAACTTTGGTGATGCAGGCGGTTTTTAAGCCGGCAATTGCCATGCCAAAGGTTGCGCGTAAGCCCGCACCTCCAGCACCAACAACAACAGCATCGTATTTATGATCAATAATTTCGTAGGCAGAGGACATGGTATTAAGAGCTCCCGACGGTCAGCCGTAGAACGGCAAAGACAGCAGATGTGCCAAAAATAATGGCAGCGAATTTAATAGCGATTAGCAACGTCATTTTTGTGCTTTCGCTTGGGATATAATCTTCAACAACCACTTGAAGGCCTAATTGACCATGGTGGAACATGCAGATGATTAGTAAAATGAGCAGCACTGGATTACCTTGGGTTCCGACCCATACGGTAAATTCAGCGTGGCTGGCTCCAGACATTTGTACGGCCGAATAAACGAACCATAAAGTCAGCGGGATCAATGCCATTCCGGTTAAGCGTTGCATCCACCAATGCTTAACGCCGTCATTGGTCGATCCTAGGCCGCGGACGCGGCCCAAAGGTGTGCGCATATCCATCAGGAACCTCCCACAATAGCATAACCAGCGAACCAAGTTAGAACGGTAAGCACGACTGCAAATATAAGGACAGCAATCCCCGTTGCTTGAACTTTTGTAAGGTCAAAGCCAAGTCCAAAATCCCAGCCCAAGTGACGAATACCATTGGCTAAATGAAAATATAGGGAAAACGTTAAACCCAGAAGAATCAGTTTTCCGAACCAAGAGCCTAATAGAGACTGAGCGTTCTCGAAAGCTTCAGGGCCGTAGGTTGCCGAAATCACCCAGCTTGCCAATAAAACCGCACCAAATGCCAAGAATAAACCGGTCATACGATGGGTAATTGATAAAAAGGAAGTGATTTGTGGCTTATAGATTTGCAGGTGCGGCGATAGGGGCCGGTTTTGCGATGCCATGGGGTCAAGCCTTGTCCACGTTAAATAAGAACGCATTCGACTGCGCCATTGATTTTTAATTCGTATACTTATGACAGTATAAAGTCAACGCGTGCCGGTGCGGAATGTGCTTAAAATTATGATTACATTGGAATGGTTTAGAATGCAGTCATTGATCTAATTAAGAACAGCTCTGTGAATAAGGTATGTGCAGATTGTGAAGAGGTAGGGAGTTACCCACAGATAATTCTACTTACCCCATCATTCAGCGTTGAATGCTATGGGCATCACAACGCATTATTTTAGTGAACGAAGGAGTGCGGATGCAGACCTGATTTTGTTTGCTTATGGGGCTTTATGCAGCATGAGTGATACGATATCGTTTTAATTAAGATGGTCTCTGCCCAGTGTGCATCTCGATTAAGGCTTGTGGTATGTTTCGTGTTTTTTTTGTACACGGAGCCTGGCCGGCTTCATGAGGCGTCAGATTGGTGCGGTGTATGCCGCACCTGTTGGTTGATTTCCCAGAATCCGCCTGTCTGACGCCTCTTTTACTATCAAAGCAACGAATCGAGGGCAATAGTTTTTTTATTTATGTATTAAAGACTTAGCCAGAAACTCATCTAACTAGAAACGGCGAGAAAACTTTTGAGTCGTTTTAATAGCTTATGGAATCTGGATTGATCCTTTGAATAACGCGTCTTTCTTTCATGCATTTGTAATAATATGAAGATGTCTCTTTAATGTTTTACAGGAGAAGTCATTTGCCAATAAAAAATTCGCAAATGAGCACTGTCGTGCGTGTTTTTTTATATAGGCATAAGCGCCCAATAATCGAAATCGAGGATGATATTCGCATGGTATTTACCATCGCTGTCTTTATCTGGGAATTTGGTGCTGCTTTTGTTTTTTGTTACGAATGTGCGAATTCTGAGTGCGCCGACATCCTCGCGGTTTGTAATGGGGGCTTTTTCGAGAATTTCAGACCAAGCTGAAACCGTGTCTCCATCAGATGTTGGGTTGTAATAACTGCAGCCATTTATGGCGGCAATTTTAAAGGCGTTGGCTAAGCCATTGAACGAGAGCACGCGGGCTTGGCTGATGACGTGCCCTTCATAAATAAGGTTCTTTTGTAACGGGTTTTGGTAAAGTTGTGCCGCCATTTTGTATTCTGTTGCATCGGTAGTCATGCTGTTTATATGGTCAATTTTTTCACCAACTTCATAATCATTAAACATATATTCTGATCCACAAAGATCCGTTTCATAGGTTTCAAAATTGAGCTCGGGGGACAGGGTGAAATGTTCGGGGTCAACGCGGGTTGGTAATTTGGGCACAGCGTCAATTGGTGTATTCGATGCGGGGTCCCGCTTTGGGATCAGGACCCAACGGACGTAATCCAAAACCATATCGCCGCGTTGGTTGCGACTTTGCGTTTGAATGTAAACCACACCAGACTGCCCGTTGGAACTTTCATTAAGGCCGATGACTTGGCTGCGGACGAGTAACGTGTCGCCCGGATAAACTGCAGCGCCAAATACACCGTTTGAATACCCTAAATTGGCCGTTGCACTGATCGACACCTCGGGCACGGTTTTGCTGAAAACAATATGGAAGACCAACATGTCATCAATGGGGGCACCTTCAAAACCTAAGTTCATGGCGACAATATCTGATGAGTTAACGGCAAACCGTGATCCATACAGGGCAGTATATAAAGACGCATCGCCTTCCGTTAGGGTGCGGGGTGTTGCGTGGATCAACTCCTGGCCTAAGGAGAAATCTTCAAAAAAATTCCCATTCGTGGTTTTAAGGCTCATTTAAAATTCCTACACTCTTATTAAATACCACATCGATTATTAATCGGGAATATAATGTCCCTCAATTGTATTGTAGTTGTGTGAAAGACGTTCGGACCCTACAGTTTCCTAGGTTACTAAGGCAAGGACTGGTTAATATTATTATATCAATCCTAATACTCACAATTAAGCAACCATAAGGTGTTGTTGTTATACATCTCTCGTTTTTGGGTTATTTGTGTGTAAAGGGACGTCGTAACTTTTGGAGTGATTACGTCAATGGAGAATTATCTAAAACACGTAAGCTCACTGATCGTCGATGATCAGGATTCTATCCGCATGCTTATTCGTCGAATTTTAAAAGACATTGGTTGCCGAAGAATTAAAGAGGCTTCAAATGTTAACGATGCTTGAAAAGATATTGTGATTAGCTAGCCTCATATTATTATTGCGGATTGGGAAATGTAGCCATCTAACGTATTGGAATTTACACGCAAAATTTGCCGTCACCCTAAAAGTCCGAACCCTTTCGTTCCAACCATGATGATGACCGGATATACCGAACTTGATCGGGTGATTGAAACTAGAGATACTGGAATTAGTGAATATGTCATTAAACTACTATCTGTAAAATATTTAATTGTTAGTATACATTCGGTTATAGAAAACCCACGTGAACTTATTAAAACCAAGTCGTATTTCGGGCCGGATCGTCGGCGCCGTTCTCTTATAGTTCAGGATGACCGACGCAAAAGGAGACGGGTGCTCAACAAGAAATCAAACTAGGTTTGG
>Ga0114994_10002953_pt1 | contig 12458 bp, 15 predicted proteins | sample ArcticOcean_MG_C_9_FD_87043 | JGI IMG/M metagenome (GOLD analysis project Ga0114994, IMG submission 87043) | Marine microbial communities from western Arctic Ocean - ArcticOcean_MG_CB2_152 | ecosystem: Environmental > Aquatic > Marine > Oceanic | place: Arctic Ocean: Canada Basin | collected... | reverse complement strand
TCTCGATAAGTGGTATAAAATTTTAGGGGCATGCAACAAATCGATTGCTAGTAAAAATGAACTTATATCTAACAAGATGTTAAATGCTTTAGCTGATGATGTTAATACACCTCAAGCTATAGCGGAACTTCACCAACTTTATAAAGCTGCAAATGATGGTGATACAGAGGCTTTGGAAATTTTTTATAATTCATGTCAATTTTTAGGTATTTTGATTTCAGATTATAGTTCTTGGTGCTCATGGCAGTCAAAAATTATTGATATAGATGAAAATCTTATTAATGAGCTTATTGAAAAGCGTAATGAGGCAAGAAGAGCTAAAGATTTTGCAGAAGCTGATCGAATTAGAGATGAACTATTAAATTTGAGTGTTATACTTGAAGATAAAGACAATGAAACAACATGGAAGCTAAAGTAGTGACTAAAGAAAGATTACATATTTTTGATACCACTCTAAGAGATGGGGCACAGACTCATGGTGTAGATTTTAATGTTGATGAAAAGAAGATTATTGCAAATAAATTAGATCTTCTGGGTGTAGATTATATTGAAGGTGGCTGGCCTGGAGCCAATGCTACAGATACAGCTTTTTTTAATGAAAAGTTAAATTTTAAAAATGCTTCTTTTACTGCTTTTGGTATGACCAAGAAAGTTGGCCGAAGTGCAGAAAATGATCCAGGTTTGGCGTCATTAATAAATACTAACGCAACTTCAGTTTGTATAGTTGGTAAGAGTTGGGATTTTCATGTTGAGCTAGCACTAGAAATTAAGTTAGAAGAAAATTTAGAAAATATTCAACAGTCTATCGAGTTTATTGTACAAAATAATAAAGAAGCTCATTTTGATGCGGAACATTTCTTTGACGGCTTTAAAGCCAATAAAGAATATGCCATAAAATGTTTAAAAGCAGCAGAAGAAGGCGGTGCACGCTGGATAATCTTATGTGATACCAACGGTGGAACTTTGCCACACGAAGTGGCAGAGATAGTTAGTGAAGTAGTTAAAATAATTCCTGGAAGTAAACTTGGAATCCATGCCCATAATGATACTGGTAATGCTGTTGCAAATTCTCTTACGGCAATTCATGCTGGAGTTCGACAAGTACAAGGTACTATTAATGGTTTGGGTGAGAGATGTGGTAATGCTAATTTAGTTTCTATAATTCCAACATTACTATTAAAGCCATATTTTAAAGATAATTTTGATTTAACTGTTTCTATAGATAATTTAAAATTATTAACTGATTTATCTCGCTTACAAGATGAGATTCTGAATCGATCTTCAAATAAGACCGCACCATATGTGGGGGCATCAGCATTTGCTCATAAGGGTGGCTTACATGCATCGGCTGTAAATAAAGATCCTAAAACTTATGAACATATAGAGCCAACCATTGTTGGAAATCAAAGACAAATTGTAATTTCTGAACAGTCTGGAAAATCCAATATTATTTCTAAATTAAAATCGGCCGGAATTAGTGTTAATGAAAATGATCAATCAATCCAAAAAATACTCGACCGGGTAAAAGAAAGAGAATTTACTGGCTATACATATGATGGTGCAGACGCATCATTTGAATTGTTAGTTAAAAAAGTTCTAGGTGAATTTCCAGAATTTTTTAGCACTAAAAGTTTTAAGATTAATATTGAAAATTCTGGTGATGAAGGTAGTACACTATCTAAAGCTGAAGTTATATTTGTAATTGGCAATAAAGATTTTAGCGGCTCAGGAGAAGGTAATGGACCTGTCAATGCCTTAGACAATGCTATTCGAATGAGTTTTAATTCAAGTGGATATGCGGATTATGTAAAAGATTTAAATCTTATTGATTATAAAGTTAGAATTTTAAACACCGGCACCGATGCAATAACAAGAGTATCGATTGAAAGTATTGATAAAGAAGGCAAGAGCTGGTTTACAGTCGGCGTGTCTGATAATATTATAGAGGCATCATTTAGAGCTCTCATAGATAGTGTTGAATATAAGCTTATGAAAGATAAGGCGCAGCCAATCACTTAAACTTAATGTCACATTTAAAACCAACCATCATTTTAGTTGATACACAACTTGCGGAGAATATCGGATTAGCTGCTAGAGCTATGTACAACTTTGGATTAATAGATCTTTTTTTAGTACGTCCAAAAATTGAATGGCCATCAGAAAAAGCTGCGGCAGTTTCTGTTGATGCACTACCTATTATTGATAATGCTAAATGTTTTAACTCATTGAAAGAAGCATTGGTGGGTATTCAGTACTCATACGCTTTTACAGCAAGAAAAAGAGAGATGGATAAAAAAGAAATATCAAATGAAGAGGCAATAAAAAAGATAGTCTTAAATCAAAATCAAAATTCTAATATTGCAATTATTTTTGGCGGTGAACAGTCTGGGTTAACTAATGATGATTTATCTTTAGTAAGTGAATGTGTTTCTATTGAAACAGATAATCTGTTCAGCTCATTAAATCTGTCGCATGCTGTTACTGTATTTTGCCACAGTTTATTTGTCGCAAAGAATTCTAACTTAGTAGAATCATCTGCAAAAAAAGAAAGTAGAGCTGTTGATCATAGCAAATTACATCATTTCTTTGACCACCTTGAGCGCGAACTTGACATTAGAGGATTCTTTGAGCCAGTTGAAAAAAAGCCAAGTATGCTAATAAAACTGCGAAATATCTTCCATAGAGCAGAGCTAAGTGAGAGAGAAATTGCCTCACTTCGTGGGGTTCTAACCTCTCTTACAAAATATAAGGACAAACAAGAAGATTAGGCGGTTTCAGGTTTGACAAAAGGTCTGAAACTAGTGTAAACCCTCTCTATTATTTACATATGACAAAAAGAATTTCAGCAAAACATAAAATTGATAGACGCTTAAGTGTTAACTTATGGGGACGTCCTAAAAGTCCTTTTAACTTAAGGAAATATAGACCAGGTCAACATGGACAAAAACATGCTGGTAAAATATCTGATTATGGAACGCAGCTTCAAGCAAAACAAAAGCTTAAAGGTTATTATGGTAACCTTAATGAGCGTCAGTTCAGTAACTGCTTTAAAGAAGCACTTAGATTAAAAGGTAACTCTGGAGAAAACTTAATTGGCTTACTTGAGAGACGTTTAGATACTGTTGTTTATAGATCTAAATTTGTACCAACCGTATTTTCAGCAAGACAATTTATTAATCATGGTCATGTAAAAGTGAATGGCAATAGAGTCAATGTTGCCAGTTATATGGTTAATGAGGGTGATGTAATTGAAATTAGAGATCAATCGAAATCATTAGCAATTGTTATGGAAGCAATCAAAAGTGCTGAAAGAGACATTCCGGGTTATATTATTGTTGATGAGAAAAAACTTACATCAACATTCGTACGCACACCAGAATTTGCAGAGGTTCCATTTCCAACGCAAATGGATCCAAATCTAGTAATTGAATATTACTCTCGATAAAAATTAATTATTCTTTGTGAGGAATTTGTTTATCTTTTAGGTAAGCGCTTAGCTCTCCTGATTCAAACATTTCTTTAACAATATCACACCCACCCACGAATTCACCTTTGATATAAAGCTGTGGAATAGTTGGCCAATCACTGAATATCTTTATGGTATCTCTGAGTTCACCGTCCTCAAGTACATCTACATCTTTAAAATCTACTTCTAAATATGATAGTGCATTCACAACTGCTGAAGAAAAACCACATTGTGGCATTTTTTTAGATCCCTTCATAAAGAGAACTACACCATTATCATCAATAGTAGTTTGAATAGTTTTCGTAGCTTGATCATTCATAGTTAATCTTTCTTAATTGAAGTTTTTACAGAAAGTGCATGGAGTATTCCCCCCATTTTATCACCTAATGCATCATATACCATTTTATGTTGTTGAATTCTACTTTTGCCCTCAAATGCTGATGAGATTACATGAGCTGAAAAATGGTTATTGTCTCCAGCTAAATCAATAATCTCTACTTCTGCATCAGGCAATGAAGCTTTTATAAGTTTCTCTATTTCAATTTGTTCCATTGGCATATTAATATTTTATACTTAATAACTCTAAATGCCTATTTCAATATGACTTAAAACTATATTTTCCAGGCTGTGTGGCGGATAAGATTAATAAGCCAGCAAATATACCAATGTTCTTAATGAAATTTTGCATTTCATGTTGCTGTTCTAAACCTGTAGCCATATCCCAGAAGTTATGCATATAGTAATTAATTATTAATGTTAGTAGAGCAAGTACAAGTGCTGAAATTTTAGAATGCCAGCCAATAATAATTCCAATTGAACATATGAACTGGATTATAATAGTTAAGATAAGAGCAATATGCACAAATGGAACATCGTGATCAGACATATAGTTGTACATAAAATCATAGCTAAAGATTTTTGGGATAGCACCAAATATTAAAAAATAGATTCCAATAATAATTCTACCAATTAATAAATTTATATCTCTAAGACTATTCATTTAGTGAAATTTTGAAACCAATTTTCATGGTTAGTTTTGAGATCCATAATAGAAATTTTTCCAATATCTTTGATTTCAATATTTTCATCTATGGTATGTCCAATACACTCTAGTACAACACTATGATCATTCGATAGCTTGTTTAATAAAGCTTCATTTTTTTTATCAATTTCAATTATATAACGACCTTGGTCTTCTCCAAAGAGATATGCATGATTTTTGCGCTCGCAATTAATAAAAATTCCTATGCCACTGCTTAATGACATTTCAGCTGCAGCAACTAGAAGTCCACCTTCACCTATGTCGTGTACAGATAGAGCTAAATTTTGACTGATTAATTCTAATACAAACTTACCATTTTTAAGTTCATTATTAAGATCAATTATTGGAGTACTTCCAAGCTCCTTATCTAGTATAATAGATAAGAACTGGCTATTTCCTAGATGACCGTTAGTTTCACCAATTGTATAAACCAGAGTGTCTTTTTGTTTGAAAGCAATTGTTTTTGTTTTTGAGATATCTTTAATTAAGCCAACACCACCGATAGCAGGTGTAGGATAGATACCCTCACCATTAGTTTCGTTATAAAGAGATACATTGCCTGAAACCACAGGGTAACCTAATGCTGAACAAGCTTCAGTCATACCTCGAATACATTCAACAAATTCACCCATAATTTCTGGTTTCTCTGGATTACCAAAATTCATACAATCAGTAATGGCTATGGGTAAAGCACCGGATGCAACAAGATTTCTCCAAGTTTCAACTACAGCATGTTTTCCACCCTCAAACGAATTATGCTTACAATAAGTTGGAGAGCAATCAGTGCTTATGGCAATGGCTTTATTAGTTCCATGGACTCTAACTACTGCAGCATCCGAACCAGGTCTAACTAAAGTATCCGCCATAACCATGTGGTCATACTGTTCCCATATCCATCTTCTACTACAAAGGTTGGGATGACTGATCATCTTTACAAGATCGTCAATTATTGTCTCAGATTTAAGTACGCCTTCATCTATCTGATATTCTTTTGTAGGCTCTCTAACAGTATAGTCTCTTTGATATTCTGGAGCATCTTCTACTAAAATATTAATAGGAATGCAGGCCTCTTCTTTACCATGCATATTTAATACTAAGTTTTTTGTGTCTGTAACTTTACCAATAACCTCAAACTCAAGATCCCATTTTTTAAATATTGTTCTAGCCATGTCTTCCTTACCAGGCTCAAGCACCATAAGCATTCTTTCCTGGCTTTCAGATAACATTAATTCATAAGCTGTCATGTTACTGGCACGCATAGGAACTTTAGTAAGATCAATTTCTAATCCAACATTTCCTTTTGAGGCCATTTCAATTGAAGAAGAGGTTAAGCCGGCTGCACCCATATCTTGAATTGCAATAATTGCTTGTTCTTTCATTAGTTCCAAGCAAGCCTCAAGTAAAAGTTTTTCAGTAAAGGGATCACCAACCTGAACTGTTGGTTTTTTATCTTCAGTATCATCATCAAATTCAGCTGATGCCATTGTTGCACCGTGAATACCATCTCTACCAGTTTTAGAGCCAACATACACAACCGGATTACCAATACCTGCTGCAGCTGAATAAAAAATCTTATCTTTTTTTGCGATACCAACAGTCATGGCATTGACAAGTATATTGCCATTATAAGATGGATGAAAATTTACTTCGCCACCAACTGTTGGTATGCCAATACAGTTTCCGTAACCACCAATACCCTCAACAACTCCTGCTAGAAGGTGCTTAGTTTTTGGGTGGCTTGGCTCACCAAATCGTAAGGCATTTAAGTTGGCAACAGGTCTTGCTCCCATGGTAAAAATATCTCTTAAAATTCCTCCAACTCCAGTTGCGGCGCCCTGGTAGGGCTCAATGTATGATGGATGATTGTGACTTTCCATTTTAAATACAGCTACATCACCATCATCAATATCAATTACTCCAGCGTTTTCTCCCGGTCCCTGTACAACACGAGCGCCAGTTGTAGGTAGTTTTTTTAACCAAAATTTTGATGATTTATAAGAGCAATGCTCGTTCCACATTGCAGAAAAAATTCCAAGCTCTGTTAGATTAGGCTCACGGCCAAGTCCTTTTACAATGCTATCAAACTCATCATGTTTTAAGCCGTGACTTTCAACTGAAGATTGTTCCGTTTTATGAATCCAGTTCATTATTTTAAAACACCTTCAAATATATGCTTGCCATCATCTGAGCCCAAGTTTAGTTCAACAGCTCTTTCTGGATGGGGCATTAAACCAAGCACATTTTTTTTATCATTAAGTATGCCAGCAATATTATCAAGCGATCCATTTGGATTAGATTCTTCACTCACTACTCCATTAGCATCACAATATCTAAATGCAATTTGATCATGATCTTTAATCTTCTTAATCGTATCTTTTGAAGCAAAGTAGTTGCCTTCATTGTGAGCTATTGGCATTTTTGCCACTACATTATTCTTCGTAAAAATAGATGAAGTATTTTCAGGCTTTATGTAGATATCTTTACAAATAAAACTTAGAGAATTATTTCTAATCAGCGCACCATCAAGTAAAGAAGTTTCAATTAAAATTTGAAATCCGTTACAAATTCCTATTACTGGTACTCCTGCTTTTGCCTTTTTAATAACTTCATTAATTACAGGTGAAGTAGATGCAATAGCGCCACACCTAAGATAATCTCCGTATGAAAAACCACCAGGAACAACAATTAAATCACTTTCTGCAATAGAAGTATTTTTGTGCCAAACCATTTCTGGAGCTGACCCTGAAATATTTTCTATAGCCACAGCAACATCCCTGTCACAATTAGATCCAGGAAAAACAATAACGTGTGATTTCATAATATTTTAATCAATCTCTACGGAGTAATCTTCAATTACTAGATTTGCTAATAATTTTTCGCACATTTGATTAAGCTTGGAATTAGCCGCAACTTTGTCATCACCCTCTAAGAGAATTTCAATATATTTTCCCTGACGAACACTTTGTATTCCATCAAATCCAAGATCAGATAGTGAATTTGCAATCACCTTGCCTTGTGGGTCTAATACATCTTTTTTAAGAGTAATATGAATCTTTGCGAGCATTCTTCTTTAATGCCCGATTCCCAATCTAGAAGCAACTTCTTGATAGGCTGTTAATAAGCTACCAAGACCTTTTCTAAATACATCTTTATCTAATTTCTTATTTGTTTTTATATCCCATAAGCGACAAGAGTCAGGGCTAATTTCATCAGCTAAGACAACTTTGGACTTATCACTCTTTAAACGACCAAACTCAAGTTTAAAGTCAACTAATGTAAGGCCCTTTTTTTTAAAAAGCCTACCTAAAGAATTATTTATTTTTAAACTTAACTTATCAATCTTTGCTAATTCTGATTTAGTGGCCCAACCAAAAGCTTCAATATGATCCCTAGAAATCATTGGATCATCCAATGAATCTTCCTTGTAGTAATATTCTAGTAAGGGTTTTTTTAACTTAATACCTTCTTTTAAATCCAGTTTTTTAGCAATTGATCCTGTAATTACATTCCGTACCACAAATTCTATCGGGATAATTTCACACTCTTTTATAAGCTGATCTCTATCATTCAAGCGTTCAATAAATGACATTGGGATTTGTTCTGATTTTAAATGACTCATTAACAACTCTGAAATTCTATTGTTAAGAGCACCTTTGCCTTTAAATATCTTATGTTTCTTTTTATTATATGCAGTTGCATCATCCTTAAATCTTTGAATTAAGGTGTGTTTCCTTGGACCTTTGATGATAGTTTTGGCTTTGCCTTCGTAGAGTATTTTATCTTTAGACATTTATGGTGACAATTGTTCTTCTTAGAGTAAAATCAATATATCTAAATAACAAATCAATTCAAATATTAAAAAAATGAAAAAACTTGATGACAGAAAAAAGGGCTTTGAGGGCAAATTTATCAGAGATCAGGACTTAGAGTTTAAGATATTAGCCAGACGTAATAAATATCTAGGAGTTTGGGCTGCTGAAAGATTAAGAATTACAGGAGATGCTGTTGCAGAGTATTGCAAGGAAGTAATAAGAGCAGATATGGAAGAAGCTGGTGATATGGATGTTTTTCGCAAAGTAAGAGCAGACTTTGATGAAAAAAATATTTCTGTTACCGATGAAGATTTGAGACAATATATGGATCAATTCTTATTGCAGGCTAAGGAAGAAATAATAGGAAAGGACAGTATATAGAATGATTAATGGAATTAAATTTTTTGAAAAAATTATTTTAGTAACAGTTCTTATAGCAACGGTTGTAGCTATTGGTAATGAGTTCATTGTTATGTATTCTGCACTTGAAGTAACCTTGGCAGATCTTCTATTACTATTTATTTATATTGAAGTTGTGCAGATGGTTAGGGAATATTGGACGCTTGATAGAATTAGAATTAGTATTCCACTATTTATAGCTATAACTGCATTAGCTAGGTATATTATTTTACAAGGAAAATCTGGTGATCCAAGTTTTCTGCTTTATGAAGCGGGTGCTATTTTAATGATTGCTCTAGCTGTTTTAGTTTTAAGAATGAGAAAGCTAAAAATATTTGAAGATAGCGGCGAAGAATAATTATCCAAATACTTTTTTAAAGATCTGATTAGTTCTGCGTAGCGCATGGTCTAGATTTAGTATTTTTCTAATTTCGATAGCACTTAAGTATTTTTTCAACTCTTTATCTTTTAATAGAACATTAACAAAGCCTTCTTGAGTTTGCCAAACTACCATTGCATTTTTTTGTATCATCTTATAAGCCTTTTCGCGCGCTAGACCTTTTTGTGTCAGGGCTAACATTAATCCTTCAGACATCGGCAAGCCTTTAAGTTTATTTAAATTCTTTTTCATATTTTCTGGATAGACTATCAGGTTACTTATAATGTTAGTCATCCTGGCTAATGAAAAATCAATCGCAATGTTGGCATCTGGTGCCATAATTCTCTCAACACTTGAATGTGAAATATCTCGTTCATGCCATAAGACGACATTTTCTAAAGCTGGTAAAGCGTAACCTCTAACTAAGCGCGCCAAGCCAGTAAGATTTTCAGATAAAACTGGATTACGTTTATGAGGCATTGCCGAAGATCCTTTTTGACCTTTTGAAAAGAACTCTTCAACCTCTAAAACTTCAGTGCGCTGTAAATGTCTTACTTCTGTTGCAAGTCTTTCAATAGAACTTGCTAGTAAAGCAAGTGTACTAAAGTAGACAGCGTGTCGATCTCTTGGAATAATTTGTGTTGAAACTGACTCTGGTTTAAATTTTAATTTTTTAGCAACATACTTTTCAACCCTTGGATCGATATTGGCATAATTACCAACGGCACCTGAAATAGCACATATATCAATTTCTTTTTGAGCTAATAATAGTCGAGCTTTATTTCTTTTAAATTCTTCATAAAAAGAGGCCATTTTAATTCCAAATGTAGTTGGCTCTGCATGGATTCCATGACTTCTTCCAACACAAGCTGTATACTTATGTTTAATGGCAATTTTTTTTATGGCCTTAAGTAATGAATCTATTTCTTTTAAAATCAAAGTCGATGATCTACTAAGTTGAACATTAAAAGCTGTATCTAAAACATCGGATGAAGTTAAGCCTTGGTGTAGGAATCTTGCCGGTGGCCCAGCATATTCAGCAACACTAGTTAAAAAAGCAATTACATCGTGCTTTACTTCACGTTCAATTTTATCAATGCGTGCAGGATTTATTTTTGCTTTAGATTTTATTTTTTTAGCAGTACCTTTTGGAACCGTACCAAGTTGTTCCATAGCCTCACAAGCGTACAGCTCTATATCAAGCCAAATATTGTATTTATTAGTATCGCTCCATATTGCTGTCATGGGAGCACGAGAATAACGTGGGATCATATATGGATTGTTTTACTAGTTTAATTAGGGTTTATCAAGTCCTGCGGATGATTTAGTGAATATTTCAAAACCATTCTCAGTTACTCCAACTGAATGCTCAAACTGAGCTGATAAACTCTTATCTTTAGTGACTGCTGTCCAGCCATCTTTTAATAAGCGAACATCATATTTACCAGTATTAATCATTGGTTCTACAGTAAAGAACATTCCATGAATTAAATCTTCTCCAGTATTGGGATTGCCATAGTGAAGTATATTAGGAAAAGAATGAAACACCCTTCCTAATCCATGGCCACAAAAATCCTGCACGACACTATAGGAGCGTGCCTCTGAATAAGTTTGAATTGCATTGCCAATATCTCCAGTTTTTTTATTTGGAGCAATTTCATTGATGCCGAGCATCATAGCCTCATACGTACAGTCTATTAATTTCTGTGCCTTGTTATTAACCTTACCAACTTTATACATTCGACTTGTATCACCATGCCATCCATCAACTATTACTGTGACATCTATATTAACAATATCCCCTTCTTCTAAAACTCGAGAAGATGGAATGCCATGACAAATTACATGGTTAATTGAGGTACATACTGATTTAGGAAAGCCCTTATAATATAGTGGGGCAATACATGCATTGTTCTTATCAGCAAATTCAAAACACTTCTTATCTAAAGACATAGTAGTAACTCCAGGTATTACATGTTCTGCAATCATATCTAATATTTCTGCTGCTAGTTGACCTGCTTTGCGCATGCCAGCAAAATCATCTTTACTATGTATTGTCGCAGTATTAATCATTTATAAACTTAACTTTATTATTAATTGAAATATCTTTTTTACTAAACTTACAATCATAGCAAAAAACTTCAACACCCTGTTTTATGGCTTTTTTCAAGTTTTCTGCATATGTGGGATCAATATCTTTAGCTACTTTAAATTTATCACAGTCATCTCTTTGAACGATATAGAGCATTATCGCTCTAACTCCTTTTTTCTTAATCTTACTTAACTCTATTAAGTGCTTTGTGCCACGACTTGTAACTGAATCGGGAAATTCTGCAAGCTTACCATCTCTGACTAAAGTTACATTTTTTACTTCTATGTAAATCTGCTCCGTTTTTGTAGTGACCAAAAAATCAATTTTACTATTTTCACCATATTTAACTTCACGCTTTATTTCTTTTATATTTTTAATAAATTTTAAAACATTATCATTTAAAGCCTTCTCAACAATTCTATTAGTTCGATGAGTATTTACTCCAACATGCTTAGATTTTAGCTTGATAACTTCTAGAGTATATTTAAGCTTTCTTTTTTCATTATCTGACTCTGATAAGTAAACTTTATTTCCTGCATCCAGAAGACCCATCATAGAACCTGTATTTGGACAATGGGCAGTAACTATCTCATTATCAAGTTGAATATCTGTAAAAAACCTCTTATATCTTTTTATAAATACCCCAGTAATAAATTTTTTATTTAAAGTCATATGAAAGCTGCACTTATTATAATTGGTAATGAAATATTATCAGGTCGTACTAAAGACAAGAATTTAGCATATTTAGCCGAATGGTTAAATGAAATTGGTATTCAGTTGTATGAAGTTCGGGTTATTCGTGATGATGAAAAAGAAATTATAGATTGTGTTAATCTGCTTCGAAAAAAATACAATTATGTGTTTACTACTGGTGGCATAGGACCAACTCATGATGATATTACCACCGCATCAATTGCTAAGGCATTTAATGTAGAGTTAGAAACAAACCCAGAAGCTTTAAATATATTAAAAGGTTATTACAAAGAAGGTGAGCTTAATGAAGCTAGACTAAAGATGACTCTATTGCCCCAAGGTGCGGAACTTGTTGAAAATCCGGTTACTAAAGCCCCTGGTTTTAAAATGGAGAACGTTTTTGTTATGGCTGGAATTCCATCTATCATGCAAGGCATGCTTGAAGGAGCTAAAACATTTCTTGAGATCGGCAATAAGATGTCATCTAAATCAATCGATGTCTTTATGCCTGAAAGTGTAGTGGCAGGGGAACTATCAAAAATTCAAGATAAATTCTCTAATGTTGAGATTGGTAG
>Ga0114994_10002947_pt1 | contig 12473 bp, 9 predicted proteins | sample ArcticOcean_MG_C_9_FD_87043 | JGI IMG/M metagenome (GOLD analysis project Ga0114994, IMG submission 87043) | Marine microbial communities from western Arctic Ocean - ArcticOcean_MG_CB2_152 | ecosystem: Environmental > Aquatic > Marine > Oceanic | place: Arctic Ocean: Canada Basin | collected... | reverse complement strand
GCGAACATTCGGTCTTAATCTCGCACACGAGAAAGGAGTTCTCTTCTAGTAATTCCTTCGGCATCGAATAACAGCAATCGAATATTTTGAAGACGTTGGAGTGCTTGTACGTTACCGCGACGAAGGATTCATTCGGCGAAAGCGCTATGCCTTTCACCGCCGGTGTTTTCGCGGCTTCGAGAGGTGTCGTCGTAGAGTTTGTCTCGCCGTTGTTGCCGGTACCGTTGATAAAGACGCAGTACACAGACTCAGAATCTAACTTCGGCGGCGCCGGCTGCAGCAGCGATTCTTCTGCGGTATCGCATATCGTAGATGGTGCTAAAGATACCGATGGTAACGCTACTAAAGGCGAATGCGGACAAAACAAAATCCGTTTCGCGAGCGTCAAATCGAACAAGGATACGCAGCCTCGAGCGTCGCCGCAAAGCAATATTTTACCCGTGTTTACAAAGGTGATAAAGGTAACTCGACTGTTACATATCTCTTGCGTAGACACGGCATAATTCTCAAATGATGCGACGACTTCTCCCGTGTTCGTGTCGAGCATTCTCCATCCACCGCTCTCGTCGCCGTACGCGATGCACTTTTTCGATGGGTGTAGAGCAGATGCGAAACGTTGGTCTTTGTCTGATTTCGGTAGACGAATGAGTCTCGTATGCGTAACGTTTACCACTCGTGGTTTTTCCCGGTGTTGTTCTGTTCGGGACTGCGATAATAACGTCTGCATATGCTTCCGTTCTTTCTTCTCCTCTTCTTCTTTCATTGCTTCAAATATGTCCGTTTGCCTCGCGCGCGCTGCGTGGTCAAACGCCTCTCGTCGCGTATTTTCTCCAACCTCCTCTTGCGAGACGACGCGCGTTTTCGCCGCGTGTTTCTTCTGTCGTTTTTTGAACTTTTGTAGCAAAAGAGCGGACGAAGGTGCCGTATACGATGTTTCTTTTCGTTCCTTTTCTTCTTCTTCTTCTTCCTCCTCTCTTTCTTCTTCTGCTTTCGCTACTTTGTGTTCTATGGCTTTCACCCGCGTGGCCACTTTACTCGTCGGCTTTGACTTTGCCTTTGCTTTCTCCTCTTCCTCCTCTTTCTTCGTCTTGTTCTTCTTCGTCTGCGCATCTTTCAACTCTTCCAACTCTTTCTCTAATCCTTTAATTCTTTTCATCAACTTATTTCTCTCGATCGTCAACATCGTTCGATCTTTCATCGCAACCCCGTACTTGGCGTTCAAATCTTCAATCGCCGGCGCGAACACTTCCTCCGCTTCCTTCTTCAGGCGCTTGATGGTTTTCATTTGCTCGCGTTTTTCTTGCTCTAAACGAAGGCGGTGCGTTTTGTGCGTTTGTATTTCTCTCCTGAGTCGCTCGCAGAGTAAGAGCGCGTCTTGGTTGGTTTTCGTGGCGTTGGCGAGGGAGGTGAATTGCGTTTGTCTCTGTATTTTTTGGTCTTCGTTCTCTTTGTGAATACCTAATTGAACGAAAGGAGGTGGAGCATCGTCGACCGGCACCTTTCGCGGAAATTCTTCCGACACAGAAAGAGAGGATTCAGTCGGATCCTCTTCTATTTCTTGCTCTGACTTTCTCCTCTTCTTCTTCTTTTTCTTCTTCTCAATGTTGTTCACATCCTCTATCTTCTCCTCGGTCAACTCTAGACTCGGCGACGCTTCGCTTCCTCCGTTTTGCCGGTCTTCCTCCCGCAGACACAACACTTCCTTCCGTCTCTCATCTTCGTCTTCGGAATCGGTACCTTCGACGCTCACGACTTCAACTTCTGCGTATACGAACCCGTCGTCTGAAACTGCGTCGTTTTCGTCGTCCGAGTCGTCTTTACCTTCATTTGCGGTCATGCGATGTTTCTGTATGTTTTGTGTCTAAAAATAGAGGAAAAAAGTGGTTAAAAATCCAAAATTTTCGTCGTGTGGAAATTCCTCCCAACACGGGTGTTCTGTCGCTTCGTTGTTCAATCGATTTTCGTTCGCTCTGCTTTCCGACTCAGTAAATAATGTGCTGTTAATCATTTTGAACATCAGAACTTATTGGAGGTCAACATTTTTTAACATCATCGTCGGAAAACTTCGCGGGCGACTGAGGGAGAGAAGGAAGCAGCGCGCTTCGCGTATTTTTTTTGTATCTCTCTCTCTCTTTTTCCCGGGGCAAAGGGTTGTTCTCCTCTCTCGCGCGCTTGGTCTCTTTCGGCTCAGAAACGTTTCAAGTAATCATAGCAAAGCGCGGGTTGTTTGGTACCCGAGATTATCAGAAAACGTCGCAAGTCAGTCTTTAATCATTGCCGAACGCGCACCAAGAGAAGAAAGAGGGAACCACCACCCGCTCTCTCATCAAATCGTTCTTCTTCTCCAAGAGTGAATTCAGAGAGAGATACAAAAAAAAGTAAACCGCGCGTGTTCTTTTTCGGCTCAGCGCAGATTTTATCATCACGAGATACAACTCTCAGAGAATAATCGGCATTATGTTTTACACATCATCGCCGATTTGTTCGTTTTACGCGCGCGCGCCTTGCTCCCCTTCGAAAGAAAGAGAGAGAGAGAGAGAGAAAGAAAGAAAGAAAGAAAGAGAGAGAGAAAGAAAGAAAGAAAGAAAGAAAGAAAGAAAGATCAGAAGTCAAAGAAGAAGAAAAAAATGAGGAACCGTTTCAGCTGAAAATAAGAAAGAACCAAAAAAGAGAGCAAACGCGAGAGAGTTTTTGACGGCGCAAAGTCTTCAAATTCTTTAAATCCTTTTAGTATTACTTTACGAATAAGACACACACACACATTAGGGCGCAAAAGAAGAAGAAAAAGTCAAAGAAGAACGCATAAGATGGGTTTGGATGAGAGGAGGAGAAAAGAAGACGAAGGGGGGTCGTCGAGCAGTTATTCAACGTCGTCTGATGATGAGAATGATGATGATGCTGAGAAGAATACTACTAATACTAATACGACGATGGTTGAATTTGGATTCGAACGCGTGGAAAAGCTGACCGGCCGGAGATTGAAACAGGAGAAACTGAACAAGAAAAAGCAGAAATCTGGCGGGTTTGAGAGCATGGACTTGCCTCCGGACATCTTTCGAGCGATTAAGCGCAAAGGCTATCGATTACCGACACCTATTCAGAGGAAAGCGATTCCGGTGATAAGCACCGGCGTGGACGTGGTGGCGATGGCGAGGACCGGAAGCGGGAAGACGGCGGCGTTTGTGGTACCAGTTTTAGCGGCATTGCAGAAGCACTCGCTGAGGAACGGCGCGAGAGCGTTGATTCTAGCGCCGACGAGGGAGTTGGCGTTGCAAACGTTCGCGGTGACGAGAGATATGGCAAAGTTTACCGATTTACGGTTGTGCGCTTTAGTCGGCGGCGATAGCATGGAGATGCAGTTTGAGGATTTGGCGAATAATCCGGACGTGATTGTGGCTACGCCGGGGAGAGTCTTGCACCACACGAACGAGATTGAAAGTTTCAGTTTACGATTGGTGGAAAAAGTTGTTCTAGATGAAGCCGATCGGTTGTTAGAGATGGGTTTTCAGGACCAACTTTCGGAGATTATGAAAAAAGTGAGTCAATCGAGACAGACGTTGTTATTTTCCGCGACGTTGCCGAGCGCACTGGCGGAGTTTGTGAAAGTCGGGTTGAGAGAACCGCGAGTTATACGTCTCGATGCGGAGATGAAAATATCTGAAGATTTGCGATTGACGTTCGCACTCGTGCGCAAAGAGGAGAAAATAGCAGCCTTATTGAGAATCTTACAAACGGTCGTTGAAAACGAAAAATCTCAAACCGTGGTCTTTGCGAGCACTCGACATCATGTTGAGCACTTGGAAACGCTGCTGAAAAAAGAGGGCCACTCGTGCGTGTCCATATTCGGGGCGATGGATTTTGCGGCGAGAAAAATCGCTCTGGCGACGTTCAAATCGGGTAAGGCGAACGTGATGGTCGTCACCGACGTCGCGGCGAGAGGTATCGACGTGCCTTTGTTAGATAACGTGATTAATTACGATTTTCCAGCGAACGCGAAACTGTTCGTACACAGAGTCGGTCGCGTTGCCAGAGCCGGGAGGAAAGGTATCGCGCACTCGATATTGGTAAAAGAAGAGTTAGGGTACGTCGTCGATTTACACTTGTTCTTGGGTAGAAAAATCAAAACGGCGGATATTGTGCCACCACAAAACGAAGAAGAGGCGGAAAAACGAGCGAGAGAAGGCGACGCAAACGAAGAGTCTGTCGTGGGGACGTTCCCAATCGGTTCCTTAGATTTACTCGCCGATCGCGTCCGGGAATTGCACGAAACGCACATCGAGCTGGAAGCGTTGCAGAAAACCACCGTGAACGCGTACAAAGCGTACCAAAAGACGAGAATTCCAGCAAGTTCGGAATCCGTTGCTCGCGCGAAACCGCTTATTGAATGTGGGCCGCACCCGTTGTTCTGCGCCGCCATCTTTCGAAAAGCGTCCAACGCCGGAGGAACGGCGAACACGACCACGTACAAAAACGCTAAAGAGTTGGCCGAGCTCATGCGCGGGATGAAAAATTACCGCCCGCACGCGACCGTCTTAGAAGCCGAGTTTGCTTCGGCTGGAAAAATCGGAAAGAACTGGAAAAGTTCGGTATCCGTGAACGCGATGAGCGAGAAACGAAAAGCGCACGCAAAGTTTATCGAGATGCGGAATAACGGGGAAGAAAAGACGAAGAAATTGAGACCTTTAGGGGATGATGAGAACCCGATTGTCGCCGGAAATACTCACGCGGATGATGACGCCGATGATGATGATGATGGCAGCGATGACGATTTGGATGACGACGAAGGTAATGACGACGACGACGACGACGACGAACGAGTAAACGGTGTCGACATTGGAGCAGGAGGAGGAGGAGGTTCTGGAGGTAAGAAGAAGCTGAAAACGCTAGTCTCTCAAGACGCCTTCTCACGAGGTAAATTTCGCGACGACGAGTTCTTCATGGACGTCGTTCCTCGCAAAATCAATCACAAAGAGCTTGGATTGAGCACGAAAGAAGGTTGCACGATGGACGATTTGAACGAAATGACCATGGACATTGTCGCCGAAGACGGCGCGTCCATGCGCAAACAAAAGAAACTCGTCAGCGTTTGGGACAAGAAGAAGAAAAATTACGTCCAAGTCGACGCGAATGAAATCGGCAAGAACGGAAAGAGGATTAAAAACGAAAGCGGGAAAGTAGTTTCGAAAGATACGCTCGGAAAGACGTATAAGAAGTGGCAATCGAAAACGAACAGATACGTTTCGCAAGTTGGTGAGGTTGAAGACGAGAAAACGCGCGCGAGATACGATAAGAAGAAGAGAGCCGGTGCGTCCGAAGGCGGCGGCATGAGCCGGTTCAAACGACATTTTCACACGAAAGGTACGGAAGGTGGCGGAAATTATTCAGGAAACAACGCGCCGAGCGAGCTCAGAAATGCGGACCAGATTCGAAAAGGAAGAAAAGAAGACATCCGGAAGAAAAAGAGCGGTCGAGGTGGAGGAAGATCAGGAGGAAGAGGTGGAGGAAGATCAGGAGGAAGAGGTGGACGCGGCAAAGGACGTAAATAGTAGCGATAATAGCAGTAGATGTAGTAGGCAAACCGCGCTTTATTTAGTGATTATTTGTATGAGTAGTCTTCATATACATGTGCTACTGTATGAAAAGTTAATTTTTTACTGATCCCGAGAATCGAACGACGCGAAGCCGCACAACTTAAACACGTGGTAGTACGACTTCTTTTCGATTTTCGAACACCAGTTCCAAGCGGACGTCAATCGACCGTCGATGCACGAACCGGCGTCAAAGAAATTATCTGCACCAGAGCCGTCAAACGCGTGCCTAAAAAAGTCCGTCAAAATCAACTTACGACAGCTCTCCACGCTGTCAAAGGCGTTCTCGATGTATTGGCGCAACTCGCGGTTTTTGCTCGCCAGTTTCGGCAACTCTTTTACTACGAGGACGACCGGCGCTAAAATTCTCGCCACTTGCGTGTACTTGTCGATAAACATCAACGCATTCGGGACGTTGTGGTCGCCCAAGTGAATGACCGAAGATCCGACCCAGTGACCTAATTTCGATTGACATCTGTGCAAAATCTCATGCATGCACTTCAACGTTTGCGGCGAATGTTGGACGCGATTGAGACCTTGACCGGTATTTTGCAACGTGTATCGGTTGTTATCTCGCAACAAATCGTGTTCGGCCAAGTACCAGAGTTTGAACATATCGTTCGCGACTTCTCTCCAAAGCATAAGCGATTGAGAAACATACGCGTACTGCCTGCCGTGATTGTGCGATAGGCGCGCGCCCTCCATCCCTGTGGAGATGCCCAACGAGAACCCTTCCTCGGGTGTTTTAGGATCGAACATATCCGTCAGAAATTTTAACATTTCATCAACCGGGTCGCGATTATAGCGCAAGTACGTGTTGTTGTCCGCGATGGAGTATAAGACGTGCAAAATGTCTTCCGAACTTAAATCTCTCGCCGCGTATTTTTTGCTCAATGTTTCCCTGGCGCGTTCTTTTTGCTTGATCTCTCTTTGCACCTCGTGTCTCGGCTTCCCTTCGTGCATGATTTCCGCCGTCGCGGTAGACATTAAGGGATCGTTGAGCATGTCCAAACCGTTTTCAGATTCCGAAAGCAACCAGTACGCCGTTTTCAACGGTCTCACCAACTTAAACGACAACATCTCTCTCACGTCTGGCGATTGCGAGTCTTGTAACAAATACACCATCTTCCCGTACTCCGATCGCATCTTTTCCGGGTTCATGATTTTATGCCTCCTTCCGATTTCAAATATCATCCCGAAAAAGTTCGCGTTGTCCTTAAACTCGCGGTCTTGAATGAGTTTTTGCCCAGCTCTGTAATCCGAAGCCACGACTAAACCGGACATGATGGCGCAAATCTCTTTAATCATCCTCGCAATTCGTTGCGACCTGGATGACCACGACTGCACGTCAACAACGTCGGTGTACTCGCTCACGTGTAACGCTGCTTCAAACAAACGCAAGTATTTCCGTTCGTCGTGATCTAATCGCAGCGGTATGTATTTGGCGCGCTCTAAGAAGGACTCTCTCGGATTCGCTCCGCCGCCGTTCCTCTTCTTTGCCTCTTCCAGTTTTTTCATCTCAACCTCGATCGCGTTGTTTGGATTTCTCTCCATCAAAAAACCCTTCTTGAATCCGCCTGTGTTGATGTTGTTGTTTCTATTCTCCCTATTAATATTCTCCGTCGCGACATCGCTCGCGTCTGCCATCACCTGATCCGTAACTTTATCAAATTCTTCTTCCTCTGCTTCTCTTTCTTCTTCTTTTTCTTCTTCTTCCTTTCCGTCTCCTCCTTCTCCTCCTCCATTTTCTGCCGCCATAACGTGCGTCGCGTCTACGCCAACCTCCCGTATGGCCCTCTTCTGCTCCTCCGTCGCGTTCGCCGCAAACGCTTTCGCCTCCTCCAACGTCTGCTTCAACATTTCAATCAGCTCTTCCGCGTCGTTAGTACTCGCTCCTACAATCTTCTCCTCCATGTCCTTCAAATCCTTCGCCACCATTCTCGAAAACTCCGCCGACTGTTGCCTCGCCACCAGTAACCGTTGTTTCGATTCGCGCATTTCCGAGACGCGCAACCGTTCCGATTGGTCCAGTTTTTCTCTGAGCATCTCAAAACTCTTCGCATCTTCCTCCGCCGCCTCTAAATCTTCCTCGTCGTCGTTATCGAGCAACGCGTCCAGTTTATCTTTCCGTTTTTTACTGTTCTTATTCTTCTTCTCGTTCTTCTTGTTGTTCTTCTTGTTTTTCTTCCGATGACCGCTCGCTTTTCCCTCCTCCTCATCTGACTCCTCCGTGTCCTCGTCGCTACTCCTTCCACTCCCAATCTCATCATCATCTTCATCTTCGTCATCATCATCAAAATCATCATCAACGCCAAACGATAACGATTTCTGGTGCCCTTGACGTAAGGACGGTAACGACGATCGCTCGTTTTGTTGTTGTTGCAGCCTCTTGTTTTTCTTCGACTGGGCGGAGGAACCCCCGCCGAAATATCCAAACACAGCGTCCATATTATATATTATGTTTCTCTGTTTTTTCTATGAATAGTCGTTTTGTTTGTGCGGCAGTTTCGTCTAAAAAACGTTTCTTTGTTCAAATTTTTACAAAAAAAAAAGTCTCATTCGCATGTCCAAATGGTAATAGATTATTCCAAGTGGGATACACTGAAGTACTCATCTTCTTCTTCTTCTTCGGAAGAAGAGGACGAGGACGAGGGTGAAAAGGAGGCGGGAAGCGCATTACTGGAGAAACTGGGGAATCTCTCGCTCTCTTCGTCGTCACCTCTTTGGAACGGATTGGTGGTGCATCATAAGGATGTGTTTGTATCGCATGTCTTGTCGAAATTGAATGGGACAGATCAATTTTTCTTTGCAAAGGTGAATGGTGAGAGTCGGGGTGTGCTTAAGTATGCCAGGGTAGACATATCGGGATTATGTGCGACTATTTGCGAATGTTCATCGATTTCGATGTTGGAATGGGCGTGGAATCACATGCCCTGGGGAGAGAAAAGTACAAGTGGAAGAGTGATGGATCAAGCCTGGTTTTGCGCGGAAGTTGCTGCAACGAACAAACTCGAGTTTCTCAAGTGGGCGAGAGAAGTGAAACATTGCGAGTGGGATGAATGGACGATTAATGCGGCAGCACGTATAGGAAATCTCGAGATACTCAAGTACTGCTTCTCTAATGGTTGCTCGTGTGATGAAGAAGAGTCGTGCGTTCAAGCTGCTTATCAAGGACACCTTGACTGTCTTCGATTTCTTTTCGACAAAGTGAAACCTTCGCGAGATACGGAAGAAGAAGCGGCAATGCAAGCAGCAGGAAAGGGTCGCATAGACATCTTGAAATATTTCGTTGAAGAACGAAAGATATCGGATGATTTGAAGCTCGAATGCGTGGGAAACGCTGCAAGGCACGGCCGCCTCGATTGCCTCAAATACTTACTCGAAGAGGCGAAAGCGCCTCGTAACGGCTGGTGCTATATCGCTGGCGCTCGTTACTTCAAGCACCCCGAGTGCGAAAACTACTTGCTCGAAAAAGGGTCTCCAGAGCCAACGAACGAACAATACGCTTTCTTTGTCAAGCAGTTTCAGAAGAGGCAATGAGAAGATAACTCGTTCTTAGATTAAAGAGAGAGAAAGAGAGAGAGACACTTTTCCCTTGCTTAAATTGCATTTCCCCTTACTACTAAAACTCCCCTATATAAAATAGGGGACTTTTTCTCTGCATTTTTTATCTCACATGCGAGCAGGACTTCCTCCGTGTGTTGTTACTGCCGCTGCTCGTTTTTGTCGTGCGCCTCTGAAGAAGAGGTGCTGCTACTCCCGCAAATCGTCGTTTCTGTCGTCGTCGTCTGCTGCTCGTTCTTCTGTGAACAACATTAACAACAACAACAAAATGCCCGATGTGAAGTTTTGCGATATCGGGGCGAATTTAGTCTCCGCCTCACCCTCAACGTTCGACGGTTTTTACTTCGGCTCGCAAATCCAGTCGCACCCGGAGGATACAGAGGACGTTTTGGAGCGAGCGAAACGAATAGGCGTGAGGGAGATTTTAGTCACGGCGGGAACTTTGGAGGAGGCGAAAGCGGCGGCGAGCAAGTGTCGGATGTGGAACGAAAAGAGTTTTAGGAAGAGTAGTAATAATAGTATCAATGACGACCGAGAAGAAGGGGAGGATGATGAGGATGGTAGCGAAGGCGTGTTTCCGAAGATGTACAGCACGGTCGGCGTGCATCCGACCAGGTGCGACGAGTTCGAGGAAAAGTACGACGGCTCGCCCGAACGGTATTTAGAAGCGCTGAAAACGGTCGTTCGAGAGAACGCAGACGTCGTTAAAGCGATTGGCGAGTGCGGATTAGATTACGATCGGTTGCATTTCTGCAAGAAAGAGACGCAGAAGAAGTATTTTCAATACCAATTCGAGTTGGCGAAGGAGTTTGATTTGCCTTTGTTTTTGCACTCGAGAAACTCGAGGGAGGATTTTTACGAGATTTTGAAGAGGAACATCAGTCACTTGAGAAAAGGCGCCGTCGTGCACTCGTTCACGGGAACTCGAGAAGAATTCGAAGAGTTGTTAGCGTTGGACGATAAGATATATATCGGCGTCAACGGGTGTTCGCTGAAAACGGAAGAGAACGTAAACGTGGTCCAATCCATCCCGCTCGATCGCATGCTCTTGGAAACGGACGCGCCGTGGTGCGCCGTCAAAAAAGCGCACTTTGGGAACAAATTTTTGGAAGAAGAAAACAGTAATCGAATCCAGACTCTGTTCGGCACACCGGTGAAACCGAAAAAATGGCAAAAAGGCTCGATGATTAAAGACCGCAGCGAACCGTGTCAAATCGCGACGGTGTGCGAAATCGTCGCCGGATGTAAAGAAACGTCCTACGAAGACGTCGCGGAGGCGTGTTATCGAAACTCTCGCGATCTGTTCTTCTCTCCTTCTTCTTCTTAATATTCTTTAAATTCTTTGTATAATGTTGTTGTTGTTCACGCGTGTAATGTATATTGTTTGTATTGTGTATTTCTTTCACTTCTCTTTTTGCTTCTTGAGAATAATATATGTTGTGCATGATGTGCTTCTCATATTACATGTGGTGTCTCTCTCTCGTGGTAGTATCGTATCAATGGGACTCTCTCTCTCTCTTTCTATTTCTCTTTCTCTCTTTCTCTTCAGTCGCCCTCCTCTTCCTCTATTAAGGCCATCAACATCGCAAGAGCCTTCTTCTTCTGCTCTTCCGTTGAAGAGACAGAGTTTAAGATATACTGAAGCGCGTTGATTTTGCTTCTATCAGCCATTATCTTCAGCCATATCTTCTGCTCCGCTTGTTTCAGCTCAGCCATCTTCTGCGAAAGCGCTTGCAGCTTTTCCTTGTTTTCATCATCGCTCTCATCACTACTACTCCAATCATCGTCGTCGGAGGAGGAAAAGAACAGGTTGAAGAGCGTATTGGCGTCAACCATATTCGCCAGATGAACTAATAAGATGTTGAATGATGTGAACACAAAGGAAAAATTGGCGTTTTTGAAAAAATGAAAAACAAAATCAAAACAAAATTTGATGAGATCTCAAAAATCAAGCTGCTGATGTGTCTTCCAATCAAATGAAAACGAGTGACTCTGAACGCTTTCTATTTGTCGAGAATAGAGGAGTGTTTTATGGCCATATAATCTTTTTTATTTAAAAACCTTCGTGTTTTCTCTCATATCACACACATACATCACACACACACACACACCACACACACAGACGTTTGTACGGACGACGACCTGTTATCATTAATAAAATGGCTTCCTCCATGACGACGACGACGACGAGTGCGATGTTTTCTCGCACTTCTGTTTTTAAGAAATCAACGACGACGGTTCGATCATCGGCCATTTCCCGAAGAAAAACAACGAAGGCATCTTCTTCTTCTTCTTCTTCGAAGAAGCAGCAGCAAAAACAACAACAACAGTTCTTGGGAATCGCTTCCACGTCTTTGTTGTTAACCGCTCCTTTTCCGGCGAGTGCATCCGAGTTGACGGAAAAGCTCGCCGGGTTTCTTGATGCCGTGGATGCGGCCTCGGAAACCGTCGCCAGTGGCGTCTCGCAAACCGTGGAAGTGGCGAAGCAAGTGAAAGAGGCGTACGACGAAGCGGTACCGGTGGTGACGCCGTACGCGGAACGCGCGTTTGAAGCGGCGAAACCGTTAGGGGAAGCGGCTGGTGGGTTAGCGAACAAGTACGTGGCTCCGGTCGCGGCGGATGTGATTAGCAAAGCCTCCACGGGCGCGAGCGGGGTGGTGACGCAAGCGTCGGGCGCGTTGAAGCAGCAAGGCGTGGACGTCGCGCCGGTTGTTTCCGTGGTCGAGACGACCGGTAAGAGCGCGGTGGATGCGGCGTTGCCGATTGGGAAGCAAGCGTTGGAGTACGTGTCCACGGCTTCGGCCGGCGAGCTCGGTTTGTTGGCGATTGGCGCGTACGTCGCGTACTTGATCTTGCCGGGCGTCTTGGGCGTCTTCGCTGGCGCCGCGAGAGGCTACGCCGGCGACGTCGGCGCGTTGGAAGCGTACGAAATGGTCCTGAGCGGTAACACCAACATCATCGACTTGCGATCGGTAAATGACAAAGCGAAATCCGGGCCAAACCCGCCGAAAGGGAGAGTTTTAGAGGTGGACGCCAAAGGCGAATCGGTCGAAGTGACCGCGTTGAAAGTGAGCGCCATGAACGGCGTCGGTAAGGGAAAGAAGTACATCATCGTCGGCGGCAACAGCAAAGGGTTCGCCAAAGCGTTGAAAAACAAAGGGTTCAACAAAGTCTTCGTCTTAAAAGGTGGTTATGGGGCTTGGAGAAACGCCGGTTTGCCGTAAATTAAATGTGCTTTTTTTGCTTTCGCATAACAACAACAACACCATTGTATAAAAACGTTGAGCGTAATAACGAGTTTGATGAAAGAGAGAGAGAGAG
>Ga0114994_10002945_pt1 | contig 12473 bp, 11 predicted proteins | sample ArcticOcean_MG_C_9_FD_87043 | JGI IMG/M metagenome (GOLD analysis project Ga0114994, IMG submission 87043) | Marine microbial communities from western Arctic Ocean - ArcticOcean_MG_CB2_152 | ecosystem: Environmental > Aquatic > Marine > Oceanic | place: Arctic Ocean: Canada Basin | collected... | reverse complement strand
GGTTTTCAAAAGGAAGGCTATGAGTTTGTGGAGAAAGCGTTTCATGATGTGTTAGTAATTTTTAATGTTGAGCAAGTAGGTGATCTATATGCTGAAGTCGGTGCAGGTCAGATTACGGGTCGTGAAGTGATCGAGGCTGTTTTTCCCGGTATCAAAGAAAAAAACCATAAAAGTAAAGTTATTCAACTATTTAGGCGGCATAGCAAAAAGAAGAAAGCTGATGAGCAAAATACTAGCGTGCCCATCAAAGGCTTAATCCCTGGAATGGCACTTCATTTTGCTGGATGTTGTCATGCGCTGCCCGGGGACCGAATAGTGGGTATTATTACCAAAGGGCGGGGTATTACCATTCACACCATTGATTGTGAGTCCCTAGAGGAATTTAACGATACGCTAGAGCATTGGCTCGATGTGTCTTGGGAAGAGGATGCTAGCAGTGAACGTCGCGCTGGCCGGATAGAAATTGTGGTTACCAATGAGCCTGGTAGTCTCGGGGTATTATCTACTGTGATAGCTAAAAATGATGGCAATATTAATAATTTGAGAATAACTAATCGTAGCAGGGATTTTTTTGATATATCACTTGATATTGAGGTTCATGATTTAAAGCATTTACGCAATATTATAGCTGCATTACGAGCGTCACCGGTTATAAATACCGTTGAACGTGCTAGGAGTTAGTATGAGGATAACATTTTAAGTCTTAGGTAATTAAATTAATTTATAAAAACCAATATATAATTAGATCAAAATAGAGAAGTGCTACACAAATGTTTCGTAAAAGAGAAAAGGGATCCTTTTTTAAACGCTGCATTAACTTTTTTTGGCCGAGCATGGGTTGGTTGCGAATTGGTAATTATTGGGCGCATCGGATTAGTCGTTTGCCGGGATCTTCTTATTCGATAGCCAGCGGTTTTGCCTGTGGTGCCGCTATTTCCTTCACCCCATTTGTTGGCCTTCATTTTATTCTCGGTGGTTTTTTAGCGTGGTCTATGCGTTCCAATGTTCTTGCGTCAGCGATTGGTACTTCAGTTGGTAATCCTTGGACCTTTCCATTTATTTGGTTCTGGATATATAACCTCGGTGTTTGGATGGGTTTTGGAACCAGAGGCACTGAAGAAGAGGTCCTAGATTTTGCAGCCATTTTTGGCCATGTGAGTGAAGCGGTACTTAAATTTGATGTTGCCCATTTAACGGAAACAGCATGGCCTATATTTAGCCCGATGTTAGTTGGTAGTGTTCCGACAACAATTGTTGCGTGGTTCCTATCCTATTATTTGGTTAGATACATACTCAATTCTAATCGAAGAGCACGGTTTGAGCGGGTGAAGGCTCGCCGCGGTGTGGATTTTGTAATGACAGATAAGAGACAATCATAATGCTTGGTCAAAATGGTTTCACCGAATACCTGCGTCTCGGTGTGAACATCGATCACGTTGCCACCATTCGTAATGCAAGAGGGGGTCATCATCCTGATCCATTACGGGCAGCCCATATGGCTGCAAAAGCAGGAGCTGATGGGATAACTGCGCATCTGCGAGAAGATAGACGTCATATGACTGATGGCGATATAGAACGCCTCATTGGTGAGGTTGATCTAACGCTTAATTTGGAAATGGCCGCGACCGATGAAATGCTAAAAGTCGCACTTGCTCATAGCCCCCATGCAGCCTGTATTGTTCCTGAAAAGCGCGCTGAGCGTACGACCGAAGGTGGATTAGATGCCGCTGGCGGCCTTAATCATTTAATGCCGATTATTGGGGCCTTAAACGCAAAGGGAATTAGGGTCTCTCTGTTTATCGAAGCTGACCCGCGCCAGCTTGAGGCTGCAAAATTGCTAGGAGCGCCAGTTGTTGAACTACATACTGGTGCTTATTGCGATTCTGTTGGCACAGCCCAGGCCCAAGAACTAATTCGTATTCAAGAGGCCGCGGCCTATGGCGCTGAGCTTGGTCTTGAAATCCATGCTGGACACGGGCTTGGCTTTGATACGGTTGCGCTTATTGCTGAAATACCTCAATTGGCGGAACTTAATGTTGGCCATTTTCTTGTTGGCGAAGCCATTTTTGGAGGGCTAGATAGTGCGATCAAACGCATGCGCTCCTTAATGGATAATGCCAGAGCCGTAGTTTCCGCTGAGCGAACTGCATAAGGATAATTAAATATGATAATTGGTATTGGTAATGACTTAATCTCTATTACGCGGATCAAAAATACACTTGATCGTTATGGTAATAAGTTCATTCATCGTATATTTACTGAGCTAGAACAAAAAACATCAGACAAAAGGTTAATGCGGGCGGCAAGTTATGCCAAACGCTACGCTGCTAAAGAAGCCTGTTCTAAGGCACTAGGCACTGGATTTCGAGGAGGCGTATTTTGGCGAGATATGGGCGTGATCAATCTACCATCTGGCAAACCAACAATGAAACTTACGGGTGGCGCACTACAACGGCTTGAAGAACTAATTCCAGTGGGTATGGAAGCTCAAATTGATCTTACCATCACGGATGAGCTGCCAACAGCGGAAGCCTTCGTTATTATTTCCGCGATCCCAACTCAACATGTCTGATGTTCCAAATAGTATTGTTGTTGGCTGGCGGCCGAGTAGTGTCTCGGGTTGGGGCGTCTATGGCCAAAATCTTATCTGCCAAATACTCAAAAAAGGGCGTAACCCTATTCTTTATCTTAGCCCACATCTAATGGATGTTTCTCCAGAGATTGCAGCGTTGCTTAAACCAGTCATTACAAAGCAATTGCATCTCGCAGACTTGATGCAGAAAATTGGATTTTTGGAATTTGATTGTCCAGTTCTCCATGCCCTTCGGAATGACTTTATTCCATCTTTGGAAGAGCACCCCGTGCGGGGCAATAAAAATATCGGTGTTATTTTTTTTGAAAGCACAGAGATATCTCTAGAAGGCCTTACTCGTGCCCGCGACTATGACCTTATTATTACTGGATCAAGCTGGAACAAAAATATGTTGGAAAGCCGAGGTTTAACCAATGTTGTCAATGTTTTTCAAGGTGTTGATCACACTCTATTTTACCCGCGCCCTAAGAATAGAAAATATGGTGGGCACTTTGTAATTTATTCAGGCGGGAAGCTCGAATACCGTAAGGCACAGGATGTAGTGATAGCTGCGTTTAGAAAATTTCGAGTAAGACGCCCAGAAGCGTTGCTGACTTTTTCCTGGGCCAATCAATGGACAGGAATCATGCCGACAATTGCCCATTCAAAGTTCACTAATGGTCAGCCAATAGTTACCAAAGACAATGTCATGTTGATTGATGAATGGTTGGTTGAAAATGGGTTGCCTGTTGGTTCGTTTGTTAATTTGGGTATGCCGCCAAACAAAGATGTACCGGATCATATTGCTGCTGTTGATATGGCCGTTTTTCCAAACCGTTGTGAGCCTGGAACAAATCTTGTTGCAATGGAGGTGATGGCAATGGGAATACCATGTGTGATTTCTGCAAATACGGGCCATCTAGATCTTATCGGCGAAAATAATTGTTATCCATTGCTTGATCAAACGCCTGTTGTACCATATCCACCGTATCGGGAGGTCGACGGATGGCGAGAGCCGTCCTTGGAAGAAACGCTAAACGCTATGGAATATATTTACCAGAATCGAGCTGAAGCTGCGGGGAAAGGTGCTAATGCAGCAAATTTTCTAGCCAACTTTTCTTGGGCTAATCAAACTGATCGCTTGTTATCCCAAATAGATGCTTTATATGAAGATTAACATTGGAAACTTGGCGCACACCCTAGTAAGAGCTGAGGTTTTAAGTCTATATTAAGCAACGAGTAAAAAGAGTCAATTGATGGTGAAAAAGAAGACAAGTGATTTTTTTGATACGTTAAAAACTATCGTGTATGCGGTGGTTATTGCGTTAATGGTTAGGACTATGGGATTTGAGCCTTTCAACATTCCATCGGGCTCGATGATTCCAACATTATTAGTGGGTGATTACTTGTTCGTATCTAAGTTTTCTTATGGCTACTCCAAACACTCCCTACCGCTTAGTTTGCCACTAATCTCAGGCCGTTTATGGTTTAGCGAACCTGAGCGCGGAGATGTGAGCGTTTTCAAACTACCATCTGATAATAAGACAGATTATATTAAACGGATAATTGGGCTTCCTGGCGATAAAATTCAAATGAAAAATGGCCGTTTGTTTATCAACAGTATCATGATCAAGCGTGAACGGACGAGTGATTTTATTCAAATGGATGATAGCGGAAATTTAAGACGTACTGCGCGCTATTTTGAGACTCTACCAAATGGGAAGGTGCACACCATTTTGGAAGAGTGGGGTGATAAAGGCCCGTTAGATAACACTGGAGTTTATGAGGTGCCTATTGCACATTATTTCGCCATGGGGGACAATCGAGACAATTCTCAAGATAGTCGTGTGCGCCCCCAAGTTGGGTTCATTCCCAAAGAAAATTTAGTTGGACGTGCTGAAGTGTTATTTTTCTCGACGAACGGAGGAGCCCGCATTTGGGAAATCTGGAAATGGCCTATTGCCATGCGTTTCACGCGTTTTTTCCAAAAAATAATTTAGTCGGGTAATGATCCAGGACCTACCAAGCCTATCTAAAAAACTCGGTCACAAATTTACAAAACCTGAATTGCTTCGTCTGGCTTTGCGTCATTCAAGCTTGTCTATTGGCGGTCCTGACGGTTCTAATGAGCGATATGAGTTTCTTGGCGACCGTGTCTTTGGCCTAGTTATTGCTGAAATTCTTCTGAACTATTTTCCAAGCGAAAATGAGGGCGATATTGCCAAACGGCATACTGCCCTCGTTCGAAAGGAATCTTTAGCGCGTGTGGCAAGAACGATAGAGTTAGGTTCCTTTATTGAAATGTCTGAAGGAGAAGAAAAAAGTGGTGGGCGGCAGAATCCAAGTGTTCTGTCAGATTGTTGCGAAGCGGTAATTGCTGCTCTTTATATCGATGGGGGATTGGATATAGCGAGCCGTTTTATTGTGAGTCATTGGAGTAAGATAATTAAAGAGACGCCAAACCCGCCAAAAGATAATAAGACGGCACTTCAAGAGTGGGCACAAGGGCGCGGGTTAAGCGTTCCTAACTACATAGAAGTTAGCCGGGACGGTCCGGCTCATAGACCAGTTTTTATTATCGAGGCTAGTGTTGAAGGCCATGGTAGTGTCCAGGCTACTGGTAAATCAAAACAAAAAGCTGAGCAAATGTCTGCAAGATTATTATTGGAAGAATTAACAAATGACCGATGAGCCAGAAACACGCTGCGGCTTTATAGCAATTTTAGGGGCGCCAAATGTTGGAAAGTCGACATTGATGAACCGTGTAGTTGGCACTAAAGTATCGATTGTATCGCCGAAGGTTCAGACAACGCGCACCCGAGTGTTAGGTATAGCTCTGGAAGGCGAAGCACAACTTATCTTCATAGATACGCCAGGTATATTTAAACCTAAACGCCGTTTAGACCGTGCAATGGTGGCAGCAGCTTGGGGCGGTGCTGGGGATGCAGACCACGTTGTTTTACTCGTCGATAGTCAGCGAGGCATCACCCCTGATACCCAATCGATTATTGATAAGCTTAAGAGCCAAGTCGGTCGTCGGGTTGATTTGGCGCTGAACAAAGTTGATTTGGTTCATAAGCAAGATTTGCTCACTCTCACAGAAAAACTGAACCAATTTGATATTTTTGATGAAATTTTTATGATATCGGCGGAGAAGGGCGAGGGCGTTGATGAATTTGTTACCTACATTAAAGCGAAAATGCCAGTTAGTCCGTGGCTCTTTCCTGAAGATCAAATCTCGGACATGCCCATGCGCCTACTCGCGGCAGAAATAACTCGCGAAAAGCTTTATCTAAAACTCCACCAGGAATTGCCGTATGCGACAACAGTTGAGACTGAGGCTTGGGAAGAGAAAAAGGATGGCAGCATTCGTATTGAGCAAACGATTTATGTCGAGCGGGAATCTCAACGCTCTATCGTACTTGGTAAAGGCGGGAAAATGATTAAATCTATAGGTGCTGAAAGTCGCCGTGACCTAACCGAAATCGCTGATACACCTGTCCACCTATTTCTCTTTGTCAAAGTTCGCGAGAAATGGGGCGACGATCCCTCGCGCTATAGCCATTGGGGCTTAGATTTCAACGCTTGAAGGTATGCAAATAAATATTCAATATTACTTAAAACTAATTTATTAGAAGATTACAAAATAGATTTTAGAATAGGGCAATCTGTTGCAGGGAGAAAAGGCCCTGGATTGGTGAAGCGGTGGGTGAATGTAGAACAATTGTTGCTTTGCAGACGGTCATGGGCGCTCTAACGAATACGATGGCGTTAAGGGGTTCGGCTCAATCGACATGCCAGAAACTTCTATGATAAGGTTGCATAATCTGCAGAATGTTCAAGGGTGAATGAAAAATGGACAATTATGATTTCATCGTCGTCGGCGCTGGTTCGGCAGGCTGTGTCGTTGCCAATAGGTTAAGTGAAAATCCTTCAAATAATGTACTCTTGTTGGAAGCGGGAAAACCAGACCGCCATCCCTTTATTCCTATTCCGCTTGCCATGCCTTGGGTATCAAATAATCGAAAGTTGCTTTGGGATCTGCAAACTGAGCCAGAACCTTATTGTAACAATCGAGTTTTTACACCGCCCCGCGGCAAAGTACTAGGTGGCACCTCTTCGGTTAATGCCATGATCTATGCGCGTGGTCACCCGCTTGATTATGATCAGTGGCAGCAATTGGGTTTGAACGGTTGGGGATATGAAGATGTTTTGCCTTATTTTAAACGTTCCGAAGAAAATTGGCGTGGCCAGACTGAATTTCATGGTGGTTCGGGAGAGCTCAAAACGACCCAAACAGGTATAAACAATTTATTACATGATTTACTCTGTCGTTCCGCTAATAAGCTAAACTTGCCGTTAACAGATGATTTTAATGGGAGTGAGCCAGAAGGTTTTAGTCGGCCGGATATGACAATCGGGGATGGTAAGCGTTCCTCAACTGCCCGAGCATTTCTTCGGCCTGCGCTTAAGCGGTCGAACTTGTGCGTTAAAACTAGTGCACGGGCCCATAAAGTTGTTATTGACCATGGTATTGCCACAGGAGTTCAGTATCAGCATGAAGGTAACATAAAAGTTGCCACCACAGGCGGTGAAGTTATTCTTTGTGGTGGTACTTATAATTCACCGCAGCTTCTCTTACTCTCCGGTATAGGTCCCGCGGATGAATTAAAATACCATGGCATAGAAACAATTGTAGACAGCTTCGAGGTGGGGTCTAATTTGCAAGAGCACGCTAATGCGTTCTTGGACTTTGATCTTAGTCAACCCATTTCCGCGAATAATGATTTACGACTAGATAGATTAACGCTTTCTGCTATTCGTTACATGCTCTTCTCTACTGGAACGCTTGCTAGCTTTCCAACTACGTCAATCGGATTTTTACGCGTTCATGAGGACAGTGAACGGCCAGATATAGAAATCATTGCAGTGCCAATCTGGCAGGGTGAACGTCCATGGTTCCCTGGAATTAGAACACCGCAAACCCATCGGTATTCTATGCGGGTAGCGCAACTTCATCCACGGAGCCGCGGCTGGGTTAAGCTACATTCGTCTAATCCAATGGCCCCACCGAAAATACAATGGAATTTAATGCAGGATCCATATGATATAAAAACTTTGCGCGAAGGAATGAAACTGATCCGCGCAATTTTCGACGAGATGCCGCTCAAAGAATTAATTAAAAAGGAATCTTCTCCCGGTGTTTTGGTGTCCAGCGATGTTGAAATTGATGGGTGGTTGAGAAATAATTGCGCCACAGCGCAACATCCATCATCAACCTGTCGGATGGGCGCAGATGAAAATGCTGTTGTTGACGAAAATTTAAAGGTGCGAGGAATTGGGGGGCTTCGCGTCGCCGACTGCTCAATTATGCCATACTTAATCGGAGGTAACACGAATGCACCAACGATCATGATTGCAGAAAAAGCTGCCGACCTTATATTAGGCAAATGAGCTTTTTCATCGCGTTGTACCGGTATAAACTTACCTCATGAATTGGTCTGATGTTGGTATAGTATTATCTGCGCGTAGGCATGGTGAGGGATCTTCTATTGTTTCGTTGATGACGCCGCAACATGGCCGTCATGCCGGTTTAGTACGGGGTGGCAGTGGTAGGCGCGCCCGGGGGGTTTATGAGTCAGGCAATATGGTTTCTGTTGATTGGCAGGCCCGTATTGAGGATCACCTTGGCACCTTTAAATGTGAGCTTTTGAAGCCACAGGCAGCATTATATTTGGATGATCCTTTGCGCCTGGCTGGGCTGTCATCGGCCTGTGCAATTTTAGAGATGGCATTGCCGGATCGTGAGCCTCATTTTGAAGTTTACGAATCACTATGCAATTTTATTGAGAACCTGGAAGCAGATGATTGGTTGGAAGCGTATGTGCGTTGGGAAATTAATCTATTAGCAAATCTTGGATTTGGGCTAGAATTAACGGCCTGTGCCTCAACGGGGAAAAGTGAAAATCTAATATATGTCTCACCCAAGTCCGGCCAGGCTGTTTCTAGTTCAGCCGGAGAACCCTATAAAGACAAGCTCTTAGCGCTTCCAAAGTTTCTCCTAAGTGAGGCAATAATATCGGCTAATATCAATCACGCTGAAATCTTTGAAGGCCTAACTCTCACCAGTTATTTTATGGATCGCAATTTATTTATTTATACTAAAAATGGAGCCCCGCCGGCGCGGGTTCGTTTGGTTGACCAGCTAAAGCAAAAGCATATTATAACCACAAAGACATCATAGTCTTCAACACCTGAGCCTTTAGTTAAGTCATAATTCACAAACTATAAGCTGGGTGCTTTCTTGTTAAAATTGCTATCATATTACTTCGGGAATAATGATGAATACAAAAATAAAGTCTATGGGGCCGACTGGTGGTATCCGTGACACTCGTTTAGCCGATGCCATTAGCGAGCGCTATCTTTCTTATGCGCTATCAATTATTATGTCACGCTCCTTACCGGATGTACGCGATGGTTTAAAACCTGTTCATCGGCGACTTTTATTTGCCATGCGCCAGCTGAAACTTGACCCTGACCAAGGTTACAAGAAATGCGCCCGTGTGATTGGTGATGTTATTGGTAAATACCATCCTCATGGTGATCAATCTGTCTACAATGCACTTGTTCGTTTAGCGCAAGAATTTGCTGTGCGCTATCCATTGGTAGATGGCCAGGGAAATTTTGGAAATATTGACGGTGATAACCCGGCAGCAATGCGTTACACTGAAGCTCGTATGACGGAAGTTGCATCGGCTATCCTTGAAGGTATTGACGAGGACACTGTTGATTTCAGGGAAACTTATGATGGTTCCGATAAAGAACCAGTCGTGATGCCATCCTCAATTCCAAATCTTTTGGCTAATGGTGCCGAGGGAATTGCTGTTGGTATGGCTTGTAGCATTCCACCCCATAACCTTGAAGAGCTATGCACTGCGCTTATCCATTTGATTAGATTTCCAAATGCAACCAACGGAAAATTAGTTTCTATGGTACCAGGGCCAGATTTTCCAACCGGCGGTGTGTTGGTTGAGGATGCTGACGTTATTGAAGCTGCTTATAAAATTGGGCGTGGAGGTTTTCGAGTTCGGGCGCGCTGGGAAATAGAGAAGCTACCTCATGGCCAATATCAAATCATTGTTACTGAAATTCCATATCAAATTCAAAAATCACGTTTGATTGAAAAAATTGCGGAACTTTTGTTTACTCGAAGACTACCCTTCTTAGATGATATCAGAGATGAATCTGCAGAAGATATTCGAGTTGTGCTAGAACCAAAAAATCGTACGATTGATCCTGATATGTTGATGGAGCAAATGTTCAAGCTGACAGATTTAGAATCTCGTTTTAGTATGAATATGAATGTACTTGATGCCAATAATACACCAAAAGTAATGAGCCTTCGAGAAATTCTAACGGCATTCTTGGATCACCGGCATGAAGTGTTGATGCGGCGAACAAAATTTCGTCTTGGTAAAATTGAAACACGGTTAGAGGTTTTAGAAGGATATCTAATAGCCTATCTTAATTTGGATGAGGTCATTCGTATTATACGTGAAGAAGACAACGCTAAAGCCAGCCTCATCAAGGTATTTAAACTTACAGAGAATCAGGCCGAAGCTATCCTAAATATGCGTTTGCGTAGTTTGCGTAAGCTTGAGGAAATTGGAATTAAGACTGAGCATAGTGAACTAACCAATGAACATGCAGGACTAATTTCGCTAATCGAGAGTAAAGACCAGCGCTGGTCAAAAATATCAACCGAGATCATGGAAATAAAAAAGAAGTTCTCTGGACAAACTAAAGCTATTTACAAAAGACGAACTGAAATTACTTCTGCGCCTAATGTTGTTGATATTCCACTTGATGCCTTTATAGAAAAAGAGCCCATCACCGTGATCTTTTCTGATAAAGGTTGGATTAAAGCGGCCAAAGGGCATTTAGACCTAACGGCAGAAATAAAGTTTAAAGACGGTGATCGTAGCAAATTTATCTTGCACGCAGAAACGACTAATAAGCTTTTACTTTTCGCGACAAATGGTCGATTTTATACAATCCCATGCGATAAACTACCAGGCGGGCGGGGCTTTGGTGAACCTGTGCGCTTGATGATTGATCTTGCTAACGATCATGAGATTATCGGAATGTATCTTTATAACCCAGAAATTAAATATCTAGTTGCTTCTAGCATGGGGCGAGGCTTTGTTGTGCTGTCTAAGGATGTGGTTGCCTATACCAAAGGCGGTAAGCAAATACTTAACGTCAAAGGCGATGACGAAGCTGCCGTTGTTTGTGTTGTTGAAGGCGATAGCATTGCCGTTATTGGTAAAAACAGAAAACTATTGCTATTTCCTCTTGAAGAAGTGCCGGAGATGAACCGCGGGAGGGGGGTTATTCTTCAACGTTATAAAGATGGCGGTTTGATTGACATTAAAACCTTTAGGAAAGCTGAAGGACTTTCATGGAAAACAGGTGATAAAACCCGGACTGAGACTGATTTAATGGCCTGGGAAGGTAAACGAGCTCAGGCGGGGCGTCTGCCACCGAAGGGGTTTTCGCGTACCAATAAGTTTTCATAAGAAAAAATCTCATCGCTTGGCTGGTACGCGTGGAGAACCCGTCTGAGGTGATGTCACTGAATAAAGTTTCTGAGTTTTTCAAGTTTTAATATACTGAGTTGGTTCGTATATCTATCTTCCACCTTTCCTGAAAAAAAAATTCTCGTTTTGAATTTAGAATGAGAAATTTTTTATCGCGGAAAAGACAGGTTTATCTGGACCACAATAAATGATTTAGTCACCTCCGTACGTACAGTCTACATTGCTGAATAAACTATTACCGACCGTAGCCAAAAGCAGGCTGTATAGACTTATGGTTCTTAACGGTACAGATCTTTTGACGGTGGCGGCCAAATTCTTAATCTCGTTTTATCCTGTGCCAATAACTATGCTAGTATTTGCTGTGCTCGTCATAGGAGTGGCTTTTGGGTGGAAGCTTGTTGGGCCGACAGTACTGGGTTATTTAATTGTGGGTGTGCTTGAGCTACCCGTTCTTGCCAATACGCAAATAAGAGCAATTGGCCTTGTTTATATAGCGGGTCCGGAAAGTCATTATTTGGTTGGGTTTTTGTGTAATGCAGTAACTGTTGGATACCTGGCAGAAAGAAAATTTGATAGATCAGTTTTAACAACTCCCATATCAATGACCATTGGCACTGCTCTTATATACCTTTGTGGTTATGTTTGGCTCTCCAGTTTGATCGGTCTCGAGAAGGCTTTCGAGTTTGGCTTTTTGGCTTTCATTTGGGGATTGCTCTAAATATAGCTCTTACCGTAGCCGTTCTTCCAATTTCTGAAAATCATTTAAGCGTTAACTTTAATAAACTATCTATGTATGATGGGCTCGGCCAATAGCGATATTCTTTGTCTGTTTGTTGGTTATTATTTTTTATTTTCATTGAGAAAATATATTCTTAATTGGTTCGTCACGGCTAATGAGGGCAGGTAATAAATTATGTATGCCAGCCTTACGCAAAGTAATTTATGTGGTAAATATCTTCTAGCCGTGGTAAAATATTTCTGCTGTTTTTCTCGGTTGATTGTGTGCCCTGTTAAGGCTCATCCGGGCACTACTCTTTATATTTTTAAGAGACGATCCCTCTAATTTTACCAAGAAGTGGTCTAACGGTTTTATCATTTAAGAATATTTTTATTGTCGGCTTGGGCGGTATTCGTGGTTGCAATGATTTTTTTTAATTTTTGTAGATCTATTCTACCTAGCCTTTAATTTAGGCCCGAGAGAAATTAATTTTGCCATGATGAAAGTTAGGACTTAGAAATGATCAATACCCCCCCCCTGAAATCTTTGCAATTTTTTAGCTCGTTAGAAGGAGGCCGTTTCC
>Ga0114994_10002944_pt1 | contig 12474 bp, 14 predicted proteins | sample ArcticOcean_MG_C_9_FD_87043 | JGI IMG/M metagenome (GOLD analysis project Ga0114994, IMG submission 87043) | Marine microbial communities from western Arctic Ocean - ArcticOcean_MG_CB2_152 | ecosystem: Environmental > Aquatic > Marine > Oceanic | place: Arctic Ocean: Canada Basin | collected... | reverse complement strand
TTAAAAGCTGCAGTTTTGGCTGCCGGTTTAGATGGCGCACTTAGTGATCCGGATGCTTCTCTTACTGTTTTTGCTCCGACTGACGATGCGTTTGCGGTAATTCCACCAGCAGTATTAGACATGTTATTAGCTGACCCAACTGGAGATCTTACGCAAATTCTTCTTTATCATGTTGTTGGTTCAACTGCATTAAGTACTGATCTTTCTACAGGGATGATGATTGAGACCTTGCAGGGTGACGAGGTGATGGTTACTATTACTAATGGTGTTGTAAAGATTAACGAAGCAACAGTTGTTGTAGCTGACATTCTTACATACAATGGAGTTGTACATGTCGTTGATGCAGTCATTGAAAACACCACTAATAGTATAGACATGATTCAGGACAACAATAATGAGTATTACTTGTATAGTGTTGATTTATTAGGTAAAATAATACAGCAAGACAATAACTTTAACATAGTTAATCAAATCGTATTAGATGTATACAATACGGGGAAGGTTATTAAGCGATTCTCAATCAATCAATAATTAACCGGCTTACATCTACCATAAAACTCAGTTATTTGATAAAGCTTACTTTCCAAAGCTTGTCACTCTAACCTCATACAACAAATGAAAAATCTCGTATATATATCGTTAATATTATCTTTTGTGATATTTAGCTCATCATTTATTTGGAAAAAAAACTTTACAGAAATTGGTTTAACAACCTCATCATCCTTTTATGAGCTTAGCTTTGAGTCAATAGATGGCAATAATATCTCACTTTCCGAATTCAAAGGCAAAAATGTATTGATTGTAAATACTGCTTCACGATGTGGCTATACTAGACAATACAACGATCTCCAAAAGCTTCAGCAAGCTTACCCCAGCGATTTGGTTGTGATAGGTTTCCCATGTAATGATTTTGGGTCTCAGGAAAAAGGTTCAAATTCTCAGATTTTAGAGTTTTGTCAAAAGAACTTTGGTGTTGATTTTTTATTGTCTGAAAAAATAAAAATTAAAGGAAAAGAATGTCATCCCATTTTCACCTGGCTAAAATCCAAATCACTTAATGGTGTATCTGAAAATCAAATTTCCTGGAATTTTAATAAATTTTTGATTAACAAACAAGGGGAATTAGTTAGTTATTTCCCAAGCAATGTCAAGCCATTAGATGAAACAATAACAACACAAATCAACTAATCATGCATTGTATAGTTTTGGACATCTTGATAGCTATTTCATAACATACAGGACAAACTTTAGTTGGAAAAAATGTAATTGTTTTGTCTTGGGATTTGCTTAGAATACTCACAAGTTATTTTACAATGATCATTAGCGAAAAACATTAAACTATGGGACACTACATCTTTAAAAGAGTACAAACACTAAACTCTGATATTGAAACAATATGGTCGTTTGTATCTAAACCTGAAAATCTCGAGAAAATAACACCTGATAATATGCATTTTAGCATATTGAGCAAGTCTAATTTAGAAATGGAAGAAGGTATGCTTATTGCATATAAGATATCTCCATTTCTAGATATTAAAACTACTTGGATTACAATGATCACCAACGTGAAAAAAAACGAAAAATTTATTGACCAGCAAGTTATGGGACCATATAAGTTCTGGCATCACGAACACAAATTCCAAGTCATATCTTCTAACAAGGTAAAAATGACTGACATTATTACTTATATACCACCATTTGGTTTTTTAGGTGATATAGCTAATGAATTGTTTTTAAAGAAAAAATTAAATAACATCTTTGATTACAGAAATATTATTTTAAATAACATGTTTAATACTAAAGTAAATGTTTAATTTTTTTAAGAAAAAAACCAAAATTGAGAAGCTTCAAGAAGAGTATAAATACTTGATGAACAAAGCTTTTTTAGCATCTAAAAAAGATAGAACGTTAAGCGATGAGTATGTAGCAAAAGCTAATAAGGTGGATATATTAATCTTAGAGCACAAAAAAGCTAACCTTTAAAACTCCACAAGATGATGTGTCTTCTATAGCTATTGCTAGTATATGCGACAAAACCAGCCTAAAGCTATAGAAGACCTTTCATACAGACTATTTACCTGTATTAGAAAATTAGTGTTTAAGATTAATCTATTTTAATAATCAACTGTAAGGTTACAATATCAAAACAACATAAAATAATTAAAACCAATTTTAGGTCTATAAAAGATTGTCAAGAGTTTCATCGAGATCAGTATAAGTAAACTTAAAACCATGTTTCTGTATCTTATCTGAAGACACTTTTGCCCCTGTTAAGAATACATCAGCCATCTCACCGAAAATTATTTTACAAAGAAACACTGGAATATTAGGTAATAGTAATTTACGATTTAGTTTTATGGCAATAGCTTTGGTTAATTGGTCATTAGTAGTGTGAGCTGGAGAAACGGCATTAAAAACGCTGGTTAAGTTATTTATCAACACGTATTTCAACATCGCGCTCAGGTCATAAATATGTATCCATGGTACCCATTGATCACCACTTCCTAAGCCACTTCCAGCACCGTACCTAATGGGTAATGCCATGCTTTTAAGGGCTCCGCTGTTTGGATCTAGAATAATACCAAACCTCAATATTGCAGTTTTATAGGCTATGCCTAGTGACTCAAAAGAAAGCGCCGTCTTTTCCCATTCACAACATACTTCACTTAAAAATGAAACTCCAGGAGGACTATCTTCATCTAAAACACAATCATTGATGGATGCCCCATAATAACCTACTGCCGAAGCTGAAATAAATGTGTTAATATTTTGGCCATGAGATATCAGTTCTCTTAAAAGTAATTTAGCACTGTCTATACGGCTTGAGAAAATCTCTCGTTTTCTTTTAATGGACCATCTTTTAGCAGCAATTGAAGCTCCTGATAAGTGAATGATATGATCTACATCTTGCAGTCCATTTGGATCAATGTATTGCTTTTCAATATCCCATAAATACTCATTACTTAATTTAGGGTTTCTAGATAATAGTTTTATCTGAAAAACACCTTCTAACATTGTTGTGAGATGTTTAGCTAGATTGCCATTAGCTCCTGTAATAAGTACAACTTCTTTCACGTCTTTGTATTGCTTAATAATATTTTTTCATACTCCATGAACCTGTGTTCTCTTATTGGACGGATTTTGGGTTCTGTTTCAAAATATAACAATAAACAAGGGCTGATAGACTTGTATTTTACTACAAATTCATATTCTATCAGCTCATTATTTTTAATGCGTTGTTTTATTTTATTGTGGTATGGATACATCTTGTTCTCGGGTCTTTAGAGCCTCAAAAATCATTAGATTGCAAAATAACATAGAGAATGCATATCCAAAATCTTCAACAGGAATTGTTAAAATTCGTATCTGCAAATTCTCTACATCGTTATACCAAACAACAGGCTCAGAAGTGAACATTCCGGTTAGTATGCCGTTAACAAGAAAAAAGGGAAACATTATTACTAAAAACGACATATAGAATCGCTTTAATTTATTCGGGTAAAAAAATGAGCCTAACACAATTGTTATTACTAATACAATAGCATTAATCGAGGTATACAATTTGTCTAAATTTAATGCTAGAACTAATGTAGTAGATAGAATAAGCAAAATAGAAACAACTCTTGATGTACGCTCTTGTAATTTAAAATTAGGCAGCTCGGAGCTTAATACTAAGTGAGTAAAGATCGATACAAATGGGATAACGAAAAAGAATATCCATTCTTCTATAGGCATACCTAATAAGTTGTATCCTACACAATAATTAGAATTAAACCACCAGACACCGGCGGTTGTAAACATATAATCCCAAGCAAGAAAAACCGTAGCAACTATAGATGTTGAAATCGCAAAGCTCCACCATCGTTTAATAACATCATTAACAAAAGCAGTATATATAAGAGGAATTATGAGGGAACATAAAAGAACAAATAAATACATATACATTACTTATTTGTGTTTTGTCTAAAAAACTTCTTTGGGACATTTAGCAGACCAAAACATTCTCCATCTTCTTTACCCATCTTCTTATGGTGTACTTTATGAGCTTTCCTTAGACCTAATAAATATCTATTTTTGGTTTTATCAAACCATTTAAATCTTCTATGAATAAGAACATCATGGATAAGGAAATATGCTATGCCATATAGTAAAACACCTGAGGCAATAAAAAATTTGTAGTTGATATTTGGATTAACCCCTAGATAAAAGAGCGTTATGCTCGGAACTGATCCAATTAAAAAAAAAACATCATTTTTCTCAAACACCTGCTGGAATTTTGGTTGATGATGATCTTTGTGAAGTATCCATAAAAATCCATGCATTACATATTTATGATTTAACCAAGTAACTACCTCCATAAATAAAAAAGTAGCTATAACAATCAATGCATAAAATATGACTGTCATAATGAAGTGTTATCTATAATATAAGAGTCTAAGTAATCCGTTTCGTCTATACGATTCATAATTCTCTTTAAGAAAGTCTTATCCTCAACTATATTGTTTTTGTAGCCTAAGAAAACAGGAGATTTTTCTTGAACTAACAGTCTCACATATCTTAAATGAGCGTTGTTGGGATTGGCTGTAATAAGAAGTTCAAGTCGGTTTTTATTTGTTTTGAATAAAACAAGTTTAATAATTGGGTTAAATTCGTATTCAGCTTGTTTCATTGAAACTGATAATACATAGGCTAAAACAGAAGGGTCAGCATTATTACAGTTGTTTTTGATAAAGTTTATTTCATCACTTTTATTATTTAGTAGATGAAACTCTTTAACTATATCGTAAGATGCAGTATCATGACATATAAGTGAGACAAATGAAAATAAAAAACTAACAATCATAAGACATTTAATTTAAACCTAATATATGATTTTACAAGTATATATATTTTGTTTAGTTTAGATACTCTAATTCTTTTTTGTTTGATGTCTTTAGATGTGGTATTTTTTAATTTATAAAGCAACTTGGAATAGTATTTGAATGCTACATAAACACCGAACTTGGCTGATGATGGAAGTAGTTTTATCCCCTCTTTAGCTAATGCAAAATCTTCTTCGATCTCCTGAATGATTCTTGTTTTGTCTGACTCACTAAAATTATCAGTGTCTATGTTTGGAAAATAGGTCCTGTTTAATTCTTCTACGTCTTGTTTTATGTCTCTTAAAAAGTTAACTTTTTGAAATGCTGAGCCTAATTTTACAGCTGAAGATTTAAGGGAGTTAAATGCTTCTTCATTTCCATTAACAAAAACCATCAAACACATTAAACCTACGACATCAGCTGAACCATAAATATAATTATTTATGTCTTCCTCGTTTGTGTATATCGACTTGGTTAAATCTGCTCTCATACTCTTTAAAAAAGAAATTATTAAAGAATGTGGTATAGAATATTTTACAACCGTAGTCTGAAAAGCATTTATGGTAGTATCCGTGCTAATCTGGTTTTTAATGCCAAACCAAAGCTCATCTTCAAATCTATCTAACAGCTCTTTTTGTGAAAACCCTAAAAAACTATCTACTATTTCATCTGCCACTCTTACAAAGCCATATATATTATATATATCTTGTCTAATTGAGCTATGTAATAATTTTACCGCTGTAGAAAATGAGGTGCTGTATTTTTGAGTGATTCTAATAGAAGCCGATTCTGAAAGCTCATCAAATAAATACTTCATTGTTGAAGTTGTTTAATTACCGCTTCTGCTGCAATTTTTCCAGAGATCAGTGCTGGAGGCACTCCAGGTCCAGGCACTGTAAGTTGACCGGTAAAAAATAAATTTTTTATTTTTTTGCTCTTTATTTTGGGTCTCATAAACGCTGTTTGTCTCAGAGTATTAGCCAGTCCATATGCATTCCCTTTATATGAGTTGTAATCTTTAATAAAGTCATTAACACAATAAGATTTAACAAACAAAACAGTTTCTTTTAACTTTTGCCCCGTTAGGATCTCTAATCTATCCATAATTATATTATAGTACTTTTTTCTTACATCCTCCGTGTCTTCTAGCCCTATGGCAATAGGTATAAGAAAAGTACCAGCCTCGTAACCTTTGGGCGCAAAACTGCTGTCTGTTTTACTTGGAAAACTAGCATAAAAAAGAGGTTCTTTCGGCCAGTCAGGTGTTTCATATATGTATTTCGCATGGCTATCAAACTCCGTATCAAAAAAAAGTGTGTGATGAGAAACACCTTGGATCTTGTTCGCAAAGCCTACATAAAAAAGCAAAGAAGAAGGAGCGAATTTTCTTTTGCTCCAATACTTATCAGAATATTGCCTATACTTTGATGGTATCAGTTTTTCTGTGTGATGGTAATCTGCGCCACTTAAAACTATATCGGTCTGAATACTTTTTCCATTAACAATAATATGAGATGCATAACTTGAATTATTTACCTGAATAGACTCTACTTCTGCGTTAGGTATTAATTTTACACCTAGTTCGATGGCAAGATGTTTAATTCCTTTTACCACTTCAAACATACCGCCTTTAGGGTGCCAAGTGCCAAGCCCATAATCTGCCCAATTCATAAAGTTATATAAGCCAGGGGTGTCTCCTGGCTTTGCGCCTAAAAACAAAACAGGGAACTCTAAAAGCTTAATTAATCGAGGGCTTTTAAATTTATGCTTTACCTGCTTCCTTATGCTTTGAAATATCTGATTTAGCTTTGTAACTGTTTCTTTGGTAATTAATTCTAAGGGAGATATACCTGGTTTATAAACCAGATCTTTCACGGCAACATTATAATTGCTTTCAGCTTGTTTTAAAAACTCTTTAAGTTTTAAAGAGCTTCCTTGCTCTTCTTTTTCAAACAGTTTATAAATCTCTTCTAAGTTTTCGGATATACAAACACTGTCGTCTACTCCAAAATAAACCTGATAGCCCGGGTTTAGTTTGACAAGATTATAGTAATCAGATGGCACTTTGTCAAAATCATTGAAAAATCTTTCAAAGACATCTGGCATCCAGTACCATGTTGGTCCCATATCAAAAACAAAACCCTCTTTCTTATACTGCCTAGCTCTTCCTCCGAATGATTCGTTTTTTTCATAAATAGTCACATTGTATCCTTCTTTAGATAGATAGCAAGCGGCTGAGAGTGAAGAGAACCCTGATCCTAAGATAGTTATTGTTTTCATTTGTATAACAAATATAGTAAATAATTATACAAACAGCAGCAATTACGCTATATATTTATACTTTAAATTTTTAAAGTGAAATCTATGAAATTGAAATTTTCGATACTCTTGTTACTTACATCAAATTTATTTTTCTCTCAGAATATTATAATGGAAGAAGATTTTGAACAGGACGACTTACCGGATTTATGGAGCCAATACAGTCTTTCAAACGATGGAGGTTGGTTGAATGGATCAAATTCTGATTTACAGAGTGAGTATTGGTCAATTGTTCCTCACGGTAATTTCATTGCGACAAATGATGATGCTTGTGATTGCAATAAAAGCGAAGACTATTTGATCTTACCTCCCTTCAATTTTAATGATGTTGATAATGCTGTTTTATCATTTGCTAGCTTTTTTTCAGGTGAAAATTTCCAAGGAACTACAGATGTGGCAACATTAGAATATTCTATTGATGGAGGAGTCTCATGGATCGTATTATCTGAAATAGATGGGAATGGCAATGCTGATAACACGACTTGGGTGAATCAAACCGTAAATCTTACTGAGATAGTTGGTTATAGTGATGTTTTACTCGCATTTCGTTACAACGACAATGGAGGTTGGATGTTTGGATGGGCTATCGATGATGTTTTGATATATGAACCCGTTGGATTAAATGCTGAGATGACGCTATTGACAATACCCACAAATCTAGAATTGGGCTCAACCTCTAATATTGAAGGAGTCATTTCTAATATAGGAGCAGAGATAATAGATAGTTTTGATATTGTATGGTCACAAGGTGGTGCCATCTCTTATTCTCAATCATATGAAGATGTAAATATATCTTCTGGAAACAGCTATAGTTTCATCCATCAAGATCAGTTTATTGCTGAAAGTGTTGGGTTATTTAATATTGATGTTACGATCACAAATATTAATGGTCAGGAAGATGATGACATTTCCAATAATAGCCTTAATACAGACATAATGGTAACAGAAGTAATGGTAATTGAGTATGGAGAGATCATCTCTGGTAATTTTCAAAGAGAGTATATATATTTTAAACCGAGTAGTGCTCCTGAGAACTGTCCATTAGTCTTTGTTTGTCATGGATATGGTGGTTCAGCAGAAGGTATCATGAACTATTCTGATTTCAATGATTTAGCTATTGAGTATGGGTTTGCTGTTTGCTACCCTCAGGGAATTGATGATTCTAATGGATCTCCTTTTTTTAATGTGGGCTATGATTTCCAAGACAATGAGACTGTAGATGATGTTGCTTTCTTAGAGGATTTAATAGGTTTATTCTCTCAAGATAATTCAATTGATCTAGAAAAGGTGTTTTGTACCGGGATGTCAAATGGAGGAGATTTTTGCTATCTACTAGCATGCGAAGCTTCTGAATCATTTCTTGGAGTAGCACCTATTTCAGGCATGATTATGCAGGACATAATGGACAATTGTACCCCGTCTCAACATGTCAGCATACTAGAGATACATGGTACACAAGACAATGTCACCTATTTTGACGGAGACTATAATAATCAAGATGGGTGGGGAGCATATCCGAGTATTCCAGCAACTATAGACTTTTATGTTGACATGTATAGCCTGGAGTTAAATTCAACAGGTAATTTCCCCAATATCGTTCAGAATGATGGTAGCACTGTTGACTTTGAGAAATATGGCGATGATGATTCGTGTTATAAAGTATGGTTATATACAGTAAATGGTGGAGGTCATGACTGGCCTGGAGCATATGGCAATATGGACATTAATGCTAGTAGAGAGGCCTGGTTATTTTTTGATAGTCTTTGTGTAGGGACTTCAGATATTGAGACATCTATTACACAAGATTATAAAAAAATAGTAAAAGTTACAGATCTCTTGGGCAGAGAAATTCAATCTGCATCGAATCAAATAATATTAAACGTTTTTGATGACGGATCCGTTGAGAAGAAGTTTATAGTAGAGTAAACCTGTTATTCGTTTAATCAATCACATCTAAATGTTTGATAACGGAACTCACATCCCCCTCAAAATATTTCGACTTCCCGGCTCTCTGCTCCACCAAAGTTATCTTTAAAGATAACTTTTAGACCTTTTGTCTTGATTTCTAAGTGTCTAATTAGTCTTGCTATTATGAAGACGTATTATTAGATCTAATTAGGCGTAAGCAAATTGTCCAACAGTTATGAAGACGTACACCCTACTCTGTACATATCCTTCACAGGATGTTACAAGAGGTTTAATTCAACTTCTCCAGTTTCGACTGAATACATTCCTCTTGCACATTCAACCTCATTATTCTTCACCATTTCATGGACTATAGGGCTGTCACGTAATATGGTCTTCAAAGATATTTGTACATTTTCAAGTGCTACTTCATCTACAAAACGAGACTTATCTACCGCCTCTTCCCTATTAGACACAATTGATATAGCAGGTTTTATCTTATTTAAAAGTCCAGTCAAATTCCCTAATTCCACATCATTACAAGCTCCCTTGACAGCGCCACAACTTGTGTGACCCATTACTACGATCAATTTTACACCCGCAATTTTACATGCAAACTCAACGCTACCTAAAACGTCTTTACTTATAACATTGCCTGCAACCCTGATACAAAAAACATCACCTATACCTTGATCAAAAATTATTTCAGTTGGGACTCTAGAATCTATACAACTTATTACTACAGCTATCGGAAATTGGCCCGCGCTAGTTTCCCTCACTTGGGTAGGTAATTCTCTCGAAATCAAACTATTACTGACAAATCTCTTGTTGCCCTCTTTCAAAATAGAGAGAACTTCCGAAGGGTTTAGTTTGGCTTGAGAATCTGATGTTTGAGTTAGCATAGTTTTATAATTTAGTGTCATAGACGGTAAGCAACCTTTGCTTTTTTCACTTTAAGCACATCGTCAGAGATTAACTTAATTCTATCCTCTTCTGAATTTAGATTTTCCTTCAACCACACTTCACAATCCTTAAATTTACTGAATACGAACCTTTCAGGTACTAGCAATGGGATGACCCCGATTTTCTTTAACATATCATATGGCTGAGGTTGTATGCATGTAAAGACTACTACAACTTTATCTTTTTGTAAATCGGTGATGGATTCTTCTAAAGCATACATGCCAGATTGATCAATATGAGGAACTTTATCCATACGAATAATTAAAACCTTTGCATCGCCTTTAAGTTGTTTTATAAGCGCTTGAAATTTAGCCGTAAAACCAAAAAACATAGGACCATACAAATGCTTGATAAAGATTTTATTTGAATACTTCTTATAAATAGCACTTTCATCTTTCCAAGGTTCTTCACCTCCGAAACCTGTAAGCGCCTCTAACGAACTTTCGTTTTCAACAATATCACTAGCTTTTTTCATAAACAAAACACAAGCTAAAACCACACCTACTCCAACAGCATGTAATAAGTTTCCGAAAACAGTAATAGTCAAAACCAACATCAATACTAACGCATCAGCTCTTGGAACTCTTTTGAGATGTCTAAGCCCTTTATAATCAATAATACCAATCCCTACTGTAATTAATATACCAGACAAAACACTTAAAGGTATAAAAGCAACATATTTACTAAGTCCAAATAATACTGCAACAAGAAATAAACCATGGATTAATCCCGACAATCTAGTCTTGCCCCCAGAATTAACATTAACAACAGTACGCATAGTAGCTCCTGCTCCTGGCAAACCGCCAATTATTGATGCTGCAATATTACCTATTCCCTGACCTATAAGTTCTTTGTTGCTATTGTGTTTCGTCTTAGTAATGTTATCTGCTATTACAGAAGTCAGAAGAGAATCGATAGCACCTAATGCTGAAAGCATAATGGCGAATTCCAGAATTGTCCAATAGAGACTTGGATCTACATTAAAAATTTCGCCAATGTAAATAGTTGGCATTCCTTGCGGAATTTCACCAATTAATGGCACATTGAAATCTAAAAAATAAGAAAGCCCAGATACTGCTAACAAAGCGACCAAAGCGCTGGGGATAGATTTATTTATTTTCGGATATATATATATAATAATAATCGTAAGTAGACCTAGACCAACAGAATAGATATTTATAGTGGATATTGGATTACTTATATTAAGAAATATATCTACCGAGCTGTTTTCAGAAACGTGACCTAGGAAAGGGTAAATCTGGAATAAAATAATTATAACGCCTATCCCGGTCATGAATCCAGATAGAACGGGATAAGGAATATACTTTATATACTTTCCTATTTTTAAAAGTCCGTAAATAATTTGAAATCCACCTGCTAAAAAGAATGAAGCAATAACAATTCCCATGCCTGCCTGTAGACTTCCTGAAACTTCTATGGCCGAAGCAATTACCATTGCTGAAACGACAGTCATAGGTCCTGTTGGGCCACTTACTTGAGTTTCAGTGCCGCCAAATAATGCGGCAAAAATCCCTAAAACCATTGCACCATATAATCCTGCAATAGCTCCCATACCAGACTGAACACCGAAAGCCAATGCAAGAGGCAATGCAACAATTCCTGCTGTTATACCTCCAAAAAAATCACCCTTAATGTGCTTAAAATTCAACAAACCGATAATTTCTGTTTTATTAATATATACACCATATAAGATGCAAAACTAGTGGTATAAATGTCAATTAATACCAGTGCGAGCTCCCAATCATAACTATTCGCAAAAGTTCCCCTTGGAATCCCATCGTTCCGTGGGTTTATAGCGGTAAACTCATCTAGAAATTCTGTGTTATATGTCCAATTGATGTTGCTGTTTGCGGTCTGGTTTACGCCTCTAAGTGCGTTCGGTACGTCATGTTGGGTATGGTGGGGAATAAGGGAGATCTCCGTTGTATTTAATACTTGTGCGGGTAGATCGTTTGAAGTGCAAATGGCGAAAACAAGAATGATGAGGGTTGATGTTGACTTCATGAATGGTTCGATCTAGACAGGTTATAAGTTATTTTTTTGTAGTGGAAACACAAATGCTGTGTTTAACACATTAGTGCAACAAGTTGGGTTTTTAATTTTTTAATTAAGACTAAGGCAGACAATTCATATGTACGTCTTCATAACTGTTGGACAAATTGCTTACGCCTAATTTAGACATAATTGTTTAGATTTTCTGGTCTTGATTTTCAGGGTTCAATTTGTCTATAATTTTCTGGAGATCGCTGTCGAAGTGTTTCGATGTCCCGCCCTGCTTCACCACTTCTGATAAAAGTCCTTCTGCATCAGCAGAGGGGCTTTCCTCCACTGTACGGGTAGGAGAGATTGTTCGCTGTTTCCGTTCTTACTGTTCTTAATTGCCCAAGCTTTTTAATTAGTCTTG
>Ga0114994_10002942_pt1 | contig 12478 bp, 13 predicted proteins | sample ArcticOcean_MG_C_9_FD_87043 | JGI IMG/M metagenome (GOLD analysis project Ga0114994, IMG submission 87043) | Marine microbial communities from western Arctic Ocean - ArcticOcean_MG_CB2_152 | ecosystem: Environmental > Aquatic > Marine > Oceanic | place: Arctic Ocean: Canada Basin | collected... | reverse complement strand
TAAAATATATAATGGTGCAAATGATAATGCTTTAGGTACTGGTCTAGTGATGGGGGCTGCAGAAGCTTTTACCAATTTAAAAAATGGCTCTAAGCGAAGTATTCTATTTTTAGCCGTTACAGCTGAAGAGCAAGGCTTGCTTGGTGCAAGATATTATAGCATTAACCCATTATATCCTTTAGAAAAGACTGTAGCTGTTATCAACATCGATGCTATGGGAAATACTTTTGGGCGCACTAAAGATCTGATCGTAGTAGGTAAAGGAAATTCTGAATTAGATAATATTTTAGAAATGGCTGCTGCGCAAGATGGTAAGTACTTAATTCCTGACGCAGAACCTGAAAAAGGTTTCTATTATCGCTCTGACCATTTTGAATTTGCAAAACAAGGTGTACCTGCTCTTTATGCTGATGGTGGAATCGATGTAGTAGGGAAGGGTACGGATTACGGACATAAAAAGAAAGACGAGTATACTTACGAAAATTACCATGCCTTATCAGATGAAGTAAAAGATGATTGGGATTATAGTGGTATGGTTGAAGATGGAAGAATTTTATTTCGAGTTGGTTATGCGGTTGGTCAACATTCTAAATGGCCAGAATGGAGCAAAGGAACAGAATTTAAATCAAAACGAAAAGAGATGCTGAAAAACTATAAGTATTAATATTTATTGAATTAGACCTATCTCCTCAAGTCTTTCTTCCAAATATGAACCGGCTGTATAATCACTATTTAATATAACATTGTCTTTCGGGTGTAAAAATAAAGGCATAGAATATCTGCTTTTATTAATAGCATCATCTGGATTGATTACGCGATGAGTAGTTGAAGGATAATAGCCATTTGTTGCCATTTTCAACATATCGCCGGAATTAACAATTATTGTGTTTGGGTCGCAACTAACATCATGCCAATTATTATTAAGGTCAAGTACTTGTAGTCCTGGTTTTGTCCCTGAAACTAGCATAGTTAGTAAGTTTATATCTTCATGTGCAGCAGCTCTGATTGAATTTGGCTTTTCATTGCCTGTAATAGGTGGATAATGAATTATTCTAAGAAGATTAGAATCACTATCTTTGATCATACCTTTTAAAGGTGTAGATAATATATTTTGTATGTGATCGGGCGTACAATTCTGGAGCCAACTTAGCAATGTACCACCCATATCCGTTAGCGCATGAAATAGTTCAAGTGTTGAAGGTCCAAGGCTCCCAGGGAATCGCCCCCAAACAAAGACATGGAAAAATTCTTTTAAATCTTTCGTTGAAGATCCTTTAGCGTTCTCAGTTAAATAAGGAAAAAAGCCATCTTGTTTGATAGCATCAAAAATAAAATTATTTTTTATAGGGCTTTGAAAGAAGATTTCCCATTCTGCGTAAACTTCATTTATTAATTTCGCGGAAATTTCATGATCTTTTATTACAGCAAAGCCGGAATGCTTTAAAGATCTTTCAAAATCTTTATCAGCATTGTTACTATTAAAAGATATTGTTAATAGTTCAAGCGACATGATTTTTCCATTCATCAACTGTAAAAGTTTTCATACTTAAAGCATGAATTTCATTTTTTATCATTGACCCTAAAGCTTTATAGACTAATTGATGTCTATTTAAAAGCTTTAAATTCGCAAAATCGTCAGAAACAATTATTGCATTTAAATGGAAACCTCCATCAAAGTTTTTATGATGTGTATGCTTACCAGTAGTATCTTTGATCTCAAGGTGGGAAATAGCCATAAAATCGGCTAACTTAGTTAATATAGCTTCTTTTATTGACAATGGATAAAGTTATTAGGATTAATAAGATTGACGTTCTTTGAAGTCATTTAATTAACGAATAGTTGCTATGCTTAATAATTAAAAGCACAACGATAATATTTACTTAGTTAAATCTTCTTCTGAAAATTGCCATTGACATGAATGGCACCACCATGGTTTACCATAGAATTCATTAACATCTTCCTGTAATTGCATTGCTTTATCGCATTTTGGACAATTACGCTCGGAACCTTTTTTTGGCCATTTATAATCTGGTCTAAATTTTACTGAATTATCTAAATCTTGATTATTACTCATATAAGAATCTAATAATTAATAAAGTGATACTAACAACGGAATATTGATTTAACTTGAAATAATCCATAATTGGCATAGAAAAAGTGTGATCATTCCAATTCCGATATAATTAGTTATTTTATATTCTATTTTAGTTTTTTTTAAATTTTCATCAATTAAAAAAGTATTGAATGAAATTCTAACAGTATCTCCAGATAATACAAAAATTTGCTTATCGGACTCTATATTGCCATATGATAAAAATGGGTCTTTAAAGGTGGTTGGATGGAATCCTATAAAATGAACACCTTGAATTACGGGTATCGGTTTCTTGATAGGGGTATGGCCAACTAAGTTCCCATCAACATAAATAGGCACGGTAGAAGAATCGGAAGTAACATAAATGTAACCAGGTTCACTTTCAAATACAGATGATTGACCAATTAAGGTTGAAAAGCAGCATAAAAGTGTAAAAAACCATTTTTGATTCATATAATAAATTATTTTCAAATGAGTATCATAAGGAAGGAACTTCTAAATTAATATTATGCAAATAAATCGTACATACGCAATCCAAACTAAAATTATTATATGCATCTGTTTAGTATTTATTTCATGCACAAATTTTAAAGCATACTTTAATACATTCTATAATGCTGAAATATACTTTGAAAAAGCAGAAAAAAGTCGACTTCAGAATCGCGGTCAAGTTTTGCCCAAAGTAGCCGTAGATAATTATAAGAAAGTAATTGAAAAGTCAAAAATAGTTATTGATGAATTTCCAGAATCTAAATTACGTAAAGATGCACTATTGCTAACTGTTAAATCCCAGTTTCATCTTCAAGAATATAATAATGCTCAAGGCGCATTATCATTAATGAATACTGAATTTGGTTCTGCAGTCCAATTCGAAGCTGCATTTTGGTCTTCGATGATTAAATGGAAAGAAGGTAAAGTTCAGCCTGCAATCAATGATTTATCAAAATTAATCAACGAAGATAATGCCTCTAATAAAAAAGCTAAAATATTTTTAGCTATAGCTGAAATATATTTTGATCAAAAGATGATATCGTTATCTATGGATAATTTAGTTAAAGCAGCTGAATATATTAGAGATCCAAATGAAAAAGGTCAAATCTATTATAGAATTGCAGATATCTCATTTAAAGAAAATAACTTAGATCGCGCATTAGAAGCATATAAGCTTGTTATAAAAAATTCAGAAACAAAGAAACAAGTTCAAGAAGGCCACCTGAAATCCGTTCAAATTTATAGACTTCAGAAAAAGCTTGAATTAGCTACTAAATCGATAAAAAATATGCTTTTAGATGTAGGCTATTCAGCCATACATAGTGACCTAGAATTAGAATTAGCTAAGTTATATGCTCAGCAATCGATGATTGTAGAAGCTATAAATCGCTTAGAATCAATTGTTCAAGACTATAAAAATACAATTGCATCATCTGAGGCTTATTATTTATTAGGTCAATTTGCTATAAGTAATGATTGGAATTTAGACGCTGCGCTTAAATATTTTCAAATGGTACCAAAAGAAAACAATAAATCATTATTTATAGATGCCGCAAATATCCGATTAAAAGAAATAAATGCATATAAGGACGCTCAATTAAAATTTTCTGAATGGATGCAAAGATTAGAAGAAACTGATTCATTGAAAGCTAACCCATTAACAAAAGATGATAAAATATCTTTAAATAAAACTTTATATGGCATGGCTGAACTTGAAGCTTTTCACTTCAACAGAGCATCTTCAGGAATGCAATATTTAGATAAAATAATTGAATTATCATTAGACACTTCAATCCTTCCAAAAGCATTATATGCAAAGTCCTTCATATTAGAAAAAGAAGGAAAAGATTCTTTAGCCTTTGAGCTCAAAAATATGATAATCAATAATTATTCAAAGACAGACTATGCTTTAGCCATTATGAATGCTGATAGCACTTTTAGTGCTTTAGATCTCAACTCTGATAAAAATTTAGTTGTAGCAGAGAATAAGTGGTTAAATGATCCAATTCTAGCTTTAGATAAGTATAAACAAATAATTAAAATTGATACATTGTCTGAATCTAGTGCGAAAGCTGCTTACTTTCTAGCATACCAATATGATTACAAATTTGTAAAAGCAGATAGTGCATTGAAATATTATAAATGGATTATGAAATATCATCAAGATTCAGAACAATCATTGTTCTCACAAAAACGGATTGTATTCTTAAATAATGTACTTTCAGATTCAGCGGTGATCAATGTTAATTGAAAGAGCTCATATAATTTCTAATACAGAAGTCGCTCATAATATTTGGGAGATGTTTTTAGACGCACCGGGAATTATTAGTGAATATAAAGGTTCTGGCCAATTTATTAATATATTGGTTGAAGACAGTTGGAATCATCCACTAAGAAGACCCATGAGTATTGCTTCTGCTAAAGATGGAAAAGTTTCTATTATTTATAAAATATTTGGAGATGTTACCCGAATACTGTCAAAAAAGAAATCGGGTAATAATATTGAAGTTTTAGGCCCCTTAGGTAACACTTTTACAAATTGGAATAATAATTATTATCCAATACTAGTAGGAGGAGGAGTAGGGCTACCACCTATCTTAAACCTTAAATCCGAATGTGAGTTTAGCAAAATTGACCATACTATTATTATTGGTGCACGAAATTCTAATGAACATTTTATAGCTCATGATCCTGAAAATGATATAATACTTACTACTGACGATGGTTCTTCAGGAGAGTCAGGTACCGTAATGAATCCAATTGATAGAGTTATTAAAGAAAAAAATAGACCCTATATTTTTGCATGCGGTCCGGAGCCCATGCTAGTAGCTATTCGTGATTACTCATTGAAAAACAATATTCCAACTCAGTTATCTGTTGAAAGTTATATGGGCTGTGGGGTAGGTCTTTGTCAAGGTTGCGTAATCTCAAAGAATAATACAGATAAAAAAGAGAATAGTTACCATGAGCAGTATTCATTGGTTTGCATAGATGGTCCAGTTTATGAATCAAAGGATATTCAATTTGAGTAATCTTGAAGTATCTATCGGAAATATAACTTTTAAGAACCCAATCTGGGTAGCCTCTGGTACTTTCGGGTATGGTACTGAGGCACCGGACCTTATCGATGTCAATAAGCTAGGCGCGATAGTTACAAAATCTATTACTCGTGAGCCACGTGAAGGCAATCCACCACCTAGAATTGTAGAAACACCGTCTGGAATGATAAATTCCATTGGTCTTGCAAATATTGGTGTAAAAAAATACATAAAAGAAATGTTACCTGTTTATGAAGACCTTTCCACAAAAATAATTATGAATATCGCTGGAACTAATATAGATGAATACATTGAAATTCTTGAATTGATGGAAAATCAATCATCAAGTATCACAGGATATGAAATTAATATATCCTGCCCAAATGTTAATAAAGGAGGGATGGAATTTGGTATTGATTGCGATATGACCGCAAAATTAACAGAAGAATTAAGAAGTAGAACGGATAGACTTATAATCATGAAATTAAGTCCAAATGTATCTGATATCGTATCAATTGGAAAAGCGTCTCAAGATTCTGGAGCTGACGCTGTTTCTGCTATTAATACAGTTGTGGGTATGAGTATCAACGCAAACACTGGTAAAAGTAATATTTTTACCACCTATGGAGGATTATCTGGTCCAGCTATAAAACCTATAGGCTTAGCAGCTGTAAATAAGCTTTATAAAGATTTATCTATACCAATTATTGGTATGGGTGGAATTGTTTCTTCAACTGATGTGGCTGAATATATACTTGCGGGTTCAACATCGGTTCAAGTTGGAACAGCTAATTTCAGAAATCCCGGGACTGGTGAAGATCTTATTGATATGATCGATACTTATGTTGCAGACTCGAATTGGAAATCATTAGTTGAGATGATTGGAAAAGTTGAAATACATAATTAAATAATAATGAAGTTTATATTAATAGTTATTTTTATTAATCTCATTGCATGTTCAAATTCGCCTAGGTATAGGACAGGCACTCCTAAAAGCATTGAAAGAAAAGCGAATAAACCAGCATCGCTAAAAACTAAATCAAATGTGAAGCATCGTAAAATAATGAAGGGAGTCAGCTCTTTTTATGCAGATGATTTTCATGGCAAGTTAACAGCAAACGGCGAAATTTATGATATGTATGGTTTAACAGCTGCTCATAAAACTCTTCCCTTGAATACCATTGTTCGTGTTACCAACTTAGCAAATAATAAATCTTTAATTTTAAGGGTTAATGATAGAGGTCCGTATGTTAAAGGTCGAATTCTAGATTGCTCATATGGTGCTGCTAAAAAATTAAATTTTATTGCTCAAGGGACCACAGATGTTAAAGTCGAAGTTATTGAATGGGGAGATAATAAATATATGAAGCATAAAAAATAGCTTGTCTAAATACTACATAACTGTTAATCCACATGGAGGAACTAAAAAAGGACCTAAAATTCTTAGTGAAGTTCTTCCTATTTTTGAATCTAAAAATGCTGAAGTAACTATTATTGAAACTGAGTATGCTGGTCACGCGAAAGACTTGGCTATGGATGTAGATATGACAGATTATGATGGATTTTGCTGTATTGGTGGTGACGGTACAATGCACGAAGCTATTAATGGATTACTTAAACGTAAAGATAAAAAACGTTTTCCTTTAGGTCTTATAACTGGCGGTACCGGAAATTCATTCATGCGCGATATGAATTGTAAAGATCCACTCGATGCAACTGAACGTATTTTATCAGGGAAAAAAAGATTCATTGATATTTTAGAATGCAATTCTAATGGTGACGTTTATTATTCTTTCAATTTAGTTGGTTGGGGTATGCCAACTGATATTAATAATCTTGCTGAAAAATTGAGATGGTTGGGAACTCAACGGTACAATGTTGCTACTTTAATTGAAGTTATGCGAAACCGTAAACGCTTTGCAGAACTTAAAATTGACGATGAAACAGTTAGCGATGATTTTGCATTTATTATTGCTTGTAATACGATTCACGTTGGTAAAGGCATGAAGATGGCTCCCAAAGCTATACTTGATGATGGACTTGTTGATTTAATTATAGTTCCTAAGGTAAGTAGATTGAAACTTCTTACTTTGTTTCCTAAATTATTCACTGGAGATCATATTGATTCACCTGATCTTGAATATAAACAAGTCAATAATTTTTCAATTAAGCCTAATGTGAATAATAAGTTAAATGTCGACGGTGAATTACTTGGTATTACTCCAGTGAGCGTAAAAGTATTAGAAAAAGAAATTGAAATATTAATATAGTTTTGAAAAGTACTTTCTTAACCAGGCTACCTATCACCTTAATTGGTATTCCAGCAGTTATCTTTTTATTAACTGAAGGCGGAATGATGTTTGCAGGGTTTATTTCGGTGGTGGTACTTTTAAGTTTAGTAGAGTTTTATGATTTAAAAACAATATCTGGTACTCAACCTAATAAGTTTATTGGTTCATTAATGGCACTATTGACATGTTTTATGTATACAAAGTTTCCAAACGGAGATACAACAAATCTTATATCCTTTTTTATAATTATGATCATTTTATGTTTATTTATTGAAATGTTTAGTGGCCACGTTAATCCATTAGATAATATCAATATAACCTTTAGTGGTGTTTTGTACATCGCCGCCTTATTGGGAACTATAATAGCTCTACGAAATTGGGATAGTTTTAATGGAACTAGATTTACAATGGCAATGATTTTCACAGTTTGGATTTGCGATTCATGTGCGTACACCTTTGGAATGCTTTGGGGTAAGAAAAAATTAATTGAAAGAATTAGTCCTAAAAAAACGATTGTAGGCTTTATTGCTGGAATTATTGGCTCTTTTTTATCTTTTTACTTCATGGATATGGTTGGTTTTATTCAAATAGAACTTAATCTATGGCATTTATTGATATTGACGCTCATTGTTGGTGTTTGTGGTCAACTAGGTGATTTTGTTGAATCCATGTTTAAACGTGATGCTGGTGTCAAAGATTCAGGCAAAATATTATTGGGTCATGGAGGAGTCCTTGACAGGTTTGACTCTTTGATTTTTACAAGCCCTCTAGTTTTTATTTTTGTATCATTTTTATAGATTCTAGAGTTCAAGCCTTTCGAATCTTGTTGTAAAAATGTAGATTCTTTCTTGTTTAAATTTATTTCAACTTATATATGCGTTAAGGGAGCTAAATGAACTCTATATTATCTGATTTAGGTATTAAGGATTTCAATCATGGTGCTTGCTCAGGTACTAATAAATGGTCAACGACTAGTAAAAATGATATTATTGAATCAATAAATCCTTCAACTGGTGAAGTTATTGCTTCAGTCTACCAAGCATCTGAAGCAGATTATGAAAGAATAATTCAAGACTCAGTCTCAGCTTTTAAAGATTTTAGGAAGGTTCCTGCTCCTATTAGAGGTCAGCTTGTTAGAGAGATGGGGGAAGCGCTTAGGCTAAAAAAAGACTCATTAGGTAGTCTAGTATCATTAGAGATGGGCAAAATTAAACAAGAAGGTGATGGTGAAGTTCAAGAAATGATTGATATTGCAGATTTTGCAGTTGGTCAATCAAGGATGCTATATGGAAAGACTATGCATTCTGAGCGACTAGATCATAGAATGTACGAACAATGGCACCCCTTAGGACCAGTAGGCGTTATCTCTGCTTTTAATTTTCCAGTAGCAGTATGGGCTTGGAATGCTTTTATAGCAGCTATTTGTGGAGATACAACAATTTGGAAACCATCCTCAAGTACACCTTTATGTGCCATCGCAGTTCAAAATATTTGCAATGAAGTAATGGAAAAAAATGGTTATTCGGGAATATTCTCAACAATAATTGGCAAAGGCTCAATCGTTGGTGAACGAATGCTTAGTGACAAAAATATTTCTTTGGTCTCATTTACTGGCTCTACATCAATGGGAAGGCATGTCAGCTCAAAAGTTGCAGAACGATTTGGCAAAACTATTTTAGAGTTAGGCGGTAATAATGCAATAATTATTGATGAAACAGCTGATTTAGATTTAGTTATTCCAGCAGTCGTATTTGGTGCAGTTGGGACTGCTGGTCAAAGATGTACGTCGACTCGAAGAATTATAGTGCATGAAAGTTTACACGATATTTTTATAGATCGGTTATTAAATGCATATAAACAAGTAAACATTGGCGACCCCTTAAATAAAAGCACATTAATGGGCCCACTCGTTAATAAAAGAGCTATATCTGATTTTCTTGAAGCAATAAAAGCGATTATATCTAATGGTGGAGAAATCCTTTGCGGAGGGGAAAAGTTGAATCAGCCTGGAAATTTTGTTTCTCCAGTTGTAGCTAAAGCTAAAAATGAATGGGATATTGTGCAGCATGAGACTTTTGCGCCAATCTTGTATATCATGTCTTATAAAAGTTTAGACGAAGCAATTGAAATGCATAATAATGTTCCTCAAGGGTTATCGTCATCAATGTTCACCACTAAAATATCTAATGCTGAAGAATTTCTATCTCACAGAGGAAGTGATTGTGGAATAGCAAATATAAATATTGGGACATCAGGTGCTGAAATTGGTGGAGCGTTTGGTGGTGAAAAAGAAACCGGTGGAGGTAGAGAGTCAGGGTCTGACTCTTGGAAACAATATATGCGTCGCCAAACAAATACTTTGAATTGGAGTAAAGAACTTCCCTTGGCTCAAGGAATAGAATTTAATTTAGATTAATTTTTTAACTAATGAAATATGAGAGTTTATGAATATAGTAAAAGCAGATAAAGTAAGAAGCGAAATTGAAAAATTTATGCTTGCAGATGGAATGGATCAAGTTATTGATTTGGAAAAAAGTCATGGAGTTTGGCTTGTTGATGGTAGAGATGGGAATGAATATTTAGACCTTTTTTCAATGTTTGCTTCTATGCCCGTAGGCTACAATCATCCTTATGTTTTAGAACAAAAGGACAGGCTCACAGCTGCCGCTCTTAATAAACCAACAAATTCAGATGTTTATTCAACTCAAATGGCTGAATTTGTTTCAACCATGGGAAGAGTAGCCCAGCCTGATTATTTACCATATGCATTTTATGTTGAAGGTGGGGCTTTAGGTGTAGAGAATGCTTTAAAAACAGCTTTTGATTGGAAGGTTAGAAAAAATTTAAAAGCTGGTAAAGGAGAAAAAGGTTCTAAGATTATTCATTTTAAAGAATGTTTCCACGGTAGAACGGGTTATACAATGAGTATGACTGATTCACCAGACCCTAGAAAGACAATGTACTACCCTCAATTTAATTGGCCTCGAATTCATAATCCAAAAATCAATTTCCCATTAGATAGTAATTCATTAGAAAATGTTATTAATTCTGAGAAAGTCGCAATAAAACAAATTTTAGATGCAGTAAATAATAATAAAGATGAAATAGCTGGGTTAATAATTGAGCCTATACAGGGCGAGGGAGGCGACAATCATTTCAGATGTGAATTTTTCCAACAATTAAGGAAATTAGCTGATGAACATGAATTTTTATTAATTTATGATGAGGTCCAAACAGGAGCAGGTATAACAGGGTCAATGTGGGCACATCAACAGTTCAGTCCTAACAATTGCAATTGCGATTGTACAGATTACAATACACGTCCCGATATTATAAGTTTTGGTAAGAAGACGCAAGTTTGTGGAATTTTTGCTGGTAAAAGACTTGATGAGGTCGATGGTCATGTATTTAAAGAATCAAGTAGATTGAATTCTACTTGGGGTGGCAGTCTAGTTGATATGGTTAGATTTACTATATATCTTGAAATAATGGAGAAAGATAACCTTGTTCAAAATGCAGCTAAGAATGGAGAATATTTAAATGAGAAGCTCCATGCACTTCAAAGTTCGCATTCTGGATTAGTTTCAAATGTGCGAAACTTAGGCCTTTTTGGAGCTTTCGATATGAGAGACTCAGATGAAAGAGATAAAACTATTGGCTTAATAGCTGAAGAAGGTGCGATGATGCTTGGCTGTGGAGGAAAAACTATTCGTTTTAGACCTCATCTAAATATTACAACATCTGAAATCGATCAAGGTTTTGCCATGATTGATAAGGCAATTAGAAAGATATAGCATAATGGCCAGTAATGGCATTCTTTTTATAGTTTCAACACCTATTGGAAATCTTGAAGATATTACTCTTCGGGCCATTAGAATTTTAAAAGAATCATCATTAATAGCAGCCGAAGATACCAGGCATACAAGAAAATTATTATTGCACTATAAAATAATTACTCCAACAATAAGTTATTTTGAACATAATAGGTTAACCAGAATTCCTCAAATTATAAAGCACTTAAGCTCTGGAAAGAATGTTGCTGTAGTTACAGATGCAGGTACTCCTGGAATCAGTGATCCAGCATATAAACTTATCAGAGCTACGATTGAAGAATCAATTAAGGTTGAGTCAATACCTGGAGCATCAGCTTCAATTACAGCATTGTCGGCATCTGGATTACCTACAGATCGTTTTTTATTTGAAGGTTTTTTACCTCATAAAAAAGGAAGACGTAAAAAGCTTGAACGCATTGCGGCAATAGAGGCAACTGCAATCTTATATGAAAGTCCAATGCGCTTAATACGGACATTAAACGATATATTGAAATATATTGGAGATAGGCCTGCTGCAATTGGAAGAGAATTAACTAAAATCCATGAAGAATACAAGAGAGGGAAAGTTTCAGATCTCTTGAAATATTTTGAAATAAACAAACCTCGAGGTGAATTTGTTATTATGATTGGTAAGGACGATCCAAATGTCTATTTCTAAAGGTAAATTTATTAGTTTTGAAGGTATTGACGGATGTGGCAAAAGTACTCAGGTGAAAATGCTTGTAAATGCTATGAATAATACTGAGAGTAATACTATTCTTGTTCGAGAACCAGGTGGTACGATTATATCGGAAGAAATTAGACAAATTTTACTTCACCGTCACATATCTAATATATCGAATAGAACAGAAGCACTACTTATGACAGGAAGTCGTGCACAGCTTACTTATGAAGTAATAATGCCTAAATTAATTAATGGACAAAATGTTATTGCTGATCGTTTTTATGATTCAACTCTAGCATATCAAGGAGGCGGTAGGAAACTTGATTTAGATTGGTTAATTAAGCTTAATCATTTTGCAACTTATGATTTAGAACCTGATGTTACTTTCTTGATTGATATTTTACCAGAAGAAGCATCAAAAAGGAAAAGCAAAGAAGGCGATCGAATTGAGCGTGCTGGAATTGAGCTGCAAACTTTAGTTAGAGATACATATTTAGAATTATCAATTCGATTTAAAGAGCGAATTGTTGTTATTGATGGACATGATACAATTGAAAATATCCACAGT
>Ga0114994_10002941_pt1 | contig 12479 bp, 8 predicted proteins | sample ArcticOcean_MG_C_9_FD_87043 | JGI IMG/M metagenome (GOLD analysis project Ga0114994, IMG submission 87043) | Marine microbial communities from western Arctic Ocean - ArcticOcean_MG_CB2_152 | ecosystem: Environmental > Aquatic > Marine > Oceanic | place: Arctic Ocean: Canada Basin | collected... | reverse complement strand
TCAAGCGCTGGCTGCGCCTCTGCGCGCCCGGAGCGCCGCCGGAGGAGGCGCCGCCGGCCTTCGCGTCCCCGGCCCGCTTCGCGGCCCCGCGCCGCCGCCGCCGCCCCGCCGCTTCAATGCCGCCAGCGACGCCATCATCGCTGCGGTCCATCTTCGACGCCTCGAAGACCCATCCCGTGCCGCGTGGCGCCGACTGCGCGCAGACGCTGCACAAGTTCTACGCCATCCACAACCCTTCATTATTACCGCGCGCGGCCCAGGTCGCCCGCGAGTGGCGCGGGTCCGAGGAGACGCTCTTCGCCTTATTGCGGTACAAGTACGGGTCTGGCGAGAAGACGACGCCCCTGGCCCTCGCCTTAAACGCGGCCGAGACCGCGAAGCCGAGACGGCGGCGGTCCGCGTCGACGCAGCCGCGGCGGCTGAGCGAGGGGCCCCGCGACCGCGCCGAGGCCCTGCGCACGTTAAGAGCGGAGGTCGAGCGCCTCCGGGCTTCCGAAGGAGAAAACGCGGCCAAGGTGGAAAAGGAGAAGCGGCGGGCGAACTATGCATCCCAAAGAGCCAAATCCTTGAAGGAGGAGCGGGACGCGGCCGTGGCCGAGGTGGCCGAGGTCACGTCGCTGCGGCGGGAGAGTGCCGTGCTGCGCGAGAACGAGTCCCATCGTTCACTTGAATTGGAGCGGTTGCAGCAGGCGCTGGACCGGGAGCGGGAGGACGCTTATAGGACGGACCGCGCCGCGCGCGCGCCGGTGGCGCCCGCTTCAGAACAATGCGACGTGCTGGACGGCCCGTCCGTGGCCGTCGACGCGGTCCTGGCCGCGTTAGCTGATGTAATAATTGCGGAGTGCGCCACGGAGGTCGAGTTCGAGCTGGAGTTCGGGCTGAGCGAGGCGCAGCTGCTCGGCCTCGCCCCCTTGCCCGAGGCGCTGGCGCCGCCACCGCCAAAGCCCCCGGCGGCACGGCACCCGCGGCGGACCGCGCGGTCGTCGTCATTGCCTCCGCTCCTCCTCGCCGCCCTGGACGGTGACGTCGATGCCCTGAACAGAGAACTCGCCGCGGGAACAACACCCGACGCGGTCCACCCGCCGCTCGCGCGGCGCGAGAACAGCCTCGGCGCCGCGCCCCTCCTCAACTGCACGGCGGCGTCCCGGCGGCAGGCCGCCGACGCCGTCGACGCGACGCCAGCCCCGATGCTGCGCAGCTGGTCGACGGAGAAGGCGCCGGCAGTCGCGGCGCCGTCGTCCGGGTCGTCGAAGGCGTCGCCGTCGCTTCGGGACCTCGAGACGACGTTCCGGTCGCTGTCGAGCGAGCTGTCCCCGTCGACGGCGCAGGGCGTGATGGACGGGCTCGCGTCGCCGCTGGACGAGTTGGCGCGCTAGTGTAACTGTAGTAGTAGGCATTCAAGAAGTTGGTCTATATTATTTACTTGGGCCCGAGGGCTTTCGAATTGGTGTAGGGCCTACTCGGGCCACGTCACGGTCACGCGCGACGCCCACGCATCGTCCACGGGCCCGCACGCGTTATAATGCTCGTTGACGCACGCGCCGCACGCGTCGACGAGGCCGCTCGTCAGCGTCGGCGAGCAGTAGACGAAGAGCGTCGCCCCCGTGGTGGACAGGTCGACGACGGTCCCCGCGACGCCGTCGAAAGCGCAGGCTCGCACCCAGGCGTGGCTCTTGTAGGTACGGATCACGGCGTTGACGCCTGTGTGGAAATCAAATTTCAGGCGCCCCACGCCATCGACGCGATGCTGTCTTCGTAATTGCGTCTGCTCGATGGCGTGGAGGTCCACGAAGGTCTCCGCAATAAGTCTCAGGATAACCTAACTCACTGGTTGCTTTCCACACAGGTTGACGCCGCTCGCGTCGACATTATCGCTGAAACTGGACGCGTTGAGGAACCAGCCCTCGAGCCACGACGCGAGCGCGGCGCCGCCGTTGCTTGCGCCATTTTCGTTGAACGTGCAGCCGCCCACGTAGGCCCCCCGCGACGGGTTCGGGGCCGAGCCCGTGGCGTAGACCGCGCCGCCCTGGTCCTCCGCGACGTTGGCGACGAAGGTCGAGTCCATCACATCTAGGCGCGCGCCGTTGCTCTTGTACACGGCGCCGCCGCGCCCGTCGTTGTCGTCGCCTCTCTCAATGGCCGCGTTCCCCTCAAAGCGGCACCGGATTACTGTAGCATTATCTTGCTTGTGCGCCACGGCGCCGCCGTCCGCCGCTTCGTTGGACGTGAACGTCGAGTTCTCAATGAATAAAGACTTGCGGCGCTCGGCCTGGGCGTCCTGGCTCAGCGCGCCGCCCTCGCCCTGCGCTACATTGTTGGTAAATATCGAGTCCACGACCTGGGCGTGGACGCGGTAGATGTGGAGGCCCCCGCTGCTCCCGCCCGCGGTGTTGCCCGTGACGCGCACTTCCTCGAAGTACGCCGCGCCGCTTTCGTGTTCGCCGACCAAAGCCGCGCCGCCGTTGCCGCCGGCCTCGTTATCCGTAAACTCAACGTCAGAAAACATGGTTTCGAGCGCGGCGCTCACGTACGCGCCGCCGGCGTTGCCCCCCGCCGTATTTCGGCGGAAGGCCGTCCGCCAGACGCGGACGGCGTTGTCCTCGCCCTGGCTGTAGAGCCCACCGCCCTTGATCGTGGCCCCGTTGCCCTCGAACACGCACCCCTCGACGTCCACCGCGTCGACCCGCCCCGCGAAGAAGCCGCCGGCCTCCTCGGCCGTGTTCCCTTCGAACGAACTGCTCTCGACGGACGCGCTCATGAGGCGAAACGCGTAGATGCCGGCGCCCTCGTCCGCGGCCGTGTTATCCCTGAACAAGCTGTCCCGGACGTGCAGGGCACAGTCGACGTCGCTGGCAGCCTCGCCCTGCAGATAAAGCCCGCCGCCCTTGTCCAACGCCCCGTTGCCCTCGAAGGTGCAGCCCTCGACGTCCACGGCTTCGACCGTCCCCGCGAAGAACCCGCCGCCGTCCTCCTCGGCTGCGTTCCCTTCAAAAAAAATGCCCTCGATGGACACGCGTTTTAAGCGCAACGCGTAGAGGCCGGCGCCGTCATCCGTGGCCGTGTTCGCTCTAAAATGGGAATCACGCACGTGCATGGAACACGCGGGACCCGTGTCGCTGTCCGCCTCGACGTCCAGCGCGCCGCCGCGCCCGTCCGTCGCCGCGTTCGACGAAAAGGTGCAGTTGTCCACGCTGATGTTGCGCGTGTTCCACGTGTAGACCGTGCCGAGCTTGTGCTGGGTGTTCTCCTGAAAAATACTGTCGCGGAGCGCGAGGCTGCCGTCCGTGACCCGGATGCTGGACCCCTTGCCCGAGTTCGCGAGGTCGCTCACTTCGGCGCACGCGTTGCTCCGGAAGATCGAAGAGCTCACTATGAGAGGCCCGCCGCCCGCGTGCTGGACGAGGGACATGGGCACGTCGTTGTTCTCAAAAATGCAGTCCTTGATCTCGAGCGTCGCGCCGCTCTGCACGTAGATGATCCGCCGCGCTCCGCTCGTTGCGTGGGTCCAGTCCCTGAACCGCAGGCGCTCCAACGTGACCTTGATGGTGGGGTCCGCCCAGCCGTTCACCTTGAGGCCGCCCGCCTCGGCCAGGCACTGGTCCGTGCAGCCCGGGGTCAGCGTGGGTCTTATGGTCCCGCCGTAGAGCCTGGTGTCGATCTCGAGCTCGAGCTCCTCGGACATGGGGAACACGCCCTCGACGAGGCGCAGCTCACAACGAGCGTCGCACGCCGTCGCGCAGTGCTCAACGCCACTCGCCAGCTGTGTTTCGTCTGCAATGTTCGGGTCGCGGCAATCCTCGGGCATGAACGAATTGACGGTGGGCAGCGGCGTGAGTGTGGGTACCGACGAGGGCACGGGCGTCGGCTCGAGCGTGGGACTCGGCAACGGCGCCAACGTGGGCACGGGCGTCGGATGTGTTGTCGGCCGCGGCGACGGGTGGGCGTACCGCTTGCACAGGGTGCCGTCGTACAGGATCTCGCCGTCCGCCTCGTAGTACTCGAAGCCCTTGTAGACTGGCACGCCCGCGCAGCACCTACCATATAATGTGCTGTCCACGAGGCAGGACGTCGTGTTGTAGTCGTTTCCCCCCGCGTCGTTCTCCGCCGACCCGTCGCTCGCCCGGGCGCCGAAGACGCCGATGACGACGCCGCATACGAGGCTCGCCACGCACGCGGTTGCTATGCAAGCGATTGAAAATGCGGCGCGCGTCCGCGGCCTCAGCGAAAGGCTCCGGGCCGCGTCGACGGGCTCGGCGACCTGCTCCTCGAGCAGCTTGCCGCCGTCGGCCGGCGGCGCCGACGGCACGCGCGGTGGCGGGTCCATCTTCACCGTCTCCGTGTTGATGTCTCCGTCGGCCTTGGCCTGCTGGGCTCCTATCTCTGTTGCCTCCTTCCTTTAACACCTCCACACTTCAAGCCGCGTGCGGGACCCACACACGGGCCACGTAGAGCTGTTGGGTGCCGGCCGCCTTAGCTGTGCGGCCACCTTTTGCTGCCCTCAAGCCAAACGGGCTGCCAACTCGCGTTTTGCGCACGGGTTTCCTGCAGGTCAAGACTAGTATAAGCAGGCCGCACAATGCTCTATTGCTACAGAGCTGAGCGCACTCGTTGCTATAGACGCGCCACATTTTCGCATACAACGAGCCAGCGGCGCTAGCGATCGCTGCGAAACGCTGGAGCACTGCACGTCTGGAGCTCAAAACCACTTTGTGCACCAAATCACCACCGCCGCGCAGCGAAAGACGACGACGACGCACCCGGTCTTCACGCAAGATGGGCACGGGCCTCAGCCGCCCCGACGGCTCGCCCATCGACTTTGCGGACAACCCGTCGGACACGGACATCCAGGAGGCGACGGCGCGCATGATGGACGAGTGGCGCGCGGCGACGGCGGAGGCGGACGCCGCGGACAAGGAGAAGAAGAGAGACCGGGACGCGAAATGGGACGAGTGGACCGAATGGCTCGACTCGCCGGAGTACGCCCGGGAGCAGGCGGCGAAGCAGACGCAGCTCACGGACGCCTTCCAGCGTTTGAGGAGGAGGTTCCTGCGGGAGCACGGCGCGCGCTTCGGCCTCGAGGTGCCGCCGCCGTCGTCGTCCGACGACGACGACGAGGCGGTCGTGGAAGCGCCGCCGCCGCGGCCGCCGAACCCGCAGGACGAGGTCTGGGCCGCGGCGCGCCGACTGCTGGAGGACCCCCACGCGCCGCGGAGCCGGGAGGAGGCGATTCACCAGGTCATGGCCGCGGCGCGGGCGGCGCGGTCGAAGCGCGGCGCCGGCGCCGGCGCCGCGGCGCCGAAGAAGAAACGCGGCCGCGGCGCCGCGCCCGCGCCGAAGCGCACGAAGCGGCGGACGTCGTCGGCGCTGCACCCCCTGAAGCAGAAGGTGAAGCATTTGAGCTGGACGGCGTGCCGGACCCCGGCGTCGATCATGGGCCGGAGCGCGCCCATGACGCGGCGGTCGCCCTCGGCGCTCAAGCAGAGAATCGCGGCGAAGCGCAAGGCACGGCGCGCCGGCGCCGCGGCCTCGCCGCCGTGATCTTGCTCGCATGCGTCGCGCCGGCGCGCGGCGGTGCGTGTTCCCCGAAGACCTCGTTCAGCGCTGTGAGCGCGGCCGCCGTCGAGGGCTGGGCGGCGAATGCGACTGCGGCCTCATACGACGATAAGCGCGTCGCCCTCTTAATGGCGCTGCACCCGCCGAAGTTCGGCGAGGCCCTCGCCTTCCTGCGGAGCTCCCGCATCGCGAAGGCGTCGGACGAGGCCGACGTCTACATGCTCTTCTCGTCGGAGGGCGACCGCGCCGGCTTCGAAAAACGCGCGCCGTCCGGGGCGTGGCGCCGCTCGCTGGTCCTGCGCAAGGATCCCCGTTACGACTTCCTGTGGAAGTCGTCGGGCGACTATCCGGTGGCGAAGAAGCACGCGGGCCTGGCGCAGTTACTGGACGACGTGATTTTCCTCCGCGCGCCGCGGCCGTACCGCTACGCCGTTCTGATCGACGCCGAAACGACGTGGGCGCGGCCGGCGCAAGGCTTCGCCGCAGCCGTCGCGGCGAAGGCGCGGCGCCCGGTCTTCTACGGCTCCGACGCGTCCGAGGCGCACGTGGGCCAGACGTGGCACTTCTTCTCGTCGTGCCTCGACAAGCCCCAGCGCGCGGAGGCCCTAGGCCGGCTCCGGGGCGGGAGCAAGGGCGCCCAGCCCTTCAATTTATGGTGGACGGACCTGCCGTACTACGATTTGCAGACTTTACCCAAGTACATGGCGTTCCTGCGGGCGCGCAGCGCCTACCTCCCCGCGGTCAAAAAAGTCTTCGAATACGACTTGTACGTATCGTGGCGCGTCGCCATCGAGAAGAGCGGTGTTGTATATGACATCGCGGCGGCGCGCCGGCGCCTGGGCCGGGGGTCCTGGATGGAGCACGCCCCGGACCGGGCCGCGCTCCAGAACATCGTGAAGACCCAAGCCATGTACGTGCCCTACTACGACTTTTCTCCCAAGTGGCGCTGCGAGTTGCCCGCGTCCGTCTATTTGCTCTTCCACCGCGACCGCAACACGGAGGCCCACCGCTTCGAGTGCTGCTCGCGGGACTGGCTCGAGCGGGTTCCGTCGGGGCGCGTGCCATGCGGAGGCATGACGAAGCTGAAACGGGGCAACTAGTTTGTTAAAGTTCACATTACAATTACTCCGTATCTCGCCGGCCCTCGACAAGTCGTTTTAGCGTATCCGGGTCGACGCCGGCGAGCAAGTTGTCATCATCGAGCTTGTCGACGGAATTACCGCGCGCCTGGAGCGCGTCCTCGAGCGTCCAGTCGTCCTCGAAGAAGCTGAGGTTGTCCGCGATCAGGTGGTCGTTCTGGCAGCCCGGGCAGCGCACGACGACGACCCCTTCCTTATAAGCCTGTTCCGAGAACTTCTTGGCCGACCGCGTGTCGCACACCGTGCACGTGAAGACGATCGCGAGGCGCCGGCCGCCGTGCTCTGTGCCCGGGAGGTCGCCGCCCGCGGCCGCGTCGTCGGAGGGCACCGGCGTATCCGAGGTCGCGAAGCGCCTTACTACGTTGCGGAAGGGTCGCCGCGCGCGCGACGCCGCGGTCGCGACGACGACCGTCGTTTTCTTCGCGAGGAGCGCGTGGAACTTCGCATCCGTCGAGGGCGCGGAGGTGAGGGCGTAGGCCGCGTCGACGCCACGTTCGCGGCACGCCTCGACCCGCCGCCGGTGGCGGTCCAAGCTATAGCCCAGGATGGCCGGGATCCGCACCACGTGGTCGCGAAACTCGGAACCGATCTCCTGCTCGAGGTAGGCGAGCTTCGGCGCCACGTTGAGATCTATACTATAGCTGAGCAGCGACGGGAGCCGCAGGACCATATGCTTGAGCTGGTCCTCGTCCAGGCCCAGGCGCGCCTGCAGCCACTTGAGTGTCGGCGCCATGTTGTCCTCGACGCTGTAGCCCAGCAGTTGCGGAATCCGGAGCACCATGGTCTTCAGCTGCGCGTCGTCCAGCTCCAGGCGCGCTTGCATCCAGTCGAGCGTCGGTGCCATGTTGTCCTCGACGCTGTAGTACAGCAGCGGCGGGCGGCCCAGGACCACCCTCCGTAGCTCGGCCTCGTCCAGGTCGAGTCGCCGCTGCAGCCAGTCGCGGTTCCACTCCATGCTCTCGACGCTCCGCCCCAGCAGCGACGGGTGCGTCACGACCATCTTCAGCTGCGCCGCGTCCAGGCCGAGGCGCGTCTGCAGCCACTCGAGCGTCAGCTCGACGTTCGCGACGCTGTAGCGCAGCAGCTGCGGGAACACGCGCACGATCTTTGCCAGCTCCGCCGCGTCCAGGTCCAGGCGAGTCTGCAAGTATTCAAGCTTGGGCGCCAGGCTCTCTTCGACGCTTCTCCGCAGCACCGTCGGATCCCTGCGCACGAGCTTCCCTAGCTGCGCCGCGTCCAGGTCGAGGCGCTGCTGCAGCCAGTCGAGCTTGGGCTCTACGGTCGCCCGGGCGCCCAGGGCTCGGTGCCGCTCCGTCCGGTCCAGCTCCGCCTCGGTCAAGGCGAGCCGCGTGCGCAGCAGGTCGCGCACGTCCGCCGCATTTTGGGCGGGCGTTTTGCGAGCCGGCGCCGCGAGACACCTGGCAGGCACGCGTATGTGCGGCCGCAGGGCAGCGCGCGCCCTGGTTGCTGCTCGATGGAGCATGGCTGCTGAATTTGATGGATTGGAGCGCTGTAAAGCTGGCACGGCTTAGCGAACAACTAAACTAAAGCGGAGCTGTACGTGCGCACAGCGGTGTGTACTGTTTTGCGCCAGTGCCGTATGAGACTGCCATAAAACAATGAGCATAAAAGCCCGCACATAAAACCCGTGCAAGTTGGCACAACACGGCAAGCTCAACACGGCCGCGTGGTATCAACAATCCATCAGGCTTTAAACACGGTTTCGTACAGCCTGTGTCTCTGCGAAATCTCTCCGCACGCCTGTTCAACACTGCTTCACCTACCCGCTAATGCAGTACTGACATCAGGCCTTTGCTGTCTCTCATTGCTGCTCTCCAGGCTGTGATCGGGGGCTACTGGCTCGACACCCTTCGCTCCCCCCACGCTGGCGGCGCGACGAGCCCTACTCATCGCATTTATCACGAACGCCCTGGCGCTACGCCGTGTTACAACGAAGATGATGCGCGCGGCCGTCTACGACCATACGGCGCCCCAGGGCTCGCGGCTGGTCGAGAAGATGGCGCCAAGTTTGGACGCGGCGCGGAGCGCAAATGTTTGCCGACGAGGGAGAATTGTTTGCGAAGTGCGCTGCTGCGGCGCGAACCCCGTGGATGCCAAATATGTGATCGGCGACAAGTTTCCCGAGAGCTGGATGCCGTGGGCGGCGAAGCGCGTCTCCGGCAGCACGCCGGGCTTCGACTTCAGTGGTGTGGTTCTGGCCGCACCAAGCGGGTCGGGCTTCGCCCAAGGCGACGAAGTCTTCGGCTTCGCCGAGGATCCGTCGCAACTGCGACCGTGGCGGCCGCTGCAGGGCTCGTTTAGCGAGCGCGTCGCGGCACCGCTGGACCAAATCGCGCACAAGCCCGAGAAACTGTCGTGGAGCGAAGCGGCCGCGGCGCCGCTCGTGTGTATCACCGCTCTCCAAGCGCTCGAACAGCACGGCGTCAGTGAAGGTCATCGGGTCTTGGTCATTGGCGCGTCCGGCGGCGTGGGCCACGTCGCCGTGCAGATCGCCAAGTGCCTGGGAGCGGACGTCGTCGGCGTGTGCTCGGGCGCGAACGCGGCGTTCGTCGAGCAATGCGGGGCATCTGTTGTCGTGGACTACCGGTTCGACGACTACATCGCCAAGATCGCCGCCGCCGGGCCCTATGATGTCGTCCTGGACGCCGTGTCGTCGGCCGACGCGCGGGACCAGGGTTACATCGGGCGCGTGCAAGCGACGGGATGCGTGAAGACGGATGGCGACCGGCACAACTACGTCGTCTTCGGAGGGGCGACGAGGCATTGGGCCCTGGCGGCCCTGAAGCGCTTCACGGGCCTGGACTGCTTCGGCCGGGGCTTTGAACTGTTTTGGATCCGCATGCCATCTACGTCCAGGGCGCTGGCGCGCTTGGCAGCGTGGGCCGACGACGGGACGTTTCGGCCCACCGTCTCGAAAACGCTGCCCTTCGACGAGGCGGGCGTGCGCGGCGCGTTCGAGGCGCTGCGGTCGCGGCGGACCGCGGGGAAGGTCGTGATCGAGGTGTCGGCGTCGTCGTCCGTCCGTCGTCCGGGCGGCGAGTAAAGAATGCCTGTGTGCATGAAGGAAACGTGCGGAGGGAGGGAGGGGTGCTGAGGGCAAGACGGGTTTTCAAATTTCAGCTCAGCTCAGAGAGCACACGCCACCAGTGGCTGGACAAGCGGTCGTCATCACGTGAGGGCGGCCAAAAAGAGTCACAAACGGCTCGAGTCGAGTCACGAACGAAGCGGCGGCGCGGTGCGCGGCCGAGACCGAGGTCGCCTGGCATCCCAGGAGAGAAGCTTTTGTAGGGCGACGTCCGTCGACGACGCGCGACGCCCCGAGGGTCTCCGGACGTCGTAAAAAATACGCCTGGGTAGAGACAAGAACGACCAGGCGCTGAAACCCCGAAGCCGCACTTAGCAAAATGGGAGTCGACGCTGACAACAGTGGCGACGAACAAAAAGGTGCGCAGGCCGGCGTCGCTCGCGTAGAGCACTTTGTTGAGGAAGGGGAGCCAGAGGCGCAGTAAATACGCCGGCGAGTTGGCGACGAACACCAATCCGACGTCCGTGGCCGGCGTCGGCCGCTTTTTTGGTATGTACTCGCAGAGCGCCGGGCGCGCGATGAAGCGGTCGATTGACCCTGCGTTGGCGACGGTGATATGAAGCTCTTCGCCATCATAGAACGTCAGCGTGAGCGCCGGGCCCCGTGTATCATCTAACAGACCGACGCGGTCGATGGTGATCGTGCAGGCCACGTCGATGGGCCCGAAGCCCGCCATCCAACTGCAGTCGCCGTGCGCGCCGACGTCGCCGCACCGCCGTTCGGTCCCGCCCGCGGCCCAGTCTCGCACGTAGGCGTCGACGGCGTCGGCCGGCGGGGCGGGCCAGGTGGACGCCTTCGCCGCGGCGAGCAGCACGAGGAGTTGTGGTCGCATTTTTTGTGTTGTGTAACCTCGATCGCCACCGGTCGCCGCGGGCGCCCTCTGCGTGGTGGTTTACTCGACGTGTCGTCTCGGCGAGTCCTTATGAGTCTTACCGAGCGCCGTGCCTGCGCGGCGCTCGTCCGTCACCAGATTACGAGCGGCATCTCATAAAACCCGAACTTTATGCAGCTCATGCATATTATGCGCAAGCCTCCCACGTTGTGTACATAAGTTTCGTTCTCGTGCTAGTGACCACCGATTGCACTTGCTGCGATCGCTGTGATGGCGGATGCAAAAGCTCAGCAGGAATTAGCCTTCACCAAGCTCTGCAGCAAAACAAGCAATAATTACCCCTTGACGATAAACAGAGCGCCCGCCGCGCCCGTGTCGGTCGCATCGATCAAAGTGCTGTGGCCGGTCGTGCTCTCGACGCTGCGCGCGCTGCCGAGTCTAGTGTATGCGCTCGTCGTGGCGCTCTGGCGCTACGCGACGCACGCGACGATCGCGGAGCCCCACGAATTTTCGAACGCCGACACGCCGCGCAACCGCCTCCTCGTCGCGCGCCTGGGCCGGTCCCTGGCCACCCAGCCGCCGCCGACGCCCTGGTGCGCGCAGAGCGGGGACCTCGGGACGCTCGTTCCCTTTGCGACGTTCGGCGAGGGGGCGCCCGTGAAATGGAGAAGGCGCTGGCTCCGCGTGGCGCGGGCGCCGGCGCCCGACGGCGAAAACGGCTTCGCGCGACGCGGCGGCTTTGACGACGACGAGGCCGTGGCGCTGGACATAGTATTACCTTCGCAACCGAAGGCGGACGCCCCGGTGATCCTGGTCCTCCACGGCCTGAACGGCGGCTCGGACGAACCCTATGTGCGGGACCTCGCGCACGCCGCCATGAGTAGGGGCTCGGTCTGCGCGTGTTTAGTGGCGAGGGGCCTGATGGAGACGCCGGTCCGTGCCAACCTGTTCCACGGCGGCCGCACGTCGGACGTCGGTAGTGCCATCGAATTATTGAAAGCTTGTTTTGGCGACCGCGTGGCGTTGGTCGGCATCTCGATGGGCGGCATTGTGGCGGCGAATTATGTCGCAAGGAGTGGGAGCAAGGCGAATTTGGTCAGTTGCTGCGCCGTGTCCGCGCCGCTCTGCTCGGAACTCATTTTGGGAAAAGTTGGGGGCCGGGCGCGGCGGCTGTGGCACCCGCCCCTGACCCTGGAACTGAAGAAGACCTTCCTGGGCGGGCCCAATGCGTTGTTAGTGGACGGCCCGTGCAGTACCGACGCGATCATGGCGACGCACACCATCAACGCCTTTGATTCAACTCTTGTGTGCCCCTTCAACGGCTACGCGGACGTCGCCGGTTCTGGTGGGTACTACGACGACATGTCCGCGGCAGGGAGGGGCAATTCTGAAGGCTTCGCGCGCCTTGCGAATGTCCGTGCGCCCACGCTCGTGTTACACGCGAAAGATGATCCCATCGTGCCCTTCGCCTCCTGCCTGCCCGAGGCCTGCGCCGGCGCCGGCGCCGTGGTCCTGCTCGCGACGGAGACGGGCGGCCACGCGGGCTGGCCACGCGGCCGGCGACCATCAACGCACCGGTGGGGCTTCATGCACGGCCTGTGCCTGGACTTCGTCGACGCGGCGCTGGCGACGCGGCCCTTCCAGGTCGACGCGGGGGCCGGGCCGGTTTTCGATGCAGAGTTCCAGATCCGCCCGGCGTACCGCGCGGCGTCGGGCCGCGGGCCGCTGGACGGCGTGGCCGTCCGCCGCGCCGCGGCGAAGGCCGCACGGCGGGGGGCGGCTCCCTCGTGACGAGCCACATGCGCGGAGTGCGATCGACCTGGAACTAGGACCGCCGGGCCGGCCGGTT
>Ga0114994_10002940_pt1 | contig 12479 bp, 8 predicted proteins | sample ArcticOcean_MG_C_9_FD_87043 | JGI IMG/M metagenome (GOLD analysis project Ga0114994, IMG submission 87043) | Marine microbial communities from western Arctic Ocean - ArcticOcean_MG_CB2_152 | ecosystem: Environmental > Aquatic > Marine > Oceanic | place: Arctic Ocean: Canada Basin | collected... | reverse complement strand
GTTTATTTTCTGTGGCACTATCCCTAGGGTTTCCCCCGCCAGGCATTACCTGGCACTTTGTCTTTGCGGAGCCCGGACTTTCCTCTTTAAAAAAAATTAAAGCGACAAGTCATTTATCTGGCATATAAAATATATAAATAATTCCAGATATTACAAGTTAAAATTGTATTTTGATTAAATTTTGACTAATTATTAAACATTCTTCGTCTACGACCCCATTAACCAACTCAGGTCTAAATCTTCTCTGGAATGCTAATGTCAAAAGTTTTTCAAAATTTTTTTTGTCTTTAGTGATTATCTCTTTTGATTGATATCCAATTTTTTTTAGGTTTATTAAAAACTTTTCTTTATCATTGGTGTCTAGTGTTTTTTTTCTGAGTTTAATCAAAATATCTTTTTTTTTGCTATGCCATATACCAATATTATTCTTTGCTAAAAACTTCCAAGGAAATTTTTCTCCAGGATCCTTTTTTCTTTCTGGGGCAATATCTGAGTGACCTAAGATGCATCTTTTACTGATTCTATATTTTTTAATGAGGAATAAAGATAATTTTTTTATTGAACTAATTTGTTTTTTGGTAAAATTTTTATAACCATGCTTGTGTCCTGCATTTGAGATCTCAATTCCTATTGAGTTATTATTCAAATATTTATGATGTTTCCAACAAGAAAGACCTGCATGCCATGCTATGTAAAGCTCGGGTATCATTGTGATTATTTCTCCATTATTTTTTACAAAATAATGAGCACCAACCTCTGATTGCATGCTTGTAAGTCTTTTTATTGCACTATTTTCATTTTTCATTCCAGTATAGTGAAAAATTAAAAATTTAATTTTCTTTTTTAATCTTTTTTTTGGATTAAAGTTGGGTGAATAATTAAATGTTGTTTTTATTGACATAATTTAGTCTTTTTTTGGTCTTTTATAGATAATAATACTGATTTACTTTCTGATTTTCTATAATATAAAAGTTAAAATGAAAAAAATATTTATAATTACTCTATTAAGTTTGTTTGTGTCATTTAGTGCACAAGCAGGAAGTGATGAAAATAAGACTTTGAGTAAAGAAAATTCTAAAAATACTAAAGATTGTTTTGAAGGAGTAAATCGAAGCGTATTTGCTTTTAACAATGCTTTAGATGCAATTGTATTTGAGCCATTGGCGAAGGGCTATAGCCTTCTACCAAAACCAATTAGAACTGGAACTGGTAACGCCTTAAACAATTTATCAAACTTAGTTACTGTCCCAAACAACATTTTTCAAGGTAACATTACTAACGCTGGTACTAATACTTTAAGGTTTGTAATTAATTCAACTCTAGGAATACTTGGAATTTTTGATCCTGCGACTTCACTAGGGTTAGAAAAAGGTGACAAAGAAGATTATGGACAAACTTTAGGTAAATGGGGTTTTGGCCCAGGTTGCTATATTGTTCTTCCAGTTTTGGGTCCCTCTACCCTAAGAGATGCTTCTGGATCTTTCGCTTCATTGTTAGGTGGAGACCCTTGGTACAATGTTACCATCAGAAATGACACTCAGCATTTTGCAGACTTTGATTACTATGCTTCAAGAGTTACAAGTGGAGTTGATTTCAGAGCTAAAAATTTAGATGCAATTAATAATTTAGAAAAAAACTCTATGGATTTTTATGCATCAGTTAAAAGTTTATATTTACAGGACAGAAATGGGAAAATATTTGATTCAAATAAAAATACAGAAACTATGAATGATAGTGACTGGGAAGAATTAGAAGTTAAATAACAGTCTCAAAATGTTTGTAAAAAAAATTCATATTTTTTATCTATCAATATTTTTTTTAATATCTTTCACTAATAATTCTTACACTATGGAACCTGAGCAGTTTGTGCAGCAAACTGTCGACTATACATCTGATGCTCTTAATAAAGATCACACTAAGGAAGAGAAAATAAACAAACTTAAAAAAATTGCAAAAGATTCCGTAGACATAAAAGGAATTGCCTTTTACTCTTTAGGATCTCACAGAAAAAACTTGTCTGATATAAAAAAAAAAGAATATCTTGAAATTTTTGAAGAATATTTCCTAAAAACATTTGCAAGTAGATTGGCAGAATTTACTGATCCTAAAATTAGAGTTGATTTCCAAAAAAAATTAAATGAAAAATATACAATGGTTTATAGTACTCTGGTAGCAACAGAAAAAAGACCAGAAATTAAAATTGATTGGAGAATAATTACTAGTGTTACTAATGAACCTTTGATTATTGATCTTGTAATTGAAGGCATTAGCATTGCAAAAGTTCAAAGAGAAGAATTTAATTCTATTATTCAGAGTAATAATGGCAGTATTGATGCATTATTTGAAAATTTAAGAGAATTTGTAAGTAAATAAATTATGGTGGGCCCGGTAGGACTCGAACCTACGACCAATACATTATGAGTGTACTGCTCTAACCAACTGAGCTACAGGCCCTAGAAATTAAATTACGAATACATTAGATTATAAGAACTGTCTAGCATAGGTATAAAATAATATATAATAAAATGGTGGGCCGTGTTGGTTACGCTCCAACTACCCCTGCAATGTCAATGCAGTACTCTACTATTGAGCTAACGGCCCTAATTAACTTTCAAGAAAGCTTTTTAGTTGTTTTGACCGACTTGGATGTTTTAACTTTCTAAGTGCCTTGGCTTCTATTTGTCTAATTCTTTCTCTTGTAACTGAAAACTGAAGACCAACTTCTTCAAGCGTATGATCTGTATTCATTCCTACACCAAATCTCATTCTCAATACTCTTTCTTCACGTGGAGTTAGAGTTGAAAGTATTTTTGTAGTAGCCTCACTTAAATTTGATTTGATGGCCTGCTCTAATGGAGCTAAAGCTTTTGTATCTTCAATAAAGTCACCCAAACTACTATCTTCTTCATCTCCAACAGGTTTTTCTAATGAAACTGGTTCTTTAGAAATTTTAAGTACTTTTCGAACTTTTTCAAGTGGCATTCTTAATTTTTTAGCTAATTCTTCTGGTGTAGCTTCTCTACCAAACTCACTAAGGATTAATCTTTGAGTTCTCACAATCTTATTTATTGTTTCGATCATATGCACGGGTATTCTTATTGTTCTTGCTTGGTCTGCTATAGATCTGGTAATTGCCTGCCTAATCCACCAAGTTGCATATGTAGAAAATTTATAACCTCTTCTGTACTCAAATTTATCAACTGCTTTCATTAATCCAATATTGCCTTCTTGAATAAGATCCAAGAATTGTAATCCTCTATTCGTATATTTTTTTGCAATTGAAATTACTAATCTTAAATTGGCTTCTACCATTTCTTTTTTTGCAATTCTAGACTCTTTTTCACCTTTTTGGATTCTGCTTACCACTTTTTTAAAATCAGTAACAGACATTCCAATTTTATGACTAGTTTCAATTAATCTTTCTCTTATATTTTTAAATTCTTCTTTATTTTTTTGAAAAAATTTTTTCCATACTGAGTTGGTGTCTAAAAAAGTTTTTAAATTTGGGTTAATTTCATTTCCAATATAAAACTTAATAAATTCATTTCTTGATATTTTATGTTCTACCGCGAGTCTTAAAAGATTTCCCTCGAGAGAAACAATTTTTTTATTTTCAACATAATGTTTTTGAACTAATTCCTCTAAGACAGATGGGGATATTTGTAATGACTCTATACATTCCAATACTCCCGTAACAATTTTTTGGTAACTTTTTTCTTTAGCTGAAGAGAATGGTGTGGATTTTAAAACACAATCTAGTTTTTCTTTTTGATATTTAATTAATTTACCATAATCTTTAGTTAAGTTATTAACAGTTCTTAAAACTTTAGGTTTAATTTCTGTTTCCATTGCGGCAAGTGTTGGATTAAACTCATCTTCAGAGTCATCAGTGGTTTCGCTGCTTTCATTTTTTTTTTCTTTTGATGTATCGTTTGAATTTTTTTGTTTTGCACTCGGTCCAGTGCTCTCATCTTCCATATAGTTAGTATCAATATCAATGATTTCTCTAACTAAAATTTCATCATTCTGTAATTTTATATCCCATTCAAAAAACTGTTGAGCAGTTATTGGACTTTGGGATAAGGCATTTAACATCACATCTTTTCCAGCCTCTATTCTTTTTGCAATGGCAATTTCTCCTTCTCTTGACAGTAGCTCTACACCTCCCATTTCCCTGAGGTACATTCTTATTGGGTCATCACTTTTCTCAATAGTTTTTCCCTCTTCTTTTGAAGAGCTATCTTTTTTTTTTAAAACTTTAAAATCAGATTTTTTTTCAACTAAACTAACTTTTTCATCAAGGATATGAACAAAAGCTTGTGATAAATTTTCAACAGAAAGATTTCTTTTACCTAAAGATTTGTTTAACTCTTCGAATGTAATAAATCCTCTATGGGTACCCCTACCCATAAGTCTAGCAAATGATTTTGTAATAATTCTTTCCACAATAATATATTAGAAAGGACTTATATAAGCGCAATTTTAGAAAAATCTACGACTAATTTAGATGATTTAATTGATATTTTGGTTTTTTTTTTGCTCTTTTAAATCCTTAATTTCATTAAATGTAGTTTCACTTAAATCTTTTGAGAATTTCGATTCTAATTCATTTATTCTGACCTCCAAACCATGGATTTTAAAATCATGCAAATGTTCATCTAATAATTCAAATATTTTTGATTCATCATTTTTATGATTATTTAAAATATATTTAATTGAAGAAAATTTGAATATTCTATTAACTAATTGGCTATCTAGCCCAAGATCATTTAGTGTTAATTTTTCTCCAGTTTTTAACTTTAGTAAAATCACATCAAAAATTAACTTATTTTCATTCGTAAAGAATTTGATATTTTCAACCAAATGAATATTTGATTGAAAAAGATCTAAATTATTCATCATTAAATACAATAATGAAAATTCTTTTAATTCTATTGGTGTTAAAGACATTGTTTCATTAAAATGTTTTTGAGTTGATCTTAAAGATTTTGTTTTTTTGATATAAAATTGTTTTTTAATATTAGAGTGAGGGGTTAATAAAGAGACCTGTTCTAAAAAATATTCCAATACATATTTTTTGATAAATTCATCTTTTATAGAATAAGCTATAGATCTTAAATTTTTTTCGAAGATGGCCATAGATGATGGGCTTCCATCAGATTGTTTTTTGTAATGGTTAAATATAAATTGATGTATTACAATTTTACTATTTTTTGTAAAATCTACAAAATAATCTTTACTATTTTTATTTACAAAACTATCTGGATCTTCTCCATCTGGTAAAAACAAAAATGAAATATTTTTTTCAGGTTTTAACTCCTTGATTGAATTTTCTGCTGCTCTTAGTGCAGCCTTATAACCACTTTCATCACCATCAAAACAAATAATAATATCCTCAAAAAACTGGTTTAAAATTAAAATTTGTTTATCGGTTAATGAAGTCCCAAGGTTTGCAACAACATTTTCAATACCATTTTTATTTAAGCCAACAACATCCATATATCCCTCAACAAGATAAACATGGTCAGTTTTATTTGAAAGTTTTCTTGCAATATCTAAATTATATAAATTAGACCCTTTTTTAAAAAATGGAGTTTCTGGAGAATTAATATATTTTGCTAAATAATCATTTTCCTGAAATATTCTTCCTCCCAGTCCAATAGGTTGACCAGAAATATTATTTATAGGAAATATAATTCTATTTTTAAATCTTTCCACATAAATTTTTTTATTTTCATCTAAATAAAAAAGTCCACTTTCAACTAAAACTTTATCACTAAATTCATTTCTTAATTTTTCATAAAAATTTGGGTTTTTTTTGACATAACCAATTTTAAATTTTTTAACTTCTTCTTTTGATAAGTTTCTTTTTTTTAAATAATCTCTTGCAACTTTAGACTCTTCTTTTTTTAAAATTTCATCATGATAATATTGAACATATTGACTATAAACTGAACAATACTCTTGCCAATTTTTTTCTCTTTCTTCATCTTGTTTAGAAAATGTGTAGGGTCTCATTCCAGCAAGATTTGCTAAAGATTTTACAGCTTCTCCAAATTTTAAATTTTGTGTTTTCATAACAAAATCAAAAATATTTCCATGTTCCGATGTTGCAAAACAGTGATAAAATTCCTTGTCATCATTAACTGTAAAAGATGGTGTTTTTTCTGTTTTAAATGGAGAAAGCCCAACAAACTCTTTACCTCTTTTTTTTAAACTAACTGATTTGGAAACTACCGTTGAAACCTTTAAGCGAGTTTTAATTTCGTCTAAATACTCTTTGGGATATTTCATTATTTATTTAATAGCTCTTTAAGCAATGGACCAGCTTTTGCAAAATCCAAATTATCTGGATACTGCTTCTTTAATTCGGCCATAATTTTCCCCATGTCTTTGACAGACTCCACGCCTAACTTGCTTATTGTATCGATACATATCTTTTTAGTATCCTCGTCATTTAGTTGCTGTGGTAAAAAACTAGATAATAAATCAAATTCTTTTTGCTCAACATCCAACAGATCTTTTCTATTATTTTTTGTGTAAATTTCAATTGATTCGACCCTTTGTTTAATCATCTTTTTTAAAAGTTTCTTAACATCCTCATCGTCTGTTTCTTTTTTGTTGGCTCCAGATCGATTAAGAATATCCAGGTCTTTAATTGAGGATAGAATTAACCTGTAGGTTGAGATTTCCATCTTATTTTTCAATTTTAAAGAACTTTTGTAGTTTGACTCTAATGTTTCTTTCAATGTCATAATATTTTTCAATGTACTGCAAAGATAAAATTCTTCAAAAGAAAAATTGTTTTTTTAATAATTTATATTAGTTCTGTTGCGGTAATTAAGGTTTTATTGTATTAACCTTTAACTCATGAGTTGTAATTGATCAAAAAAGCAAAAAAAAATAGCTCACATAAAATCTCACAGATTCACACAGGTATTTTAGTTCTTGAGAATAAAACTATATTTAAAGGTGTTGGTATTGGATATCAGGGAACTGCTACTGGTGAAGTATGTTTCAATACTTCAATAACAGGATATCAAGAAATTATTTCAGATCCCTCCTATGCTGGACAAATAATTAACTTTACCTTTCCTCATATTGGTAACGTTGGAGTTAACAAAGAGGATTCAGAGTCTGACAATGTTTGGACAAAAGGTGTAATTTTTAATTCCGAAATAACAAGTCCCTCAAATTATAGATCTTTGGTTAATCTAGATCTATGGTTAAAAAAAAATAAAATAGTTGGGATCACGGCATTGGATACTAGGAGTTTAACTAACCTTATTAGAGATAAGGGCGCTCCTAAAGGAACTATTTCTTTTTCTAAGAAAGGAAATTTCAATATCAAAAAATTAGCTAATATTAATACTAAATGGAATGGATTAAAAAACTTAGATTTAGCAGAACTCGTTACAACAAAAAAAAATTACGTATGGCCTGGTTTTAAAACTTGGAAAAAAGAAAAAGGCTACTTAAAAAATAAAAAAAACTCTTTGCATGTAGTGGCAATTGATTATGGAATAAAAAAAAATATCTTAAGGTATTTCTCAGATTTTAGATGCAAAGTAACCGTTGTCTCCTGCAAAACTAATGCAAAAGACATACTTAAATTAAAGCCAGATGGCATCTTTTTATCTAATGGTCCCGGTGACCCTGCTGCAACTGGAGAATATGCAATTGAAATTATTAAAGAATTAATTAAAAATGACTTGCCTATTTTTGGTATTTGTCTTGGCCATCAAATACTTGCTTTAACCCTAGGTGCAAAAACTAAAAAAATGAAATTAGGTCATCGTGGAGCTAATCATCCAGTTAAAAATTTAATTAAAGATAATGTTGAAATCACAAGTCAAAATCATGGTTTTGAAATTGTAAGAGAAACTTTACCAAAAAATATTGAGATAACTCACAAGTCTTTATTTGATAATTGTATTGAAGGAATTAGATTGAAAAATAAACCCGTTTTTTCAGTACAATATCATCCTGAATCAAACCCAGGACCACAAGATAGTGTTTATTTATTTAAAGAATTCATTAACAATATGAAAAAAAATGTCAAAAAGAAAAGATCTTAAAACTATATTGGTCGTCGGAGCTGGACCAATAATTATTGGTCAAGCATGTGAATTTGACTACTCAGGAACGCAGGCTTGTAAGGCTTTAAAAGATGAGGGTTATAAAGTTATTTTAATTAACTCTAATCCAGCAACTATCATGACTGATCCAGGGGTTGCGCACAAAACCTACATTGAACCTATTGCTCTAGAAGTTCTAGAAAAAATTATAAAAAAAGAAAAACCAGATGCAATTTTACCAACAATGGGAGGACAAACTGCTTTGAATTTAGCAATGGAGGCTGAAAAAAAAGGAATTTTAAAGAAATATAAAATTGAACTTATTGGCGCAAACTCTAAGGCAATCTCAAATGCAGAAGACAGGAAGAAGTTTAGAAAAAATATGCTGGATATTGGTTTGGACCTACCAAAATCAAAAGTTGTAAATCACATTAGAAATGCAGCGAAAGCTCTTAGACAAATTGGATTGCCTGTAATAATTAGACCAGCATTTACTTTAGGGGGTTTGGGTGGTGGTATTGCTAAAACAGAAAAAGAATATCTAAAAATAGTTAAAGATGGTTTGCATGAATCTCCTGTTAGTCAAATTTTAATAGAAGAATGCCTTGAAGGCTGGAAAGAATTTGAAATGGAGGTTGTTAGAGATAAAAAAGATAACTGTATTATTATTTGCTCTATTGAAAACATTGACCCGATGGGAATTCATACCGGCGACTCAATTACAGTAGCCCCCGCTCTAACTCTTACTGATAAAGAATATCAAGTAATGAGAAATGCATCAATTGCCTGTCTAAGAAAAATTGGAGTAGAAACAGGTGGTTCTAATGTTCAATTTGCAATCAATCCTAAGGACGGAAGAATGGTTATTATAGAAATGAACCCAAGAGTTTCTAGATCATCTGCTCTAGCATCTAAAGCAACTGGTTTTCCAATTGCAAAAGTTGCCGCTAAACTTGCTGTTGGTTACACACTTGATGAATTAAAGAATGAAATTACCAAAATAACACCAGCTTCTTTTGAGCCAAGCATTGATTATGTAGTAACAAAAATTCCAAGATTTACTTTTGAAAAATTCTCCACATCTGATGCGATCCTAGGAACTTCGATGAAGTCTGTTGGTGAAGCTATGGCAATTGGTAGAAACTTTAAAGAATCTCTCCAAAAAGCTTTGGTTTCTCTTGAAATTGGCTTCTCAGGATTAGATAGAATTTTTTCACTTAATAAAAGGGAAATAGAAAAAAAATTAAGTAAAAATATCCCTAACAGAATTTTATTAGTTGCAGAAGCATTTAGGAAAAAAATAAACATTAAAAGAATTAACCAACTTTGTAAAATAGATCCTTGGTTCTTAGAGCAAATAAAAGAGATCGTTGATGAGGAAAATCAAATTCAAAAAAAAGGTCTCCCTAAAGATCGCAATGAATTTAATAGAATTAAATCAATAGGTTTTTCTGATAAAAAACTATCGGAAATTACTAAAATTTCTGAAGATATTGTTAGAAAAAAAAGAACTGCCATGAAAGTACTGCCAGTTTATAAAAAAGTGGATACCTGTGCAGCAGAATTCAAATCTTTTACTCCTTACATGTATTCAACTTACCAAAGAAATTATGCTTTGAATTCAGAATGTGAAGCAGAGCCCTCTTCAAGAAAAAAAATTATAATTTTAGGAGGCGGCCCTAATCGTATTGGTCAAGGTATTGAATTTGATTATTGTTGTTGCCAAGCAAGTTATGCTCTAAAAGCCACAGGTTTTGAAACCATAATGATTAACTGCAACCCTGAAACAGTTTCAACAGATTATGACACAAGTGACAGACTTTACTTTGAGCCTCTTAAAGAAGAGTACGTTTATAATATTATTAAAAAAGAACAGCAAAAAGGAAATCTAATAGGAATCATCGCACAGTTCGGTGGACAAACACCAATAAGACTTGCAAAATTTTTACACAATAACAAACTCCCTATCCTAGGCACTCAGTACACATCTATAGATTTAGCTGAAAATAGAGACAGGTTTAGAAAATTACTTGATAGATTAAAATTAAAACAAGCAGAGAGTGGTATTGCCAAAACCTATAAACAGGCTATTAAAATAACTGAAAAAATTGGACTACCTGTAATGGTTAGACCTTCTTATGTTTTGGGTGGACGAGCCATGGAAATTGTTCATGAAAAAAGCCAACTAAAAAACTTTATAGCAGAAGCCTTTAAGGCTGCTGAAGAAAACCCAATATTAATAGATAAGTTTATTAGTCATGCTATGGAAGTTGATGTGGACGCTATATCTGATGGCAAGCAAGTTTTTGTTGCAGGAATAATGCAACACATCGAAGAAGCTGGTATTCACTCAGGTGACTCTGCTTGCTGCCTACCACCAATATCTATTAAACAAAAATTGATTTCTGAAATAGAAGCCCAAACTAAAAAATTGGCTTTAGCTTTAAACGTTAAGGGTTTCATGAATATTCAGTTTGCAATAAAAAATGATGAAATTTATGTTATCGAAGTTAATCCAAGAGCCAGCAGAACTGTTCCTTTTGTTTCAAAAGCTAAAGGGATTCCTCTCGCAAAAATTGCATCTAGAGTAATGGCAGGTGAAAAACTATCTAACTTTAATTTGAAGAGTAAAACTAAAAATATGTTTGCGGTTAAAGAAGCTGTATTTCCTTTCAACAAATTTCCTAACAGTGATGTTTTGTTAGGACCTGAAATGAAATCAACAGGTGAGGTTATGGGGTTTGATAAAGACTTTGGTATGGCATTTGCTAAGAGTCAAATAGCAGCATCAAATTCTTTACCAACAAAAGGATTGGCTTTTATATCTCTAAAAGATAGTCATAAAATAGAGGGTGTTGATTTAGCAAGACAATTATTAAAACTAAGTTTTATGTTATGTGGAACTGGTGGAACTGCAGATTATATTCGTCAACACGGTATGAAATGTAAGAAAATCAATAAAGTTAGTGGGGGCTCTCCGCATATTGTTGATATATTAAATTCTAAAAGAATTTCCTTAGTTATTAATACGGGAGGTGGAAACAGTGAACATCGCCTTCATGATGCAATGGCTTTAAGAAGGGCCACATTAGTAAATAAAGTCCCTTATTGTACAAACATGTCAACAGCTCAAGCTTGTTTAAAAGGAATTAGATCTTTAAAAACAAAAGAACTTTCGATAATATCTCTTCAAGATATTTAGTTTTAAATGAAAAAAAATAAAAATAAAAATTCAAAAGAAGAGCGTTTCTCAACAGTTTTTGCTAAAAGACAAATTTATTATTATTATGCTTTTTTTTGGACGTTGTTGATATTATACCTTTTTATTAAATGAATAAAAAAATAATACTTTTTGGAATCATAATTTTGGCAATTGAATTATCTGGCAAAGGAATTCTTAGTTCTTTATTTAGATTACTTGGTTAATTTAACTAAAGAAATTAGTGTGAATATAGTCCAGTATTTGCAATACTAAAAATCATATCTTCATAACTCATATCAAGATTTAATACACACGATCTGTAGAAATAACCTTTTCGAAGACCCGGCATTAAATTTGCTTCTATAAAATGTGGAACTCCTTTACTGTTCATTTTAATATCTATTCTTCCTAGGGATTTTCCACCTAAAGCTTTAAAAGAATTTTTTGCTAATTTTGAAATTTTATTAAATACTTTAATATCTGCAACAAGAATTACTTTTTCTTCATCATTTTTTTTAACATTAAAATCGAGAATACAATGGCCATTTGTATTCTCTTTTACAATAATTTCAATAGGCATTGCTCTTAGATTTCCATTAGAGCTATCCTCGAAGATGCCTACACTATATTCTTTTCCAGCTAAATATGTTTCAACTAATGAGGGCGAATTTTGTGTGGCCTTGATATCAAGCACTTTTGCCGTAAAGCTCTCAAAATTAAATACAACTGAATTCTTATCAATGCCCCTGCTATCTCCACCAGTTACTGGTTTTATAAAAAGTGGAAACTTTATTGGAATTAAATCTTCAGTCGTATATTCACCAGGGTTAGTTATAAAAAAATCAGCAGTTTTAATTTTAGCCTTTTGCATAAGTATTTTAGCCCGATTTTTATTACTCTCATTATCTAGTGCGGCTTTATTTGAGGCAATGTAGGGGATTTTAAACATCTCTAAATAGTCATTTAGCCATATATTTCTATTGTTAAAAAAAAAATACTTAACTCCTGAGAAGACTAAATCAGGTTTTCTTTTAACTAATGCTTCGAGGTCTTCTTCGGAGTTAATTTCAGTGATTAAGACATTTTTATATCGTTTAGATAAAATCCTTAGAACATTTTTTTCTTCCAAGATAATTCCAACATTATCTTGGTGTGAATTTACCTCGCCCAAGTTAGGAACTATAACTATTTCTATCGTC
>Ga0114994_10002939_pt1 | contig 12484 bp, 12 predicted proteins | sample ArcticOcean_MG_C_9_FD_87043 | JGI IMG/M metagenome (GOLD analysis project Ga0114994, IMG submission 87043) | Marine microbial communities from western Arctic Ocean - ArcticOcean_MG_CB2_152 | ecosystem: Environmental > Aquatic > Marine > Oceanic | place: Arctic Ocean: Canada Basin | collected... | reverse complement strand
TAAAGAAACACAATAAGTGCTGTGATAATTATAGGGTTTTTAAGAGTTTTTAGGGACTAAGTGCACGAAATAATCTCTCATTCTTAATCATTTAATAGGAAAGTAGGCATATCATCCTCCACCTTATCTAGCTCATGAATAGCGTAGAGTTCTGCTGATGCTCTAGCGTATTTCTCATAAGTGCTTTCTTTAGCCTTATAAAGCCAAAACTTTGCTTTTGACAAATCCTTCTCAATTCCAAATCCAATGAGATAAGCAGCACCTATTGAAAACTGGCAAGGAGCATATCCCATCTCAGCAGACTTGAGCCACAACTTTGAAGCATCTTCATCACTTTGAACAATCCAGTAACCTTCTTTAGCGTACATTTCGCCAAACTCGCACATTGATTTTGGATGTCCATCCATTGCTCTTTGGGCAATATTGACAAGTTCCATCTGTCCTTTTTTTACATCTCCAGCTTCCGCATAAGCGATAGCTTCATCTAGGTCGGCATTGGCAGCTGTTGAGATGAGAATTCCGAGTGAGAGACCAACGACTACGGCAAGTAGTTTCTCCCAGTGTGATGGTTTTCTTATATTAATAATAACTATTCTAGGCAATGAAGCTATAAGATAAATGAAGTTTAGAAGTTGATTAGAGAAAGATTAGGTGAATTTATCCAGAGAATTTTAGAATCTCTTTACAGTATTTAAAGTAAAACTATTACTATTATTGGTTTTACTCCTACTTTTTTTTAAAACTACATTGTTTCTTCATCTAAAATTTATAAAACAATAGTACAATTCGTCAAAATTATTCTAATAACCTATTTTTTTAATACTTAATCTAATTATGAAAAATGTAAAAACTTTACTAAAATCAGCTACTTTTTCTCTTTTTCTTCTTTTTGGTTTATCAAGCACTGTATTAGCTGCTGAAGAAAATTACTCCCCTCTTGATTCGCCATCTTTTTTTGAGGGTTTAAATACTTTTACAGCAGTTTTTTCTCAAATTAAACAGCTCTATGTTGATGATATTGATGATGAAACTCTCTTTAATAACGCTATTAAGGGTTTAGTTGAGGGCTTAGACCCTCACTCTAGTTTCCTGGAGCCAAAAGGCCAGTCTGACTTAAGCGAGAGCACTATGGGTAAATTTGGTGGCCTGGGAATTGTTATTGGTACCAAGGGGGATTTTATAGAGGTGGTTTCACCTATAGATGACACGCCAGCTTATAGAGCAGGCCTTAAAGCTGGAGATATTATTTTAAAAATTGATGATCAAAATGTCAGCCAAATCAATCTTGAAGAAGGTGTTAAGCTTATGAGAGGAGCCCCTGGAACCTCGATCATACTTACAATTGGAAGGCCTGATATTGCCCCATTTGAAGTCAAGATAACACGTGAAATTATTACAATTACCTCCGCCAAAGGCCTACTTCTTGATGAAGGTATGGCGTACCTTAGGATCGCTCAATTTCAAAGGCCTACTGCTAAACTAGTAAGCACTATCATTTCAGATTTAAAAGCTCAGAATGACGGCAATCTTGATTCTTTGATTATTGATTTAAGAAATAACCCAGGTGGACTGCTTGATTCTTCAATTGATATATCTAATTTATTTATTGATGAGCCTGGTATTGTAGTTTATACAGAAGGAAGAACTCCATCAGCCAATGCCTCTTTTCCGACAAAGCGAGGTGATATTCTTAATGGTGCTCCAATTGTTGTTTTAATGAATAAAGGCTCTGCTTCTGCCTCTGAAATTGTTGCAGGCGCGCTTCAAGATCACAATCGAGCTATAATTATGGGTGAAAAGTCTTTCGGTAAAGGCTCTGTTCAGTCAATGCTAAATTTACAAGATGGCTATGGCTTAAAGCTAACAACTGCAAGATACTTTACCCCATCTGGAAGATCTATTCAATCAAAGGGAATTACGCCTGATATTGAACTGGAAAATATTTCACTAAATACTGATGAAGATGAAGATTCAATTGATCTTAGCCAATCAGAAAAAGACCTTAAAAACGCACTTTCTGCTGAAGACGAGTTAGAGGTTATTGAAGACCCTACTGGGCTTTCAGTCGAGGAAATACTAGAGTCACAAAATAAGATTAGTGATTTAAGAGATCAAGAGTATATAGATCTTCTAAAAGAAGACTACTTTGTACATGAAGCAATGAATGTCTTAAAGGCGTTAAAAATCTATAAGAAATAATAACTAATAGCCTTCCATTAAGAACCTTGTGGAAGGCTTTTTTATGAAGAGTTGTTTGCTTGAAAAATCTAAAATTTCTTTAAAGGTTAAGTGATCTGTGGTGTTTTTTCCATAGTAAGCTTTTTCAATAACACCATCTTCATTTATTAAAATATCAACTGGTACTGTTGTCATTGAGCCTTTAAATCTTAACGGAATGTAACCTTTTAGGGTGGCATTAAAAATCTTATAAAAGTGAATACAAGAGCCAAAGAAAAACTTCCAGGCTGATTGCTCGACCTCGAACTCTTCAAAGTATTTAAAACTTTCGTCAGCCAATATTTCAAACGGTGCGTTATGTTTTTTTGTGTTTTTAATTAGGTGATCTAAAGGCGAGTTAAATATTGCTATAACGTTTAATTTGCTTTCAAATTCAGGAAATCTTGTTACAAATTCATTAATTCGTAGATTGCAAAAAGGACACTGGGCAAATCTATAGAAAGTTAGTAAAGTTTTTTTTCCTTTAATACTGTCAATATTGAATTGTCCACCTCTTGTGCTTGGTAGTTTTAGCTCTGATATTTTGTCACCTTTGTTAGTCTGATATTAGAATTCTAAATAGTAATGATTCTCATTATTATAGGGAAATCAAAAAATATATCAATAGAATTTTTTAATCAAAACTACCAATTCTACTAAACTGCATTGTGTTGTAATTCCAATCCCAGTGCAGCCATATTCCAATCGCTCTTCCAATTATATAATCTTCAGGAACAAAGCCCCAAAATCTTGAGTCACTACTATGAGATCTGTTGTCACCCATTACAAAGTAATGGCCCTCAGGAATTGTAATTTCCACCAAATCTTTTGAGTGTCCCTTTGGATTAAGGATTATGTCATGGCTAGTCGAGTCAAAAACTTCACGGACTAGCCTGTAATTGTTCATTGATTTTCCTGAGTCTACGCCAGTATATGGTCCGATTTTTTTAATGTCAACTGAATCACCATTAACTATCAGCTGATCTTTTTTATAGGAAATAACGTCGCCTGGAAGTGCGACAATACGTTTAATAAAATCAACGCCAGAGTAACCAGCATTTTTTTCATAATTTGGGTATCTAAATACAATTACATCTCCTCTATCAGGATTTGAAAACTTAACGAGCTTAGTGTTAGTTATGGGAAGTCTAAGGCCGTAATCAAACTTATTTACTAGAATGAAATCGCCTGTTAAAAGTGTAGGCATCATTGAGTTTGATGGAACACGAAAGGGTTCAAATACAAAGCCTCTAAAAACCAACACTAGTAAAAGTACTGGAAAAAGTTCAATTGACCATTGAACAATTTTTGGCTTATGGCTGTATTTTTCGGACTTTGAAAATTTTAAAAAAATTAAAAAATACAAAAAGCTACCAATCTGTAATTTTTTTTCAGAAGAATTGTTTTTATTCGTATTTTTTAACTTGGCTAAAAATAGGTCAACTAAGACAATAATAATTGCTAGAACCATTGCTACAAAAAGCCAAGAAAGTACGTCCCATGCAAAGAACGATTCTGCATTATTAATAGTCATAGAATAGTGTGTTTTTTAAAAAGTGTATTATAACAAGGTGTTGGACGACATGTATCGAACAGTAAATTTACTTAATTTCTGTAATGTCCATGCCAATCGAGTTCGCTAGTTCTACAAAGTTTGGAAACGATGTTTTTACGTTGTCAACCCCATCAATACTAATTTCATAATTAGATTTAACTGAAGCAACGGCAAATGACATGGATATGCGGTGATCATGATGTGATTTTATTGGAGCCATTGCTCTTTAAATTTACCGCCAGTAATTTTAATGCCGTCATCGAGAACTTCATTTTCAATTCCTAATGATTTAAGCCCATCAGCCATTACTTGTATGCGGTCAGACTCTTTGACTCTTAGCTCTTTAGCGCCAGTTAAGACAGTTTCACCCTTTGCGCAGCTTGCCGCAATAAATATAGCTGGAAACTCATCAATCGCTAAAGGGACTAAGTGTTCTGGGATATTAATTCCTTTAAGTTTCGATGAACAAACTCTTATATCTGCAATTAGTTCACCAGCCTCTAGTCTTTCATTAGTTAGCTCAATATTAGCACCCATTAATTGAAGAATATCAATCACGCCTGTTCTAGTTGGATTAACATTAACAGCCAATAAAGTAATGTCTGCTTCTTCAGCAATGCTAGCAGCTACCATGAAAAAAGCAGAAGACGATATGTCACTAGGAACTTCAATATCACAGCCTTTTAAGCTCCCTCCACCCAATATAGAGACCTTTCCAGGGGAGGTATTAACCTTATAACCAAAACCTCGAAGCATTCTTTCTGTGTGATCTCTTGATATACCATTTTCACTAATATGTGTTTCACCATCAGCATAAAGCCCTGCTAACAGTAGACATGATTTAATTTGGGCTGAGGCAACTGGGAGTGTGTATTTTAATGAGGATAATCTTTTTTTTCCTTTGATTGTAAGAGGAGGTCTTGAGCTAGGGCCTGAAATGTCTGCTCCCATTTTACGAAGTGGTTCGATAACTCTAGCCATTGGTCTCTTAGAGAGTGACTCATCCCCACAAAGCTCAGAATCAAAGTTTTGCGCACTTAGAAGGCCAGACATTAAACGAATGGAAGTACCAGAGTTACCCAAATTTAAAGGTCTAGATGGCTCTCTAAGGCCATGCATCCCTACACCATTAATAATTACATTTGACCCTTCCCTTTCAATTTGAACGCCCATTTCCTTAAAAGAGTTTAAAGTTGCCAGGCTGTCTTCGCCCTGAAGAAACCCCGACACATTTGTTATTCCAGTTGCAATCGATCCAAGCATAATAGATCTATGAGATATTGATTTGTCACCAGGGATTTTAATAGAGCCTTTTAATGGCCTACATTTTGAGGTTAAAAAACTTGACATTAGTTAAATTATCCTACCCATGAATCACGGGTCTTTTTAGCTTTAGTAAATAACAAATCTAATTCATCGCTATTTTCATTTTCAATCGCATCAACTAGAGAGTTCAGTGTTTTTTGGTAACCCTTTATGTGATCAATGATTTGATTTTTGTTTTGAATACAAATATCTCTCCACATTACTGCATCACCAGAGGCTATTCTGGAGAAGTCTTTGAAGCCACCTGCAGCGTATATTGACGCGCTAGGATTTTTACTAATTAAGTAATTAACAAGTGAAAATGCAAGCATATGAGGTAAGTGCGAGGTCATTCCAAGTAGCTCATCATGAGACTCGGGAGACATAAAATCAACATCTGCACCAGTACCCTCCCACATCTTCTGAATAAGGTTTATTGACTCTGCTCTATTAGTCTCAAGAGGCGTAATGATAACTTTTTTATTATTAAATAAACTAGATTCACTTGACTCAAAACCACTTTTTTCCTTCCCTGCAATTGGGTGCGCTGGAACGAAGAAATTTGAATATTCCCCTAAAATTTGTTTAACTATAGAGACAATGTTGGTTTTAGTGCTGCCAACATCTGTGATTAATATTTTGTCAGTTAGAAAAGGTTTTATCTCACTTAGAATTTCTTTAAAAGAGCCTACTGGAGTAGCAATAACTACAATATCTGAGTCACTTACTGCTTCTTTTAAGTTAGTTGAAAATTGGTCAATAATGTTTGCTTTTTGAGCTTCTTCAAGTCGATTTGAATCTCTACCAAAGCCAAAGACTATTTTTGATAAATTATTCTTTTTAATCGCTTTCGCTAAAGATCCTCCAATTAAGCCAACACCAATTACTGTAATTTTATTAATCATAAAACTTTTTTTAATGCACTAAGCAAGTGCTCATTTTCACCAGGGGTTCCAATTGAAATTCTTAAATATCCTTTCATTTCAACTGGGCGCACAATAACGCCTTCTTTAAGGAGATCATTATAAATATTCATGGCATTATCAAACGAAACAGCAATAAAGTTAGCATGAGATGGAATATAGCTGAGTTTTAAAGAGTTAAAGCCATTCGTTAGTTGCTCATAGCCTTTAGCGTTTATTTCTACCGAGTTCTTTAAGTGATTATCATCTGAAAGTGCTGCAATTGCGGCAACTTGAGCAGTATAGTTAACGTTAAAAGGCTCTCTAATTCGATTTATAAAATCTGCAATTAAAGGGCTGCATACCGAGTAGCCAACCCGCAGTCCTGCTAAGCCATACGCCTTAGAAAAGGAACGAGTAATAATTAGATTTTCAAATTCATTTAGCCAGTCTATTGCACGATCATCAACATTTAAGTATTCAAAATATGCTTGGTCTAATACCACTGGAATATAATTAGGAACCTTATTTAAGAAGCTATAAAGCTCATCATCACTTAAAAGAGTGCCCGTAGGATTGTTCGGATTTGCAACAAAAATAAGCCTTGTATTTTCAGATATCAGGCTTAGCATTGAATTCAAATCATGGCCATAATTATTGGCTGGAGAGATTTTTGCAGTGGCTCCCAAGGCCTGAGTGACAAGAGGGTAAACAACAAAAGCATACTGAGAGAAGATCACCTCATCGGTTTTTTTGGATACAAATACTCTTGCAATGAGCTCTAATAGCTCATTCGAACCATTACCTAGTGAAACCATGTCTGGCATTACTGAAAGTTTTTCAGCGATTGTTTTTTTTAGCTCAAAGCAATTACCATCAGGATAGCGATTGATACTTGATAAAGAGTTAAAAACTGCTTCTTTTACTACTGGACTAACGCCCAATGGGTTTTCATTTGAAGCAAGCTTTGTAATATTTTTCAGTCCTAACTCACGTGCAAGCTCTTCTATAGGCTTTCCACCTTGGTATGGACTCAATCCAAGGATTGACTCACAGGCATTCATAAAACTGCTACAGGATAAGACCCTAAAATATCTAGTTTAGAGACGCGTAACTTGACTTCTAGAATAGCTTTTTGAACATTTTTTTCACTCTGGTGCCCTTCTATATCAATAAAAAATAAGTATTCCCACTTTACTCCTGGAATTGGATGTCTCGCCAGTTGGAGCATATTAATATTATTCGCCTTAAACGGCTCCAGTAAATCAAACAAAGCGCCTGATTCATGCTTTGTAACAACTAGGAGTGATGTTTTATCGTTAACGCCAGCTGGAACTTCATCTTTACCAATAACAATAAAGCGAGTAACGTTGCCAGCATTGTCCTCTATGTTCTTAGCAACCCTTTCAAGACCATAAATATTAAGAGCAACCTTAGATGCAATTGCAGCAGCATTTGGCTCATCTTTTACCATTCTTGCTCCTAACGCATTCGAGGCAACAGGTCTAAGTTCAGTATGAGGATAGTGATTAGAAAGCCAGCGATGACACTGATCAAGGGCTTGTTGATGTGCGTAAATAATTTTAATTTCTTGAGTCTGGTCTTGCATCATTAAGTGATGAGCAACAGCAATTTCTACTTCACCGCAAATATTTAAATCATGGCTATAGAGCATATCAAGAGAAGTACCAATAACTCCGTTTGAAGAATTTTCTATTGGCACAACACCGTATTGTGCATTATCTGTCTCAACTTGATGAAAAATTTCATCAACCGTTCCGCAGTCTAGCGGAGAAACACCGTGCCCAAAATGCTTTAAAGCAGCTTCTTGAGTAAAAGTTCCTTCAGGGCCTAAAAAAGCAATCTTAAGAGGCTGCTCAAGTGCAAGACAAGCTGACATAATTTCTCTAAAAATTAGAGCAATGTCCTTATCTTTAAGAAGGCTTTTGTTTCTTTGAATTACTTTACTCAAAACCTCTGCTTCACGCTCAGGCCTATAAAAAGCAGTTTGGGTATTCGACTCTTGTTTAACAAGCGCAACCTTGGCTGCAAGATCAGCACGCTGTGATATTAGAAGCTGAATCTTTTGATCCAGATCATCGATCTTATTTCTTAAATTTTCAAGTGAATCACTTTTCATAATACAAGTTAAAAGATATTCTTTAGGGGGTATTTTACCTAAGACTATTCACACTTCAAAGTATTGTTTTTATTAAGTAATAAGATAATAAAAAGATAGGATAAAAAAAAGTTATTGCAGTTTTATAAAATAGCGCTATAATTCACAAAATAATTTGCAAAATGGAAGTTGGTTTAAATCCAACACTGCCCTCGCAACGGTAATTCTCCTATAGATAAGTCCGATACATGGCAAGTTTAGTTTTACTAAAGCTACGATGGGTGGTGAGTTAATGTATTACATGTCTTGTAGTTCTTTTTCTCTAAATCCCTCTTTTTCTATAAATAAGGGGTCAAAATGTTTACTAAAAACTTAATTCTTGCTGCTACATTCTCAGTGATTCTATTCTCTAATCTAGCAAATGCTGTGATTGGTCCAATTAAGATTACTTTAAATAATGAATACAGAACAGCAACACCAGTAATTGGTTCAATCGCAACTTCTATAAAACTTGATAAATCTGATATTAAAAAAACAGGTGCTTCAACCTTTGTCGAATTATTAGAAAGTATTCCATCAATTACTTTTGAGGGTGGAACGGGGAATATGGCAGCTGTTCGGCTTCGTGGAAATGAAGCGGCACATACTCTACTTTTAATTGATGGACAAAAGGTAACTATTACAGGTGGTCAGCCAAATTTTAAAATGATTCCTCTGAATCAAATTAGTCGAATTGAAATTACGAAAGGCCCTTTCTCTTCATTATATGGCCCTGGTGCTATTGGTGGGGTAATTAATGTCTTTACTGATAAAGATGCAAATACAATAACTAGAAATACAATTGATAGCTCTTATGGCTCTAAGGGCACAAAACAGTCGAGTATTAATTCCTACTATAAAGGTGAAACTAGTTATTTAGATTTTACTTTTACTGACTATATTACAGATGGAATCGATGCAACTGGTGATGGTGATTTAGATCCAAGTGATAGGCAAACCTTTGGATTAAATGTGGGCACTGAGCTATCTAAAAATACCTCTATAAATCTAAATTTGATTGATTCTAAAGCTAACATTATGTATGACAACCCATACCCAGCTGATCAATATGCAAATGACTTGAGGCAAATTGGTTTAGGTGTAACTCAAAAATTTAGTGATAGACTTAAAACAAGTGTCGATATTAATGATCAGAATATATTTCGCCATGGTAGTAAATATGAGTTAAACACTATGTCAGTAATTAATGAGCTTGATTTTAATTTTAGTAAATTATCAATTGGGCTTATGAATTCGGTTGACAAAGATGTTGCAAATAAGAAACAAATTAAACATACTGATATTTTTTCACAATGGCAAGGCTTAATTCTAGACAATGAATTATCAATTGGTGCTAGAATTATTGATCATGATAAGTTTAGTACTCATACAACCTATAACTTTAATTGGGCTAGGGATTTAAGTGCCAAACTTAGGTTAAATGGCTCTTATGGGACCGCGACTAACTTACCGGATCATTACAAAAATAATTTAAATATCTCGCAAAGTCAAACTTCTCTTAAACCAGAGCATTCGCAAAATTTCGAATTAGGACTTTCTGGAGATTATGAATGGGGTGTTGCTGAGCTAAAGCTATACAAAAGTAAAGTTAAAGACGCATTCAGTTATTTAGATCCAGATGATAATTGGCAAACTCCCGATGCTTATTATATTAATGATGGAGTGGTAAATATTCAAGGTGTTGAATTAACACTTGGTACTGATTTAATGGGATGGGATCTTGATTCTAGTATTAACTTCAATAAAGCTATAGCGAAGTCTACAGATTTACAAAAAGGTAGAAGACCAAACCGCTCAATTTCATTGAACCTCTCTAAGACTTCTGGTAAATGGAAAAGAAACATCAACTGGACAGCTAAATCTTGGGCTTGGGATAAGGATGCTCATACAAATGATGTTAAGCTTGGAGGTTATGGCCTTCTTAACTTGAGTACAAGTTATGACTTTACTGATAGTTTAAGTGTCTATTTAAATAGAAACAACGTCTTAGACAAGGATTATGAAATGGCTAGAGGCTATAAAACTCTTGGTAAAACTACAACTCTTGGATTAACTTACAATTTCTAAGATAATAACTACCCAGCATATAATTGAATATACTGGGTAGTTGATCTAAAGTCTCAATAGGTAAGATTAAATATGGAAAATTCTTATAAAAAGCGAATGCAGCGTAAAAAAGAGCATATCGACTCTAGAATTGAAAAGGCAAATATTGATAAAGGTATTATTGTACTTCTTACAGGAAATGGGAAGGGCAAGTCATCCTCTGCTATGGGCATGATTTGTAGGGCTCTTGGTTACGACATGAGTGTGGCTCTCGTTCGTTTTTTAAAGGGTGAGCAGCAAACTGGAGAGGATTTATTTTTAGATAGCAATCCAAATATTGTATCGGCGCATATGGAGAGTGGTTTTACTTGGAACACACAAGATCAAGAGCTCGATAAAAAGAGAGCAAATGAAACATGGAATGAGGCTGAGAAATTCTTAGCTAATCCTGAAATTGCTCTTGTTGTGCTTGATGAAATTACCTACATGATCAATTACAATTATCTTGATGAAAAATTAATCCTTAAAGCCCTTAAAAATAGGCCAGTTGACCAACATGTTGTAATTACTGGAAGATCGGCCAGTGAGGGTATTATTGAAGCTTCAGATACCGTTAGTGAAGTAAAAGATATTAAACACGCTTTTAGAGCTAATATTAGAGCTCAAAAAGGTATAGATCTATAAAAAGACTAGCTATTCTCAAGTAAATACTGAATCGCCTGATATAGATACCCTACAGTTACAACCTTCATTCCTTTTATAGATTTTTTAGGCGCATTACCTTTTGGTATGATTGCCAACTCAAAACCTTGCTTTTGAGCCTCTGATAACCTTTCCATAGAATTGAAGACTGGGCGAACCTCACCAGTTAGTCCAACCTCACCAAAAGCAATCCATTTACTTGGAATTACCTTGTCTCTAAGGCTCGAAACAATTGCAAGCATCACAACGAGATCAGAAGCTGTTTCACTAACCTTGATTCCACCAACCACATTAATAAAAACGTCTTGATCAAATGTTGCAATTCCAGAATGTTTATGAAGAATTGCCAATTGTAATGACAATCTATTTTGATCAAGTCCTACGCTTACTCTTTTTGGTGCTCCATTAGATTGGTCTACTAACGCCTGTATCTCAACCAATAAAGGCCTTGTCGCCTCTCTTGTAACCATAACCATTGAGCCAGAAGATGGGTTTTCTTGATTTGAAAGAAAAATAGAAGAGGGGTTGCTTACTTGCTGAAGCCCCTTCTCACCCATTGCAAAAACGCTGATCTCATTTACAGCACCAAACCTATTTTTTACGGCTCGGATTATTCTATAACGACCGCCAGCATCTCCCTCAAAATACAAAACAGCATCGACCATGTGCTCTAAGATTCTTGGACCAGCAAGCGCTCCACCCTTTGTAACATGACCGATCATCAAAAGTATTGTATTGGTTTGTTTGGCGTATTGAGTAAGCTGAGCTGCACAGTCTCTTACCTGAGTGACAGAGCCTGGCGCAGAATTTGAGAGATCGGTAACCATGGTTTGAATGGAGTCAATAACAATAACCTTAGGTCTTGTGTCTTTTGAAATTTTTATTATTTTCTCTAGATGGGTTTCACCTATAAACAATATATCTTCTTTAATTCCAAGTCTAATTGCTCTATCACTAACCTGTTCAGCCGACTCTTCACCACTGACATACAAAGTTGTACTTGAGGCATTAATAGTCGCTATAGCCTGCAAAATCAAAGTTGACTTACCAATGCCAGGGTCACCACCAATAAGAACTACAGAACCATCTACTAGGCCACCCCCTAATGTCCGATCAAGCTCACTGAGACCTGTTGAAATACGGTTATTATTTTGTGATTTAATCTCAGATAGGTTTTGCACCTTAGATGAAGGAAGATCTTTAAGACTTTCAGGTTTAGAGGAAGTTGCCTGTGATATTACTATTTCTTCAAGTGTATTCCATTCTTTACAATCTAAGCATTGACCTGCCCATTGATGATGCGAGGAACCACATTCTCTACAAACAAACTCAATTTTAGTTTTTGCCATCCTGGGATTATTTGTTCATTAATTTATCAATTTCACTTTTAAAAGCTTCAATATCTTGGAATTGACGATAAACCGAAGCAAATCTTATATATGCAACCTCATCGAGAGCTCTCAGTTCTTCCATTACCCACTCTCCAAGCATTGACGAAGGAACCTCTCTGTCATTTTGAGCCATCAGTTTTCGTTGAATTTTTTGAATTGCAGTTTCAATTTTTGAAGTTTCAACTGG
>Ga0114994_10002938_pt1 | contig 12487 bp, 17 predicted proteins | sample ArcticOcean_MG_C_9_FD_87043 | JGI IMG/M metagenome (GOLD analysis project Ga0114994, IMG submission 87043) | Marine microbial communities from western Arctic Ocean - ArcticOcean_MG_CB2_152 | ecosystem: Environmental > Aquatic > Marine > Oceanic | place: Arctic Ocean: Canada Basin | collected... | reverse complement strand
TAGGGCTTGAGGGTGATTCATCTGACTATAGCTTTGAGGTGCGACAGTTTCCATTGAATTTAACTTAAGGGATGCGGAGATCTATGAGGGTCTCAAAATCGTTTCGGGTTGCCCATCTGAAACAGTGATCAAATAGATGCTTTTTAATGGCTTGCTCCATTTGCCGTTTACTGATTTTGAGTTAGTCCCGTCAATAGCACACCCCTCACTTCACTTCTTCTTCCAGCCAATTCCAAATCCCAATATAACCTAAACGAAACCAAACGAAACTTTCAAGCCGATGCATTTCCATCTTCATCTTCGTCTTCGTCTTCACCATCTCTTTACAATATGTTGTGCCCTAGTCTTATTCATCTCTCCCGCCACTCCTTCGACCTCCACAACACTCGCCATTCGGCTCCCAAACTCGATTCTGCTAGCCTCAACCACAACCCAAACTCAATCGATTACAATCCTCTCAAACAAGAGGAAATCAATATACAAATTGACCCCTCATGTGCTAATGAGCATCAACAGTGATGGCGAGCGGGCCGTTGGGGACAGCGAGAGCCTGCTTGGTGAGGTATTTAGAGCGTGCTTGGTGGCCAAGGGGGGGTTCCTCAATGACAACAACGAGCAGAGGTGCAATGGCGAAAAAGAAAATCACCTTAATTCTTGTGCAATAGCGCACATTGCGAGGCGTAGAATTTGGGAGAGCTTGCGATCGAGGGATCGGCTGCTCGTTAAGGCTATCGTTGGGGGGATGGATGTGGGGGACGATGAGGGGGGAGAGGAAAGAGAGAGAGTGCCCAAAATACATTATCTTGACGACACAGGCAGCAAGGTTTCGAACGTTCCCTTCGCTTGTCATGGGCTGGGGAGCAACTTTCTGCTTGGACATCTGGACGTTAAGTGGGAAGAAGGGATGAGCGAGCGCGAGGGTGTGGCGTTGGTGAAAAGCTGTTTTGAGGAACTACGGGAGAGGTTCGTACTGAACAACAAAAATAATGTGGACTTGTTCTGCATTGATAAGGACGGGGTGAGGCGGATAGCATTAGACAATAACAGCAATACAGTAGTAAAGTAAGAGTGACCACAAACGATTTTGTTATTATAAATTACATTTTACTTCCCCGCCTCCGCCTTCTCCAAACTGCTCATGAGCTCCTCGCACACCTCTGTCAAATCCAAGTTCTCCTTCACCACCGCCGCCATCTTTTCCTCGATTCTACTAATTTCTCCTTCCTTCTCCTGGAGCAATTTCTCCAGCACCGCCGTCCTCTCCTTTTCCTCCTCCAGCTCGTTCGCCCCCCTTCTCATCTCGATTGAGCTGCTCGCATGGTTTGCTTCGAGCCCCGCCAAAGTTAGTTTCGCTTGGGCAAACTCCGAAAGTGCTGCGCCGAGCGAAGAAGGTGCGAAAACGAATTGAGTCGGATAAGGTTAGTTATATTAGTGGCTCGTATGCTCGTCTTCCTCAAGGCTCGCTGCTCACCTTCGTCTCGCTCCATGTTCAGCTTTTTTACTTCGGCTGCTGTAGATTTCTTCGTTGAGGTGATATCTTGTTCGAGAGTTTGAATTTGCTGCAGGTTGCTGGAATTGGTTTGCTTCAGCTTATTGTACACGTTGTTTGCCTCGGCGAACTGCTTCTCCGCGGCAGCCTTCATCTCACTCCTCATGTTCTCCACGGCCAACTTTTTCTTCTCTTTCGCCTCCTCCAACTGGTTGGAATGCTCGACTTCGGTAGCCTTGAGCCGGGTCTGCAGCTCGGCAACCATTTCCACTTGTTTTAGATTCTCTTTTTTTAGTTTTTCGTTCTCGGCCTTGACCGCACTCTCCTCAATCTTCGAGCTAGCGAGCTGATCCGAGAACGCCGCCAGGACCACGTCCTTCTGGGCCACCGACTGCGAGCGAGCCAAACGAACGAATGTTATTGAGTGGAATAATGTTAGTTTCTAGTGGATGCACGAGCTCATTACTTTGCCAATACAACAGGAACCATTGGGACCGGGACCGGGACCAGGACCGATCGCACCCACCCTGTGGATCCCCGAATTTACAGCCCACCTTTCAATAAATTACGTATTCTCGTCTTCCTCACGCTCGCTCTCCTCCAAATCGCTCACCTGCTCGCTCTGCTGCAACTTCTCGTTGTGCTCCTTCTCAAAACCGTCCAATCGGCTTATCATCTCCTCCAAAATGGCATCGTGCTCCTTCTCCTTGCTAACCATCTCGTCGTTCTTGCCTTTGAGCTGACCCTGCAAGTCGTCAATGGTGGCTTGGAGTTGGCTGGAAGTATTGCTGGAGCTTGTGGTTTGGAGGTTGGTTGCAACCAAGGTGGAGGATTTTAGCTCAGCAATTTGCTTGGCGTGGGCCTGGGAGAGGGACAGCTTCAGGGAAGACATCTCAGTATTTATTTTCATTTGAAGCTCAGTTTTCGAGTAAATTGGAGCGTGCTCATCTAGGTCGGAGAGGGAATAGTTGTTGGAGAGGCCAAGTGATGGGGAGAGGGTCGTTTGGGACGTTTGGGAAGGGGATTGGGAGGGGGGTAGGAATTTGGAGGATTGGGGGGTGAGGGGAGTTTTCTCGTTCTCTTTCTCATTTTCATCCTCCTTTAGTTTAAATGTGCCCTCTTCAAGAGTGGGAGGCAGGAAATCGTCGGGCAAGAAGGCAGAATCATTGACCACGGGAGGCTCCGTAGAGGCTGCTGTCTGGCGTCGAATGCCCCAAGCTTTTTCCCAAATGGAGGGTTTCTTCGGGGCAACATTAGGAGAAGCATTCTCATCAGCGCCGGTAGACGGAGTACACTTGAATGCTATCTCATCTTCAGAGTCGGAGTTTGACGTCTCCATCATCGAAATAAGATAACTTAAAAGTAGAAATTTATTTTAAACTGTCAAAAGTTGGTTTAGCAAAGACAACTCCCGGTCGATCGTCTCCACATTCAAAACCAAATCCCTCTTCTTTTCCATGGTGCGAGCCTGCCACCTGCTGTGCAAGCACACAGGATCCCGCAATCCGATTTCGAGAAGAACCAACAAGCAAATTATAGCGACACCAGAAGAGGCTATGGAGGAGTTGTCGCAAATATTAGACGAGATCTGCAAGGCAGATGACCCCGCAGCCGCATTTGTCAAGCGAGCGGGAGAGCGCAGTGATTGTGGCTCGTATGCAAATAATGGGGACCTTGGCGAGTTCGAGCGAGGTCAGATGCAGAAATCCTTCGAGGATGCAACTTTTGCTTTGAAACTTGGAGAGATTTCTCAGATTGTTAGTGGTGATTCAGGGTACCATATCATCATGAGAACTGGATGAGAACTGGAAAATAATACATAGGCCTTTTGATCCCAGCAACCAAAAGACTGTCCTTTTACTTATATCACAAATAAATTATCGTCCCACTTATCCACCACACCAAAGATTTCTCTAAAGGTTGGCTTTCTGCTTGGTTCATCGTTCCAGCAGTCACTGATCATTTTTTCTATTTCCGCTGGCAGCATCAAGCTCTTCAGGTCGCACCTCCATCCCTTGCAATGTTCCTTGCTGATTGCAGTTCCCTTAATCCTTTCGCTTTCCCTTCTTGAGATTCTAATCATTTCCTTCTTGACCATTCCGTTTTTGTCTTGTGCGGCCCTTGCCTTGTTGATCATGGTTCTGTATTGGACACTGAAGAGTTCTCTTGGGTTTCCGCTCTGCATTTGAGTGTAATTTTTTGTTGTTGTTTAGTATCTTCTCGTGACTCACTTCACTTCACTTCACTTCACTTCACTTCACTCACTCACCTTGATGCACATGCACGCCAACAAGATGCTGAAACTGAACACGTCGCAACTCAAATCATATGGCTCCCCCCTCATGACTTCTGGTGCAATGTAGTAGGGCGTGCCTACTATTGTGTGATCATCGCTGCTGCTCCACTTTTTACTCTCTCCGAAATCGCTGAGCTTTGCCACCCAAAAATCTGTGATGAGCACATTAGCCGTTTTAAGGTCCCTGTGCGCGATGGGAGTTTTGAGCGTGTGCAGGTAGTACATGGCCCTTGCGATCTACACGAGTATAAAGAGTGGATAATGTTAGTTTGGACATGACCCGCGTATTCTTGTCTTCCACAAGGCTCGCTCGCTTCGCTCGCTCACCTGGTTCACCCAGCTGTTCCTTTTAGCCCACGTAAGTTGAGGACCAGCCGTTCGGAGGAGGTCAGACAGATCTGCGCCGCGCGGAATTTTTGTCAGTTTAGTTTAGTTTAGTTTTGCGAGCAGTGAGCGAAGCGAGCTAGTCGCAACTATTCGTATGCTGGCTCACTTCGCTCGCGGCGCGAAGCTTCGCTCGCGGCTCGCTCACCTCCGTTTCCTGCGAATTCCATCACCAGCGCGATGTGCGGCAGGGTCCACGAAGCTCCCAGCAGTAATATAACGTTTGGGTGGTGCAGGGTGGTCAGCAGCATAACTTCCTCTTTGAATTTGGCCAGATGGTGGTCATCCATGTTCGAGCTCAACACCTGCTTCACAGCGGCTTTCTGCCCCCTGTACGTAGCCTGGTATACCGCGCCGTAGCTCCCCTCCCCGAGCAACCTCCCGAAAATCAGCTCCTCGTCTACGTTCACCTTGATGCTCTCCTGCCCCATTTCCATTTCTTTCAGCTGACTCTCGACCATTCTAATCTGCGCGTCGGTGAATTGCACCTTTTCCCTCATGTCATTCACCTCCCTCTTCGCCAAGTTCATGGCGTCTGTCAACTCTGCTACTTCAGCCATGTGCCTTTTCCACTGCACGAACTCCCGCCTCCTGTTCATTTCCTTCCCCTGGCTGAGCTTGATCTCCCCCCAGGGCACCCAAATGAACAGAACCGACACGAACATGGCCCAGTTCAGGACCACGGTCACGCTGAACGATCCCTCCCCGAAACCAGTGAAGTGGATCAGAGTGATCATCACTAGCAAGGGTATTGTTTGCACAAAATTCAGCCCAACAATCTGCAACATGCTGAATTCGTTCACCAAGTAGAAGAACAAGCCCTTAAACATGATCAAAATGTTGCTGTAAAAGTGAATCACACCATAACTCGACAGCACAATGGCGAAGTTCCCTACCTCTTCCATGCAGCTCCCGCCGTCCACAATCTCTTTTGTGGCGTTCCACTTGTTTTGCAGCGAATCGTAGCACTCCTCCACCAAGTCCACGGTCATTACGCTGATCTGAGTTTTAATTTTTTGAATTTTGGGGGTTAGACGTGAGCGTTAGACGTGAGCGGAAAGTAGCAAAACCGTATACGTACACGTACACGTACACGTGTTGTGACTAGCTCGCTTCCCTCGCCGCTCGCTGCTAGCTTCCCTCGCTCTCAATCCTACTCACTCACCTCCTGCAAATTTCCATTTTGGGTTCCCTTGAACATATCCACTGCACCACTCCCTATGATGACCCTCATACCGTTCATCCCAATAAACATCAACCCAAACTGGGTCACCACCAAACCAATCCACGCCACCCACCGCAGGTCACACAGTTTCACCTCCACCATCTTCAAGACGCGCCGCTCGTCAATTTGTTTCGACTTCTTCATGACCAGTTTGAAACTACCAATAAGGATCAGAAGGCTACTAGAAAGAATCTCCCTCCTGAATGGAGGGCGAGGGAACCTTGTGTTCCCTGCCTGCTCCCATAGGGTAACACATCCCAAACCTGCCATTATCGCGAAGGCAACCATAAACGCGTCCACAGATGTCCAGAAAGCTTTCACCCGAACATCAAACATTTGGTCTCGAAAATCCGACTCTATCTTATCATTTCGAAACCGCATCGCCAGGAACGTCACGACTAGCTTGCAATCGTCCACAAAAATGAATTCTAACCCACTATTGTCGAACAAGAGGGACGATTTGGACCCCGACCGTCTTAGCTGTTTGAGCTGCTTTGCCTGAACTGTTGATCCTTCAGAGGAAGAGGAACTGGAACTGTGGCCTGATATGTACTGTTGGTCAAATTTTGTTGGACGCAGAGCGTCCGCCTTGTCACGAAGAGCCTTCTCCAGCTCCAACTTTGATCTCTTCTTCTTTTCACCTTGGCTACTCTCAAGGGAGGAGTTGAGTTGAGTTGAGTTGAACATAGACTCCATCAGAATAGGCGAAACGGATTGTCGAAGGGGCATCTTGAAGTACTTGTTTGGAGGTTTTCCCTTTATGGTTACTTTAACTATGCTGTATATCAGTATAATGATGCTAAAAAAGAAATTATTTGTTAAAATAAAGCCAAAGTTATTTGACCACACCAAAAATAAACATGTCAGGGGGGCACCTCACAAAGGAATTCTTCGCTCTCGTCAAGGCAATAGGAGAGTCGAAATCGAAACAAGAAGAGGATCGAATAATTCTTTCTGAGCTCTCCTCTCTCAAGGCGAAGGTCACCTCTGAGAAGGGCGGGTCCTCTTCCTCTGCCTCTAAGAACCAGGACATCAACCACGACAAGAAGCGGGCGAAGGAGTTCCTGATCCGTCTTCTTTATGTGGAGATGTTGGGTCACGATGCTTCGTTTGGCTACATAAAGGCTGTTGAGCTTTCTGCTGCCACGTCGATCGTCCACAAGCTGACGGGCTATTTGACGTGTGGCTGTTGCCTCTCCCCCGATCACGAGTTCCGCTTCATGCTGGTGAATCAGCTCCAGCGTGACCTGGGGAGCAGCAATTTGCTGGAAGTGTGCGGTGGGCTAGGAGGTGAGTGAGTGAGTGTGCCCCATTTCCACATCCACATAACACATAACACATCCACATGTTTCTAACCATACTATTACTATTACTATTACTATATAATTTCAGGTGTTTGTAAACTGATCACTGAGGACATGGTTCCGGCCGTCAGTCCTTTGGTCGAGAAGTTGTTGACTCATCAGTCCGAGCTCGTTCGAAAAAAAGCCACCATCACCCTCCACCGTTTCCACGAACTAGCCCCACAGCAGATCAGTGCAGCCTCCCTCGCGGAAAAGCTCCGCCGCGTGCTTTGCGACAAGGATCCCTCTGTCATGGGGGCCTGCCTCTGTGTGATTGAGAAGTTGTGCAAGTCCGGCGAGTCCGAAAAGTTCAAGGACCTCGTCCCATCTCTTGTCTCCATCCTCAAGCAAATCTGCGAGCACCGCCTCCCTGCAGACTACGACTATCACCGCATGCCCGCTCCGTGGATGCAGATGAAGATCATTCGTATCTTATCAATTTTGGGCAAGGTGAGCAGCGAGCCGCAAAAACAACCCCGCACGCACACACACACACACACACACACACACACCTCCTGACCAACCCGCACACAGGGCGACAAATCAGCTAGCGAGGACATGTACGAGATTCTCGCGGATGCTCTCAAGCGCGCTGACACGGGAATCAACGCCGGGTACGCAATCATGTACGAGGTGGTTAAGACGGTCACGAACATTTACCCCAACACCACCCTCCTGGATCTTGCCGCAGAATCCATCAGTCGTTTCATCAGCAGCAACAACCACAACCTCAAGTACCTTGGGGTAACGGGCCTGGCCTCCATTGTGAAGGATAACCCCAAGTACGCGGCGCAGCACCAGATTGCCGTGATTGATTGCCTCGAGGATCCCGACGAAACCCTCCAGAGAAAGACTTTAGATCTGTTGTTCCGAATGACCAACCCGATCAACGTCGAGTTCATCTGCGACAAGCTCTTGAGCTTCTTAAGTTCCACCTCGGACGAGTTTCTCCGCCGAGATTTAACTGATCAGATTACTCAGATCGCCGAGAGGTTCGCGCCGGACAATTCCTGGTACATCACCACCATAACAACGTTGTTCAGCATCAGGTGAGTGAGCGAAGCGGAGCAAAAAGGAGCAGAGCGAAGCGGAGCGAAGCGGAGCAAAAAGCCGCTGATTAGAAAATGTATTGCGTTGTGGCTTGCTTCGCTCACGGTTGTGGCTCAAATCGCTCACGGTTGTGGCTCGCTTCTCACAAAGCCGCTGATTAGAACATGTATTGCGTTGTTTGGCTCGCTTCGCTCACGCTCGCTCACAGTTGTGGCTCGCGATTAGAACACACACCCTAACCCGAACTCAAATCGCGCAGCGGTGATCTTGTCAAGAGCGAGGTTGCCCACAACTTGATGACGCTCATTGCGGAAGGAAGTGGGGAGGATGACGAGGCCAGCGACGTTGCCCTCCGTAGAGACGCCGTCGACACTTACACGGCCCTGCTAGAAACCAACCGGCTCCCCTCCGTGCTGATGGAGACCATGTCTTGGGTGCTGGGCGAGTACGCCTACCTGTCCAACAACTTCGACCTCAACTCCATCATTTCCAAGCTGTGCGTCTTGGCCCGTCGGCCAAAGATCGGCCAGGAGGTGAGCGAGCGAGCTTTGAGGAAGACGAGCATACGAGCCACTACCGAACTAACCCCTCAACATTCGCTTTCGCACCTTCTTCGGTCGGCGCAGACCCGTCGTCACTTGACCACCGCCGTTATGAAGCTCGTCTCGCAGGCCGGCACTTGCCCCCCCCTTGCCGCGCATTTGATAGACGATTTCACCAAATCGGCCGACGTCGACCTTCAGGTGAGGAAGATGAGGAAGAAAGACGAGAATACTCGCGATGGATCTCGCGAAATGGCCGCAGACGGCTACATCCACAACTAAACTACTAATATTATATTATTCCACTCAATTCGTTTGGACTCGCTTGGTTCGCTTGGTTCGCTCGGCTCAGCAACGTTGCCTCGAGTTCCAAAATTTGCTGACCTCGGCGCCTCAGGTGCTGTCCGACGTCTTCCCCGTCGACGCAAGCTGCGAGGATGTTGAGGCGGACAGCAGCCTTTCCATCATGAACAGTCATGTTCAGGAAGCGCTTGCTAGAGGGGCGGTTGCCTACTGTCCTCCTCCTGACGACGACGACGAGGACGAGGATGAGAGGAACGAAAAGGTGTCAAAGCAGCCTGCGTTCAACATCACAGCCTACGCAAAACCAGTGCCAAATCACGCCAAACAAATGCTACAGCCAGCAAACAACAACAGCAACAGCAACAACAATAACAACAATAACTATAACAACAACGGCCAACAAGCCAAACCCTCCCAGGCTGGCCTCAGGATGGGCGACGTGCCTGCAGTGTGGGGGCCAGCCCTTGTCGAATCACAGCCAGAAAACGACAATAACAACGATAACGCTGCTGATCAGCAGCAGAGGGAGGAGGAGGAGGCCTCCAAGTTCCAGGCCGATATGCAGCAGGCCATTGAAGCTAGTGCTGCCGAGTCGAACGTCGACATCATCCAGGCTGCTCCCTACGAGAGCAAGGTAGTTGAGCTCACCGAGAAGGAGAAAATGGCGGCGGCGCTGTTCGGCGGGATCTCGACTCGGGCTGGGGGAGGGGGGCAGACAGCGGCCAATCGGCGTAATAGAAACAGTAATATCAATAGCAATCATCCAACTCCTGCCCCAGTATCCGCACCGGTATTCGCACCAGTAATAACACCAGCACCGGCACCGGCACCACCAGTTCCAGCCCCACTAACCCCAAGCATGGATCTGCTAGACATGGGCTTCGACGTTTCACCTCCACCCCCACCAAACTCCAACTCCAACAACCCCCCAACCAGCCTCCTGGACCCCTTCGGATCTATGAGCATGGAACCAGCTACAACCAACAACTCCACTTTCTCACACAACAACGAAAACATCCACCCTCACAACATCAACACGCAAACATTCGGGGGGTGCTGGGGTAAAGGAACCAACCAAACGTCCACGGCCATTTCCACTCCAGTAGATTTCTCCCTAGAATCTCTAGCAGCAAAAATGATTCATGGAGGCTTCGCGGTTGTGGAAACGATTGCAGCAACCAACGAAACAATTTGTGCGGGGACCTTTGGGGACAGCGGAGCGGTGATTCTGCTGCACAGCAAGTTCACCAGCGGGAAGATGAGAGCGGATGTTACGCTAAAGTGGATTGGAGTGGGGGGAGCGGGAGTGGGAGTGGGAGCGGGGGCGGGGAAGGGAGAGAGTGCGTTGAAGGCTTGCGTCGAATTTCTGAAATTGAAATTGGAAACGTAATAATTTAAATTTAGACCTTTGTTGGCGAAACTATTTAAGTTCATTTCTGTCTATTCTATTCTATGATGTAACAAAGGCGGTGAACTGGGCGAAGGAGATTGGGGCAGTACCCAAAATAAGTTCCACATCAATTTGGGTGAGTTGGATCCCTGTTCCAAAACGTTTAAGTGCATAGAAAACTGTTCGCTTGTAAAGGTGGCATCACTCGAAGATTGAAGACGGGTTGAAACTAGCATTGCATTCCAAACAACACGCGGATTATCGGAACGCTCCTCCACTGTTCGAAGCACTGCCTTTCTTATTTCCTCGATAGGATTTCGAGCAAACTTGTATTGGGCTGACGGCTCTAGTAGGGTGTTCATGCAAATAGTTTCAATTTCTACTTAAATTGGGTGAGCGATGCACGTGCGATGGGTCAATACCGCACCAAAAAATGAAAAAAAGAAAAAAGGTAACCACTGACTGCCCTAAACCCACCCCAGCACACCATACTTAACCCCAATTCTCCTACCTTGCCCCAGCAACTCACCTTTTCACTCTCTCCCCATTCTCGTTAGAGATCTTTTCACGAGCATAACCTTATGGTTTTTAATGAGCACCACAAGTGGCTCAAGAAGCGTGATTGGCCCGCGGTACAAGATGTCATGATTGACCCAGATCGTGACTATGATTTGCTCAAGAGAAAGTACAAGGAGAGAGATGAGCATGGACGACTGCCACATCATTGGATGGCAGCGAAAGCTCAGAAACACACACATACTCTTGCCTTTGTGGGTGTGTATTCGATTGACTTCAATAAAGAGGCCCTCACCACACGAGACAATAAAGGCGAAACTCCCATCGACATTGCCCGTAGGAGTGGAGCTTGTGCTGAGATCATCACCTTGTTCTCACTCACTCCCGAGGCAGCTCGTTCGTTGGATTGTAAGGGGATGTCCCGCTTGTACGCACCAGTGGGTTATTGGTGGGGTGCGATGGTTAAGTGGATCCAATCACGATCGTATGCAGACTGTCACAAGTTCATCGATGAGCACGATGACGAGTTGGTGCGTGGAGTGCTCAAACACGACAATTCTCAACTTCTTCGAGAGGTTGCCTGCAATAGCCAGGTATACAGCGACTCCCTCGTGTTTCTTGCTCTTCGAATGATCCATCGGCACCCACTTTCCCTCATGGCTAAAGACACGTCCTTTGATTTCACGGCCCTCAAGTATGCTGGCCCATCCGAATACAATGCGTGCAGAGAGATCCGAAACGTCCTCCGCCTCACCCCCAAGTACATCTCCTCCACCCCCTACCCCACCCTCCTCCGACAACACCTCCCCAAAAAGTTTATCGATGAGGAGATCTACGGCCCCTACAACACCGTCTGCCAGTTCATCAAGCACATGAAGTACGACAAGGCTGAGCTGGTCGAGGTTGAGGAGCCGACTCTGATTTACCGAATGATCAGCTTGGTCATGTTGCCGGGGGCGACGAGAGAGAAGCGAGTTTTGCATGAGGGCATGCTGCTACTGAACCGGTGCATCCAGGAGCCTGGAGAAGGAGACGGACCCACAAGTGTGGTATTAGATTTCTTGAGAGTTAAAATGTAAATTGATAATTTACAATAAAAAACTTCTCATGACTAAACGCCGAGCTGGTCGAAATTTGGGCCGTGCTGAGACCGACCCGCAAGTGCGACATCTGCTGATCCATCCCCACGAAACCGTGCGCACGGTACAGGAACACAACAAGGGGATGCACTTCCTGAACCGGTGAATGCCATAAATAATTTCTCATTTCTTAAAAGTACATCCATCCAAAAACATCTTAACATCCACAAGTATTGCCCCCACTGTTCTCCTCGTCATCATCGTCATTCAAATTTATTCCCTTGCCCACCCCGACCCCGCCCTTCGAACTATCACTGTTTATGTTTCGACGGCTCATCAATCTGTATATTTCTGTAAGAATTCGTTGGAAAGCTGTATCAACTCCGGTGGAGTCTAGGGCCGAGGTTTCGATGAACGCCAAATTGTGTTGCTCTGAGAAGGACATGGCTTCGTCGGTTTCGACGGCTCGAAGGTGTCGCAGATCGCTGCAATGAATTGAATGAGTGTCAGTATTTTTGATAAATCTTCTCCCCGTCCTCCCTCCTACCCAACCCAACCCAACCCAACCCAACCCAACCCCTTACCTCTTATTTCCAACCAACATCACAACAATATTCGCCTCAGCGTGATCCCTCAACTCCTTGAGCCAACGCTCGACGTTTTCGAATGTACCGTGCTTGCTAATGTCGTAAACCAACAAAGCGCCTACAGCGCCGCGGTAGTAAGCCGAAGTGATGGCCCTGTACCGCTCCTGGCCCGCTGTGTCCCAAATCTGAGCCTTGATGGTTTTGTTTTCGGTCTGAATTGATTTGGTCGCAAACTCTACACCAATCGTGGACTTGGATTCTAAGTTGAACTGAAGGGGGGGGG
>Ga0114994_10002937_pt1 | contig 12488 bp, 8 predicted proteins | sample ArcticOcean_MG_C_9_FD_87043 | JGI IMG/M metagenome (GOLD analysis project Ga0114994, IMG submission 87043) | Marine microbial communities from western Arctic Ocean - ArcticOcean_MG_CB2_152 | ecosystem: Environmental > Aquatic > Marine > Oceanic | place: Arctic Ocean: Canada Basin | collected... | reverse complement strand
GGTGGGCCCGCTTTTGGCGGTCCTGGTGGTCCCGGTGGGCCCGCTTTTGGCGGTCCTGGTGGTCCCGGTGGGCCCGCTTTTGGCGGTCCTGGTGGACCCGATGGTCCCGCTATGGGCGGTATGCCCGGTATGGGCGGCGGTATGGGTGGTATGCCCGGTATGGGCGGCGGTATGGGTGGTATGCCCGGTATGGGCGGCGGTATGATGGGTGGTATGCCCGGTATGGGCGGCGGTATGGATAGTATGATGTCCGGCATAGGTGGCGGGGATATGTTTGGTGTTACCGGAATGACTGGAAGTGAGGCTTTTACTGGTGGGGCTGACTTTGGGGTTATTGATTTTTTCGGTGGTACGTTCGGTGGCGTGGAAGAAGCCGTATTCGATATGGTTGATGATTATTATGTGGCTGAAGCCACTCCGGTTGTAGCGGCTGCGGCGGCGACCAATTACATGGATTTATCTGATGGCGGAAATACAGTAACACTTGATAGCTCACAGTTTGTAAATGGCGAAACTCTCGAAGGCGGTGATGGGGCAGATAATGTCACCATAAGCGCAACAGCTGTTAACGGTACAGTTGATTTGGATGCCGGTAACGATACATTGACACTTAGTAGCGGCACTAACACTCTTGATATCAAAGCTACAGAAAATATTACAGGTGGAACCGGCATTGATAAGCTCACGATGTTAAGTACCTCTGGGACGACCACGATCACTGGTAGCCAGGGAGATGATGTTATTACAACAGCTTCGGGTACTGAAGTTTTCAAATATACAGCATTAAATCAAATTGGAGATACCATTAAGGGGTTTACTAGCGGGACCGATAAATTTGAATTGAGCAGTAGCATTTTTAATGGCGATGCTAACAGCAATGGTGGATTAGATTCACTAGAATATGGCGCCAATGCAACGTCTTCAACTAATTCTGGAGTATACTGGGTCCGAGATACCAGCACAAATGACCTATATTATGATGCTGACGCTAACGGTACAGGCACAGGAACACTAGTCGCCGATTTAGATACATCTGTTGCATTGGGCGATATAACCTTTGTCTAGTAAATTGGGTAAGTCTGTAAACTCAGCAAATAATCATACCCTAAATTAATTAGTAATTACATAAACTATTGGCGGCCCAATGAAAGAACTTCTTCGCCGGTTAATGATAAGACCAGGGCTTACGCTAGAGTTAGTGTTGGCCTCTCTCTTTGCTAATGTATTAGCAATAGCCCCATCCCTTTTCGTTATTCAGGTTTTAAACAGATATGTCGCTAATGGCATAAATTCGACGCTAATGACGCTAACGATCGGTGTCGCAATTGCCATTGCTCTTGAGTTTGCTTTCCGCCAGGTCAGGAACCGCCTTGCCAAGGGGATTAGCGCAGAACAAGATAAGCAGATCGCCCTTGCTAGCTTTGGGGTTTTAACCACTGCCAAGACAGGTTCCATTGAGCGCCTCAGACCTGGTCAGCAGCGTGAAATTATGAATGGCCTTGATAACATTCGTAATGCTTATGGTGCGGCAAATATATCCAGCATACTCGATTTGCCATTCGCCATTCTATTCCTCGGAGTTTTATATTTACTGACACCTGAGCTCGGGATCATAGCGACAATGTTTGCCTTAGTTGCATTTTTAACCGGACTACTAATGACATCCGCTATCCGCGCTCCTACTCATAAACTTACCAATACCATCCAGCGCGCTAATCTTGTAACTTTTACCGCGATTCAAGAAAGCGACACCTTACGTGCTTTTAATGCTGCAAGGTTTCTAACCAAAGCATGGCAAACCCAGGTCAACTTTGCACAACATTTCTATCGAAGCATAATCTCTCGCCAAGGTTTGCTCGTTTCTATTTCACAAAGCATCGTTGGTCTTATGGCTGCAACATTAATGGCTGTAGGAGCTATATTAGTAGTTGATGGTGAACTGGATATAGGAGCACTCATCGGAGCCAACATTTTAGCTGCCCGAGCCTTACAACCAATATCACGATTTTCTCAGATGGGTGAAGTTTTCTTAAAAGCTAAAGAATCTCAGGCATTACTCATTGAGTTCTTAAAACTGCCCCGTGAAGCAGATACTGGATCTGCAAAACAAATTTACTCTGGCTCAATTGAATTACGTGATATCGGATTTAGTTATCAAGGTTCAACAGGGCCATTATTCGAGTCCTTATCGGTTAACATCCCGGCAGGAGCAATTTGTGTAATCAATGGCTCAAATGGTGCAGGAAAGACCACTCTCTCACGTTTAATTGTTGGCCTGATTGATCCTAGCCGTGGACAAATACTAGCTGATGGATTGGATCTTAGACAAGTCCAGCAGGAATGGTGGCGTAAACAAGTAATGTATATGCCGCAAGAACCAGGATTTTTAAATGCAACATTGAGAGAGAACCTTACTATAAATGCACCTGCTACCGAGAATAATAAGCTAAATAAAATTATAGATGCATCTAATCTTCGTAAATTTTTGGATGAAACGCCGAATGGCTTTGACACCCTAATAACAGATAATGGACGCAAATTAGCCGTAGGTATTCGGCGTCGGCTTGCCCTTGCGCGTGCGTTAACAACGGATGGCAAACTTTTGATTTTTGACGAACCCACCGAGGGTATGGATCAGGAAGGAAGTACGATGGTCTCTTCCATCCTGTCATCTCTTCATAACCAAGGACATACGATAATTATAACCAGTCATGATACAAACGTAATAAACCAAGCAGATATCTTTATTGATTTAACATCCAAGCCTGTTCCAACAGTTCGAAAACAAAACAAACCAGCTCCACAAGTCACCAAATGAACGAGGTCGAACAAACATCAATGCAAAGCATGGAAAGCAGCAACGAAAAAAATACAGGTACCCATTTGTTTTTATTAACTTGTGTCATAGCATGTTTTTCTTTTGGCGTATGGGCATGGAAAGGCAACCTCGCTATTGTGAGCGTTGCCGAAGGCGAAGTTGTCCCGTCCACTCAAGTCAAAACAATTCAACACCTCGAAGGCGGCATCGTTAGTGAGATCAGAGTACGTGAAGGAGAACGGGTAAAGACCGGGCAATCTTTAGTTATCCTAGAATCCGCTTCAAGTGGAGCAGATGTAGGGGAATTGAAGTCCCGAATTATCGGCCTGAGAATTGAAATTTTTCGGCTCCAGGCCGCCGCCATGAATGCAGAAAGCCCTACTTTTCCTCCAAGCTTAATAAAATCTCACCCACGTTTAATCCAAGCTGCTAATCAACTCTTTGAAAGTAGAAAGAAACGACTAGAAGATGAATTTGCCAGCCAGCGCGCTATTATGGAACAACGCCAGCAAGATATCCAAGAAACCACTGCGCGCATTAGAAACCAACGTAACTCTCTAAAGTTGCTTAAAGAACAAATTGCGATTAGTGAAGATCTTCTAAAAGAGCAACTGACAAACCGATATAAGCATATAGATCTCCTGAAAGAATTAGCCCGCCTTACGGGCTCAATAGAAGAGGATAAAGTAGCCCTTCAACGCGCAGGTTCTGCGTTCCAGCAAGCTAGTGCAAATCGAGACAGCATACGCAGTAAGTTCTCTGAAGAAGCCCGTAGCAAATTAGATACAGCTCGCCGGCAGTTGGAAGAGTTCACACCTCGGATGTCCAAATATGCTGATAGCCTTAAGCGAACCACATTACGTTCTCCCGTTGATGGTGTCGTTAAAACTTTGCATGTAGTAACGATTGGTGGCGTTGTTCGCGCGGGAGATCCAGTAATAGACGTCGTCCCTGAGGGCGATAGATTAATTGTCGAGGCCAAGCTTAAACCCCAAGATATCGGCTACGTCAGAGAACAACAATCCGCACGTATTACATTAGCTTCAGGCGATGCAATGCGGTTTGATGGCCTTGAAGGAATTGTAATTAGAGTTAGTCCTGATACAATAACTGGTGACGATGGACAGCCATATTACAAAGTAAGAATCCAAACAGAACGCAACCATTTTCGGCGAGCTAAAAACCGTTATGATCTTTTTCCTGGCATGTTAGTTATTGCCAGCATCCATACGGGCGAGCGCACAATTCTGGAATATCTCCTCGATCCATTTCTAAACGCTGGTGATACTGCTATGAGAGAACGATAATAAAGTTACCTATTATATTCCTTTAAAATTTGGGGTACGTTTTTCCATAAAAGCACGTCGCCCCTCATTATAATCCTCACTATTTGAACAGACATCTATAAGTTCTTGCATTGCACCTTGGTCCGATTCACCGCCGCTGTTTAGCACTGTATTTATAATATTCTTGGATGCGCATATTGATAATGGAGCATTCTGGCCTATAATTTTAGCACATTCTGTGACGGAGTCACATAATTCATCAACTGAAGTTACACGATTGACCAGGCCAATTCGAAGAGCCTCATTGGCACCATAGCGCCGAGCAGTAAACAAAATTTCTTTCGTCATTGGGCCGCCAACCGTCTCCACAACCCAGCGAGTAAAGATAGGGCTAAACCCAATACCCAAGCGACTGGCAGGTATTGCGAATATGGAATTTTCAGAACAAATTCTAATATCACATGCACATGCTAAAGCTACCCCACCACCCAGGCAATAGCCCTCTATCATAGCAATTACAGGTTTGGGACATTGGTGTATACCATCATACATAGCATCTGTAATTTTATCATAAAGAGCAATTCCCTCGGACGTAGACCGTAATTTTTCAAACTCACTAATATCTTGACCAGCAACAAAAGACTGTCCACCCTCTCCCCTGATGACAACTACCCGCACATCACTATTTTCGCTATGGTCGGTAATTACCTCGGTCACTTTTTCAGCCATAGCTAAAGAGATGGCATTTTTACGATCAGGATTATTATAAACAATCCAGCCTATACCGTCCTTTACTTCGCTTAGAATTTTATCAGTCATATATTTAACAACTCTGTTTAAGTAATAGGGCACCTTTCAATACTAACTATCCTAAAAGGATATACTCGCATTAAAATTACACAGACCTCTTTAAAGAATAAAAAGATATATCAACTAATAATTGATTAACAACTTATAAAATAAGAGTCGAATTAGCCGCAGATTAAAGCAAGAAGAGACAAAGTATTTCGAATTGTCGAATGATATTTTACATATCAATATTACTCCCAAACCAAAACAGCCAAAGTATTTTGTAAGAATAAAAAGAGTGTTAAAACAGGTGGTAGCCCAAACCTTAGTTGCATTAATGAAGTTGCCAACAGAAAACTCAATTTACTGGACAAGAAAAAATTATTAGAGCGTTGGCTTAAAGCTGGTCAGCCACCCTCTTTATCTTCTATTCTAATTTCTTGAGTTCACTAAGTAAGGTTAGAAGTCATGTCAGAAACCCCTTTTGAAAGCTGCACCTATGAGGTCCGGCAAGATCTTATTGATGCTCAACTAGAGGCCTGGGAGCGTATAGCAGCGCCTGGCACCTGGTTGGATAGCGCCCACAGGATTGCCGTCGTGGCTGAAATTCGTCAAGCAAGGTCTTGTGATCTTTGCAGTGAGATAAAAGAAGCGCTTTCCCCAAATGCTGTGACAGGGGCCCACACAACAACGGGTGCATTGTCCGGTGCAGAGGTTGAGCTCATTCACCGTAGCGTATCAGACCCTGGCCGCCTCAGCCGCGCTTGGAGCCAAGATGTCCTCGCGGGCGGCTTAAGTGAAGGCGCCTACGTTGAGATAGTTGGTATTATTGCTTCGGTTATGATCATGGACACGGCAACAATGGCTCTCGGAGCTGAGGAGACGCCTCTGCCCAACCCAGTTCCAGGCGAGCCCACACGCTACCTGCCACCCGGCGCCAAAGTTCAAGCTGCCTGGTTGCCAATTGTTGAACCGGAAGATGTTGTCGAGACCGATGAGCCTCTCTATCCTAGTTCCAAAGTTGGCTATATCTATCGCGGTCTCTCCATGGTACCGGAATCAATGCGAAATTATTGGGCAATGGCGAATACCCATTATCTTCCTGGCGAATATATTTACCAGTTTGATACAACTATCCGCGCTATTTCCCGGCCTCAGATGGAACTCATGGCGGCGCGAGTCTCGGGGCTCCACCAATGCGTTTACTGAACAACCGCACACTCCTACATGCTCCGTGAGAGCACCCAAATTACCGATAACGAAGTTGATCTAAAGGATGTCACCCAAGGCCTCAGCGAAGGCACGCAGATTCCAAATGCCGAAGCTTTGATAAATTTTGCTGAAGCCATTGTTGGGCGGGACAAAGCCAAAATTACTGAAACCCGCCAAGTCGTTTTCGAAGCCCTTGGCAATAACGCCACCGTTGATGCAGCCGCTGTCGCATCTGCATTCCACGGCTTTGTGCGGATCGCTGACACCATCGGCATTCCCTACGAAACCGCCGCACGAGGCCAAGATGCCCCTGAAATCCGGGAGGCTGCTGGAGTTAATAATTTCTACCGAATTCAAGAAACCGGCTAAGTAACACAACATCTTCCAAGGAGGATAGTTCTTTGGCGATTAAATTACACACCTATTATGTACCGTAAGAGTTAGCGGATGAATTGAGAAAACGTAAGGTCCCACCGTTCATTGAAACCAATGAGGATGGTGCCGACATATTTCAGATGCCCCATGGCATCATCGCCTTTACGCAGAGTTTTGATGATATGGGTGACCGGCGAAAATTAATGGTCGGCCTTAGAATCCAACACCAAGTGCTTTCTCTCCCAGGCCTCTTTGGCTTAGACAGTATTGCCGCAGAAAAATCACTGCCACTCCTCCAAGTGTTGAATTATGTATACTTTCTCACAAAATTGAATCTGGATAAAAAAAGAGCAACCTCGAGATTGTAAAAGGTACTGTAAATTTACCTCCCAACAACCTCTCAGTCTTTAAAGATATTTCTAACTGGAGTTGAGCAAATGACGTCTTCCCCAGCCCGATAAGATTCATGGTTGCTGTCGATTGTTTTTAAGTCGTAAAGATAATTTAACATAACCCCATTAGATTGTTTTATACCTTTATCCGACATATCAGCCTGCCAGTTGAGTTGCTCAACCCGTGCCCCATTATTCAGATGAAAGTGGGCAACCGAATCTAACGCCGTACTTCCGCCTCTCTTCTCGTTTAAAATGTAATGCGCGCAGAGGCGTAATAACGGACCATGCACGACTTCCGATACTCTCCTATCCTCATACCATTTAGGGCGAGACATTAATTCACTCAGCGCTGCCTCCGGAGATTCTTTCGATGATTCATGGATTATCGCTTCATTTTGTTCGGGCGTTAAGAGATCCAAAGAATCTTCGAGCAACAGCTTTTCAAGCCAACGATTAAACCCGGGTAAGGGTGAAAGGGTCGCAAATATTTTCAAATTAGGGAGCTCTTTTGAAAGGCTATCGACCACCCGCTTGATTAAGAAGTTACCAAAATTAATCCCAGACAAGCCAACTTGCGCATTCGATATCGAATAGAAAATTGCCGCATCTGCTGTTTCAGGGTCCCCTAAAGGGGCATCTTGATCGAGCAGAACATGAACGTTATCTGAAATCCCATTAACCAAAGCGACCCAAACAAAAATCAATGGTTCATCAGGCATACGCGGATGAAAAAAGGCGAAACAACGGCGATCAGAAGCAAGGCGGTTTTTTAAATCGTCCCAGCCTTTTATTTCATGCACAGCTTCATAGACAAAAAGCTTCTCTAACAATGAGGCGGGTGCTTGCCAGGTTATCTGTTGAAGCTCCAAAAAGCCAACATCGAACCACCCCAATAAAAGGGATTTCAAATCAGATTCTAATCCATTAAGAGCCGCATCTTGTTTAGCCCAAGGAATAAGCTCTTGCCGCATATCGACTAAGAACTTAACACCCTCTGGCAATGCATTAAACTGTGTGAGCAAATGCACACGTGGTGCCTGTAATGCTTCACGTAAACTCTGCTCTGATTTCAATCGAGTTTTGTCACCTTTAGACCGTGAGAGAGCCAACACAGCATTATTTATCGCCGTTCGATCCGTATCAAATTCAGAAGCTAAGATGTGCAAGAATTTTTTACGACCACCTTCGTTTAAGGAAAGATATGCACGCCCAAGCTCAGCAGCTCGCTTCCGAGCTGAGACTTCACCGCCTCTAGCTTCTAAGCATGCCTGCATGTGCTCTATTAGTTGCGGGCAATCTTGCTCACTCAGATCAGGCGTCAATGTTATTTCTAAACGCGCTCCGGTATCAGAGGCAATTTTATCCCAAGCACCACGCAAATTACGCAAAGTGCGGTCCCAAAAGCTTGAGGCTTTATGTTCGGTCATTTTTTTATTCCAAAGATTGATGCCACACTTCCTCATTTAGCATGTTTTTCAAGCACGTCTAGAGCCGATGCTGAAAGTTGTAGTTGATTATGATTAATTAAATTAACGATCAAAATTGTTATACCCCTTAAATATTCACAATTAACTCACGATTAATTGACCTCAGAATAAGTTAAATATAAATTCACTCACTTGGTCTGATTAACCTCCTATTGCCAGGCCAAAGAAAGATTAGTCAACTGTCAAACTATGGCCTGGCTAGTATTCGTTTTCAGAGTTATAAATCCACAAGAGTAATTTTAGTTAGGGTTTGTGGCGTGAGAGTTATCGTTCTGGGCGCTGGTGTCGTTGGCATTACAGCGGCCTACTACCTTCAAAAAGATGGTCATGACGTAGCGGTAATTGACCGCCAAAGTGGTCCTGGTCTTGAGACTAGCTTTGCCAATGGCGGGCAAATTTCGCCTAGCCATGCAATGCCTTGGGCTGCTCCAGATGTGCCAAAACTGATGCTTAAATGGCTTGGTCGCAATGATGCACCGTTACTCTACCGGATGCGTCTAGATCCTAAGCTCTGGGCTTGGAGCCTACGCTTTCTCGCAAATTGCACACCGCAAAATTTTGCTGAAAATACAGTAAAGAACCTCCGACTTTCACTTTATAGTCGGGCGCTCCTACCTGGAATTCGGAAAGACACTGGTATTCAATATGACTTTCTTGAACGCGGCATATTACAAATTTTTCGCAATCAGAAGAACCTCGAGATGGCTTCCAAACAAGCCACTATTTTACGTGAGCTCGGTTGCAATAACCTGGTTTTAAACGAAACCGAAGTACGTAAGCTCGAGAACGCTTATAATACCAGCCCTGATAAATTAGCGGGCGGGATTTATACGCCGGATGATGAGAGCGGCGATGCTTTTAAGTTCACCAATGAATTGGCTAAGTATACTGGTAATCTCGGCGTAGAGTTCCGGTATAACGAGACGGTTACAGGCCTCAACAAAGACGGCAATAAAATTACGTCCGTGACGACCGACAAAGGCATAGTCAACGCTGATACCATTATTATGAGTATGGGGGCCTATTCACCATTCTTACTAAAGCCACTCGGCATCAAAGTGCCGATCCAACCGGCTAAAGGCTATTCGGTCACCGTTCCAGTCGCCGGTCATAATGGCGCACCTACGATCAGCCTCACCGACGAAGATCACAAAATAGTATTCACTCGACTTGGTGAGCGCCTGAGGGTTGCAGGTACTGCAGAGTTTAATGGTTACGATACAAAAATGAATGAGGGCCGCGCCCAATCTATCAGAGACATTGCGCAAGCTTTATTTCCGAGCGCCGGTGATTATTCAAAAGCTGAATTCTGGACGGGGCTCCGCCCCCTTACTCCTGATGGCGTCCCCATCATCGGAGAAACGCCGTATGAAAACCTCTACCTAAACACTGGTCACGGCACCCTCGGTTGGACCATGTGCGCGGGTTCAGGAAAGATCATCGCAGATCTTGTGAGTGCGAGAATACCTGAAATTGATATTAGCGATATTGGGATTAATAGATTCTAAAGGACCCTTCTTGCATCCCTTTCTGCCAATCCCGCAAATGTTGAAATCAAAAAACCCTTTAATTGAACTGAAGCAATCCCTGTACTTATTTAGATGGCAAGTACCTTAGGAAAGGTTTTGAGTGATTTTCGCCAGCCAATCTTGATCGTCGCTGAGGGTACTAAGTTCTTCCATCGCGACGACTTTTGTTTGGGTGACGCTTTCCACAACGAGTTGATGATCGCCCTTCTCCGGCTCACAACAGGCCTCGAGGCGAATATCATTAGGATCATAAAAGTAAATTGAGAAAATACCGGGAAAGATTTCAACGGGACCGTCAAAGTCTAGCTTACGTTCCTTAAGGCGTGCCTGGATGCCTTTAAACTGAGAGGAAGACACCGCGAAAGCAACGTGTTGCAAACCGCCTAAATCGTCTCGATCGGTTTGCTTCTTCTCGCCTTTAGGGATTTCAAAGAATGCCCAAAGACTATCTTGGCCCATGTCAAAGAAATAATGCCTGATGCATTCGTAAGGTGGGTTACCCCGGTTATTCTTAGTGCCAACCCCTTCTGGGACCTTCATCGCATGAACTAAGGGCATACCGAGCACGTTGACGTAAAAATCTGTGGTCTTAAGCATGTCGTCGGTTGTTAGTGCCAGATGATGGATTCCGCGAAAAAGGAGGTCACCAGTCTGTTTAGTACTGACCGATCTAGCGTCGGGTGAAACATTCATAATGATATATCCTTATTTTAAAAGAACCATATCGCCGCTTGACGCGAAGATTAATCAGTTTACTCATAATGATAGTAGTTTATCAAAATTTTTTTGTACTCTGCTCTACCTAGTGTCTTTTGTTAAAAATACGGTCACAATAAGAGAGAAACTATTTTTAGCGTCTTAGAGCTGTTGCTAGCCCCGAGATGATTTTTAGGCTGCAGGTTTTTGAAATTAGCCGTTGTTAGATAACGGTGATACAAAGTACCCGCAACCAACCTTTTCATGCCATTTAGACGACTTTTATAGTTTTATTGAATAAATGTGAATGTTAGCTTTTGGGTGTAAAGTAGGATCTATTTAAGTGCTGCCAATGGATCCACCATTAGCCGAAAGCGGACAATGCCAATAACTTTAAATTGAATAAATTCGTGGTAATAACCACGAAAGCACCAGCCAAACAATCAACGTTAATGGAACGCCCACGCGAAGAAAATCTGAGAAGCGATAACCACCAGCATTCATAACTAGCAGATTGGTTTTGTAAGCCATTGGAGTGGCATAACTCATATTTGCACCAAACAATACGGCCAAAACAAATGGTTCCGGTGGCAGTGACAATTGCTGGGCAATGCTTATAGCGATTGGTGTCCCTATCACTGCCGCCGCATTGTTCGATACAACATTGGTCAAAATGGCCAATAGCAGCATGAGACTACTTAATAACGCCGTGGGTGATGCACCTTCGGTCAAAGATAAAAAGACCTGCGCTAAGTATTCGGCCCCACCAGTTTTCAACAAAGCCATTCCAAGAGCAAGGCTTGCGACAACAATCATTATAACCTGCGCACTAAGGGCTTCCGCAGCATCACTCCATCGGATGCAACGTGTCGCTATCATCAACAACACTCCGCTTACTGCACTAACCGCAATAGGCAAGACACCGAAAGCTGCCGTCAATACAATGCCAATCATAATAACGAGAGCCATAGACGCTTTTTTTGTGCGCGGGAGGTCAACCGTTGAATCGAGCACCAACAGCTTACCGTCACGTTTGATTTTCGATATTTGTTCGAGGCTACCTTGGACCAGCAACACGTCACCAACACGGAGACGCACGTTATCAACGTCGCTCCGATCTAATATGATTTTTGTTCCTGCCCGATGCAATGCCAAAACAATAAGTTGATAGAGATCCCCAAGCTGGGCGTTGGATACTGTGGTTCTCGCTAGCGGCGATCCCTCTGTTACAACAATTTCTGCAATCTGTTGATCATCTGCACTTAGTGGATGCTCATCGTCAACAGGTATTTCATTGTTGTAGAGACTAACTCCCAAAATCTCTTCAAACTCTTTTAAGTTCTGCGGTGTATCACGTACACCGATGCGGTCGCCCGCTTGCAGCTCTGCATCAGGGAACGGCTTGAGTGTCAAACCGAGGCCACGTTGGACCTCAATAATATTTATTTTACCGCCAACCAGTTCATCGACTTCAGATAGTGTCTTACCAACCACTAGGCTATCTTCATCGATGTATAAATAACCGAGAAATATTCTTGGCGATAAATCGCCCAATGGCGTCTCCCGTCTTGGCAGCAATAACGGAGCGATTAGCCAGAGATAAATTATTGCAATCCCTGCGACTATAACGGCCGGAACAAAAAAATCGAACATACCAAACCTCTTTAATCCAAGGTCAGCTGCGATCGAGATCACCAACAGATTGGTTGAGGTTCCAATCGTAGTCGTCATACCACCAACTAAGGTTGAAAAACCCATTGGCATAAGAATACTTGAGGCGGGCTTATCAGTGCGTATAGATATACTAGTCAGAATGGGTAACAATAAAACCACTATTGGCACATTATTGACAAAGGCGCTTAACGCACCACCAACCAATAAAGTTAATAGCAATGAAAAAT
>Ga0114994_10002934_pt1 | contig 12490 bp, 10 predicted proteins | sample ArcticOcean_MG_C_9_FD_87043 | JGI IMG/M metagenome (GOLD analysis project Ga0114994, IMG submission 87043) | Marine microbial communities from western Arctic Ocean - ArcticOcean_MG_CB2_152 | ecosystem: Environmental > Aquatic > Marine > Oceanic | place: Arctic Ocean: Canada Basin | collected... | reverse complement strand
GTAACAATAACAATATCTTCGGCAGCAGGATGATTCCACTGATATCCTCTAGACTCAATTTGAAGACCTAACCCTCTGCGATTTTCATCTGGATCTGATAGAGCTGTTTCAGGTTTATCATTATTATCTGGCCAGAATTCAAATTCACTATTGAAAAAGTCATCCATTACATAAAATGATTCTTGGTCAGCTCGAACATATTTCCCGTATTGTCCATTCCATTGACCGGACCAATCATCTGGCTTATTTGGCCATGAACTAGGCCAAGAATTCATATTGTCGCTCATAGCAAGATTTTCTTGATTAGGATTCGCATATCCTGAAAGTGGTTCAAATGTCCAAGGAGTACCTTCAGGGGAATTATCAGAGAGTCCTCTAATTCCATCGGAAACAATATGTTTTCTATTGCCATTTGTGTCTACAACACTTGCGGCTACAACAGGTGAAAATTCCCAGATATAAGAATGACCAGAGCCTATTGGATAAACACCTGAAAAACTACTGGATTGATCACCAATAGAACCTTGGTTGTAAAACCTACATAAAACACGATTTCCTGACTGGTCAGCATATTTTCGATCATTTCTTCCTAAAATCTCAGCCGGAATCATGGAACTATTTTCAGGGTTATGGTATCTTTTATGTGGGTAATTATTCGAAATACCAAAAGATATCAAAATGAAAGAAATTTGTAAAAATTTTGTCATATTATTTTAAAGAAAAAGATAAACCAATTTTTATTTGTCTTGGCGGTGAGTAATAAGTTGGGACAACAAGATATTCATTTAAATTATTAAGCATAGGGCCACTATACTGAGGAGTATAAGTAGGTGTTAGGGAATAGGTTGATCGACCTGTATCACTATAAACTGTTAACTCATTTCTTATATCAAAAAGATTATAAACGTTAATATGAGCAGAAACTTGAATTGATTTTGAAATAGAAAAATTATAATAGCTTCTCATATCCATATTGTAGGTAGCGGGCTTTCTTCCATTATTTTCAAAGGATGTTCTTTGACCAGAAGTATTGGTTGTTGTATATGGAAACCCACTTCCATAGTTTAAAACAAAACTAACGCCAGAAGTTATTGTGGGGTGATAGGTCATGGTACCGTTTAGCGTGTGTCTCTGATCCCAATCGAGAGGAACTAGCATTTTCTCTGGTTCAATATCTGACTGCTCATCATAAAATGCTGCTGTTGGATCAGAGGCATTACCTTCTGATATAGAATAAGTATAATCAATATTACCTGAAATATCTTTAGTTGATCTTTTAGATAGCGCAACGGTTAAACCTTTAGAATTTGCATGGTCTTTGTTTACGTAAAGACCATACCTATCTCCAGCAATAAAAGAGTTTTTTATTTGTGTAGAGTTGAGATTTCTAATATCTTTAAAATATCCAGTTACTTCAATACCAATATCACGCCCTATTTGCTGTGAGAATCCAACTTCGTATTGCGTTGTCCTTTGTGGTTCCATATCTGCATTACCCATTGTTGAATTGACTCCAGATGCTGCGGGAACCTCAAATTCAGGATTATTATATATATAGCTAAAATTAGGGTTTTGGAAAAAATGACCATATGAAAAATGAAGGTAACCTTTATCCGTAATTGGAAAAGCTAGAGCGAACCTCGGACTTACTTGAGTTTTTGGTTTAGATTTTCTATACCAAGGATCTCCATATGCATTTGAATCTAATCTCGATTCTTCTGTTCTTCTGTTACTATTGACCATTTCATCCTCTGAAATACTTCCATCTTCATCAAGGTCATTGAACAGATTTATTGGCTTTACAGGTGATAAATAATTAGGGTCTTCAGAATCATTTAAAACCCAAAACTTAGAATCAAAATAATCATACCGAGCACCAAGATTCACAACCATATCATCACTCTCTATCTTATCTTGAAGATAAAAAGAAAATTCAAGTGGAGTACGACCTTCCAATTTTTCTCCATTAAAGGGGTTAATCATGGATTGGAATGAATCATGAATTGTATTATTCTCAGGTGAAGCAATAATTGGATAGTTTTGGGTGTATGCGGCCATTAAAACTGAAATATCATTCATCGTAATAATTGTATTTCTTAACTCAGCACCAAATTTTAACTGATGCGATGCATTTACCTGACTAGTTAGTTCAGCTTTATATGTTTTTACATCAGATTTTCGATTATAAATGTCCATATATTTACCGCCAACTTCAAAATTATTACCTGTGGCATAATCGAAAATTCTAGGATCTGTATTATATAACAGAGTGTCAAGAATATTGTCTTCAGAAAAGCCCCAATCACCAAAAGAAAGATTCTCTATTTTTTTATAAAAGTTTTTATCTTGGTCGAGGTGTGTCCTATAATGATTAATTGAATTAGAGAACATGACGTTAGCATATGTAGACTGATTAATAGATATATCAGCACGCAGAATATCTCCAACTCTAGTATTATAGGAGAATGGCATACCATCAGGATTCCAGATATAAGCATGCGAATAGCTTTGTGATTCTGTTTCACTAAAAATCCTATTATATCCAATTTTAAATTTAGGGTTTAAACGCCAACTAATTTTTGTTTGATAAGATGTTTGGTTGCTCCAATTGACCGGTACGTGATCAAATGATTCTTGTTTTCTAAGGGTATCTATTAAGATCCTCAAACTATCTTGGTAGGTATTCGCTGGCCAAAGACTATCCACAGGAACAAAGTTATTACCCAAACCAATCTCAGGATTAATTATGTACATATTAGATGTTTCTGACCATTGATATGAATTGGGATGGAAAATCTTCTCACTATAAAGGTAACCATCACTATTTTTTTTACGACCAGAAGCAAAGAATGAAATCTTCCCAGGTAAAATAGGTCCTTCAAGATTAATTTTAAGATCTGAAATATTATTCCAATTAACTTTTATTGCCTCAGGGAATAGTGATTCTGAAGAAATTGTTTTTCCTGGGAAATAATCACCTATACTACTCGAAAAGTTTCCAGAAAATTTCGAATAGTCACCATCCTTTGTAATGATATTAACAATTCCGGACATAGCCTGTCCATATTCAGCATTAAAAGTTCCACTAATAAATTGAAGTTCTTGAATTGCATTATTCTCAATTTCTACTGACATACCTGAATTGTATGGGTCTGTAACAGTTATGCCATCAACCATATATGAAATTTCGCCACCTCGTCCACCGCGAACATGAATTTCACCTCCAGTGGTTATAACTCCTGCCTGCAAAGATAGAATATCCTCAAATTCCTCAACTGGAAGCATGTCAACTTCTTCACTACTTATATTTGCTTGCGAGTAAGTTACATCCGTTTGAATCATTGGCCTGTCTGCTTGAACTATAATCTCATCTAATCCGACGGCGCTTTCACGGAGTTTTCCATTAACAGTTGTAGTAAGATCAACTCTAATTCTAACATTTTTCAAGATCAGTGTTTGATAACCTATCATTGAAATTTTAACGTTATAACTACCGGGTGGAATTTGAAGTATATAATAACTACCTTTTATATCTGTGGCTGAACCGTAAGGAGTTCCCTCGACCATAACATTCGCACCAATTAGAGGTTCTTCTGTTCCCTCAATAACAATTTTTCCAGATATTTTACCTGTCGTTCCACTAAAGACTACTCCTACTAGCGCAGCAAAAAGGATAATTATTTTTTTTATACTTTTAATCACAATATTTTCTTTATCAGAGTTTTTCTAAGCTACTTATTTAACAAGCACCAATTTATTAATAGAGTGAAAGCCTAAAGTTTTCATTTCGTAAAAATATATACCCGATGGCAAGGCTAAGCCTTTATCGGATAATCCATTCCATTTAATGTTATAGCTGCCGACATTCATTTGCTTATTTAAAAGAGTTGCAACTTTTTGACCAATCAAATTATAAACGATAATATTGACATGCTTGTTTTTAGCAACGTCAAATCTAATGTTGGTTTCTGGATTAAATGGGTTTGGATAATTTTGATGTAACAAAAATTGCATTGGTAATGTTTTTGAATCTTCTACGCTGACTTCAATACCAACACCAATTTGAGTAGAAATTATATTTTCACCTGATTCAATTAATAACTCATCAGTAATGCTAAAATTATCATAGACACCGTAAGCGCCTATCTTAACTGGGATAGAATCGTTCGTTCCTCCATATGCTGAAATATTACCTTTATACGGAGATACCGTTAACCATGTAAAGCTATCTCCCATTTTGATAGCCATATTATCAATTGCAACTCCGTAGGCCCATTCCCCTCCGCAATCATTATATTCAAATCCTACTCTAAAAGAATTCGCTTCACTAATATATGGTTCTAAGTTGTACATATAGGAACCCCAATGCCATACACCTGTCTGCATTGTGGAATCAATCAAAATCCAACTAACACCATCATCAACAGATACTTTAACTTTAAAATCTTCCGCATATAATGCTCCATCTTCACAGGGACCTCTTGGATTTGGGAAAAATAAATCAAAAACTAAAAAGGAAGGATTTTCTCCAGAAAAAGCAGGGTTGGAATAAAGCATGGGCGTTGCAGGATTCAATGGGTCGCTTCCAGCTGCATCATCATTATAATATGCAAATTGACCACCATCTGGTGGAGAAGGAAAAGGGAGGTACTGAGAAGATGTTAATGCTGAATCACCAACCGACCATTCCTCACCTAAGCCCTCTACATTGGAGAAATCTCCTAGTGTACCATCATCAAAGTTTGATAAAACTAAATTTTGAGCTAATTCAATATTTAGAAGCTCAATGGAAGTAATAGAAAAATTAGCATTTAACGTATCAAGGTTTTGAATAATCATTTCAAGTTCCTGATAATCTCCTGATGATAATAGATCAAAGTTTAGATTTGTAGGATTAACCTGAAAAGGTCCTCGTGGAGTTGCACACGTTAAAAATGAAGCTGTCGATTCACCCTCGCTATAAATGGCCATAATTTCAAAACAGTATTCAATATCATTTTCTAGATTTTCGACTGTGAATTCAAGTTCTTCGGTCTCTCCAATTTCATTACCATCCATATAAATTTTATAGTTTAAAAATTCGCCACAGGTACTTCCACCCTGTTCACTACCGCCATAAACTTTTATATCATCAACAAACCAAGTTTCACCATATCCCAGAGTACAAACATAGCGGAAAGCATACATTATTTCAGAACCTGCATATTCGGATATATCTACAGTATTAAAAAAAATAAAATCAGCAAGAGAATCAGGACTTGAAACATAAACAGAGTCCCACGATTCACCATTATCTGTAGAGATTTCTAAATAATTATTGTGTGACGCATCTTCATAATAACTATAGGTTTCAATAAAATCGATGTATGCTGTCGAATAATTCGTCAAATCAGCTGTTCCAATTAGTCGACTATCTACAGGGGCATTTAATTCTGTTGTCGAATCTATTCCTGAATAACTAGCATATGCTGCGTAATTATCATCATCTCCATCATTACAAGGATACATTCCAGTTGCACAAGTGCCTTCGACTCCATCGCTTCCTCTAAACCATCCACCCGAACATGAACCACATATTGTTGAATCATGTACAATTATCATCATTTCTACAGCTGTAGAGCAGTTAAGAAAACACTCGTTGAATAATAAATCACCAAAGGAGTTATTCTGCCACCAAGATAAATCAATTTTTTTATCTGAAAAAGTTGCGTCTAGGTAAGCAGGCGGACAAAGGTCTTGGGCTAAAATATTTGCTGATAAAAAAATAAAAAAATATAATCTAGATAAAAATTTCAACATATTGACCCTTTATATTAAAAGAAACAAATATTTTAATCACATTAGTTACTTAATTAAAGATTAAATATAGGCTTATAAGATACTATTGAAGTTTTAGAATTCAAATAATGCTGCGTGTGTGCATTTTATAGTACTTTAATTATTACTTGACTCGCATCATATAATCTAATACCTTAAGGCCTGAAGGTACTGGTTTGGTACCTTTGCTATGTGGAAGGGGTAGCTATTCATTTTGTTCGAGGTACATGATGAGCAGTACCCCATTTTTTTACAGATTATTAATCTAGTACATTATAAAATTGTTATATGTATAATTATAATAATATATAGAGTTTTTAAAAAAATAATTTAGAAAACAAGAAAATCTAAAATATTTTTACATTAATTCTATAAAAGTTCTTTTTTCCTGATAATTAAAGCAGGTAAGTAATCCAATGAGAAAAAAATATTCATGAAAAAAGAGTTCTTTAAAGCGCTACATTAACCTTTCTTTCCAGCTTAAGTCATTAAAGAGATCACTAAAATCTGAGTAAGAGAACCCTTTTCGTTGCAATAGATTATAAAGTTTTTTCTTATCGTTAATCAATCGTTTCCTACCATTAAAAAACTTTTCTATATGCCATTGTACTAAATTGGAAGGATCAAATTCTGAATAAATCTTAAAAAGAATATCACTAAAAATCTTTTCGTTAATTTTATGCGGAATAAATTTATACTGAACCGCTCTTGGTCCTAATTTTTTTTCTTTTATTAAATGCCTTGCATATACTTCAGTAAAGGATTGATCATTGAGATATCCACGTTCTTCAAGTTCCAATATGACAGAGTTTAGCTCTTTTTCTCTAAAGCCTTCTCTTTTATACCTAGAGAATATTTCAGCTTTACTCCTGGGCCTATAAGAGATTAGGTTTATGATCTTTTCTTTAAGAATATGCTTATTATTCTTGTCATTAATAAAAGTAATTTTATGAGAAGATAATTCCGTACCAACAACTAATGATTCTTCAATAAGAATTTCAGAAGAAACAATAAATTCATCACCAGAACATAAAAGAATAGAGAACTTATTTCTTTTACCTTTTAACGGCTTAATAGCCTCAATTTTTTGAATCCTTTACTTCCTCTTTATTATCTAAGCCCATAAAAGAACGTACTTTTTTTGTAACCTCTTTCATAACATCATCATTTTCATTTAAGAAAGTTTTAGCATTTTCTCTACCTTGGCCTATTTTTTTATCATCGTAGGAATACCAAGCTCCTGTTTTTTCTACAATTTCACCTGTAACAGCTAAATCAAGAATATCACCTTCTGAGCTTATACCTTGACCATACATAATATCAAATTCACTTTGCTTAAATGGAGGGGCTACTTTATTTTTAACAACTTTAACTCTCACTCTACTACCTACCATTTCAGCACCATCTTTAAGAGTTGTAATCCTTCTTATTTCCATTCTTATTGATGCATAAAATTTTAATGCTCTTCCACCTGAAGTTGTTTCTGGGTTTCCAAACATGACTCCAATCTTTTCACGAATTTGATTGATGAAAATAACGGTTGTATTTGATCGACTTACAGTTCCTGTTAACTTCCTTAATGCTTGAGACATTAATCTTGCCTGAAGTCCAACATGATGATCACCCATATCTCCTTCTAATTCAGCACGAGGCACTAATGCTGCAACGGAATCAATAACAATAACATCTACAGCGCCACTTCTAACTAGGGTATCACATATCTCTAAGGCTTGTTCACCATGGTCTGGTTGTGAGATTAACATCTGCTTTATATTAACACCTAATTTTTTGGAATATTCTGGGTCTACAGCATGCTCAGCATCAATAAAAGCGGCATAACCACCAGCTTTTTGTGCTTCTGCAACAATATGTAGCGCTAGGGTAGTTTTTCCTGATGACTCAGGTCCATAGATTTCAATTATTCTCCCTTTTGGTACACCGCCAACCCCAAGTGCAACATCAAGTGATAAACAACCTGTAGGTATAGAATTATCCATTGTTAGAACATGGTCTTCACCAAGTCGCATAATTGAACCTTTTCCAAATTGTCTATCTATTTGAGTAATTGCAAGATCTAAAGCTTTATCTTTTTTTGTTTCTGTTGCCATTTGGTCTCCTAGAATGATTCCCCTAGAGGGAATGATTTAATTAATGTATATAATGCTCCTGTAGGAAGCAATTCACTACTAAAAAAATGAATACGATCTGCCGAGAAATTAATTGGATCATATGTTGAATTCAAAAATAAATCAATATTAGGTGTCTTTTTTTGAGGATATTTTATTCTAGCTATTGTAATATGCGGTGTATAGCTATTTTCTTCTTTCTGAAATCCAAAGCCATCAAGAAGATTCTCAAATTTCTCTATAATATCTTCTAATGGTTTTAGAACTCCGGAGATTCCTAACCATAACACTTTTGGCCTTTCTTTAATAGGAAAACATCCTGTTTCTTCTATCAGCAGATCAAAAGGTTTTAGGGTCTTTGTCACTTCCTCAATTGCTAATAGAAGCTTTGGAATTTCTGATTCAGGCGTATAATCTAAAAACTTTATAGTAAGGTGCAGGTTTATGTTTTTAACCCAATTTACTTTAAACTCTTCATCAATCGTTGAATAGAGCATATTTTTTTTTGATCTAACAGCTGCAGGGACAGGAATGGAAAGAAATGTCCGTATTAGTTTTTCATCATTATTCACAAGCTAATCCTCAGCATATTAAGTGCTGCTTGGCTAGTTTTTATTTTATTCTTTTCTCTATCTTTTCCAAACATAAATTTTTCTACTTTAGTTGTTTCTTGATTTGATAAACTTATAAAGACTGTGCCCACAGGTTTTTCGATCGATCCACCATCTGGGCCTGCAATACCGGTAACAGATAAACCGTAATCACTATTGAATTTTTTCATAACACTATAAGACATTTTCATAGCAACTTTCTTACTAACAGCTCCATATTTTTTCAATAAATCTGAGGCCACGCCCAAGATTTCTTGTTTCGATCTATTACTATAGGTTATAACACCTCCTTTAAAAACTTCTGAAGCACCTGGTACATTAGTAATTCTATCACCAATTAAACCTCCTGTACATGATTCAGCAGTAGCTATTGTTTTTCTCAACCTAGAGAGGTTCTTAACAATAATTTCCTCCATATTAATTTTTTTATCTGTGTAAGTGGTATCGCCTAAGAAATTTTTTAAAGCTATAAATAGATGATCAACTTTTTTAACAGATGTGCTAGAGATTCTGATATCGACACCATGGAGTGAAGGATAATAGCCTACTTTACATTCATGTTTAGTTTTGGTTATTTTAGAAATATTTTCAGCCAAGGAAGATTCCACAACACCAGTAGTTCTAATAATTTTCCTAAAAATAGGCGACTTAATATTTTTTTCAAACTGAGGTAATATAGTTTGGGTCATCATTGACTTCATTTCATAAGGAACGCCAGGAAGAGAAAAATAGTTAGTATTACTTTTTAAAAATGAATATCCTCTAGCCGAACCAATAGGGTTTGCGATGGTCTCTCCCATAGATGGTTTTATAGCTTGACTCTTATTTGATTCTACTATTTCTATACCTAGCTTACGAAACCTTCTTTTTAATTTCTGCCAATAATCTTCATCAAAGATCTCTTTAACCTTAAAATATTCAAAAAGAGTTTTTCTAGTAATATCATCATCCGTTGGTCCAAGTCCACCGGTAATAACAATATATTCAGGTTGAGACTCGTTCAAATAGTTTAATGCTTGAAAAATGTCTTCTTTCTGATCTTTGCATGTTATTTGCCTAGATACATTGCAACCAATCTGAGTTGATTTAAGACTAATCCAAGAAGAATTTGTATTTATGGTATCACCGGCTAAAAGCTCATCGCCTATTGATAGAATAGAAATGTTCAAAATTTAAAGTATAAAAGACTTTGAGTTAATAGACAGGCTAAAATGCCTGCTACTACATCATCCATCATAACCCCAATCGCATCATGCATATCATCCATTATTTGAACAGGACCAGGTTTAAAGATATCAAATATTCTAAATAAAACAAATGCAACCAAGCCCCATGTTATTGAGTGAGGAACTAAATATAAAGATATCCACATTCCTACCCATTCATCTATAACTACTTGCTGCGGGTCATGGTTTTCCCAGACACTAATTAGTACATCCGTTACAACGACACCAAAGAAAAAGATAGCACCAGTTAAAAGTAAAAATAAAGGATCACTTATTGTAGGTTTTAAGAAATACCAGGCCACCAGAGCAGCAAGGCTTCCAAATGTACCTGGAGCAAATGGAATTTTACCAACATAGGCAATCGTACCAAAGAATTCAGAAAATTTAAACTTTATATCATTAGTCATTCTGAAGGAAACCTTTCAAGGCATTTCGATTGGAATAAAGGTAAGTAAGACCTGTAAAAACAGTAAAAAATGTTACGAATAATGTCAAATTATGAATAAGGCTGTATTCTTTAATTATATCGAGCACAGGCATAGCCCAAGCAAGAGATAACCCCTTAATTCCTAAGAATATTAAAATAAAACTAATTATTATCATTTGAGTCGCTGTTTTAGCTTTTGCAATGGTCGAGGTAACCATAGAAAATCCTTTTTGCTCCATCGCCATCCTTAGGCCAGTTACAAATAAATCTCTGAAAAGTATTAGCCCCACCATCCAGAACTCAATAATACCTAATAAAGCAAAAGAAATAAATGCAGAAGAAACTAATATTTTGTCAGCCAATGGATCTAAAAATTTTCCTTCAGGTGTAACTTGATTGTACTTTCTTGCGTGGTAGCCATCATAAGCATCCGTTATACTAGCAATAATAAATATTGCCAATGCGATGGAGTGTCCATAACGATGATCTGAAAATAGAAAAAGTATAAATACAGGAGTGAGTAAGATTCTAAATAGAGTAAGGATATTTGGTATATTTAAACGGATGTTCTTCCCTCCATGGCTCTTACCAATGTCGCTTCATCAATATAATCTAGATCACCTCCAACAGGAAGCCCTCGAGCAAGTCGAGTTACTGTGACTTGTTTATCTGTTAAAATTTCACTTAGATAAAGAGAAGTTGTCTCACCTTCAACACTTGAATTAGTAGCTAAAATAATTTCCATTCCAGGAGTTAAACGTTTGATAAGACCATTAATATTTAGATCATCCGGGCCCACTCCATCAAGCGGTGAAAGGACACCACCAAGGACATGATATTTACCCTTAAAGCTATTTATTTTTTCAAAAACGAAAACATCTTGAGGGTTTTCAACGACACAAAGTAAATCTTCATCTCTGTTTACATCTTCGCAAATTAAACAGGTATCACGTTCTGTAATTCCAGAACAGATTTGGCAATCCCTAACTTTTACTTTCACCATCTTTAACGCTTCAGAAAAATGAGAAATTCTTTCACTATCAGTATTAAGAACATGAAAGGTCAGTCTTTGAGCTGTCTTACGACCTACACCAGGTAATCGAGAGAACTCATCAATTAATTTATTTATACTTTCGGGAAAAGTCTTCAATTACATCCCTGGAAGCTTCATTCCACCGGTAACAGAATTCATTTTTTCCTGAGAATCAGATTGAGACTTTGCAAGAGCTTTATTTACAGCTGATATTATCAGATCTTCTAGCATCTCTTTACCTTCTGAGATAGCATCTTCTTCTATTGATATATTCAAAACTTCCTGCTTTCCATTAACTTTTACAGAAACCATTCCGCCACCTGATTCTGCTTCAACAATCATATCAGAGAGCTCACTTTGAACTTCTTCAATTTGTTGCTGCATCTGTTGGGCTTGCTTGAGTAATTTGGACATATTTCCTTTAAACATTTTATCTCCTAACGTAATATTTCACCATCGAATATATCGACAACCTTATTAAACACTTCTTCATCTTTCGGATTAGTTTCATTTTGAGAAACTCTTTTTTTAGAACTATTTTTAAAACTTTCTATATCATTCTTTTCAAAATTAATTTTAAGCTTAGTATCGGTCACTTCAAACAAAATACTCTCAATTAGCGGCATACTTCTTTCCATAGCTTTTACATTAAAACCTGTTTTACGATCTGCTCTTAATTGCACAACACCATTATCTATTGATATAGGTGAGTAATCTTCTATGATAGCACCAATAGAAGGTTTATCAACATTAATTTTGGTTATTATATTAAACCATTCGGTGTTAAGTAGCTCAAGAATATCGTTAGAGTTTAATGACGTTTTTACCTCTGTATTAACTGCTTTCGGTACTTCTGTTTTAATAATTATTTCATTTGGGATAGACTCTTTTTGTTTTTCCTTATTCTCTTTTTTTTCTGGTACACTATCTTGGATGTCATTTTCTAGACTTTTATTTTTAGTTGCTGAAACAATTTTATTGCTAATTATTTCTTTTTGAGACGTTTTAGGATTTTCTTTTAAACCCTCAATATTTTTCTCTGGTAAATCTTGTGGGACATTATTTTTTTTTGTGATTTTAAGTTCTGGTTTATTCCTGTTTTGATCCGGATCAATCATATCTTTATTACCGGAAAGCAATTCATCAATTCGAACGGACTTGTCAAGTTCTAATAATTTCAAGGAAGTAACCTCTAGTAAGATATTGGGGTTTTCAGACCTTCTAATATTTGAGAGTACATCAATTAATAT
>Ga0114994_10002932_pt1 | contig 12494 bp, 19 predicted proteins | sample ArcticOcean_MG_C_9_FD_87043 | JGI IMG/M metagenome (GOLD analysis project Ga0114994, IMG submission 87043) | Marine microbial communities from western Arctic Ocean - ArcticOcean_MG_CB2_152 | ecosystem: Environmental > Aquatic > Marine > Oceanic | place: Arctic Ocean: Canada Basin | collected... | reverse complement strand
CTTACTTTCTCTTTTAGGACTTCTATGTTATAATGCATCTTGGCTAGAATTATGACTAATGTTATGAATCCTAATCCAATGGGCCATAGCTTAATGACAAGCATGAAACTATTTGGTTCATGCACCACCTTCACTGCTTCTCATAATCTCTCCTCATTCAAATAATTTTCCAAATTGTGTTTGGCTTGATTGATATTCACTAACAATGTCAGCTAGTTCTTTTTGACTCACACGATAATTGCACGTCACTTCACTGTCTGCATTGACTAAATTTTTGGCTTTATCTTTAAATTTAAGATTGGTAAGAACTTGTCCTTTGGTATTTGCATAGTGAACAATCTCTTTCCAATTACGCCAATTCATCATACCAGGTTCAATCCAACAAATGTAGTTAGATTCTGTTTTAAGTCCTTGCATGACTAATTGATATAGAACACCACCGCCATGTATGGTTCTTGATTCTTTAAGTCCTGTTATGAACACTGGTTCATCTATTACTGGATATTTTGTTGTCATAAGTTTCTCCTATTGTTTTATTATAACTTCTTTTTGTGTCCGCGTCTACCATCAAATTCTTCAATTCCAATTTCTACAACTTTTACATCTTCAATATCATACATTAATTGGTTTCGTAAAATATTATAATTTAAGTCGCCATCAACTTCGGTGTTGATCCAATGTGCCGACGGCTCTGAATCTTTATTATTAGGTATGCTCGGTATCAATTTATAAAATGCCATATCGTATCTCCTTTGTAAATGTATTTATATATATAAATACTATTAACAATTAAAAGAGGTTGATATTATGAGAATAACTTGTAGTAGATGGGGAACTAAATTTAGTGCGTTTGATATAGACCGTTTACACTCGGAATGTAGAGCTTGGATAGACTTTAACGAATTCCATTGCTTTACGGATCAACCAGAGCCATTACATTCTGATATTATAGTTCATAAAATACCGAAGGATGAAGCATATAGCAGTTGGTGGTCTAAATTATTGCAATTTAAAACCTTTACAGAAGGTAAAACACTTTCATTAGACGTAGACTTACATATTAGAGATCGTTGTGAGTTTCAATTTTCAAAAGACTATTTGTTAGCCCAGTTAGATCCATTGGCAGATTATATTCCATCTAAAAAAGTAAAATACATCAATTCAAGTTTCGTAACATATGAAGGAGACTTTACTTGGATACATGACAAGTATATTGCAGACTGGAAACATATACAACAACGCTATAGAGGTGACCAAGAATTTATGTGGGGTATGTTTGCGGAAAACTTCAAGTATCACAAACCTATGTTTGAATCATACAAATGGAGTGCGAAACAAAAAGGACATAGTCATATGCCAATAGTAAACTATCACGGTGAAGACGCGAAGAGAGACTTATGATTAAAGCTGAAAAAAATTATGGACGAAAAGATCAACATGGTTTAAAATGGGGGATCTATAAGTTTGTTAATGGTGGACATCAAGTTAAAACGACGGCCTTAGGCGGTGACGTTGAACGATTAAAAGATCAAGACTTGTCATTAGTTACTAATAAAGATAGGTTAGTAATAATGGGAAATATTTGGGTTCACAAGGATGCCGTGGAAGCAACTAAATTTAGACATCCTGATTTAATTAATCAAACAGGTGCTTTATGGCATTATTGGGATAACCCAAGTTTACCTCATTTACTTTACAAAGGCGCTTGGAATCCACAGGGCCACAAGAATTGGATGAGATTAGTTAAAGGTAATACAGCAACTACTAGGCAAGTGGGCAGTGGTGCCGAAAGAATTAATACACAACTAGATCAACTTACCAATGGTAGAATTACAGCTTGGCAAGAAATAGTCGGACCCATCAGACCATCAGAGGTAAGAAAAAAGACAGCTCTACTATGCCCAAGTGGATCTCATATCTTTCCTAATTATTATGGCTTAACCAAACAAAAGTGGATACAAGACAAAACAGAACAATTAACAAAAAAAGGGTGGAACGTTATTCTAAGAGATAAGCCAAGTAGACGAGGAAGAGAAATAAACGATAACAAGCTCTATGAAATACTTGTAAAAGAACGTATTGGGCTTACAGTTAGTCTACACTCAGTTGGTCCTGTTGAAAGTTTATTATGTGGTGTGCCTAGCATCAGTGATGGTGCTCACGGTGGAGGTGAGTTAGTTACACCATGGACAGAATTTTTAAAAACAGAAGAATTGAGACTACCTTCTCAACAACAAATATTTGATTGGGTTGACAATATACTAAGTGAAACGTTTCATAAAACAGAAGTTTACAAAGGAGAATGGAATGCCATTTAAAAAAGGCGAGTCTGGAAACCCACAAGGCAGACAACCTAAATATGATTTAGGATTAACGTGGAATAAGAAATATAGTATGGCAAAAGCCCAAGCAAAGTATAGAAAAGAGGAATGGGCGTTTGAGTCATTAAGTTGGTTTAATGTTTGGGAGTTAAGCGGTGTAATGGAATACCAAGGTAGACACTCTGAGAGCTATAATATGGTAAGATTAGATACTATCGAAGCATGGTCACCTAAGAATTGTATAATAGTTACTAGAAGTATGCACTTAAAAAAAAGAGCTTATGAAAGTTTTCATTCAAACATAGTTCCTAAAACTAATTGGAAAAGAAAACACGGAGTATTGAAAGATGTCTAGTTTGTATACAAGTCTAAGAAAAGAATATCCAAGGACTTGGCGCATTTGGTATCGCATGAATAAACGATGTGAAGGAACTCAAGAGAAGAGTTATATTGATGTTCACGTCTGTAATGAATGGAATAAAGACACGTCAACCGAAATAGGATTCATTAACTTCATTGACGACATGGGACCTTCAGAAGAAAACTTATCAATTGATAGAATAAATCCATTTGGTGGTTACGAACCTGGCAACTGTCGGTGGACTACTAGGCTAGTTCAAAATAATAATACAAGATTTTCTACAACTGAACGAGGCAAGATGATGCGTTTGGCCGCTAAGAATGGAATTAATAGACATACCTTCTATGGTAGAGTTAAAAGAGGTTGGGCATTGATTGATGCCGCAACATTACCACCGTCGGACGAAAAATACAAATCGAGGATCATATGATGTTTAATAAAGAGTTTTCACCTTTCGATGAACTAGAAGCATTAAAAAAGTTTGCTATTGGTGCGGACCAGCACATCGGTAATATGTTACAGAACGAAAAGCAAATGATAAAAGCAGTAAACGCGGTCTCAGATAGACTAGGAATATTTGAGAGACGCCTTAACTTAATGGAAACAGTCTTACAAGAAATCGCAAAAGGAAAAGGAGAACGAGAATGAAGGCACCTGAAAGAACAGATAGATTTTTATTACCCACTATGACAGTCGTGGGAAGTATTTTATTAATTGGAGACATATGGGGAGGGATGAGTTCATATTGGGCATTTCTTTATGTTCCTCTATTATTCATGGGACATGGCCAGGAGTATAAGTTTTTAGACTTACTAAGGAAACACTAATGATAAAGAAGGTTGCTATAGTGGGCAACGGCCCAAGTAGGAATTTATATCCAGGAACGTTTGACGGAGAAGTCTGCTTGAATAATGTTCCTCAAATTGATGTCCAATATAATTTTACAAGCATTGTTGATAGAAGATGTTTTGAATATATTCATAAAGAGAAATTACATTTTCCTAAACCTATTCTAACCACTAAAGAATTATGGGAGTTGTCGAAGCGGTGGCTTTGGAAAACAGAAGTTCAACCTGTATACGATTTGAAATTAATGAACTCGGCAACGACTGCCGCATACTATTTCGCTCAGACATATGATGAAATATGGTTATATGGGTGTAATGCTTTATGGAGTGGAGATGTTAGCAGTAGTATGGACGAAATGATATATAGACATCCAAGACGAAAAGACTTGCATCAGCAATGGCGAACTAAATGGGAACAAGTTTGGTCTACGAATAAAAAGTTCGTTATTGTGTGTCCGATAGGAACAGAAGTAATTGATTATGGCGACAACGTCAAATGGAATAGCCCTAGCGTCACTAAGGCTTAATCACTGCTGGGGAATTCGTGATTAAGCACCTAATTAAAGCTGATATACTTCCAAAGTCATAAATAAGTGTGTGGAACTAAAACCAAATAAAGGAGCGACTACATGGCAATCGTATTAAGACAAGAATCCGCGACTGGAGCAACGACCAAAGGTAGTTCGCTGACTTTCGCTGAGTTAGACAACAATTTCAAACATTTATTAAACCTAGGAACTGTTCAAGTAACAGCAGACTCAGGAACAGCACAAACATTAGGTGAGGCCGGTGTTCATTCAATACTTTCTATTCTTGGAGGCACTGGGGCATCAACAGCCATTGCGGCACCAGATAGTGCTGGAGAAACTGTAGTAACAGTTACAGCAAGTGGACTTTCAAATATTGTTGAAGATACATCACCACAACTTGGTGGATCACTTGATGTTAACGGACAATCTTTTGTTTCAGTGTCAAACGGCAATATGACTTTTGCACCAAACGGAAGTGGAAACATTCAATTAACTCCAAGTTCAGGAAATATTACTTTAGGTGCTGTTAATTTTCCAACTACTGATGGTAGTGCGGATCAATGGATTACAACTGCAGGAAACGGAACGTTAAGTTGGTCAAATAACTTATACAACGCAACATTAAAAGATTATAAAGAAACAATTTACGCAGGCGGGGGCACAACGGGCACTATCACACCCAATTGTTCTAACGGTAATGTGCAGACAATCACCCTAACAGGTGCTATTACATTGAATGCGTTTGCTAGTCCTGAAGCTGGACATAGTATGACATTAATTGTTAAACAAGATGCGGGTGGTAGTGGCTTTACATTAACATCGACAATGCTATTTGCAGGTGGAACAAAAACATTGTCCACTGGTGCTAATAATTATGATGTCATTAGTATAGTGTATGACGGGACAACGTATTTCGCAAGTCTATCAACAAACTTTAGTTAAGGAGTAGAATATGCCTTTAGGCGCATTTAGAATAAACAGTCTTGCTAAAGTTTTATCAGCAGGCGGTGGCGCAGTAGATTATACCTGGGACGACATCTATTACGCAGATGAAGCCAACTGGACAACCTTAACTCTGCAAGACAGCGGGACGACAGTTTCAGCAATTCATATTTCAGAAGATGATGGCACTAAGATGTATCTGATGCATACAAATGATAAGATATATCAATATACGCTTTCCACAGGTTATGATATTTCAACTGCTTCTTATGCTTCTAAGACAATAGACTTGTCAGGTGAAGGTGACATTAAAGAAGGTATGTGGATGAGTGATGACGGTGCAAAACTTTACCTATGTGGAAGAGGGTTAGACACAGTTCGTTCATATACATTAAGCACACCCTGGGATATTTCAACTACAAGCTATGACAGTAAAAGTTTAAGTGTTAGTGCTAAAGAGACAGCCCCAAATGGATTATTTGTTGGCGACTCTGGTGCAGAACTTTATGTTGTTGGCACACAGAATGCAGACATCCACCAGTATACAATGTCTACGCCATATGATTTGGCAACTGCTAGTTTTACACAAACAAAAGATACAAGTGGTGAATCATTAGGTCAAGGGACGGCAATTCAATTTAATAGAAATGGCGAAGTTTGTATTATGGGTGACGCGGACAGCGGAGGGAAGTGGCAAGAATATAACTTATCCACAGCTTGGGACATTTCAACAGCGTCAGCAGGGTCTAGTAGATCTAGAACTTATGAATATAATCCTGGGGCTTTGTATATTACTCCAGACGGGAAAAACGTTTACGCATCAAATGCTCCTGACTACGCATATGATTTAGTTGCACAATATAAATTAACTACAGGTATTACAATGGCGGCAGATTCTTTCAGTGCAAACTTAGAATTAGCTGTTCCATATGCTTATAAACTGACTGGGTTTTCAGATGTTGCTCCACGTATAAGAGCAAGTTTAACAACAAACATGAATTGGTATGGTGGCAGTCGTAAGAGTCGTGCCACAATGATTTCATCACAATATAAATTTACAGACTATGGTGGAAGTGGACAATTTGATCAGACAGGCGGCTTCATAGCAAGTTATCATGCTACAATGTATCCAATGGGAACAGCTTTCCCAACGTGTGCATCAGGCAGTAATAGTTATTGTGTGGAGATGTGGATAAGAGCAACTAACTCAACTACTAATAATAACTGGCATCTTAGTTCAGGTGACAGCGGAGGACGTTGGTTGTTTGGATTTAACACTGGTTCAAGTATAACTTTTGGGAACGAAAATAATATTGGCATAGGAACTGCCTGGACCCATATTGCTATTGTTCTACACGCCGGCACGAAGTATCTCTACAAAGATGGAGTTAATCAAGGCGCATGGTATTCTGGCAATACAGGATTTACAAATCTTCATGTAGGAGCCTTTACTGCATCAGCTGGTGCAAACTTTAGAGGTCAGATGCAAGACTTAAGAGTTTATGTTGGAACTCATAAGTATCCAAGTGGCACTACATTTACTCCACCAACCCAAATGGTAACAAGTTTTTCATAAGGAATAATAATGGCTATAAAATATACTGTATATTACACAAAAGACTCAGAAGAAAAAACACATATTCATACCTTTGAAGACGATCCAACCTGGGAAGCACTTGAAGTAATTAAAGATGATTTTGATTATGATGTAATAACAAATTGGGTTAGGGAGGATGTATAATGGCATGGCCTAGTGGAACAAAAGCATCAACTACAAATGTAGATGCCGGCACAGATTCAATTACAAGTGCAAGAGCAGATATTAAACAAAACATTGATAATGTAAATGAAATTATTACTCACTTAAACATTTCTTCACCAAACAACGGCGACCTATTACAGTATTCAACAAGTTCAAGCAAATGGGAACAGGTTGCCGCAACGTCAATAGGCAGTCAAACTAAATTTGCAGTTTTTAAGTTAGAGCCTACCTCAGAAGAAAATGTTGCAGGAAATATATATAGAAGATTGCTTACAATACAATTAGATCCAAATAATATTATAGATACTGATTCAACAGGTGATTTTACTTTTAATCTAAGTGCAGGAACTTATATCGTTATGCCAATGAATATTATTGATGATGACACAATAGCAAGTCCTACTTTACATAATGATACAGACGATGCTCAAATTCTAACAGGCAACTGGGACGAAATAGGAAACGCTGGTCAAAGTTTATTAGAATTTGTGAATCCTACATTTACTCTAGCAGGCACTAAAAGTTGCAGTTGGCGTATGAATAGTGCAGTCAGTGGCGATAGAATCTATAGCGGCACACATCTGCTTATTAAAATATAAAACATAGTTGATTAAACTAACATATTGTTTTTGATTCTGATCCAATAAATAGTAATGTTATAACAAACAAGTAAAAACCTTAAGGAGTTTATAAATGAGCAACGCGAGCACATATACAGAGGATCGCACTTTAGATTATTGGTTAAAAGCCAATAGTGCAACAACCTCTTCACCCTCAACAGTTTATCTTGCATTATTTGCAGGATCTGCAGATTCAGCCGGACACGCGGCGGCATCAGTAGCTAACCTTGAAGAAGGTGTATTAACAGACGAAGTATCAGCATCAGGAACAGCATACGCAAGACAATCAATAGCATTTGGATCTATTTCAAATGGTAGTGTGTCTAATAGCGGAACTGTAACGTATCCAACAGCAACCGGAGCTGGATTCGGAACAGTAAGTCACGTAGCGGTTATGGACGCGGCATCCACAGGGAATATTCTTTTCTATGGCGCTTTAACTGCAGAAAAGCTGATTGCAGTCGGCGACACGTTTCAAATTACAGCGACAAATTTAACTATATCATTAGCATAAGAGTCACTTAAAGGAGGTCCTTCTTGTGACACAATATGTTAATTCTGCAAGTTATATTGTTGATGACTATGTATCTTCGGACTACATAGGAACATCGGCTGACGAATATGTTACAACAGGTTATGTAAGCGGCATAACCTACGGAACAGCTTCACTTGTCACAACCTCCACATTAACAGCAACCGGAACTCATGCAATATTTGGTATTGCTAATCTTAGTAGTTCCGTTACACTAACATCAACCCCAACAAGAATACGTTATGGCGTCGGATCATTAACGTCTACTGTAACAATGTCCACCAGTGGCGGCACCACTAAACAAGGCACCGTTGCAATGGAAGCCAACGTTGGTGGAACTGTTTGGAATAATGCAGGCACTTGGGATAATCCTAGACAAGAGCTTTGGAATAGTTTTGATGTTGAAGCTCTTAGAATTAAAGGTGGAACAGCAAGTCTTTCAAGTGCATTTACACTTACAGCAGATGCAGATTTAACAGCAAGTGGAATTAGTATTGTTGCAAGTGCAGGAACACTAACAGCAACACCAACAAAACTACATTCAACAGCAATAGCAAATATTAATGCGTTGGCAACTACTGTTCAAGTAGCTGGAAGAATAAGAACAGTTGATGTAGAATTAACAAGTTCGTTTAATTTAACAGCCGCGGCAGTAGTTGTTTTACAAGGGGAAGCCGCTCTTTCTACATCTTGTTCACTTACAGCAGACGGCGGAGTAATTAGAGAAGGCATATCAATACAAGCCAGCCTTGGCACATTAACAGTATCCGCTGATAGAATTAGAACCAGTAGTGCAAGTTTAAGTGGTGCATTTAATTTAACAGCCGCCGCAACAATAAACGGTGAAGCAAGTCTAAGTTCAACGGCAACCTTAACAGTTGATGGCGTCGCAAACTTTGTTGGGTCAGCAACGTTAAGCACAACCTCTAGTGTTAGTGCATTAGGCGGAGCATTATTTTCAGGAGTGGCTTCGTTAACGGCATTTAATACAGTCGTAACAGCTGGAACCATATACACTATTGATCCGTATAGGGTATATGCGGTATCATCTGACAGTAGAATTTTACAAATAGTGGAAGAACCCCGTAAATCAACACTCAAAACGGAAAATCGTGTAAATAGTATTATAAAAGAAACACGTGATTATGCAGTTAACAGCGAGACACGAAAATCAATAGTCCAAACATTAACTTTGGTGGAAACTGCAACTTCACCTTTGGATACGAGGGAATAGAAGAATGCCAACACTAACAGGATTTCAAGAAGATAGGGTAGGTGCATGGATTGAGAAAGATCCGTATGCTGTCTTAGATTATTCTCTTGATTGGACTAATTGGATGCCAAGCGGTGATACGATAGCATCAATTACTGTCACAGCTGAAACTATAGCAGGTGATGCGGCGGCATTAACAATAGCTTCATCATCTAACACCAACTATATTGTAACAGCAAATATATCAGGTGGAACTGCTGGCAATATGTATAATGTAGAATATAAGATTATAACAGCAAATAGTTTGCGTGATTCACGAAACTTTAGAATTAAAGTATTAGAGAGACAAGCATAATGAGTGAAGATAATAAAAACACACCCGGCTCAAAAAAGAAAACTATAGATAGAGATCTAGTTTATAAACTCGCTTGTATTCAGTGCAGTGATCAAGAGATTGCAGAAGTAGTAGGCGTAACAGCTAACCTGCTTAGAAAAAGATTTAGAGGGTTATTAGAAAAAGGTAAAGAAACAGGTAAGCAAAGTCTTAGACGTTCAATGTGGGAAAAGGCAATGAACGGTGATACAAGAATCCAAATTTTCTTATCCAAACAATATTTAGGTATGAAAGACGCACCTGAAGATACACACAACAACACACCCCTTCCTTGGGAGGACAATTAATATGCCATTGAGTAGTGCTCAAAAAACTATTTGCGATAGTGCTAAAGAGAATCGATTTGTTGTGTCTGTATGTGGAAGACGCTTTGGCAAAACATTTGTGAGCATGAGAGAATTGGCAAGAGCGGCATCCATCCCTAACAGTCAAGTTTGGTATGTGAGCCCAAGTTACAGAATGTCAAAAGGAATTGTTTGGGATAAATTAAAAAATAAATTAAAAGACTTGCGTTGGCTTGAACAAAGCAACGAGTCAGAATTAAAATTAAGATTAAAAAATGGATCAGTTATACACTTAAAGGGTGCAGACAATCCAGATAGTTTAAGAGGTGTGGGATTAGATTTTATTGTGTTAGATGAGTTTCAAGATATTAGTAAACGTTCTTGGACTGAAGTTTTAAGACCAACATTGTCTGACACAAAGGGTAGAGCAATGTTTATTGGGACACCTAGGGGCGTTGGAAGTTTTAGTCACGAGATGTATACTATGGCACAAGAAACAGATGGCTGGGCGGCTCATACCTACACAACACTAGATGGCGCACAAGTAGACCATGATGAAATAGAACAAGCAAAAAGAGACATGGACGAAAAAACATTTGAACAAGAATACCTTGCTTCTTTCAACACTTATAGTGGCGCTGTTTATTATAACTTTGATAGAGATTATACTATTAAAAAAGCAAATGAATATTCACTACATGAATTACATTGTGGAATAGACTTTAACGTTGACCCTATGTCTTGTTCAGTATCAGTAATTGAGGGCAATACAATACACTTTATTGATGAGATTGTAATGAACGGATCTAATACAGATGAAGTATGTGATGAATTAAAAAGACGTTATCCTAAGTCAAGAATTATTATGTTCCCAGATCCTGCAGGAAAACAAAGACGTTCAAGTGCAGGCGGAAGAACAGATATTAGTATTTTACAAAATGCAGGATTTAAAGTTCTTGTTAGAAATAGCCATACACCTATTAGAGATAGGGTAAATGCCGTAAACGCAAAATTAAAAAATACACAAGGTATATCAACATTGTTTGTTGATCCTAAGTGTAAACAAGTTATAAGTTCGTTAGAACGAATAGTATATAAACCAGGAACATCCATTGTTGAAAAGGATGGGGATTTGGATCATATGGCTGACGCAGTAGGTTATCTAGTAGACTACCTTTATCCACTTCGAACTGATTATGACACACCACAACCACAACGGTGGGGGTTTTCAGGAACAACTAACAACCCAAGGAGTTGGAACTAATGCCTGCAATTAAAGACAGAGTCATGAACGGTGATAAAAATCTCGCGGTAGATTATATTGTTGAGGCTCACAACGCCTACAAACATTATCTAAACCGCTGGAGATTTTTAGGTGATTCATATTTAGGGGGATTTGATTATTCTCTAGGAAAATATTTAGAACCTTACTATTACGAAACAAAAGATGATTACCTAAAAAGATTGAGGGCAATTGGCTTAGACAACCATGTTAAAAGCATTGTAGGAATTTATAATTCATTCTTATTTAGAAAACCTGTTAAAAGAAATCTTGGACAATTAGAAAATGCTCCAGGTATTAATTCGTTTATGAAAGACGCTGATCTTGATGGTAGAAGCTTTAATGCTTTTGTTAGCGAGATGAGTTCATTAGCAATGGTGTATGGTCACGTATGGGTTATTATTGATAAAAGCGAATTACAAGTTGGCACAAGGGCAGAAGAATTACAACAAGACATTAGACCTTATGTTTCAATGTTTACTCCTGACAATGTTTTAGATTGGGCATACTCAAGACAAGTTAATGGCTTATACGAATTATCATATTTAAAAGTTCGTGAAGAAATAGTAGAAGACCAACAATACATTAGAGAATATACATTAGAAGAAATTAATGTATACTTAATTGACGGTGGAAACAAAAGTGGTGGCTTAATTTCAAGCATACCAAACGCATTAGGTAAAATTCCAGCTGTTCCTATATACGCACAAAGATCAAATGTAAGAGGCGTGGGTGTTAGTGCGATTGGCGACATAGCAGACATACAACGTGAGTTGTATGAGATGAATTCAGAAATTGCTCAAATTATAAACTTAACTAATCACCCGAGCCTCGTAAAGACGGTTGATGTTGAAGCCTCTGCTGGCGCAGGAAGTATTATACAAATGCCACCAAACTTAGACGGTGCTTTAAAACCTTACTTGTTACAGCCTAACGGTGCATCAATTGAAAGTGTATTAAGTGCGATAAGAACTAAAGTAGATTCAATAGACAGGATGGCATCTTTAGGGGGCATTAGAAGCGTAGAAAGTCGTAGACTTTCAGGCATCGGATTGCAAACTGAGTTTCAAATGCTCAATTCTAAATTGGCAGACTATGCAATGAACTTAGAACTTGCAGAAGAAAGAATATGGCGCCTTTGGGCTATGTATCAAGGAATGGCTTTTGATGGTGAAATTATCTATCCACGCTCATTCTCAATCCAAGATAAAGCAAATGATATTGCTATGTTAAAATTAGCTAAAGAAGCAAATATTGCTGACGAAGCAATTAATGCCGAAATTGATAAGAAAATATACGAAACTATATCTGAAGGCTTTGCTACAGATACTAAACAATAATGGGGCAGTTTATTCCTGAAAGGGATTTCGTAAGTGAGATTCCAACAGAAAAAAGAATAAGAGAT
>Ga0114994_10002930_pt1 | contig 12499 bp, 8 predicted proteins | sample ArcticOcean_MG_C_9_FD_87043 | JGI IMG/M metagenome (GOLD analysis project Ga0114994, IMG submission 87043) | Marine microbial communities from western Arctic Ocean - ArcticOcean_MG_CB2_152 | ecosystem: Environmental > Aquatic > Marine > Oceanic | place: Arctic Ocean: Canada Basin | collected... | reverse complement strand
CTCGCCCGGGCTCGGTCCGCGCCGGGCGCGGCAGTCCCGCGGCCGCGTTCTGGCGGAGGTTGGCAGCCGACGACGCTGCACAGGCGCGCGAGGCGGTGGCGTCCTCGCTCACTGGGAGCATTAGTGCGGTCGACGCCGCGCTCGCGGCGGTCGAGCTACAAAACAACGAAGCGGACCAGCTGCAGAAAACGGCGTCATGGACCCACATCCCTGCGGCCGAGCCGCAAATGCGCGGCTTAAAGCGCAGCGTCTCCTGGAGCGACCTGAATACGAGCTTAAATGGTCGTGGATCCTATGTGACGTCGCCGAGCTCGTACGTCCGCGTGCGCGACGACGGTTGTCGCGTTCCGGCCGTCGTGACTCCTCCGACCGCTTTAAGAAGCATCGAGGTGGACAAGTGGTCGCCCGCTGCCTCGGCTTGCCTCTTTTACCTCCTAGAGACCATTTGGAGCTGTGGCTCGACCGGCGGGGCCTCGGCGTGCACTCCAAGGCGCTGAAGAAACGAGGCGCGACGCGGGTCTCGGATCTCGCCCTTTTGAGTGACGAGGAGTTGGACGACATGGGCTTCACGCTCGACCAGCGGACAGAGACCCGCGTGCGCCTCACGACGCCTGTGCTCAAGTCCTACTCTTGAGTGGTGTCCCTCATGGACGCCACATTTATATACATTCCGCCGCGCGACGTGCTCGCCCGGACGGGTACCTTTGTGAGGCGCACCACTACGTTCAGCGTGCCTCACAGAAATACCCTTCGCCTTCCCCGGGCCGCCCCGCCGCGCCGCCCAATTCATTGACCCCCCTTATGTTCATACCCTATGTTCATACCCCGTTTTAACTTAGCCTTAAAACCAGTACACTGGACATTCAAATTCTGCTGCGATTGATTGATTTGCGTTCCCTCTCAAGAGGGCATCCAGCGAGCTGCCCCTCCCGAGGGGGGTCAGCCTAATTATTTATTTAGGAGCTACTTTTTCTTAGCTTTCTTCCCCTTTCCCTTGGCGGCACCCTTCTTTTTGTCACCGCCCTTGGCCTTCTTCTCCTTCCCACCCTTGCCCTTGGCGTCTTTGCCCTTGGCACCCTTCTTGCCGCCCTTCGCGTCTTTCTTGCCCTTGCCCTTGGCCGCCTTCTTCTTCTTCTTCTCGGAGACTTTGGGCGTGGGGATCGACAAGGCGTCGACGGTCCTTTGTAGCAGCTCCTCGCGCGCCATCGTCGCGGCCTCGAGCCGTTCCAAAGCCGCCGCGCGGCTGGGCACCGCTCCTAAAGCAACGCCTAACACCGCCCCTAGCACATAAATAGAACCGCCATCAGCGCCCATCATCGCAAATAAGGTCGGACTCGCGTTCTGCAGGCGCATGCGCGCGTCGCTGGCGTCGCACGTCGCTCGACTGGCGACGCCCTTCCAGAGCTCCACCTCCGCGTAGGGCTGCGCGGCCGCCTTGGCCGCCTCGTCGATCAGCAAATTGATCTGCTGCCCGAGGATCCTTCCGCGATGGCCGGCCTTGACCGCGATGGCCGTCTGGGCGGCTCTATCAGCATTTGCTGAATCGAACCACCACATGGCCGCGTGGAACGCGGCCTCGGAGGCCTCGCACCGTAACCTCATGGTATTTACGTCGCCTTCATGTTTCGCGAATGCCAAACAAGCCAAGACGGCGGGCTCCCGCTGCTCGTAGTTCGGGCACCGGATGGCGCAGTTCCGGCGCACCTCATCTTTGCGCTTGTGTTCGGCCCGCCGCCATTCTCTTTCTTCCACCTCCTCGGGCCCTTCAGAAAAGTCGTCGAACGACCGTTGCGGGGACGTCACCGGCGTCGGGGCTTTCCCGCGACTTCCGGCGGACGTGGGTCGCCCCTGCGTCGTCGGTCGATCCGAAGGCTCGTACTCTTCTCGTTCGTCGTCGGAGTCGGACCAGTCGTCATCGAGCGATGGTAACGCCACCGGCGCGTCCTCCAAAGTGAGGGACCCGTCCATGGGCCCCGGCGTCGCCAGGAACCGCCGCAACACGCCGACGATCATTTGTTCCTCGGTCGCCGGTTCGACGTGGCACGTGTCGTACTGGAACTGGAGCTCCGCTTCGACACGGGCGAGTTGACTGACTAACGTCGTGGTGGCGCGTTCATGAATCAATTCCGCCTCGCCCAATTGTTCGCCCGTCATTTCTAGCGACGCCTGGTAGTGGTCAATACGATCTCTACAAGACTCGAGCTCGTGGAAAAGGTAGTCCCTCGCGTCCCGCTCGAACTCGTGCAGCGCCGTGGCGTCGGCTAGAAAGGTGATGACATTTCTATAATCGGACTCCTTTCGTAGTTTGCGCTCGATGTGTTTTAACGCGAGCTCCTTGGCTTCGACGCCTCGTAGCAATCCTTCTAAATCAGCAGCGCGAGGGGGCTTCTGGTCCCTTAATTTGACGTGCCGCGGGACGTAGTGGGGCCGGAACACCCCTTGGCCGCCTTGAGAGAACGCCGCCCGTCGCCGCCACATTTGCAAGGTAAACACGCGCGGATCCACACGAGCGGACCGCAACGGCTGGCCCTCCGCCCTCAGGTATTCGTACAGGATCCCGTCCCACATCGTCGCGAGACACTCCATGTGGGCCCGTTCCGCGGAGCTGTACCGTGCAGAAGTCTGCGCCACCTTCCGCAACACCCCGGCCTTCTTCTCCGCGTGCGTGCCGAACTCGCACTCTTCCACCAAACCGAGCGCGCCGCAGAGCGAGCCCAGTTCCGCGGGGTTGTGCATGTCCAGGAGCTTGGAGAGGCCCTCCCGTAACTGCGTCGCAAGCCGCTTCTCCTCTTCCACTAGCGGATCGAGGATGACCGCCTTGCTGAACTGGTTCAGCTTCTGGAGGTCGAAGCCCTTGGAGTCGGCGGCGGCGTTGGCGACCATCTTCTCGTCGGGGGGCTGCCTCGGCGTCTGTGCTGCTCCTGGGCTGTCGGTTGGGTGGGGCGCCTCCCGGTGGGACGTCTGCGCACGCGTTGGTGGCGGCTGGCGTCGGTGGCGTTGGTGGCTGTTGGTATATTGCGGGTTAGGGAGCCTCTTGTCGCTTGCCCGGGCTCGGTGTAGCTCTGTGAGGGGGTCCCCTGCTGCCGTGTGGGCCGCCCCGGCGAGTGGGCAGCCTACTATGGTGGCTTGAAAGTGCCAAACAGCGCCGCGCTAAGTTCGGGTTCGCGCTGTAATTGACGGGTTTTCCGCCGCGCGGTCGTCGATCGACGTGTGTGACGCCTCTGCAGCTCTGCACAAGCTGCATCGTTACAAGTCATAAAGGACTCACTCCTACGTGATCGAGGACCGCTGCGACACACGCCGCCAAGCAAGCTCACAGCAAAAAGCATCGACGAACGATGGCCGACGCCGCGGCGGACGAGCCGCAGGAGGACAATGGCATACTGGGCGGCGGCATCCACCGCATGATCATGATCTTCATCGCCACGCAGTGCATCTCCAATCTGTTCGGGCCGCCGAAGACGCCGCCCGGCGTACCGACGGAGGAGCGGGAATTGACAAAGATGGAGAAGTGGGCCAAGGCGCGCCTCCCGGAGCAGCCGGCGCCGGCGCCGCGGTTCTCGAGTCATGACGCGCACGGGAATCGGTTGGCGCCGCACATGCGGCGATGGGAAGACGACCATGCGTTTCACCTGCACGCGTTTTATGGTTGTAGCAACGAGACGTCCGACTTGACGCCGCTCTGGGCCGAAGGGAACTTGACCTACTCGTTTGATGCGGCGAATATTCGCACGCAAACCTTCCAGCTGTTCCGCGAGAACGCGACCGCTTGTCTACAAAGAGCGTGGACCAACCAAACTGTGTTTTTACACCTCTTCGCCACGGCCAATGAGACGTTTGATCTAGACCACATCGAGATGCGGACCGTGGCCGAGCTCACCATGCATAGACCCCTCCCGCAAGGAAAGAAAGGGCGCTCGTTACTCGACGACGCGGTCGAAGAGGAGGAGGTCGTGTATGACGACCGGCCGGTGCTCCACTGGAAGCCGACATTAGACGTGCGCATGGCCATGCTGCCGCCGGTGTTCGAGCGGGGGGCGATCCCGGACCCCGTTTCAAGGTTGTTGACCTTCGACGAGGCGGGCGACTACCTCCCGCCTTTACATAAAGACGAGTTCTGGCTACTCGGGAAGTCGCTCCAACCTATGAATGCGAGCGTCAAAGTGCTCAACTTGACGGTGAGCTTTGATATTGACGGAACTGTCAAATGGCAACTCAAGTCGTCCATGGAGCAGTCCTGGCGCCAGCAAGCTAAATTAGGCATGGGCTCCGTGAACGAGAACGATATGTTGCGGGAGATGTTGTTAGAGACGAAGCCGTGGGTGCTCGCGCTGACGTTTATTGTGTCTATTTTACACACGCTCTTCGAGTTCCTCGCCTTCCGGAACAACGTCAAGTTCTGGCGGAACAAGAAGACGCTGGTGGGCTTGTCCGCTAGAACGATCGCCTGGAACGCCGTGTGCCAATTAATTGTGATGCTCTATTTACTCGACAACGACACGTCGTGGATGGTCCTCTTCTCGTCGGGCATGGCTTTATTAACAGAAGCCTGGAAGCTGACCAAGGCCGTGACGTTCGAAGATGGGAAGCTTCGATTGGAGGAGTCCTACGCCGAGTCGCCGACTAAGGCGTACGACGACGTCGCGACGAGCCACCTGATGTACTTGCTGGCGCCGTTGTTGGTGGGATTTTCCACGTATTCGCTCGTGACGGATCTACACAAGGGCTGGTACTCGTGGCTCGTGTCGTCTGCCGTCGGGTTCATTTACGCCTTTGGGTTCGTCATGATGACGCCGCAGCTGTATATCAATTATAGATTGCGGAGCGTGGCGCATCTGCCGTGGCGCGCCATGGTCTACAAGTCGCTGAACACGTTTATTGATGATATTTTTGCCTTCATCATCAAGCAGCCAACTCTTAGACGGTTAGCGTGCCTGCGCGACGACGTCATCTTCCTGGCGACGCTCTACCAGCGGTACCTCTACCCGGTCGACAAGACGCGCGTGAATGAGTTCGGGCAAGGGGGCGCGGACGACGCGGACGACGCGGACGCGGTCGGCGCGCTGAAGCTGGCGGCCGCGAGTGCGCCCGCGGCGCCCGCGGCGCTGGATCTGGCGGAGCCGGCGGCGGGGCCGTCTTCTTAGTTCAATGGTTGTGTGGTTTATACAATGTCTTACACTAATAGAAGTAGTTAGCTCCCGTGCCGGGACATCCGAGTCTGATCCAAATATGCGCTGCGCCGCGCCGCGTGCTGCTTCTTCGCCGTGCGGTACTCGTCCAGATCGTCGAACTCGCGGCCGGGGAACGTCACGTTGTCGGTCCACTTGCCATTTGATTTCAGGCTGGCTCCCTCGACGTATCTCTTCTTCCGCTTTTTCGACGCGTCGTCAGGCTTTATTTTTTTCCGCTGCCTCTTGTCGGAGGCTAACTGGGCAGGCGTTCTCGGCTTCGGCGCCGGCGGCTCGACTGTCACCCTCGGCGCCGGCGCGCGTTCAGATCGGCGCGGAGCCCCTGGGGGCGGCTGCGGTGGCGGCAGCGGCGGCTGCGGCTGCGGCTGCGGCAGAAGGTGCGAGGGCAGCGGCGGCAGCGCGGCCAGTACTAACGCGAGCGGTTCTTCGTCAAGGAAGTTGACGGTCTACAACCCCTTGTAACTCACACGTGCGGCGTCGCAGGCCCGCGCGGCGTCCTCCTCGACGTCGAAGTTGCCGAGGGAAATTTTAGAACCTCGCACTGTGATCCACGCTCGCCACCCGCCACTCATTTTGTCCCTGTTCACGCCCGTGAAGCGACTGGTCTTGGCTGGGACCGGCGCGGAGGCTTGGGCGTCCGACTTGTACTGAATGTACTCGGCGTCGGTGCGGTAGGCGACACTGGCTCGCACGAGGGCGAGTGCTCCATCTAGATATTTCCTCAATTGGGTCAGCGACTGCGCGCGATCCCGGTTTCCCACAGAGTAGTCCTTGCCGACGATGTCGTCGTAGCAGGGGAAGTCCGGCGGCACCGTGACAGCGAAGCTGTGCCATATAGAGTCCGGGCCGCAGTGGAAGCCACTGCTCGTCAGCGGCGCGCGGAGGTCCTTCATGTTCGTCTGGTCCTTGACCACCTCGAGCAGGTCCGCGCACACGGCGACCCAGGCCGACGCCGCCGACGCGACGTGCGGCCTCGACGCTGACGGCGCCGGCGCCGGGCGGGCGCGCGGCCTCGCCCGGGGAACAATAGCGCGCGGGGGTGGCGGCGGTGTCGCGGCCGCAAGCGGGACCACGGCTGCGACAACTAACGCGTCGACGGGCGGCGGCGGCGCGGTCGCGGCGCCCGTGAGCCGCACGCGCGCATACTCTTCGAGCTGTTTAAACCGCCTCCCCAAATGGTCGTACATTGACCGAAGACCTGTTGGCCATAGCGGATCGGGAGGTCCACCCCGGTGCTGATAGAGAAGCCGCCGCGCATCACGGACGACTCGGGACTCTCCTGACATACATGCGTCAAGGATTTGGCGTCGCTCATCGTCAGGGACGTTTGCCTTCCTTAGATGGTAATCGCTCTCCGCTCTTTTATCTACGGTGAGGCGCGCCCCGCGTCTATGCGCTGGTAGCGGTGCCGGTGCCACTGGTGGCGCTGCCATAGGCGTCACCACCGCCGCCGGGCTAGCATCACGCGTCGTCGGCGCGTCGACGTCGACGGTGAGCTGAGCGGCCCGAACTTTTGCCGCAGGCGCTTCACCGTAGTCACCGTCGTCCCACGCGATCGCGTACGCGCGGCCGCCATCGATCACATCGTCCACGACGCCCGGGAACCAGCGGTGGCCCCACATCGCGAGTACCTTGTCGCCAGCGCTGAGCGCCGCGACGATAGGCGTAAATGGAGCGACGCGCGAGGTCTTGCGACAGTTCGGACAAGCCGTCAGCGTACCACGCCGGGACGTGGTCGCAGCCGTGCCGACCGCTCCAGCCATCTGCGCGAGGCAGGCCGCGTGAAAGCGGTGGCCGCACGCCAGCGCCGACACGCCACCGCCGTCGAGATCTTCGAGACAGATGCTGCATTGGTCCATGACACTTAATCGATCTTCCGCCGCGCCTGCAGGCCTTGGTAGACGGTCCACCCTATCCAGGAGTACATCAATACAACAGTCACGGCGGCGCAGCCAATCAGCAAGATGAGGCCGGTGCCGACCTCGTCGTCGTCGTTAGGCATCTCTCGTCACGCTGCAATGTTTTGGACGTGTGAGAAACCCGTGTGAAATACCCGTACTTTAAATGGGCGCGGCACTTTTTGCGGGCCAGCCCCGCAAAAATTGCGTGCTTTGCACCGCGGCTGCACGCGAAGCAAAGCCGCTGCAGCAATGGCCGACGCCGCCGTGCAAGCCCGACTCAAGGAGTGGGCCGAGCTCCTCACGGCCTTTTACGAGGGCAAGGATGCCGCCCAAAAGGCCTGGTTGGACCGGGAGCTCAATCGTAGGCGGGCCCAACCGCACGCCTGGAGGGATGCGTTATTGTGGCTCCAGCCGCCGCGCGCGGTCGACGCCTCGCACGGCGCGGAGTACTACGTCACGTACTTCGCCGCGTCCGTGCTGGAGGAGGCCGTGCGCGTCGGCTTCGGGAGCGAGCGCGTTGGTGGTGAAGGCCGAAGGGCGGTGCGAAGTGCGTTGTTTGACCCTTCGAACAACTGCGGAGTGTTGGTGGACGCGGCGGCGGGCCGGCGGCCGAAACTACCTCGAGCCATCTCCACGCGATTGCAAAAAGTGTACGTGGACGTGGGCAAGGTGTCGTGGCCGTCGGAAGTACCTGATTATTTAGATGAAATTTGCCGCACGGCTCTAAGTGCAGAAGCTGCGACGAAGACCCTGGGTCTGGACCTGTTAGCGTTGGCCGCGGAGGAGTTCTGCTCGGGGAGCAAGATCCCCGTGGCGCGCGGACGGGAGCTCAAGGAGGGCGTGGCGCTGCGGTTACCGCAGATTCTGGCGTTGTTATGCGATGTCCTAGTTGCCACAGACGCGGACGCCATGCAAAGTGCTCTGAAATGTCTGGAAACCCTCGTCACGTGGGCACCTTTGAAGGGCTACGTTACAAGAGATCTTCTCCGGACCCTAGTCAAATTAGTAGATGAAGACTTGCGAACGAAGACCTTCTGCGGCGACGCGGCCGCGCGCGCGTTGGACGCTATCCTGTCAAAAAACCTGATCCCGCCGGACATGGAGGGCTTTATAGATGAAGTCGGAGCGCTCGTGCTGGGACTCCTGCGCACTCTAGCCTCAGCACTAGATTCGCACGACGACGAGGATCAGGAGGAAGTTTTAGCCGCGACGGCCGAATTAGTCTCGACCTTTGTGGAACTCCATGTCCCGCGCATCTTGCAGCGGCCGGACTTTCCGGTCGCGGAATTACTAGGGTTGCTGGCGCGCGTGCTCTTTTCTAGAAACGCGAACCCCCGGACGCTCCGGCGGAATTTAAGACCCTGGGACACGCTCGTGAATTACCTGGGCGAGACGGACGTCGCGCCGCCGCCGGCTTTAGCTTCGGGCGTGGTGGACGTCGTGGTTGCGTTCTTCAGGGACCGGTGCCTGTTCGAGCATAATGGAGAAGCTCTAGCGGATTTGTCGGCCGACGACGATTCTGATGGAGAAGACAAGGAGGAGGCCTTCGATAACGATGAAGATCTCATCGAGGAATTAGCCGGCGGCGCGCCGGCGGCGCCTGCTTTAGGCGGCGAATTCCGCGTGCGGGGCGACGGCGGCGAGCTGCGCGGGCTCATCATGGACGGCCAAAAGCTGTGCGCGCAAGCGTGTAGAGGCCCCCTCTCGTCCCAGGCGGCGCCGGCATTGTGCCAAGCGGCCCTGCAAGCCTTAGAAGCGTCCCTCGCAAAAGCGTTGCCGCCCCCGGAGACCTGCCAGGACGGCCTGCCTTCTTCCTGCCGGCCGGGGGCCATCGACGCCGCGACTTCCTTGTACGTGCTCGCGGCGTCGGCGCCGGCCTATGACCAACAACTCCTTTACCAAGCGACGGAGGCCGTGGCCTCCTTAGCGCACAAGTGCATCACCAATAGGGCCCATGCCTTGGGCCCGGCGCATTTGGCCCTGGGCTGCGCGTCGTTAGATGCGCTGCGGTCTTTGGCGCCGGCGTATTCGGTCACGGTCGGCGAGCAGTCCTTGACCCTTATTGACGGCATCCTGGGCGCGGCCTTCTCGGCGCTGGACGACCAGATCGTGCCGGCCCCGGAACCGCTCGCGCGCTGCGCCGCCTGGACCGTTTTAGCTGTCGCCAAGGCCGCGCCTCAGGCCCCGTGGCTCGGGCGCTCCGAGAAGCTGCGGGCGCTCGGCGCCGCGGCGCGACGCGTCGCGGCGCCCGCGCGGACGCTAGCGTTAAGGGCGGCTTTAGCCGCCCACGCCGCGGCGGGCCAGGGCGACGCCGACGCTATATTAGCGGCGCCGCTGGTGACGCCCATCGTGGACGCCGCGCAAAAGCTCCAGGCGGTGGGGGACGCGACGCTCTTCGTTGCCGACGCGTTGGACGCGCAGACGCTGAATCTGGCGCGGGGCGGCGCGCGCGCGTTAGCGGCTCTCTGCGCGGGCGCGTTCAAGGACGGGGTGCGGACGCCCTTTCGCGTGAGCCTCCAGGCCGCCTTGAGTGCGACGCCGCGCTTACTAGCGTACGCGGCCGCGCGGGCATTGCAGCCACAACCGGACCGGTCAGCGCCGCCCCACGCGGCGCGGCAGGTCGCGGCCTCGCGCGCACCGCACCTGGCGCTGGCGACGGCCCTGGCGGATCTCAATGCGTGCGCCGCGAAGCTGGACCCCGAATTAGGCGGCGATGCGGCTCTGTCCTCGGCGACGTTTCTGCGCGCAGCCCTGGACGCGACGCGGCCGGCCTCCCAGTTATTGAGTGAGAATCAGGCCACCGTGCCACCCCGCAAAGCCTGTGTGACGATCGTGCAAAGTACCATTGTTGTGGGGCGGGCCGCGTGCCAAGGTCGGGGCGCCCAGTCCGCGGCGCTGGATCTGTGCGCTTTACTCCTCGATCATTGCGCGCTGTTATCGAGGAACGCCCAGTACGCCCCGGACCTCTTACCGCCGTTGTTAGATACCACGCGGCGGCTCCTAGTTGATAGGTGGGCCGCGTTCGTAAGGCGACCGACGGGGGCCACAACACCTCAAGAACAACTGGCCCAGGCGACGGCGCCGGCCGTTTTGGTCGACGAGCGCGCGGCTCGCTTGTTCCACGCGCTGTGCGACCTGTGCTGCTTCGCGGCGCGCGGCGACGACCTGCCGCCCCGGTGCGTCGAGGCGTCTCTGTCCGCCTTGGCCGACGCGGACGCCAAGCGTCGGTTATTTGATTTTCCGCCCTTTGTGGAACGGTGGCGCGCGCCCTTGTGCGATGCTCTGCTGGGGGCGCTATTGGACGGCCGGCACGCGTTACTGGGCGACGAGGCCGCCGCTTTGCTCCATCGGCTCGCGGCCCCGGACATGGCCGGCTTCTTCGGTGCTTTCTTACCCCAACGCATCGCGGCGCTCGACGGGCTGGACGAAACCCAGAAGCGGGCCGTCCTCTGGCCGCGCGCGGATGATCGGCCGAGCTTTTGTCGGGGATTGAAGGATGCGGCGGCGGACGTGGCGCATTACCGGCTCGTGAATACGAGCGCGGTGGAGTAGATCTAGTTTATTAACAATGTGGTTATTGTTTAATCTACGTCTCCTGGTGCCTATTGTTGTTGACACTCGGCGGGACGTTCGTCGGCGGGAGTTTTCTAATATGCCGGCGACGCCGGCGAGGAGTTCCGCGGGGTCGTGTCCTTGGTGCTTAAATTGCGCCGCGTTCATTGAGGCGCATAGCTTCCGCGTCAAGGGATGTTCCTTGCCAAGTACCTGTTGTGCCGTCTGGTGCGCGCCTTCTGTAATCGTCACCGCCTCTTGGAGATCAGCTGGCGAGGCTCCGGCGTCCTTATGGAGTGCTTGCGCGAGGCTATACTGCATCGTTAGCGTAATAATGTGGCCGGGTCCCAAAGACGCGACGGACGAGGCGCGGAGCGATGTACCACACCGCGAGCGAGACTGAGTAGGCGACGAACGCGTCCGCGGCGCCAAAGATCCACCAGTTCGGCATGGCTGGTTGCGACATGCGCTCGTCCGCATCGAACACATTCCCGTCGGGCTTGTTTCGGGCCGCCCAAATGCGGACGCCCGAGTACGAAGTGTCTAATGAAGCGAACCACCACACGGGCGGCGTGCCCCGCAGGAACCGCGCCGGGTCGCGGTAGCAAGAAATGGCCGCGTACACGAGCTTGAGGGCGAGGACGGGATGGTCCGAGGGCTTACCCATCCGGGCGTCGTGCGAGGTCACTTAGTAAACTCACTTCAGTCCTGAGCTCAACGCAACCGGCGACCCATCTCGCACAGAGTTTGGCAGGGCCCAGTGAGTTAGATATGAAGTAAGTAACAGCCCGGACCGATGTTAAACAAGGCCCTCTACAAAGAGCATATTAGGCTTACTCCGCAGAAAACCCGTTTTGACAATGTCGAGAAGAAGAGGCGAGGCAGAGGCCACGAGGGGCCAAGGCGCAGGAAGTGTCCGACAGCTTAGGTGCAGAGTCCACTCTTGCGCTCAAAACCCGTTTTGGCTCATTTTGCCAAAATATTTGCCCAAATTATTTGCCGACGGACGAGGTATGCGGCGCGTTGGCGCATCAGGAGAACGTATGCTTATCGCTCAGGGCAATATTGCTAGCACGTATTCGGCCCTCGAACGGTTTGAAGAGGCCCTAAGCCTGAAACAGGAAGTATACTCTGGATTTTTGAAGCGCTACGGCGAAGAACATGAGATAGCCCTCCGAGCGGCCAACAACTACGCGTCGTCCCTTATCGATTCGCAGCGCTCCGAAGAAGCCAAGGCACTGATGCGCAAAACGATACCCGTGGCGCGACGCGTTCTCGGAGAGAGTAATAAGCAAACGCTCAAAATGAGGTGGCATTACGCGATCACGATCTTCGAGGACGACGGTGCTACAATTGATGATCTCTGCGAAGCCGTGGAGACGCTCGAGTCCGTCGAACCGTCGTGGAAACGCGTATTCGGCGACATAAACCCTGAGACAACGCGTGTCCAGGAAGCGCTGGCACACGCGCGGGGGAAGCTAGCCCAGGCGCGCGCTGCGTAATACTTCTACTAGAAGTAGTAAATAAATAAACTTCTAGTTTAAGTCTCCTTAGATGTGGGTGCCTCGTAGATTTCGAGCTTCGCTTAACAATAGATTCATATATATCACGTTATACAAGGTGGGGAAGAAGAAAGAGGAGCTAGACGCCCTCCAGGTCGCCCAGACCGGGCGCCTCGTAGCCGCCGCGCATGGGATTCTCAACGTGCTCCTCGAAGGACGGCGGGGCGCCCGTCCCGGGCGTCTCCGGCACCGAGGAGTCCCACGCGCCGCCGAAGGGGCTGTCGAAGGCCGACGGCGTGCCCGGCAGCGGCGCGAAGGCCGTCCGGAGGGCGCCGCCGCCGCCCTGCCGCTTCTG
>Ga0114994_10002926_pt1 | contig 12505 bp, 15 predicted proteins | sample ArcticOcean_MG_C_9_FD_87043 | JGI IMG/M metagenome (GOLD analysis project Ga0114994, IMG submission 87043) | Marine microbial communities from western Arctic Ocean - ArcticOcean_MG_CB2_152 | ecosystem: Environmental > Aquatic > Marine > Oceanic | place: Arctic Ocean: Canada Basin | collected... | reverse complement strand
CTTTGTTACCGCGTCAGCAGCGCTCCACCTCGGTGGCTGCCCAAATGTTCATCTTGATTATTGCGTATCGTGTCCGAGCAACTGATCTCCGTACGCACCTTTGAGCAAAAATTGCCGCCTTCTGCAGCTTCACCGCCCCCAAGTACCTCTCCTTGCCCAAGTACCCTCTCCACATTCGCTGAATTATCCCGACCACCTTGTGCTTCCGCCTAAGCTCCTCCTGTTTCGCCATTTTGCTCAAGTTCGCGTACTTCAGCAACCCCACCTTGAAAACTTTATTGATCAGCCTCTTGTTCAGCAGGAACAGCGCCTTCTTGATCTTGACCTCGGCGTGAAACCGGTTGAACACCTCCCTCTTGTCCTTCCGAATTTGCCTCCCTCGGTACAAGGTCACCTTAATTTCGTTGTCCCACGCCCTTTGCCTAGCCGCCCCGTATTTCATTCTCCCCTTGCGCCCACGCCAGCACATTTGGATGTAGCTCGCCGCCCATTCCTCCTTTATTACTCGTTTGACCCATAGCTTCGCCAACATGGCGCGCGCAAAATTTTGCATTCGGATGGCCGCAAGGTGCTTGACCTCTGCCATGACGTGAACGTTTTTGACCCACTTGTCGAAAATGTACCGCTGCATTATGCCCATGTTAGTGTGTGCTGTGCTGCTGTGCTTGTACTGTTGTACTTGTTGCACTGTTTTACTGTTGTACTGTTGTTGTACTGTTGTTGTACTGTTGTAATAAACTCACCTTTCCTCTTCCCATCGCGCCGTCACGCAGCTTCTTGATGCGACCAGAATTTTTGGTGTAGAGCTTCCACCCCTCCAAGGTAGCGATGAGACCCTTGTAACGGAGGCGAAGAATCGCACCCTTGCACTTAAGGCCATTCTCCTCCATTTTCCTCCTTAGCTCCTGCACCTTGCGCATCTCCAACCTCCCCCTGTAGATGCGCTGCAGGAACACGGCGGACTTCTTTTTAGCGGATCCAAGCTCTGCGAGGTGCCGCCAATTCTTTATTATTTTCATAAGCGTGACTTTGAACTTGTTGATCTTCTGCTTGGCGATGTGAACCTGGAGAGCCCAGTTATTCCATACTTTGCGGGCGAACTTGCGGTGGAAAACCCAGTACCGCCGCTCAGCTTCGGCCCAGGCGGCCTGCTGCTTGATAATATTTTCCTTTTCTTGTTTTCGGACATCCTGTATCCGACGTTTCCGCACGATTTCCCTGACCCTCGCCATCTGGCGCTCGGCCACTGCAAGAGTCCGCCTTTTCTCGGCTTCCTGTCGCTTGACCTCCTCCTCGGCCGCAGCTCGCTGGATGGCCTTCTTCGCGTTGACCTCCCCGATGGCGATGCGTGCCGCCTCACGATCCTTCGTTCGCTTTCTGTACGCGCGCTGGACCACCTTAGCGCACTGCGAGAATGAAATGGTTAAGTCAGTTTACTAGTAGTTAGAGTAACGTCATGGCTCCAACTCACCTCAACGCGCAGCTCGTCGAGCGACAATTTCCAGTCGCCAGAGAATTTGGCTGCTGCTTCTAACGAAACTTGATGTTGCTCGTACCGCTGAACAAGGTGCATTCCAAACCTAATAATTGCCTTGTTCACGCCGTTTGACAAGCCTGGGAAGCGCTTTTTAATTTCGTTGAATTTTGCCTTCCTGCTCTTGCCGCTGTCTTCCGAAATTATTATATCGTCCCAGACCTTGTTCTGGTGAATCAGAATCGTGGCAAGTTCCTTCTCTTTGATTTCGACATCTTGGACCAGCTTGAACGTCTGGTTCTTCGTCAAAAACAGTTGTGTTTTTGCGCTCCCGACGTCCATTTCAAGCTGCATTTCCTCCTCGTTGTCCCGCCTCAGCTGCGCGTCTGCCAGCCTTCTCTTGAGCTGCGAGACGCTCCTACTCTTCTGCTTTTCCTCGAGTTGGTGCTGCTCCGAGCGAAGCGAGGCGCATTTTCAACGAAACACGAGCGAAACGAGCGAGCCAAACGAAATGTTGGGAATTGTTGGGTTAGCTTAGTAGTGGATGTAGCCGTCTATAGTCATTTCGCGCACATCATCGCTCGAGTCTTCCAGAAGGCTCGCTCGCTTCGCTCGCTCACCTCCAGCAGCGTGTTGACCGCAATGTCGACCATCTTCTTCGCTTCCCTCATTTTGCTGTCGTCCGCAACCGTAGTTTGCAGCATTTCCAGCATGCCCAGCCTCTCACCGTCGTCGTTGTACTTCATCTCCTTGACGATTGCCTCGCTTGTGTTGCAGAACTCGTCTGTGATGAGCTTGAGCAAGAGGAAAATGTCGCACATTTTGTAGGTGTGAATTTGGATGCTTCCGTCGGCCAGCACGTGCACCGGCCCCTTCATCTCGTGGATGTTCTTCTCCTTGCTTTCGACCATCCACATTACGTGGTTCCGAATGAGGTGCACGGGGATATTTTGGAGCTGTGGGTTGAGTGAGTGGAGTTATGTGAAGTTTTAGTTTTAATATGGATAGATGGATTTGTAGTTTGTGGAATTCGGCTCACCTTCATGCTATGCGGATTGTCCACTGCTACTATGGTCTTAACAAGCCATGCAGCTTGGTCGTACGACACAAACGTTGACTTTGTGCCGTCAGCTAACGACGGGTACGGGGCAGTCAACACCGCACCTTCAGGCAAGCAAAGTCTTGACACGCTGTCTGGAAGCACTCGGTGCTTCAAATCTGCAAACTGCAGGCCAAGCCGCTTCGAAATTAAGCTCCTCCCGTACAAAAAGAAAACGAAGCAATCCTCGTCGTACAGCTCGCGAAGGAATAGGGAGAACAGTTCCACTAAGAGTTTTGTATTTGTTGTGGGTTAAAAAAATTGTATGAAATCGATTTTAGGATTTTTTGTGTTTGTGATTTTGGGAATGCAATGAACCTATAATCCACTCACCTTCTGGGTACTTCCTGTTCTTCTCCACCGCCGCAAGCAAATCCATAACCGTCTGCTGTACCAAAGTTTTCGTCCCCAGCCTCCGATTGAAGAACTGCGCTATGAAACTCGGCATCGTAACCCCGAAGGTGATCGAGTCGTTCTCACTCTTCCCAGCCCCTGGGACGATGATGCTTTTGCTAATGTTCTCCCCTTCCACAGTCAAGAATGTCGTTTGCATGAGTTCCTTCCTCTCCCTCTCCTTCGCCGGAACGTGAATCCCCCCCGGCCTCGTCGCGCAGCCGCTCTCCATATCCCACGCCGCATCGTATATTTCCTCGATGATCTTGAGCAGCCAAACGTACGTTCGCGAGTATGCGTGCTGGGGGCAGCTCGGAGATAGAAAGACGCGAGGACCTCGAGTGTCGAGCTGCATTCCGCACAACAGCGTTGTTCGGGGGTACCGGCCGCACATCGACGATGGTGTTGGGGCGTTTGCGTCTATTTTTTTTGTGGAGGTGGATAGGGTGGAAGAGGGGCCGTTGTTGTTGCTGTGTCTGTGTTGGATTGGTGATATTTGAGCGGGATACTTGCTCATAGCCATGCTCATCAATGATTTTGGTTTATTGTTGTTATTGTTTGCTTCGTTTTGTATTGGGCTCGCTGAAGTGGACTTCTTGCTCCGCTTGCTACTGCGGCTACTGCTATTCGGGGTCGGCGGCCGAAAGAACATGTCTTCTTCGTCTTCGGAGACCTCAGGCCTAGTCCTCGGTGCGGAGTCCAAACTATCTATTTCGCTCCCCCCAACCCCGTCATTGCCATTAACATTTACATTAACATGCGTTTCGGCCATGCCCGCCCCCATCTTCTCCTCTCCCAGCCTCCTCCTACTCAGCTCGACGTCAATGTAGTCGAGCTTCTCCAAGTACGGAAGCATCACCTTCTTCAGCTCCATCTCCGCGGGAGTGAGCTTGTGTGGTTCCCGGGGGGTGACCGGCCGGCCCTTCTTGCCGCCGGAGGAGGCCGCGGCTGCGGAGGAGAACTTGCCTGTTTGCACGGCGATTAGGGCCGAGTCGGTTAGGTCGTTGGTTAGGTCGTGGACCGCCAGTGGCGTGCCGAGGCGGGCGCCACTGGTGTTTAATTGTGTGTGTTGGAGAGGGGCGAGTTGGGGTTGGTCCGAACTGGAAAATGAGCCGGCGTGGGAGCCAGAGTAGGTGTCTATTGAATCATCGTCGTCACGGGAATGGCTTTGGAAATGGCTTTGGGAATGACTTTGGGAATGGGTTTGGGATTGGGAATAGGACTGGTGGGCTGGTCGACTGCGCTTCTTACTGACGAGATTCTTTGTCTTGGACTTCTTCCGGGAGGAAGATGTCTTCAGCGGGGACGCCGTGTACGCCGAGGATAGGAGGGAAGAATTGTTGTTGTTGTTGTTGCTCTTGGAGGGGGAATTTAGCAGCTTGCTCTTTCGCTTGCTGGTATTAGAGGTGGCTTGGGTGCGGGTCTTCTCGGCCGTCCGAGGATCGTAGCCCTCGCGCTCCATCATGCGATCCAGCCGCTTGAAAGCAGCCTCCATTTCAGGTGTGAAAGAGCCATCATCAAACTCTACCTCTGGGATGTGGTGAGGTATTGGACTTTCACCTCGGGAGCGCTTTGCTGACATGGTAATGTTGTGCCTGCTGATGATGGATGATATTGGATTCGTGAACGAATGTGGTTGTTGTCTTCCTTCTCTCGTTGTACTCTATGCGATGTTATATCATGCCGTCTTGCGACGTGGGTGTGCTAAATATATATGTTTGTGAAGTATAATGCTACTAATAATTTAACTCATTTTTCGACCCAAAACTCTTCACCTCTTTTAAAATTAAATGCTATATATGTATAGCATAGATAGGGTGTGTAAAGTTTTTCTCCAGAATTCTTCCCTTCACAAACTTCACGTAAACATATACCAGGGCATGGTCCCTTCTGTGGTTGACTACTAAACTAAAATATATTATTATATTATATCAGCATGGACGTATTAGGCCCAATGGGTGGGGCGATGAGTGAGGCTCAGAAGAGACTTTACAAAACTCTCCTGAAAAATATTGATGACGGAGAGGAGGAGGATGACGAGTTGGCCAAGCTATCAAGCCAGAAGATGACCCCGGCCGAGATCTACGAGCGACGGCTGAGGATCGAGCGCAAAAATGAAGAAATGCTTCGAGCAAAGGCAGAGCGCAATTTAGCGAGAAAGCAGGAAAAAGAAGAGTTCAAGAAGAAAATTCGGGAGGAGAAGACACGTAAGCGCGAGATGGAGCAGCGGAAGAAGATCAAGGAGGAGGCTGACAAGAGAATTATGGAGGTAGAACTGAAAACGCACCAGTTTTTTCGCCTGAACGCCTACGGGAAGCCGCAAAACACGGGGGTCGTCTACTTTGGTGACTGCCTCCGTGATGGCGACGCCTGGATTCCGCATGGCGAGGGTGAGTACCGAGTTTCTGGGGAGGTTCTGTACGAAGGTGAGTGAGCGAAGCGAGCGAGCCTTGATGAAGACGAGCATACTCGCGATGGATCTCGCGAAATGGCTGCCGACGGCTGCATCAACTACTGAACTAACATTATTCCACCCAATTCGTTTCTTCATTAAAAATGCGCACAATCTCGTTTTTCGCTCGGCGCAGGTTCGTTCAACATGGGAAAGATGCACGGCCAGGGGAGCTACTTGTTCGGCAACAGGGACAGCTGGGTCGGCACGTTCCGTTTTGACGAGCTCCATGGTGTGGGCGTTTACAAGAAATACAGTGGCGAGGACAGTGGCAGTGATAGCGATGATGAGGACAGAAGAACACGAGAGCAAACCAAGAAAGACTTTCCACCGCGAGAGTGTATCTATCACAACAACAAGAGGGTCTGTTTCACGGAAGAGCTTCTTCCAGGCATCCACATAATTCTCATCGGCGGCACGTTTCACAGCCCGGGAGCCACCATTCTTGGCAAGGGAAAAAAGCGAGGCCACTTCAAGGCAAAAATGGACATAGGCGGGCAGCAGAATTTGAATTTGGCGGAAGAATCCTTTGCCATCGACACGCGGGTGCCCCGAATTACATTGTTGGAGAACTACGTTCCGAAGAAGGGGGAATGCGGGAGCACGAAGGATGGGACGGCGATCGAGAATCGGTACGATTACTTGAAGGAGGTGGAGGTCACGGATCACGGGGAAAACTGGTTCTCGGACAAACTCCCGCCAACCACGGAAGCGGACAAACTGGTTGCCGAGGAGGCTAAGAAGAAAGAGGCGGAGTGGAAGGCGAAAAAGGATAAGTTGGCGGCCAACAAGACCTTGCTGGCGAACAGGGAAGAGGTTGCAGCGGCAAAGAAATTGAAAGAGCAGGAAGAGAGCGAAAAAAGGGTCGAGAAAGAGAAGGAGGAGGCGGAGTTGGCAAGGAGGCGGGCCGGGTTAATAGAAGAGAGGGCGAGCAGACAAACGATGCTGCAGAATCAGAGTAGAAAAATTGTAAATTAAATCAAAGTAGCACAAGGCCTATATCCCCACTTTTCATGCTGGGAACCTTCCAGTTGTACAGGTAGTAGTGGAGATTGCCGTCGCCCTTGCCGAACAGGAGCGGCTCTAAAAATTCCTCGTTCTCCATCAAATTCAGGGCGTTGAACACATCCTGGTCCTCCTCGTGTTTCGCCTTCGTGAGGCAGTCCTTCATCAAGTCGGTAAGGGTAACAACATCCGGTTCTCCGGCCACGTTGTAATAGCTGTTAATATGAATATGAGTCGGGGGCGCCGGCGGGGGTTAGAATTGGATTTGGTTTTTGGAATTTGGTGTTTTTATTTTTTCTTCTCTCACCTGTAGGCAGCATTCAACGTGCTGTGGAGCTTGCACTTCATCACGCTGCTCGGTAGGTGATAAAACGAACACAAGTTGTTGACCTCTCCGTCCTTGTTGGTCGACACGTAAGCATTGACAACGCCCGAACGAGGCAGAATCCAGTGCCTAACGTCGTCCTCGCTCATTAGTGGAGCGACCTTGAATCTGTGCGTTGGGTTGTGTTGGGTTGGGTTGTGTTGGGGAGTGTTAGTGAGTACTCTGAAACCAAGAATGGCGTTATTCTATTGCCAAACGATCTTATTATGCGCATCACTTTCGTCGTTGTGTATGTAGTCGACGTCGACATCAACAACATCATATTGCTGGTGCCGAATTAATCTGGGAAAGACGTGCTAGGCGAAGTAAGGGGTACGATGTCTCTAGTACACCAATTCGCTGAATCTCTCCGTGTGTGTGTGTGTGTGTGTGTGTGTGTGTGTGTGTGTGTATGTGTGTGTGCAAAATGGCTACTTACTTCTTCAAATATTTCACCAGCAATCGCGTCGCTCCAGGAATGTCTTTCTCCTGCATCGTGCGAAGCCCCGGCGTGGAGGTTTCTTCGGGAACGGCAAAGCGCTTGTTGACGCGCGCCCAGGTCATGCGCTCGTGGGGCTTGCGGGAGAAGCCCACCTCCACGAGCTTCTTGGGGTTGAGGGAACGATGGTAGTACCTTGCCACACCGATGGGCTTGGGTAGCTCAACGCCAGCCGTGTATACGGCCTGGAAAACGCCGGAGCAATTCACGCGGCGGGTTACTTCCTTGATGAGAACTGGAGCAAGACGCTTGGATCTGAGCTTCTTGTGGACACAAAGAAAGTTGATCTCAACCATTTCGACGCTGGGCGTTATAGTGTTGTGAGTATTTTCCCCCCATCTTCCACACAAGGCTCGCTCACCTTTTATCAATGACCCTCATGGTGGCTGGAACACCGGTGATAACAGCCATTAGCTTTTTTGATTTCTGGCTCCTCACCCCGACGTGGAGCTCGGGGTTGTACTTCGGAGGAGTCAAAGCCCACATGAGAAAATCCTTGGAGTAGTCAAACCTGAACATGTTGTCGTCGTCCTCGACGTAATTCTCGTTCAGGAGCACGTACAGCTCGTCCAGCTGCTCGGGATCGTTAATGTCGAGGGACGACCACTCAAAGCCGGCAGGCATGGGGTAGGGCTCCTGGCGTAAGTCGGCCAAAGGCTGGTTGGGCTCTATTGGCCCACAGTCAGATTCATCGATAGTAGCCCCCTTCTTGGGAACCGGCTGGGTGTCCCAGAACTTGTGAACTTTGGATGAGCTGTTGGCGAGCTGCATATTAGCCATAGCCTCGTCCATACGCTTCTTCTGCTCAATGCCAGCAAGAATCTTATTTTTCTTTAACAGGAGCTCCATCGCTTGTTTCGTTAGCTGGGTACCACCGTTGGTTGCCTCGTGGGCACTTGCAGCGGCTGCCGCGGCGGCCTCATCGTTTGTTGAAGTGAATTCACTCATGAAGGTTCACACTTAATCTGGCAAAAATCTCTGGCAAATATTTCATATTGATCACATTGATGTGTTGATTTGCAAATGCAGCACACTAGCGCTGAAAATTTTGCTCTTAAACTGTTACAGACCCCGCTCGACACAATGTCCTCCAGCAGCAGCGACACTGACTCTGATTCCGACTCTGACACGAATGTCTCGTCGCAATTGAGAGAGGACGTAATCAGACAGAAATTGCTTGCAAGTTTCTATGGCACAACCACCCCTGTCCCCTCCACCAATTCCAATTCCAATTCCAATTCCAATTCCAGCTCCAGCTCCAGCTCCAACTCCAACCTCCCCCCTCCCCCACCCACAACTACTACGACTACAAATACAACCAACTCTTCTTCCAACAAACCCAATTCCAAATCCGATTCCAGAAGCCTCGACTCCTCCTCCTTCGACTCCTTGGCCTACTCCCGAAACCTCCTTGCGAAGTCGTCAATATCCACCCTCCTTACCACTGACACCTCCCTTGTAACTTCTGTGAAGCGCCTTGATAGCACTATGCAAACACTCGTGTACGAGAACTACTCCAAGTTCATATCTGCGACCGATGCGATCCGGTCGATTGGGCAGTCTGTTGATTCTGCCGAGTCTGCAATGAACAAACTACAGTCCACGATTGACGCCGTCTCGAATGGAGCCACGCAATTAGACGACTCCCTCAAACATTCCCGTAACGATGTAAAAGAAAAAATCCGCGTTAAGCGGCACCTCCAGAAGCTCGATTCTCTATTAAATTTGCCCACGACATTGAAGATTTTGATCCAAGACAAGCAATACCTCAAGGCCGCGACTGCGTATGACCTCTCCAAACCAGTTCTCGAGAAGCATTCTCCGTCATTCCTGACCCTCGACAAGATCAAACAAGAAGTCAACACAATAATCCAAAACCTCTCCCTAAACCTCACCCATGAATTGGAAACTTCGGCGCCCAAATCCACCAAGGCAACTTTCACAATAGCCGCCGCCCTCAAAACAATCAACGACGGCGTGTCTCTCCACAAGAAGGAAGCTACCGAATTTGCCACCTCCCTGCTGACATCAAAAATGAATTTTGACGACGAGTATTCCTTCCTGATCCGTATCCATCGAGCAGCCACCCAGTTTTCCGGTGCATTCCCAACCCCCCCGAGAGACCACGATGCCTCCCTAGCAGACTTTGTCACTCTCCACTTTGAAAGTTATCTGGGTACGACAGTGAAGGTGAGTGAGCGGAGCGGGGGGGGGGTTGAGGGAAGACGAGATTACGAACAACAACTACTAAAACTAAACTGTTTTCTTGTCAATCTACTTCGCACCTTGTTCGCTCGGCGCAGAATTCGTTGTCCGAACTATGCTCCAACTTCTCTCCCTCGGCGAGTCACACTATAAAATCCTCCCTTCTGAATTTCATTGCAGCGACGAAGAAATTCGCGCAGGTGTTGAACGAGGATCCAATCGGACTGCCGACGACGTTGACCAGCAAGTACTTGGACAGCGCGTACGCGTTGGCCACTGCGATTGTTGGTGAGCGGGTTGAAAACATTTATGGCGAGCTGCGAAACGATTGCGTAGCAAATTTGTGTGATTTCCTGGGGGGTTTTGAGAAGCCCGCGACGGGTGAAGTGGTTATAGTCATGTTGAACAGGTGAGCGAGCGGAGCGGGGGGGGGTTGAGGAAGACGAGAAATATATGCGAGCCACTACTAAACTTAAACTACCCACTCAATTCACTTCGCACCTTCTTCGCTCGGCGCAGCCTCGTTAACATGCATAAACAAATTCTAACCGCCCACGTAACCCCCCTCGTCGGGATTCCCGTTTCCTCCCTCACCATCTCCCAATCGATCCAGTCTCACTCCGCCAATTTCCTCATATGGCTCGGAGCGGCTTTCGAAATGAGCAGCAACTGCTACACCCCCTCCTCCCTGACCGTTTCCTCCAGCCCTCCCACCGAAAACCACGACCACGACCACGACCACGACTATTCCGCCAATAATAATAACGATGATGATAAAGCCGAGAGAAGTCGGCGTCAGCTCGCGATTGCCACTGCGGACGATTCATTCGACACCGACGTTTCCGCCCTGGGGGTTGCGGCCAAAAAGGCCACCATCCCCACCAATTCCAAATGTACAACGGTACAATTAATTTTCGCCGAGGCGGGTAGAATTTCCAACGAGGCCCTCATCGGTCGCGTCAGCGATCACGTCGAGGACGCACTCGCCGAATTTCCGAACGCGAGCATGCAGCCCGATGAAGAGATGAATGCTGTGGTTAGGTTGAGATTTTCGATCACCACACAAAATTGCCTCCACGCCTATATTTTCGACGTCGGTCACGCCGCTTCCACGGCGCTGTGCGTCGGCGTGAACTCGAGCAATAATGCTACAGGTTGGACGTGCTCCGAGAAGGAGGTGAGGTCTCCGAGAGAATGTTTGCGTTTGATGCTGAGCATCGTTAGGTTGGCGAGCTTGGATGTGGCGGAGATGAGAGGCGGGGAAGGTTTTGCGGTACCGGCAAAAGACATTGTTGGTGTTGAGGGTGTTGGGGGCGGGGGGGGTGGAAATATCGGTATCGGTGGCAGAAGGTCAACTTTGGGCGGAGGCGGACTTCTCGATAAGTTGTTCAGCGAGAAAATTTGCGTCTTTGGGGAGAACGAGTTCACCAGAGAGTCCGTTGTGGTAGGAATATTGAAGATCGCCCTGAGGACTCTGCTGCTGAGAGCGAGAAGTGTGATTTTCAGTAAATTCGGGGCTCGGCAGTTGAACGTTGACGTGCAGCTGCTGAGCATAGTTTTGAAGCACTACGTGGAAGAATCGAGCGTGGTGGAAACGCTGATTGGAGATCTGAAAACTGTTGCCAGTGAAAGATGCTGCGCGCCGGTGGAGGAGGGCGATGGGCCGCCGCCGAGTTACGTCGAGAGCGCAGTAATGGGCGTGATAATCAATCGTTGGATGGAGGCGCATAGAAACGACGAGGTGATCTTCATAATAATGGATGATGAATAAACAACAGTTTAAAAAAGCCTTTCTACTCATTTCCATTCTCCTACAACATATCTGCCAATGTCAAAACTTTCTTTTTGACCTTCTCCTTGCTATCGGGGTTCAAACCAAGGCTGAACAGCTCCCTCGGATCGATGTTCTCCGGCCCGATCTTCTTCATGTCAAACAGACTCTCGTCGTCCTTCATCGATGCCATTTTCGATCTTATCTGCCTCCTCTCCTTGCCCGCGAAGAAGTGGTAAAATTGTTGCCAATCCGGCTCAACCTTTGGGAAGCCAAATTTCAGGTACGCCCCTACCAATATTGCCTCCTCCTTCTTGGTCCACTTGACGTTCATGCCAAGTGTTTTGTCCTTTCCTGCCACACCCCACCCGCTGGTCTTCGCCGCGTGCTCTGCAACATGCCTCTGCTTCTTCAGAACGCTCAAGTTCTTGTTTTCGTCCTTCGTTGCTGCCCGTTTTTTTCTCTGTTCTCTTTGTTTAATGTCCTTCCTCTCCATTCTCATGATCATCATCCACTTCTCCCTGTTTATCATTGTTTTGTAATCTCCCATGGCCTTGGCGACAAACCTGGCTGCCCTCTGTTTATGGTAACCGTGAATAAATATTCCGCTGCCATCTTGTTTGAGCATTGGCTCGCAGTAATACAAGCGGCGCCAATTTTTCTGAATTTTCATTGCCGCATACTTTTCCTTCCTCTCCTCATCAGTCAGCGCCTGGTCCTTTTTGCTCATCTTTTCCATAACACCAGTGGTGAAGATTGAGAGCCGAGCGGCTCCAAGCTTTGCTGATGGTGACGCAGCTTGGGCCGCCTTTTGGGTTGCAAAAGCACCAAGCTTGAACACCGCACTGGTGAGCCTCGACGCTCCTCCGGTTGCGACGCCCGTGCTGTTGAGCGCGCCCTCTGCCGCCAGCACCATCATGCTTCGACGTGGCTGTTTTTTCACAGGGCTGCGCCGGCGCCGGCGCCGAGCGAAGTGCATTACAATATGATTATATGTTAGTTTAAAATGTGGATGGATCCTTCCACTGCTCGCTCACCTGCTGCTTTCAGAAACGTCACCACCATTGCTGTTGTTGTTGCTGTTGTTGTTGCTGTTGTTGTTGCTGTTGCTCGTGCTGGTCATTCTCGACATTCTCGACATCATTGAAACTTTGTTTTTGAGCTTCAGCACCATGGTTTGGCGCTTCAGGTTATGATTGGGCTCAATGATGGCTGAATTTGAATTTGTTTGAGAAAAGTTGTT
>Ga0114994_10002925_pt1 | contig 12506 bp, 8 predicted proteins | sample ArcticOcean_MG_C_9_FD_87043 | JGI IMG/M metagenome (GOLD analysis project Ga0114994, IMG submission 87043) | Marine microbial communities from western Arctic Ocean - ArcticOcean_MG_CB2_152 | ecosystem: Environmental > Aquatic > Marine > Oceanic | place: Arctic Ocean: Canada Basin | collected... | reverse complement strand
TGTCGAAGCCCATGCCCTCGTCGCCGTAGGGGCTCCACACCACCGTGTCCGTCCAGCCCGCGCCGTTGTCGATCTTCAGCGACTTGCCCTTGCCCGAGTCCTTGAGCGTGCAGTCGTTGACGCCCCTGTAGACGCGGTCGTACTCCTCCGCCACAATAAGGGCCTCCCGGGCCTCGGTCTCGTCGGCGGGCGGGTCCTTCATCTTGTTCAGGAAGGTCTTGCCCGCGAAGGAGCCCGCCACCTCGATGTTCTTGAGCGAGCTTACGTCGAAGTACGAGTGGAGCGCGGCCTGGAAGTCCCAGGCCGTGTCGCCCGTGTTCGTCACGACCATCTTCGTGTCTAGTGACGCGCCCGTGAGGCTGACGGTGAAGTCCACGTTGAAATCATGGTCCCACATGGCCCTGCTGTAGTCCGACGGCGCCAGGCGGAAGGTGGCGCTCGAGCCGGTGGTCGACACGACATCCCAGTCCACGTTCCTGGCGAAGCCGTGCTGCTGGATGGCGCCCGGGCCGAACTGGGGGAAGCAGTGGCTCAGGCCGCCGCTGATCGGCTTGGAGCCGTCCATCTTGGCGTCCGGGCGCACGCCGACCCACTCCGTGCCGTCCGCGTCCTTGTAGGACGTCACGTCCGCGCCGAACACGAAGACCTTGGCCGACGCGCCGGACGCGTGCTGCAGGTCCACGTAGTACAGACCGCCGGCGTCCTTCTCGAGGTAGGCGCCCTCCCTCGCCTGGAGGGCGGGCGCCCGGGTGCGCAGGGTCGGGCGCTGAAACGCCGCGGCGCCCGCGACGAGGGCTAAGGTAGTGCGCATCGTGGTTGTTTGAGTGCTAGCGTACGATCTCCGAGTGCCAACGTAAGATCTCCGAGCGCCGACGACGTAGGGAGAGCAGGCTGCAGCGATGCGGATCTGTCTCGTGCGTTTTTAGCGGGTTTAGCGTCAATTCGTTTCAAAACGGGTTTTTGATGGCTTGACGCGACAGATTGATCGACAGGGCGAACGTGGCTCACTGTTCGGGGAGTTTCGCCGAGGCGGTTCTGATTGGAAGGAAGTATGCTATTAAAAAAGACGCGGCCCACGCCCGCCGCCGATGAATCGGCGAAGCGCGGCGTCGGTTCCCCGGCCCTCGCCCACTAGTCCTAGCACCGTAACAAAAATCTGACTGATCGTTACCCCGGCGGATGAGGACCCCGAGCAACTGGCGACGACCCAAACGACCTAGGCCCCCTACTTCTTCGGCGCGCCGACGCCGTACGTCGCCGGCTGGGCGATGCCGCGCATGTTGCCGTAGTAGACGGGCTTGGTTGTGGTGGCGGGCTTGGCCGCGGCCGCCGGCGCCGCCGGCGCGTCCTTCGCGGCGGCCGCGGCCAGCTTGGCGGCCTCCTTGGCGGCCTTGGCGGCGGCCTTCTCGGCCAGGACCTGCTCCTTCTTGGCGATGCCCCGGGCCTCGGCGCCCTTGAAGCCCTGGCCCTGCGCCTCGACGTCGTACTTCTTGCGCTCCGCCTCGAAGGCCGCCCGCATGCGCGCCTGGACCTCCGGCTTCTGCTCGGCCGTCAGCCCCCCGCTGACGACCTGCTTCTCCCAGTTCCACATTCCCAAATAGCCGTTCTCCATCTGGAAGGGCCCGCCCGGCACCAGGACCTCGCTCTGGCCCGGCACGCCCAGGCGCCAGATGCCGTCGCCGCCGAGGCCCGCGCCCTTGTAGACGCTCCCCTCGGCGGCGGGCGCCGCCGTCAACGTGGACGCCGCCACAAACAGCACAAGTCCGGCCGCACCGGCCGCGCCCGCGGCGACGAGCGGGTTCGCGCGCGTGCCGCTCGCCAGGGCGCCGGGGTTGAGGTCCGGCAGCGCGGGCGCGGACCTGCGGGCGGTGCTGTGTTGTGCAAGTTCATTTGTCAGCCGTGTCCGCCGCGGTGGCTGTTGTGAGCAGCTTCCGGTGTCCGGCGCGGCGGCGTGCGCGCGCGGCTCTTTGGAGCTTCTCTTAATCTCAAAGCTGGATGTTGTGAGCAGCTTCCGGTGTCCGGCGCGGCGGCGTGCGCCCGCGGCTCTTTGGCGCTTCTCTCTTAATCTCAAAGCTGGATGTTGTGAGCAGCTTCCGGTCCGCCGCGGCGGCGTGCGCGCGCGGCTCTTTTGGAGGTTCTCTCTTAATCTCAGCTGTTTGTGAGCAGCGATGCGCGCCGCGGCGGTCGGCCGCGCGGGTACTGGAGCTGCGCTGCTGATTTGCGTTGCGTGCGCAGCGTAATCGCGTCTCGAAGGACACTGGTCCGTGCGGCAGTGACACGCTGGGTAGCTTAGGCAGCTCCAGCGCGGCGGCTGGCACCGCGAGGGCAAGGAGGAACTTTGTCGTCATGCTGTGTACAGATTTCGCGCTAGACGAGACGACGCACGATGGCTGACTTGGCATTGGAGCCTTGCGTCAAACGAGAGCATGCGCCCAAAAACGAACGGGGCGTGCCAATAGATGGAGGGGTGAAGGTGAGCAAAGCCCCCTGGCGAGATGCGCAAGAACCCTGAGATGCGTACGGGTTGTATTAAGACGCTATGGGGAAGTAAGGGCTAGGAGCAATCCAAAGGCTGGGCACAAAACAAACGGGTGTGCAGGATGCCACTCATTAGAGCGGAGCGCGCGGCTGTCCACCGCGCGGTTGTGCCTTTTCTTAGACCTACCACCCGCGCGCGCCCCGCGCGCGCGTGGCCCGCGCGGCCCGCTCCTCCTTCAGCGCCGCGATTTCGGCGTACACGCGCTCCTTCGTCCGCGTCTGCTCGCTCGCCCCCCCGCTCCCGTCGTGGCGGGCCAGGAACGCCGCGCTCCGCTCCGCCTCCGTCTTCCTGTCGTCGTACTTCCCGAACCAGCCCAGGTCGTACTGCGACTTCTCCTTGTAGTAGGCCGCGGGCGCCTTGCAGTTGGCCCCCGCCTCCTTCTTGGCTTGCCAGGCGTAGTAGGGGTGCTTCTCCTCTTTCTTGGGCGGGGGGGCCTTCTTCGCCACCGGGGCTTTGGCCTCGCCGCCCGCCGCGGCGGGGGGCATCATGGCCGGGGCGGGGGCGTCCCCGTCCTTGGCCGCGACGGCCTTCTTGGCCGCGGGCGCGGGCTTCGCCGCCGGCTTGGCCGCCGCGTCCGGCGTTTTATCGCCCGCGTCGGCCTTGGCCTCGGCCTTGGCCGCGTCCAGCTTTTTATCGCCCGCGTCGGTTTTATCCTCGGCCTTGGCCGCGGCCGGTGCTGCCTTTTTGGGAGCCGCGGCGGCGGCGGCGGCGGGCGCGGCCTTCGCCTCGGCCTTGGGTTGGTTGAACGGATCCTCCGCGGGCACGGCGGGCTCGGCCACGGCCTTTGCTTCCACCTTCTCAAGCGGCGACGCGCTGTCTCCGTCTCCATCATCTGCTGCGAGCAGTGAGACCTTTGCTGCATGCTGAAACCGCGGCACCACGAAGCCAAACGCCGTGGTGCTGCACGCAAGTGCCAAGAGAGCGCGTCGCATGGCGAATACAGATCCAAACTTCCTCGCTCTGAGCTGCGGTGCAGAGCAGCCACGTCAATCTCAGAGTAGGCACGTGGACGAAAGGGACGACAATGCTCTCACTCGCCGCTGGCACAGGTGCGACGTGCATGCGGGTGTTCGCGGGGGGAGCCTTCTGACTGGTGGTCGGCGGTTGGGCGTGTGAGTGAATTTGGTGCGGGTTTTCGGCCCTCACTTTGCGACTCGGGCTGCTCACACGTGCAGTAAAGGCTGCGATAGGCCAATAATTTGCGGATTCTAGTTCCCACATGCTGAGAGCACTCCTCCAACTCGCCACCTGCTGCGCTGCACTGCGACCATCTCTAAGAAAACACTCCTCCACGGTCGTCCGCGGCACGACGACCACCGATGCAACGGTAGCACCAGTAGACCTCGCCGAGCTCCTCAGCACGTGCGTCGACGCGTGCGAGCGCGGCTGCGCCGAAATCCGGCGCGTCGCGGAGAGCGGAGTAACAGAGGTAGACTACAAGATCGCCGGAGATTCCCGATCCGCCCTGACGGCGGCGGACCTGGCGTCGCAAAGGGCCGTCGTGGACGGCCTAAGGGACGCGTGGCCCGGGCTGCGGATCGTGGGCGAGGAGGACGACGCGACGGCGGCGGCCGACGGCGCGTGCGCGTCGGCGCCGCTGCGGCGCGACCGGTGCGACGGCCTGCGCGCGTACGCGGCCGTCGCGAGCGAAGAACGGCGCGACGCCATGGCGGCGCCGCTCGCCGCCGTGACGGTGTTCGTGGATCCGCTAGACGGCACGCGTGAATTTGTGGAGGGGCGCCTCGAGAACGTGCAGTGCCTGGTCGGCGTGGCGGTCGACGGGCGCGCGGTCGCCGGCGCCATCGGGCTGCCGTTCGGCGGCGAAGCGAGAGACGCAGTTGTAGTCTACGGCCTGGTGGGCGCCGGCGTCGCGACCACGGCGGCGCGACCCCTCGCGGCGCGGGCGAGCACCGCGCGCCCGATCGTCGCGGCCGGCGACACGGACGACGCGACGCTACGCAAAGCCTACGCCGCCGCCCGAGGACCGGACGGCGAGAACGTACTGGTGGGCGGCACGGGCACGAAGATCCTGGCGGTGGTCGACGGTGTAGCGGACGTGGCAGTGATGAATTTCAAGTCGTCGAGCTGGGACACGTGCGCGCCGGAGGCCGTGCTGCGTGCTGCGGGCGGCCGCCTGACGGACATTTTTGGGGAGCCGATCGCCCACGTGCCGGATCCACCGGCGCCGGCGAGTTACTCGAACGCGCTGGGGGCCGTCGCGACGGGGCCCGGCTTCGCCACCGCGCACGGGCACGTCCGCGAGGTTATGCTCTTGGACGAGTGACCCGTACTGCTAGCAGTACGGGTCACACCGACTAAATAAAACCCGCACGTTTTAAACCCGCACGTTAGTAATAATTACAACAAGAAGAACGCCGGTTTAGCTTCTTCCCACGGTCCCCCGTAGCTATAAATGCGTGCAACACGATCCTCTCAGTGGTGCGAACCTATTCCGCGTGTTTATACTAAAATGATTGCGCAGCTCGTAACTCTTCGCGCACCCCACCGTTTTTGGCGCGCCCTCCGGACTAGAGTTCCTGATCCGCTTCCGACTGATCCCGCATGTCATGGCTCTGTTTCGGAGTTTCCTGCTCTTGGTCACCCTTCCCTGCTTTAAACTCGACATCGCTGTAATATAACATACTATCCATACACTGTCCAAATCGGGTTGAAGGGCAAGGTTTTTGAATCCACTCAGGATCTGGATTTACGCTCCACTTGAAATTGTAATCAGGAAGACCAACCTGATTGACCTTGAGGTAGAACGACGCTTGATGGTAGCGACGAATTAGGAAGTCTATTTTCCGTTCATATCGTGGGTGATTGAAAAATTCAGAAGGATACACTTCTTCGGCCTCTTCGATATGTATCATAAAGTCATCCTTGACTGCATCGTCTAATTCTTTTTGCCGCCTATCCTTTTCATTTTGTTCAATGCTCAGAGGACTAAATTGCCCTGTAAAATTAAAATACTTTTCGTGGAAAACAGCGAACCGTTTGATATCACCCCATCCAAGTCTTACTGCCATTTCGATCACCATATCAATTTGGTTGAGCTAGTTCGCTACTGTGGGTCCACATTCAAATTGACCTCGATGTCCCCTCGACGGAAGGGCGCGTTCGGCGGAAGGATGTTGACAATTGCTGCATCCAGAAACAGCATCGTAATAATCTTGATCCCATTCTCGACAGGACCATGCTTCATATGATAAGTTATTGACAATTCCATCTGTCATCCACACCTGATTTTGCTGCGAATGACGGGTATGTAGCTCCTCTAGAGCATCCTCTAGAGCAATGAAGTCGGCGGTCGCCGCCCTGCGCTCCTCAATCTCTTCCAGTTGTTCCATTGCGGTTGTCATGCCCTGGAGCATCGCACGGTTGGAGAAGAAGAGCACCATGGAGAGAGCAGCGAGATCGAGACAGAGTGCTTGGTTTGTCATTCTACAGGCATATCTTCATTGTTTGCGATGGGCCTTGCGCAAGCAGCGTGCAATTAGGCAGCGTGACGTACACATTTAGTGCGGGTTTTAGTAGGTTCACGATTTAGTAGGTTTACGATTTTCTAGTGGGCTGTTACTGATTATTAATCCCCCCCTAAATAAGTGGGATGTGTTCGCACGGCCGAGAGGATCATTTTGCACGTGTTTTTAGCGCCAAAAGTTTAACGGTACGGGTCATACCGGCTAAATAAACCCGCACGTTCCAAACCCGCACGTTCCAAATAATAATTACAACAAGAAGAACGCCGGTTTAGCTTCTTTCCAGGGCCCGTTGTACTTATAAATGCGTGCAACACGATTCTCTCGGTCGTGCGAACACGTTCCGCGTATTTATAAATGGGATGGGGTGGTATGGAAATAATCTCCGACTAAATTATTCGTACGATCCTCTGTCAGATTCTTTATGTCTCCGATGGTGTTCCGCACCTCATTCGCCATGAACATACGATCCAGAATCTGCGCAGACTGGGCGGGCATCGAACTCGTCCCAACGTCAATGCCATTTATAGAGTGCATACAAGGCGCTGCGCTAATAGCGCAGGCTCCCGGGTTCTGAGCAAGGTGGACATTATCTCCGCTTACAAGAGCGGTGCCAGCGCCAGCCCCCTTTCCCACGGCGAATTTAAAGAAAATATACGAGGCCGAGGGTATCCAGTGCTGGTTTTCCGAAGCAGAGAAACGAAACTTAAGGTTTCCCGTGAGGTTGCCGCCGTCAGATTTGAATTCCTGGATGCGCATCTGCTTTGCGAAATCGCTCGCTTTCTGAGTGGTGGTTTGTAAATCAAACAAAGACATAATTATTGTATTTGTATCCACTTAATTATAGAAAAGATTTTTAGCCCACTCAAACCTCGTCATCATTACTTTGACATAATGGAAGATACAAATTTAGTCGCAATTCAGGGCCCCCATTTCCCGACATATCAAAACAAATGGAATCGTGCTTCGTCTTGCATCTTCTTGTTGTAATTATTACTAACGTGCGGGTTTGGAATGTGCGGGTTTTATTTAGTCGGTGTGCCCCGTACTGCTAGCAGTACGGGGCACGAGGGTGCGCTCGCACGGCGGGCGGCGCTAAGATAACATAGTTAGTTCGGCGCGTAGTACGCCCCGACCGAAGGGATCGCCCGGAACCGCCCGTGCCACGCCTTCAGGGAAGGGAAGGCCGCGAGCGCGTTTTCGTCGCCCGTCCAGCCGGCGCTGATGGATTTCATGACGGGTCCCCACACGAAGTCGGCGATGGACGGCTCCGGAGTCCCCGCGAGCCAGCCGCTCCCGCCCGCGTCCAGCATCTTCGCCAGGTTCGAGAGGTGCCGCGGCGTAACCTCCTTATTGATGGCGTCCCCGATGCCCGCCAGCGCTTCCGCGTACTTTTCCTCGTTCAGGAAGCCGAAGCCGAAGCGCTCCTTGTACTTGGAGACGCGCACGCCGACGAACGCGTCCGCTTCGAGGTCGACCACGGCGTCGACGCGCGCCGCGAGTAAGGCATCGGCCGGGTAGAGGTTCGTGGCCGGGCTCAACTTCGCAACGTACCTCAGGATTGCCGCGGACTGCGTCAGCACCGTCGTCTGGCCGTCTTTGACGACCTCCAACACCGGCACCTGCCCGAACTGCAACCGGCCCGATGCCTTCAGCGCCGCGAACTCCGCGCGGTCGGCGAAGCGGTAGTCCTCGAAAGCGACGCCGGCGTGCGTCAGGGCCAGCCGGATCGCTTCGGCTTTGCCGGCAAAATCAAAGTAAATCAACTTGTGGGCGGTCACTGCGTGTGCCGACATGCTGTGCAGGTCTGTGAGTACGACCTGTGGCTATTTGCTCTGAGCAGCAACGGCTGCTCTGAGTAATGCTGTGTCGTCCAATACAGCGGTCCAAGACAGCGGTACGCTTAGCCGATTTTTTAGGCAGCACTACTACTGGTGGAAACCGTGTGCGCCTGGTAGCCTGGTGCCTGTAATGAGATTGTGTAATAATATGTGCCTCCCAAAAAACCCGAATTGACTATGTGACGCGGCATGCAGCCGATTGAGTGTCGTTCGGTTGGATACTGGTCCAAAGAGATCAGTAGGACGATTTATGGGGGGCGAAAAAAAAAATTCTTGATTCGCGGTGCTGAAGTGGTCAGTCGTGCTGGTGGAATGCTGTCAATCCGTGGTCCAGAGGATTCTCTGGGGTCGCTTAGGGTCGGTACTAGACGTGCGCAATCGCATACACCGTATACGCTGACGCTTGATCATATCTACCAATTCTCGAGCAGTCCAGCTGATTCAGTTATGATTTGCCAATGGTTTTGATCTAGAGCTTCGAGAGCTATGGGATGCCCAAAGCGCATGCGCAAACGGTGTAGGCGTCCACCCACCATCAGACCTAACCCATAGCGAGTCCGAGAGCCTTCCTACATCCCAAAAAAGTGTTTTATTTGGACCCGATGGCACCCGCGAACGTCAAATACGCCAATTACTCGAGGGCCCCCAGGAAGCGTACTAGCGGTCTCGTTGGGTCCCATACTACCCCACCTATAGTGAAAACCAAGTATTGCACTTGTACATCACGAGAAGGGTACTTTGGGCTGCCCGGGCTCGGGTCTGAATATTATTGATCTGGACCTCGCGCAAGTCAGTCGACTGTAATATAAACGGTCGCGCCAAGTTCCATAGTAATGGTACCGGCCCTGATGTCCTCAGGTCCATATAATTTGCCCGTGTTTACCAGATCGTGGGATCGCGGAGTCGGCTAACCGCGAGGAGCTTACGGAACATATAATCCTATGTAGGAGTTGTTCGGGCGGTTTGGATGGACCGTTCCATAACCGAAGCGCCTCAAACGCAAATTTATTTTATAAAACACGGGTCTGGGGTCTTTTTGGAGGTCCGCCTACGTACCGTCGTCCGCGGAGATTGGGCAAGTCGGTCGATTGTGGATAGAACAACGGCGGCACGGCCCCTCGGGGTAGTGGAGTCGCTAATACTCGCAGGTTCAGGTTCAGTGGCCGTCTTTATGTAAACGGGGGGGCGCGGAGTCTCCGAACCGCGAGGAGCATACGGAGTGAGTACATTAGCCACCTCAGTAATCGTTCTGGTGGCTTGTATGGCCTCTACCACTATCGAAGGGATGTAAACACACCTAACGAAGGGAAGTGTCTCGTAGAATTCTTCTCCCGCCCTCCGAGCGCGGGCTATCGGCTCCAGTTCCGTCGGATATGTATGAAAACTGGGCCGGAGTACTTATAATGTACTAACTGAACGGTGGATGGCGGCGTCAAGCGCTGGTGTACTTTGGCAATCCGCAAGACTAATCTGTGAATGTCCCCAGATTTCCGGGAGCCGCAAGCATATGTATCTCGGCCGCTACACGTAGACATTTGACCTCGCTGAACGATTATGGTACTAACTTAATTTGGGAGCTCGTTTATTTTACACTACCTACCCGGGAAGGTACCGAAGTCCATTTTTGGGCCTTCGGGCAGCCGCGGGAATTTCAAAACAATGTTCATTTCGGACGAGCATGTGTTGTTAGACATCCTGTTAATACACCTTAAATTACGCTGGCCGCTCAGCCAGGAGCATAGCCCATCTTCGGGTGATTGCGGCTTGCGGCACAACTCTATACAACGCCGACACGACATGACAACACGGCTTAGTTCCACGCGAGCGCCGCGCGCGCCCGCCAGTACGCCCCAGAGTCCTGCCGCGTCTCGCCCATGATGCGCCCCAGGAGCTCCGGGTCCGCGCGGAGCCGCTCGGCGACGGCCAGCGCCTCCAAATTCGACGCGACCTGGTCGACGGTCACCGCGCCCATGAGAACGTGCGGCTCGAAGGGCTGCGCCAAGACGCATGCCAGCGCCAGCGCGTCCGGCGCGCACTCAAGCGACGCGGCGTGCTTCCGCAGCGCCGCGTCCTGAAGCACGCGCCCGTTGGCCATGGCCTCCTTGACGACGATCGCGACGCCGTCCGCGTGCGCGGCCGCGAGCGCGGGGCCCGGCGCCTGCTCGAAGACGTTGTACGTGGCCTGCACGGCGTCGAAGAGCCGCGCGCCCTCGACCTCGAGGGCGAGGGCCGCCGCCACGACGTCGCCCTGCGTCGGCGAGGACACCGACAGGCCGAGCGCCCAGCCCTTGGCGGCCTCGAGCCTCGCTAATGCCGCGTGCGTCTCGGCATTCTCCAGGATGCCACTGTCGAACGTCGCCGAGTGCACCTGATACAAACGCAGGTGCGAGCCCACCAGGGCGTCGCTCTCGGGCCACTGCCGCAGCAGGTGCTCGGCCGAGTGGTCCTTAACCTCGTGGGGCTCGCCGTCCGTGTCGACGCGCCAGCCGGCCGTGTAGCGGTAGCCCCACTTGCTGCTGACGGTCACGTCATCGCTCGCGTGGCCCCTGCTCGCGAGCCAGCGCCCGACGAAGTCCTCGGAGAGGCCGTAGCTCCGAGCGCAGTCGAACCACCGGACGCCACCCGCGTACGCCGCGTCGAGCACATCCTCCGCCCGCGCGCGCATCGCTTCGACCGATCGGTCGGCGAGGTCAGCACCGCGATTGAGCGTAATGTAGCCTGGTCTCCCGAGCGCTGCTAGCCCGAGGCCGAGCCTGGGTGCTCCAGCAGGGAGCAGGCGCATTTGTGCTGTGTGTAGCCTACAGAACACACGTCAGATGTGATGATAGAACAAAACGCGAGAAAACCCGTTTTAGCTACTACTTATATAAAGGCTCAAAAAGGCTCGAAGGCTCGAGCGGCGACCAGTCCCAAAGGGAGGCCTATTTACCGCGAAGTGTCCTAGTACTGGCCGGGTTTTCGCAAAACCCGGCGTGGGGCGCAGCCTCGCTGCAAAAGCTTGCCCGCGCGTTGCCGACGCCGAGCTGCAGGACGCGTTGCCGACGCGTGTAATACATTTCATCCATTGCCTAATATCACGGGGGTGCACCGCGCCCTCCCCTCGCCCCTCGCCAGCCGAGCGTGAACGACGTCGCCAGCCGCGCGGCGCAGAGGTGCGGCAGCGCCCGCTCTTCGTCGGCCCTCGCCGTTTGCCACGCGGGCGTGGCCCGGGAGCGATTAGCGGCGACGCGCGAGATATACGCCACCTTCGGCTACCCGCCTTCCCAACCGCTGCCGCGGAGCTAAAACGCGACCATGTCCTCCTCGATCCAGTTCCGCTTCAGCTCGGGGAAGACGTACGAGGCCGTGACCTTCTCCGGCCTGATGATCAAGCTCCTGGAGCTCAAGCGGGCCATCGTTGAAAAAAGGAGCCTCGACAAGGGCACGAGCGACTTCGATCTGAGCATCAGCAACGCCCAGACCCTTGAGGTCTACGAGTCCGACGACGTGATGGTGCCCAAGAACACGAGCGTCGTCGTCAAGCGCGTGCCCTGCTCGGCGGAGACGGGTTTACTAGCCAAACTGGAGAGCGGCGGCTCGCGGATCAGCACGCGCGCGGCTAGGGCCATCGAGGTGGCCGCGAAGGCGCCCTCGAAGCGCGTGGAGACGGCCGCCGTGCTCAAGTCCACGGTCGACGCGCTCAGCGAGTTCACGCCCAGCGTGCCGCAGGGGCGCGGACGGGGTCGGGGAGGCCCCGGCGGGCCGGGCGGCTTCCTGGCGACGCACCCGCCCGGGTCGTACGTGTGCCACCGGTGCGGCAAGCCCGGCCACTTCATCCGGGAGTGCCCCGAGAACGGGAACGTGGCGTTCGACAACGCGCCGCGCGTGCGGCACGGGGTCCCGGGCATGCCCCGCACCTTCTGGAAGGCCGTGGCCGAGGACGCTATTGATGAAGGGGGGTCGGTACTAGCGCGGACGCCGGAGGGGAATGTGGTTGCCATCGTGCCCCAGGACCAGCAGTTCCGGCGCCTCGTGGGCCGGAGCGGCGGGTCCCAGGCGGCGGCCCTCAGTGACGGGGACAAGCAGCGCATGGTCCAACAAGCGCCGGCGCACTACACGTGCCGGTGCTGCCGGGGCCTGCTGCGGGACGCGGTTCTACTGCCGTGCTGCGGCGAGTCCGCGTGCGACGGCTGCGCGCGGCGGCACATCAGCGAAAGTGGGGGGCGGTGCCCCCTGTGCCGCGCCGCGTCGCCCGCCGACCGCCTCGTGGCGAACCGCAGTCTGCGGGTCGCGGTGGCCACGTACCAGGCGGACTGGGGCCGGCAGGAGCGGGACCGCCTCTCGCAGCAGCGCGACTACGACCTCACCATGCAGCAGACGCAGGACACGGCGCTGGCGCCGCGCCAGGTCTCGGGCGTCGACGCCGAGCTCGACCTGGGGGGGGGCGTGCAGGCCGCGGCGCCCGTGCAGGCGCCGGCGCCGGCCGCGCACGACGACGACGACGACTTCGGCGGCGACGTGTTCAACCCCTCCGCGCCGACGCCGGCGCCCGAGGCCGCGGAACCCGCGGCGGCGGCGCCCGCGCCGGCGCGGGCCGCGGCGCCCGCGCCGCCGCCCCAGGCGCGCGCGGCGCCGCCGCCGGCCTCCCAGTTCGGCGGCGCGCCC
>Ga0114994_10002923_pt1 | contig 12511 bp, 7 predicted proteins | sample ArcticOcean_MG_C_9_FD_87043 | JGI IMG/M metagenome (GOLD analysis project Ga0114994, IMG submission 87043) | Marine microbial communities from western Arctic Ocean - ArcticOcean_MG_CB2_152 | ecosystem: Environmental > Aquatic > Marine > Oceanic | place: Arctic Ocean: Canada Basin | collected... | reverse complement strand
GCGGCCTTATCCGCCGTCCGCGGCGTCCGCAGGGTCCGCGTAATATTCCGCCCGGGCCCGCGCCGGGTCAGCGTGCAGCCTGTTGTCAGTCGAGAGCTTCACCCCGCCCGCCGGGCCCCGCCCGCGGCCGCCCGCCGCGCCCGCGCCCTTGACCGGCGGTCCCACCGTACTGCAGGGGTCCCTTCCTGGGCTGGGTTCCTCCCCCGGGCCCCGGGCCATCCTGTCAGGCCTAGCCTGAGTGTCCCAGCGTAAGCTTCCACCACCACAAGGAGTTACTTACCTCTGTATTTTTTCATACGAGCCTCAGGCAGAGGGCTGTCTGATAGTCCGCCAGCGGCACCGCGGTGCGTGTCGAGAACGACCTAAACGGGGCCAATGCGGCCACCAGGAGGACGAACGCTTCAGTACAAGTGGTCAGGGCCCACGTACGGTACACAAACTCGGTACTGCGACGTTCAATCGGCCCAACCGGTCCCCAACTCGCTTCAAATTGGCATTTCGACCTCGTTTCGGCTTGTTTTTGCTTCACCACGGCCCGAGATCCCAACCTTCCCCGGTAAATTTTGTTTGTACACGCCTCATAGACCCCACCGGTCTTCGATCCGGAATTGCCGGTGCAAAGCTCATCGAGTTCCTGAGCTAGGGGGGCTTTTACTTTGGTGTCCCCCCCCTATCCCCGCCGCCCGGGCGTTTAAATCTCGGGCCCAGGCGCTTAGGCTTTCGAGTCTCGGGCCGAGTCTAGGATTCCGGGGAAAGTACATACACCCCACCGCTTGGGCAAATTCTTTAGGAAACTATAGAATACGAAAGAGAAATCTATACTACATGTAGTAGGAAGAATGTACAATGCTTTGCAGTTTAGTGGCACCTAACTGAGCAAATCTTTTGTCATTTAAGTTGTTGAGCACGTGAGCCTCTTTTGTACATCAGAGAACGTAGTAAATACCTCACGTGGCCTTCCAGTTAACGCAACGGTTTTTGAGCAATTGAGGTAAACTGGCTTATGTTCGCGATTCTGTTTTCTCCGGACTTTGCTTAATTATAGTGCCCTTTCACTTGTGTCTGAGTTACAAGCCCAAGGGTCTCAATGCCGATCAAGGCGATATTGCATGTACCACAAATGTGGCCTTTCATACTGTTTGTGTGAGCAGATTTACAAAATGAGCATCGTTCGAGCTGATTTCCTCGATAAATAGGGTCAAGGCTTTTACAATTGATCTCAAAAGGATTTCGCTCATCATAATTTAGTTTGAACTCATTTCGTGCTTTTTGCTCGCTCTTCTGAAGGACGGTCTGCGCTTTGTTGTGTAATTCTGACTTGCTTTGCACCGAAGAGTCTGGTAAATCTAGCAGACGACGCGCAAATGCAGCTGCCGTGATAAAGTTCCCTCCTTTGTATGCTTGCGTCATGGCCAAATTAAGTGCAAGTGCAAGATGAGCGGGCTGTAGATTGCAGTGCGTGAAATAGGCGGATAGTTCCATTTGACGGACACCTTTCTCGATCGCATTTGCATGTTTTAGACGGATTGCAGTGACATATTCGCGAGTTATGTCCATCAGCTCTCTCACCTAAGCCCCAGTAAATGTTAAATAAAGTAAGAGAGAGGATGAACCAACCTCATTGGCATGTGATCGGCTTTCTGCTATTATCAGAGGGATGCACAGCAATATGTGATGAAATATATCCTTGGAAGCTTGGAAATTGCCTTTCTGGAACAACCGGTAAGAATTTCTAAGAGCATTAATGAGTTGGGGCATTGAATTTGCTATTCTAGGGAAGCAGCTATCATTAGCCACATTGCCGTCACGCAGCATTGCAATCTCATATGATAAGGAAAGGGGCAAGCCGGGTACCGAAGATTTAGAGGCAGCATGTAAGAGCAAAAAGCGTCCCTGCATAGGACTAAAATTGACTATTGATATTTGGCGATTGAGAAAATTCATTGATGATCCAAAAGACCCAGCCGCAGCATGATCAGCAGCATGCGCAGAGTTTTTGCACCAACGATTTCCGGGACAAATTCCAGCAACGGGGACTTTATATGTGCAAGATACTGCGCCATCTGCCTTAAGATTCGAGCTTGCATAATCGGCATCGTCATTTGCCGCATCCTCGATGTCTAGGTCATCTCCCCATCCCCCCACCGCATCAGCTTCCACCTCAGCATTATCAATTTTGACGTCGTGTTCGCCTAGATCAAGGTCAGCATCCCATCCTGGGGAACTGGTGTTATCAACAGTGTCACCGTGTTCACTTTGCTCCTCATATGAATTCCGAAACGTGCTCTTCGGTATCGCGAGTAGGGGCCAATTATCCGATCGTAAGATTGGAGTCGGAGGGTGCATGAGCTGTGAATTGTGCAATACGATTGGAATGGGGCGCCCTGCACTTTGCAGCAGCTCTTTGATTCGGCCTGCTTCCCCCAGCATCCCATGTGAGACTGCTGTCACATAAGCAAGAGGAGACTGACCGGCCTCTTCTAGAACCCGCGTGCGTTCAGAGGCATCACCAAGAAACAATGCGTTGTGGAAGCGCCCCATGATGTCTCTACGCATCTCTGCAATCTTCAACATCTTACGAAGTTTCTCGATATTGCCAGTTAATAGATAGAGGAAAGAAAGCCGCTCGAAATTCTTCGTACGTTGATATGACATTTCAACTACCTGGTGATTGCCTTGTCGAAGCGCCTCCATACCAAGCCTATGCCAACATTCGTCATCACCAATTTCGTACGCAGTGTTCATAGCCACTTCAATATTTCCGCAAGCAAGTGCTAATTTGAATCGAGTTTGTAGGTCATCAACAAAGTGCAGGGCCACTTCAGGATACCCTTTCTCTTGTAAGTAAACGATTATCGCTTTGCCGCACAGCTTTGAGTGTTTAATCATGTCCATAACCTCCAGGTAGTTTTTGTCCTCCAGGGCAAGCTTGAATACGGCCTCTGTGTTATCAACAGAAAGAATACAATGCTTCAACTCGCGATCAAGACAGTAGAGCTGTTTCTGATTTGCTTTGGTTATGTATACTGGGACATCAAGAGTGCGAATAATACCTGTATCCCCATTTGTCAGACAATACTTCACATGGCTTAAAGTGGTATAGAGAAAAATACGATCGTTCCAACCTCCACCTTTCACGCGAACAGTTTCAGTCACACTACACAGCTGCTCGAGATCTCGAGAGGCAATAGTTATGCCTAAGTTTAAGATCATTAGACTATGTGAGACTAGAGACAACGCACCGTGTTTGCTCAGAAGTGCAACCCTGCTACAATCTTGATTCCATATTACGTACTTGATTCGTGCAACTTGCAATTCAGCAAGAACCCTTCTCGATTGAGGCTCAAAGAGCATGATTCTGTCGTCTGTACGTAAAAGAAGGCGGCCAGATGTTCCAGCAAAGAACATGCAATCAGTACTGGGATTAGGAGGAGGAACACTTTTTCTTTTCTCATTATTGAGATCCTTGATGATTATCTATGACAGATTTGGTTCTAGGAAGGACACAAGGGCTAATCAACAGTACCTGACGATTTTTGTCCAGGACTGCAAAACGATTTCGAGAGAGAAAGACAGCAGATAAAGCCAATCCGCGCTTGAGGTCTGAGTTTTCACTCTGTTGATTTGAGGCAATAACGTCACCAGGTAGCACAAGCAACTCGAAGGACCCACCATCCTGCTGAGAGAAAAGTATTACGCTGTGTTCGGACGGGTTCATTGTATTATATTCCAAAGATCGAGGTCCAACACACAATCCAGTCTGCGCGTGGCCGGTGGCGCGACGTAATGATAGCATTGGCAAGTCTCGGCGGGTGCTATATTCGTGAATGCGGAGATAACGATCTTTCACGTAGAACAGAGTATCCAGATGAGAACCAAATGCCGGTCTTTCACGTTCAAGTTTGAACACAATCATCCCAGAGTCATGCCCAGCAGCTAACAAGTTTTGCACAGGGTGAGCTGCAAGAATCCAGAATCGATCATTTTCACGGCGAAATGTCTGCACACCAAGTCGTTTTGATATGTCCCAGACTCGGATAGAACGATCTTCAGAGTTTGACACTATTAACTCATGCTTTGGATGGAAAACGACACAAGACACGTTATTACTATGGCCGCGCATGGTATCAACTTCCCAGGCCTTGGTCTCGTTCATGCGCCATAGCTTCACTTGCCTATCATCTGCACCACTAATCACCAACGGTAGTGTTGGGTGAAATGATGCCCAATTCACACCACGGTCATGTCCTTCCAAGACATACTTGACAATGGCGTCATTTCCTCCAAAAAGATCGGCATTAACTCTCGAGACAACACTACTTGCACTACTGCTACTGGCGCCAAGCTCTTGCAATGATGATGAGGCGACATGGGTTCCGATTGCGACTGGAGGCCCCCGTACGGTTTTCTTTCGGAGACCAGTGATGTCCCAGACCCGTACAGTTTGATCTAAGGATGCTGAGACAATAAGGTCGTCTTTGGGATGAAATGAAGCACACATCACATAATGGTTGTGTCCAGTCAGTACGCTGACACACGATCGACTTTGCCAGTTCCAAATGCGGATTGTTTGATCGTCACTCGCAGAAACTACCCAGGGATATTCGTTATGGAAATTGACAGTGCGAATATAATCCAAATGCCCAAGCAAAGTGAACAGACATCTTCTGAGTTTATAATCCCAGACTTTGATACGATAATCATCACCACCACTGACTAATAATGGCTGAACACGGTGAAAATCGATGCCTCTGACAGGACCGTCATGCTCGTCAAATCTCTCCAGCAGCGTACCCATGCGATAGTCCCAGAGTTGTATTACTCCATTGTGCAAACTAGTTAAGATCCATGGTCTCTGAGGATGAAACGCTAGTCCTTTCACTCGATTGCTTTTGGATTCAAATTTGGTCAACATTTTAGCACGCTGTAGGCAATAATAAGATACCCTAGACTCAGGGTAAAATTTTGTCGCCCCATGACGGCGAAAATGAAGCACATGACGCCCTGCGCGCCTTCCGGCTCGGCGCGATAATGGGAGACAGAAAGTGGCCCCGCATCGTAGCGCGGGGCATACGACTAGCTTCTAATTGTCCCCGGGTGACAGGATCACGGCCGCGCCGCCGATGGCGCCTTGCGCCGCCATACGGAGAATAGGTACTGACATTATTTGGTTAACGGCATTGCAGTCCGCTATCTCAACCAGATCGTAAAGTTAGACCACGGGCACACTTACACAATGGTTTATAATCTTGCGATCTACTGAAGTGCCACTGGGTGCGACGCGCGCAGATGCCGGCGTGGCGAGATCGAGCGCAGGCGTCGACGACGGGTAGCACCGCTTCAATGGTTTGGCTGCCTCTGAGTACCGCTTTTTCTGCGCTGTGCGCCTCGTACGCACAATATAAGACGCTGCGCGCTTCCCTCGTGCGCTCTTCAGATGCCCTCGTTCGTGCTGCCCGTTGCTGCTCAATGCAGATGTGGTTACAAAAGTAACCATTTGGTGCATAGGGGTATTCTCCACATGGCCAGCGAGCCTGAGCCCGGGCCTGAGACAGCTCAGGCTGCGCTCAACAGTCACAGTGCTTTGCAACTCAGGAATGGTCTTTGATGACGCTGTGATACCGAAACTTGGCCGAGCAGCCGTCCATTAGCAGCGAGCACGGCTTATACTAGGGCCCGGCCGGGGGTCACCGGCCATGACTGGCACGGTCCTACTCAGGCTAGCCCGAGTAAAGCGCCAAAGCCGAGCGTATCATGATTTGGCCTTATTACTGCCCGAGTTCCTCGAGTTATATCTGTTCGCTTCGGCGGAGATGATAAAATAGTTGTAGCACTTTTTACACCAATTTCAAGATTTTAGAGGTAACTCGAGCCGTAATTATTTTGATTAGAGGTCGCACTACCTCGCATGGCTCGGCAGTACCTCAAATCAAAATAAGTACAGGTCGAGTTGCCTCTAAATCTTAATATAGGTGTAAAAAGTCCATACAAAGTTGATGGTAAGATAGGGGGTAATATCAAAAACCCGAAATTCAAAATTAATATTATGAAATCCCCGAATTCAGATCCGAAACTGAATTTCATGATATTAATCGGTGTGTCATGTCCATATCCAAGTTTACCAGATATAAAACCGTCCATTCCTGTTCTACTTGGTACAATTATTCCATCATAGAAACAGCAAAGTTCTCCCTTTTTATGTCTCGTGTTGCGAATACTCCATTTCCCATATCAATGGTTGCTCTAACCTCGACGGGAAATTTATAATCGTGGTGGTTTTTAGGCATAACAGGGTCATCATCTCCGTAAGATCTCTGTGTGATATAATATCATCATTATGATCTAGGGTTAAAGTGCATGATTTTTTGTTGCTTTTCATAAGCATCGGAGTACCCGATAAGCTTTGGTTGCTTGCAATACCGCGCAGCTTATCGTGCCAGATGTAAAGCCGCTGCGTAGCAATTTAAAATCATGGATTACAAAAAGGGCGGCGGACTAATTCTCTCCTCAGAGCGAGCGCAGTTGGTTGACGGGCTGTGGACAATTCAAAAGTACGGTGATTTTGCTCCTGGGGACAAGCGACTGGCGCGTGTGTTTGTGACTGGCCGAGTAGAGATGCGGCAACTCGGAGGACTGTTTAAATTGTCCTTTGATGGCTTGGCTGTGCAGCGACTGGCAGATAATCCTACGCAAAGTCCTCTTAAAGCAAGGGTGTTCCTTACTCGCAAAAAGTCAAAAAAACGCATGGCAGATTTGGAAGAAACGGGCTACAGTGTGCCCATCTCGTATGATTTAGATAAGAATGGATTCGTTTGTAGTGGAGACGCGACCCTGGGCACATTTGACTTGACACTGAGGAACGTACCCGAAAACCCGCTACTTTATCGCGGGCTGTGCATAGCAAAATCGGCCCGGGACACGCCATTGACAGAAGAACCTGCGGTCTATGGATTCGTGAGGTTCGTTGACGACCGACCACAAATAGCTACCACAGAGAATGTCCTCGGTCTCCATGAGAACCAGGATTTGATGGGGAAAAAGATAATCATGCATGATGGCACAGACTTAAAATACAAGCCAATCCAGGCATACACGCGCACCGCACGGCGCAGGGTTATTAAATGTACATTTCATTGATTGTTGCCAGAGGCGGAACTGTCTATCCCTAGGCGCGAAAGGCATGGAAGGCACTCGAGCTTGTTGAAGAACAGCAAATCAGCTTCGATGAGTTTAAACGCGCCCTAGATCTCCTTGACTTAACACTTCTGGAAACACGTGCCATGCGACTTTTTGAGGCTGTTGACCTAAATCGATCAGATCAAATTGGCATTACAGAATTTGAGATTGCTCTCATGATAAATGATGGTATGTTTACAGTATAATATAATAAACTAACCAGCTACGATTAGCTCACTCTAGCCGACGATTATAGGTACCCCAGATTTGGGCCTTACTGCAAATGATGCCTTTCGTATGTTCGACCTTGATCAAACTGGTAAAATAACGAAGACGGCATTCCGGAGGGTTATTAGCGCTCTGGGGGCGGGTGCAAAATTACCCGGGAAGACAGTGGATAGTGAGGAACGTAAGGTGGCAATTGAGGCGTTATTTGACAAACTCGACCTGGACAAAAGTGGCGAAATCAGTTATACCACGTTTAGAAGCGCCTGGGTAAAGCTAGTAGATGTAAATGCAGAGTTGACGAAGAGACATAGAAAACCGCATTCAGTCCCACGGGCTCTTCAGATGTTCAAGTTTTTGGCTGACATACTCAATCGTGCAACTCTTCTCGCACTATCTGCAGCAGAGGAGGCGGAGGAGAAACACAGTTTCCAACGCGCAAGACAACATATAGACCGGTTGAGAGTGGAAGCACGAACACGCCGAGATGAACACCGCCGAGCACGACAAGCAGAAAGGGAGCGTGTGTCACTGGTAGCTGCCAAAGACATTGCTCTCCGAAACAAGGATAGAGCTGCGCGGCTGGTGCAGGAGCAAAAGTTGAGAAATAAGCAGCGCGCTGAAGAGAAATTGATGAAAAATCGCCTGGAAGCAGAGCAGGCTGCTGCGAAGCGCCGACAGAATGCAGCTTTAAAGGCAGAGAGAACAAAACGAGAAGCCGATCGTGTTGCTATGATCAGGATGACCGGTGCAGATCGCCTGGATTGCTCTCGGCGAAGCTACCGCTTGCTACCAACAGAGCTGTACGTAGGACGTGATGCGCAAGAGGCACTGGCGGACCTGGTGATGTTAGATCTTGGAGAAAATTGTCTCGAATCCTTGCCAACAGGATTCCTTATGTGGTTTGCGTCCCTGAGATATCTCAGGCTCGCTGCAAATCGCCTGGAGTATCTCCCCAAAGATGAACTGGGGGATATGGGTCAACTAGAGGTGCTAAAAATAAATAGCAACCAACTCGTTGATATTCCGGATTCTATTGGTGAGCTAAGTATGCTTAGGGAGTTGCATGTGAGTAATAATAACATCAGGAAATTGCCAAGTTCAATTCAGCGCGTTGTGTCCATCGAATATCTCAACGCATCTTCCAATCAACTTGTTTCACTGCCGGATATGTCCGGGTTGCAATTCATGAGAGATCTTTGTCTGCGGGGAAACAAGTTATTTGAGCTACCAGAATCTCTACCCGATATGGTATCGTTAACAAGACTGGACGTGCACAATAATCAAATTCATAAACTACCTCAAAACATTGGAGATTTAAAAAAATTGCGCGTACTTAATATTAGTGCGAATCGAGTAACAACATTCCCAGATAGCGCTTCTGGCTTGAGTGGCTGCGAGTCGTTTCTTCTGCAGGAGAATGAAATTCTCCACATTGGCGTTTGGGCTGGTGGTTGGAAATGTGCCTCGTTTTTAGACATGAGAGGCAATAAGATTGAGCATGTTGACCGGGCTGTGGGGTCCCTTCGAAATCTAACCGTTATACGACTGGACAGGAATAAAATAGAGCAACTTTCTCCACAAATAGGCCTCGCCCAGTCACTGGAAGTCTTGCATGTTTCTGAAAATATTCTAAAGAAGCTTCCCGTGGAGCTTGGCGCCCTAACGCTACTGCACACTCTAAAACTGTGCAAAAATTTTATTTTTAAGCACTTGCCAGAGCAATTGGGACTGCTAAGGTCGGTCACAGACTTGGATATTTCTCAGAACATGATTGAATCACTCCCAGATACAATTGGTGGCCTTGGAGAGCTTGTCAAACTCAACTTGGCACATAATCGGCTGTCTACTTTACCGGAAACTATCATCCAGTGCACACGATTGCATGAGCTCTATCTATCTTCAAATCATATCAAGCGATTGCCGATGCACCTTGGAAAATGTACCGCTCTCCGTGTTCTTGATCTGCAGTCTAATCTCATCGTGGAAATACCTGCCAACCTTGCATGCCTGATAAATCTTCGATTTCTACATCTTGGGAAAAATCTTTTGCGGGCTCTACCTCTTGATATCGTCTATCTCTGCGAGACTGCAGAGAAGCTTAGTTTGGATAGAAATCCATTCACTGACCTCCCACCTAGGTGGGCCAGATTTGCAGGGTGCTCTGCGCACGAGCGGAGCCTTTGGCCTTCAGGTTACGACAACGAGCTGGCAATTTCCTGGGTTAAGGACCATTCTGCCTTCTACCAAGCTGCCTCCGAGGAATGGCAGGTGACTGGCCCCATGCATGTATCCAACCGATCAAATCTTGCCGCTTACGAGGCTGCCGTCAAAAAGCGCTGCGGCCCTGCTTGGCAGCCTCACCTACTTTCTCTTGTGCGTGCATACTATTTCAAGGCAAGACGTACTGGTAGCTGCCCGAAGTTTAATCATTTAACTGCAATAGAGTCAAAATATCGTTCCAGAGCCAGAAAAAGAATGGCTTCAATCCGCACTAGCCGCCATCGGGTGGCACTTGACGCTGCGACAGAATACAATACTGTTTTAACAGAGCTATACTACAGCAATCTTCTGTGTCGCATGGGTAATACTCAAGACCTTGGGCAAATCAGAAGCAGAAACAGAGCCTCGCGCCACTCCAAGCCAAGGAAATCTATTGCTCTCAGACAAGCTCATTTACTCAAGGCCAATCAGAATCGTGAGGAACGGATTGAATTGGAAGAACTCCACGCGCACCTTTGGGGCTCCTTTGGGTGTCCAGCTGATGGTGAGCATTTTTTCCCTTCAGGATGTACACGCTGTTGATACGTTTGAATGCGAGTCAGGGATATGTACAAGACGGAGCTTAATCAAGCAAGTGTATCTTGCCCCCTTGGCGCCTGCTGTGGTTGCTGACGAGTCAGCATAAGAAATGGGACGCAAAAATGAGGTTGCCCGTATTTTCTCTTAAACTAGACAGAGCCTCAAACTAACAAGAGATCGAGTGATATGAGCCCGTAGACAGAGGTTAAATAACCACCCGGAGACATACATGTGAACAAACTCTACGAGCCCATTGACCAGGTTCAAGCCGAGAAAGCTGGAGTCCGCTCGGGTGTCCATGATCGACCCATGACTGGTCCATCACCGTGCACCGACTGGATGCTGCATTGCTATCAATTTTGCTAGCCCAGCACGCTCACGCTATGGCGGGCTAGTCTAGCGTGGGCCTGCTTTAGAGACCGCCTGGCCTAACATCGCACTACTGTGAGTCTCTATGCCCCTGGCGAACTGTATTTAGAACTTGGACTGTGCTATTTGGCCTGGGCTGGGCGGCCCGGGCCACCGGGGCCAGTGACAAGTCCAGTTACTCAGATAAGTATATAGAACGTCTACTCAGGCTTAGTACCCAGAAATTAGTCATCTATGATCATCTATGATGGGCAAATTGCCGTGATCATTCTCCGGGGCTGCAGTGCAGATTAGCGGGGGAACCTCCTCTTCGCGCGTGACGAGCGACCAGCGTGACAAACAAAATTGAGATTTATGGCTGACGCGCGTTCAAGTGTGCATGATAGTGCCAGTAGACTCGGGTTATATCTGGGTGTCTCGGAGCCGGTGGCGCGGCGGCGGATCGGAAAATTGAAGTTCTTTTTAGCTCGCACTGGCATGATGATGCGCGCTTCAAGTTTAGGCCCGCTTGAAGCCAGAGTGCCACACATGGTAGTGAGTGCCCGTGATTCCGCACGTTATGTCACCCGGCTCTTCTTTGAACCTATGCAATCTGCCTCGGTGGTGCCAGTGATAGAATATATCAGGCTCGATGGGTCGTCCGAATTGCATGTTCCGACGCCGCGACCGGCGCGCTGCGGTACTAGCACCATGCATGTTTCGGTCTAACGCAGCCTTAGGCCGGTTCCCATCGTCCCCGCACTTGCGATGGAATATTACCAGCGTTGGCACGGTCACGGTGACGATTATGATAGCTTCGATACTAAATTTAGCACACTTCGCCTTTTTTTACTAAGGTAGCGCATGCGCTACATTAGCCGCTGATGAATTGCCGACGAGTCCTTTAAGAAAAAGCCCTCAGGACCCTCTAAGAAAGGATACAACGCTACTATCATCGAGAAGTAGGACGACCGGGCGCCGCCCTCTGGCTCAGTTTCACTTGGTAGCCTAAGGGCCGCGCGTTAGGCCCCCTGGGGTATCCTAAGGGCACAGCGAAACTAGCTTGCCACGGGGTTGACCCCCTCGAGATGGGGCGAGTTCAGCAAGCCTGAGTTGAAAACAAAACTCACTTATATGCTAATTTTGCCCCCGAAGCCCCCGTTGATACCCGTTGCGTCGGTAGTGCGCTGGGCAAACACCGCAACTTCCAGTGTAGGATTTCCCAAAAGGTCGCCTGACGCGGCACGAAACGCCACTGGCGCGATGTCCGCGGGTACGTCCTTCCGCCCCCTCGCTTGTTCAGAGCCTCACGCTTGGGCAGAATGTTAGACACCCCCTGTCATTCCTAGCTAGTCTCGGCACATAAGCTACAAACAGGAAGGCGCTACAGTAAGTTCAAGTTGTCAGTAACAGATTTACTAGTCGAGAGTTCCGACCCTTACCGGCGGCAGCTTCGTCGCGGCAGTATCGGAACCGCGGGGGCCAAGATGGTTGTAAGTAGACAGTTGAAGGGCAAATGGCGAAGGGCAGCGTTTGGCGAGCGGCTCAAAAAACTAACTGACTACTACTAGTAGTAAATTTACCCGCCTCTCATGGAAACCCCGAAGGAGCCACTAGAGACCCATACCGTGGAAACGCAAGAGAGCTCGCACCGAGGGTGAAACCGTCCAGGATCGCGTGGCGTGGTGGGACAGGTGGTGAGGCATGGGTGGATTCGTAGCGGAGGCGCCTCCTCTGCTCTTCCGTCACTGGCATGTTTGTGGCCCAACGAGACGGGGGAATGCAGTCTCCGCCCTGGTCGCGTGGCGGTGTATCTCCAGGTCTGCCCATGACGCCGTGAGGCGCCACACAGACGACGCAAAAGAGGAAATTCACCTGCGGCAAGGCCCCGGCCCTGGGTCGTCACGGCTGGTTGTCGTCATTGGTGTGTCTTCGTCACGATTGAGGGTTCTTCACACTT
>Ga0114994_10002922_pt1 | contig 12514 bp, 10 predicted proteins | sample ArcticOcean_MG_C_9_FD_87043 | JGI IMG/M metagenome (GOLD analysis project Ga0114994, IMG submission 87043) | Marine microbial communities from western Arctic Ocean - ArcticOcean_MG_CB2_152 | ecosystem: Environmental > Aquatic > Marine > Oceanic | place: Arctic Ocean: Canada Basin | collected... | reverse complement strand
CCTTTCTATGCTCTCCCTGACCCACTCCTCCCCCCGCTCCGCTCCCCCCCCCGCTTCCCCCCCCGCTCCCCCCATCCACATGGACGCGAAAAATTCTGTCAACGCCTCCAATTCGTTCGCCAACGCGGGGTTTTTCTGGAAAATGTCTCCAACCTGTCCCCTCCCCTGCCCCTGAAAAAAATCCCCAAGAATGTCATTATTCGCCGCCTGCCTTTCTTTAACCTTCTTCTCCTCGAACATTAATTTGTCGTAACTTTGCCGCAACGCGTTCTGACTCGGTGGAAGAATCCTTCCTCCTTTTTCTTTTTTTCCAAACAACAACACGTGGTCGCCTCCGCTGCTCCCTTTTACCTCTACCACCGGCGGCGCCTTGTATGCCCACATAATCACGCTCCGATCCAAGCTCCCTGCGCTAACAACCATTTGTTTTGCTCCCGCTCCCCCCCTCCGCAAGAACAAAACGCTGCTCACGTGACTGGCATGTCCCGAATACCGAACAAATGGCGCATCCTCGACCAAACAAGGGAAATTGAACAACTTCACGCCCCCAAAATCGTCCGCAGTGGCCACGACATTCCCCTCCTTGCTCACCGACACCCCGTTCACGTCCGTTCCGTCACTAAAATCGGGCCAAATTCCCATGACGCAAAAACCAATCCCCATGCTCCATTTGTTCCAACATTTCCAGTCGTGCAGGTCCATCTGGCTCTTGTTATCTGTCTTCAGAATTATTTTTCCCGCCTCCTCTCGACTTTTAATCAACTTGCCCGTAGCCATGCTCCAAAACAGCAGCTCACCAGCTCCGCACGTACTTTGCAGCACCTGTCCGTCGACCGAGAAATCCAACTGTGTTATGTAACTCGTGTGGCCCTTCAGCCTCCTCTTGGGAGGGAAATTTTTGCTCAAACAGTCAAAAACGTCGATGAAGTTGTCGTGGCTTCCAGCCACCAGAAATTGGTTCGAGGGTGAAAATTTCACGCAATCCACATCCTCCGCGAACCGTTTGTGCTCCTTCAGTAAAGTCGGGCTTTGTTTTTTCCCTTCTCGCATCTCCAGAACGCCAAACACCTTCACGAACCCCCCGGCACACCCGACTGCCAATAAATTCCCATCGTGCGAGAAACTCAACCCGCAACACTCGTGGCCAGCCCTCACTCTAAGCACCGGCATGTTGCTTTTCTCGTGCCAAAAGCAGATCAACCCGTCTCTCCCGCACGATGCAAATGAGGCGATTGCCGAATGTGGGAACTCTGCCACCATATTAACATTCCTCGCGTGGCCCCCGGAAATTGGCACGCAGCTGCGCCGAGCGAAGCGAGGCGCATTTTTAATGAAGCAAGAGCAAAACGAATGATGCGAGCAAAAGATTTGAGTGGGTTTGTTTAGTAGTGGATGTAACCATTATTGTTTTGTAGCCATGTCGCGCACTCCATAGCGAGTATGCTCGTCTTCATCAAGGCTCGCTCGCATCGTCCCTCACCTCACAGTCTCCACATCCACCTTGTACAGAGTGCCTCCCTGTTTCCCGGCAATTGTCACGTTCCCACCCCCCCCGCAATTAATGTGCCGCACGCGCCCCCACAAGGCCTCCTCTGCGTGCTCTTTCGTGATCACCAAAATTCCCTCAGCAGCTCTACTCGGGTCAACAATGCTGTCCGGCAGATGTACAATCTTGCTCACGCTGAGTTCGAAAATGTCGCCATCTGTTCCATCTCCATCTCCATCTCCATCTGGGGTTGGCGCGTTCAGCCGCACCAGGCTGGCATTTCCCGTTCCAACCCACAATTCATCATTATCATTCCTTCCTGTTCCCACAGAAGTCGTCGCCCAAGCCATGCTCCAAATTCCACTGCTCTCGTTCATATTGAATGTTTGAAGTACGTTGCCCAAGCCTCCGTCGAAGACCAAAATCCTCCCGCACGCCGTCGAAACCAGAGCGTACTTTCCCCCCTCTTCCCCCCCGCTCCAAAGAAAACTCGTCAGCTCTTTTATGTCCCGCGGTAACACTCCTTTCTTTGTCCCCTCTATGTTATACGCTGAACCTGAACCTTTCCCCCCCCCCTCGTTTTCCACCACGCTGCTTAATGAAAAGCCGAGACGAGTGGATTTAGTTTAGCATATCGTATATATTTCTCGCTTCGTTCGCTCACCTCCAGTATTTCAAGTTCTTCCCCTCGCTCATTGTGACGAACTTGTTGTCGTCGGAGGAACCTCGTTTTTTGCTGGGGCGCCAACTTATTGTCGCAACGGAAGGCGGTACGCCGGGCGCCATACCAACACTCCCCATCAGCACGGGCGATGCGACTTCGCCTAAATTTACGTCGTTCCCGCCCCCCCCACTCCCCTTCAAATCGAAAATTCCGATGGTTTGGCTATTGTCCCCCCCAATGGCTATTAAATACTTTGACGACCCTCCCTCTTCGTTGCAGCCAGCAAATGACACGGCTTGGACTTGCCGCTCAAAGAATCCAAGTCCACACCGGTACAGCAAGCGCTGCGTGCTGACGCTCCACACCAGCGCGCAGCATCCTTCCCCCCCCCCCAACTGTCCGCTGCGCGAGTTTTTAATTATTAGTTTTTTTGTCTTTACCGCCTCGCAGATTTTATTTTTCGGTTCGCTCACCTTGCTGCTCTCCGTACAGCTCCTCCAATCTCCACTGCCACACACGTGACGTCGTCGTCGTGCTCTCGAAAGTGCATCTGCTCTGTTGTTGCTTCTTCTCCCTCCGTAACAAGTCTCTGCACGACCACAAGAGCGGCAACCGCATACACTACCCACCCCTTCTTTTCGCTATCCGCAAAATGGTGGGCATTGGAGGTCAAAAAGTCTCCCCTGAACCCGCAAACTGTCTTCATCTGCAACGAGGCGTTTGGGGCCTTGAACGATTTCTTGATTTCGTCAACGTTCCAATCGTCAGGTGGCGAGATGATCGACTTGCTGTAACCGTACGAAATCTGCACCGAGCGCCGAGTTAGTTTTGTAGTGGCTCGATTATCGTCTCCCTCCCACAAGGCTCGCTCACCTTCGAAGGAATTTCGGCCAACGTGAGATTCTTCTCGAACCCTGCTGAACGCAACTTCATCAGTCCAACTTCTTCCCTCCCCCCGCCCCAGCACCTATGCCTTACCAGCTTCAACTTGTCAGTGGGTGATGGCAAGTAGAGTTCGTCCCCGAGCAAAATCAAATTCGCAAACAATCGACCGTCGCCCTCGTCGCACATTTTGTGCAAAACCATCGCATCTTCTCTCGAAAATAGGTGCGCCGCCGAAGGGCCAATCACATCCTGCAGTGCCGCTCGAAAACCCTCAGAAGTCAGCGTAAGGGTTCCCAGATGAGGCGGTTGAACAATAAAATCCACAGCAATATCTACGCTTGTTTTGTTCCTCATCGATTTCATCACCTGGTGCGGGTAAGGTGGCCTGGCATTTTCATTCACGTTGCGCTGGCGTATGTAATTGAACACGTCAGTCTTGAATTTGCGCAGCTGCTTGTCAAATTCTGTGGACTCCACACTGTACTTGGCTATCGAGGACAAGAGCGCTCGTGCTGTCTTCTCCTCCCGAATGGTTTGTGGCTTGGAGGTGAGTCTCCTGCTTGCTGCTAGACGGGCAATGTCGTCGTGTATGACTCCCTTAAGCTTCAGCTGGATTCGGTTAACAAGAATGGTGAGTCGCTCCTGGAAAGTTGTATTATCAGAAGCGGAGACATAAAGTTTTGGTCGGTAGGGTTTAGTGGAGAGGGGTGGTGTCCGAGGAGGGTTGTAGAGTTGGATAGGGTTGGTTACTGGCTTTGATGATGTGGTGGTTGAGGTTGACGTCTCCGCGAACTTTCGTTTGAAGATTATCTTCGATTTCTGTTGGTGGAGGTCTTCTTTTCGCTTGGCAAGAATTATCAATTTTTGAATGAATTGGGTTGTCTCCTCCTGAGGGCGGGACATGTGCTCAATATTTTATTAGTTCTTTTGAAGTTGGGAAATGGTGTGACAGTGTCTGTGGCTAAAAAGCTATACTTAATTGGTCAATCAGTTTTTAAATAATCAAGTGATCAATGACAATCAATGATGAATATTTTGATTAACAATTCTCCAACTGTTTCCAACGATTTACACCTCCCTCATGGGCTTATTTTCCTTTGATGATGTTCTATCGTCAGATACTTCTATATCTCAACTCACCTCACATTCTTCCTTTTTGGTAACGAGAGTTTTCAACAATTCCACCTCCAACAGCAAGAAGCGGCTGCTCCTCCTTGATTATGCCACCAAAACTCTAAACCTCGTCCATCCAAAGTATGGCACTGTTGAAACGACAGAAACTATCTCCAACCTCTTCTCAATATCTAGAGCCCCTAACAATGCTCGTATGCTGTGCATCACATTCAACACAGACTCCTCCTTCATCCTAAGCTTCCTTTCTCCAAACCAGTGTACGGAAGCCACCGCCGTTCTCGAGCACTTGGCCAACAACACGGTCATTCTCCTTCAATCCCTCACTCCTCTCTCAACGAAGATCCAGCTCGACTCCACTGAAGTCTGGCTCCCATCGAAGGTGAGCGAGCGAAGCGAGCGAGCCTTGATGAAGACGAGCATACTAACTAAAATAAAACTACCTAAACAAAACCAATAAAAACTAAACTAAACTAAACTAAACTAAACTAACCCACTCAATTTACTTCGCACCTTCTTCGCTCGGCACAGTCGAAAGGGTGGAAGATCAACTACAAATCAACAAGTGCGAGCGCTGTTACTTACCTCGACTTGACTGAGAAGCAGATCAACCTAATAAAACCTGCCGGGGACACCACAACACAACCATCCTTCAACATTAGCAGCTGGGACTACGGATGTTGCGGGCTGGTTCACTTCGACCGGGCAAATTCCCGCCTTCGAATCAATTTTGGCGATGGCAAGGTTGCGATCCTCACGATTTCTGATTCAAAGTCGCTGCACGCAGCGCGAGATCTCATCCTTGCCCGCTCTGCGGTGAGCAAAATTTCTCACGAGTTTCTCCGGAAAAAGGTGCTGGCTGCCGGCAATGTTCTCGCCACGTCTCACCTTGTCCCCGCCTTCAGCAAGCATCACGACCACGAACAAGATCGTGTTTTCTCTTCCACCGAGATTCTCGACAAAGAGCGGCGGCACGCTCACGGCATGATGCAGCACCTCAACGACAATTCAAATTCAAACTCCAATTCAAATACCAACAACAACAACGATTTCGACAGCACAAACAAGCCAAAACCTAACACCAAATCCAAGTCGGTCGAGGGATACCTGACAACTAAGATCGACAGACAGTGGATTAGGTCCTATTTCCACTTCAAATTTGACTCAGCCAGAAACCTGCCCATTCTTTCCTGCCGCAACTCGAAAGCTTCTCCCAACGCAACCTTCGAAATTGAGCTACACAATGCATGTGTATTTGCAGGTGGGAGCAGTTCGTTCCGCCTCCAAGATGGTGATGGTAGAGATGAAAGCAATAATTACAAAAAGTCCGTTTTCGCGTTTGGAGTGCAAACGAACAATAGCTTCTTCATCTTTGCTTCAGATGATGCCGAGGAGATATCGAGGTGGGTTGGGTGTCTGTCGACGGTTCTGATTGATGACGCTCGCAACGTCATGCTGGCTAGCGATTCGACCTTGCTGAGTAGCCATCTCTTCGAGGTTCTGAAGCGGGATGAGTGTGTTGGCCTGCTTAGCAACGCAGAAATTAGAGTAAACATCAATGTGTGCGAGAGCTTCCAGACGGTCGACGTTGATATTGTCAGTGAGGGGACTACAAGTGCAAGTGCAACGACCCCAGCCCCAGCTCCTGCAAAAGCACCAGCAAAAGCTCCAATGCCCCCACCAAAGCCCCCACCCGCCGACGACGACAGTGTATCGGTCAAAAAATCCAAAAGGAGCAGTAAAAACAGCCGACGAACGAGTCAACCGCGTCCTCCCCCGATGGGAAAAGGCAGTGGGGAGGGCAGCAGGTCAGTTTCTTCGTCGACTATTGCCGAGGAAGCGGGCGAAGGCGAGAGTGAACGGTCCGAAAATATCACGAGGTTGCCACCTACTCCCCCTAGAGCTCCTCCGAGAGCGGTACCACAGGCGGCGAAATTTGACCCAACAGAAATAACGATGGCACCGCCAAGACGTGGGTTTTTGCGTTTGAGCGCGTCCGAGAAATTCTTCTACGTGGTCGACGCAGCGGTCAAACCACCACTCCTTCGTTCCTTTCAAACAGAGGCTGAAAGCAAGGACACGAGTAATCAGCTAGAGGCTTTGGTTCTGAACTCAGAAACTATGGTCAAGTACGCTTGCGACAAAAGGAAACCAATGAGGAGATCAAGGAAATGATCACACTGGTCAACCCAGCGTTTGGAACGAAAATTTTGTTCGCGGCCGACGAGGACGATGTGGAGCTGTGGTTAGACTGTCTTGATGACACCATATTAGCGGACAAGCTTGATGACGAGGCGGTGAAGAGGAAGGCGGCTGCGATGGCATTGTAAAAATTGACAACCATTCACGAATTTACATTTTCAAAAGTAAATTACAATTCCTCGTCGTCCTCGTCGCCAATACTAACGACCACAATGGCCTCCTCCCATAGCACTCCTCCTGCTACATTATGAACCAAGCACGTGTACGTGCCGTCGTCTCTCTCGCTAATCTTCTTGACAATATAATTTTGGTTTGTAGCCCCGACAATGTCGTTACCATTCAGTCGCCACTGGAACTCTGGCGGTGGTAAACCTCCGCTGCTACTAATGCTCAAGGTCAATTTACCGCCTAACTTCACCTTATAGTAGCCTGCGTTGTTGGTTGCAGTGGCTTGCTCGCTTATACAAATCTCCGTCTTTTGCTCAGAGTCAATTATATTAGCTCCCGTCGAGGGTGACGACGAGGATTCAATACGCGTGTAAAGCGCACCGTCCCCGGTCTTGGTCTCTCTGATCGTGTAGAAAGACTTTGATGCGTTTTTTATTAAGATGCCATCTCGCACCCACCGATAGTTGACATTTTGACTTTTTCCGACATTTCCGATCGTTACGGATTCTCCCAATTTAATCCACATTGGAAGTGTGGATGGTGGTTTTGTGGGTGTTGTTGGTGGTGCTGGTGGTGCTGGTGGTGATGTTTTTGTTGGTGTCATTTTTATTTCCTTTTCGATTTCATCGGCAATCACAGGCGGGTGAACCTTTTCTACTTCTGCTGCTTCTGCTGCTGCTTCTTCTGCTTCTGTTTCTGCTTCTGTTTCTGCTTCTGTTTCTGCTGCTTGTGGTAGTGCCAGTAACTCGATCTCGGCAGCAACCTCCTCGTTTTCTTGCTTCGCCTTCAACATTTCGTTCCTGCTACTGACAAAATGATTGCTGCTGTTTTCGATTTCAATTTCATTTCCGTTTTCGACGAACAACCCTTCTTGAAATTTTGCAATTTCCAAATTGAATTTCCCATAGCTTCCTATCATCAAATTGTGAAGCTGGCCCAAAAGTCCGTTGTTCGGTACCGATGGCGCTGCAATGAGCATTCCGATCACAATACCCCACATCACTATTGTTTTGAACTGCGAAATAACATTCGATTTCGACGGTTTCTTCCCCTCTCTTTCTCCCTCTCCCTTTCCCTCTAGCTGTCCCTCTTCCTCTTCCTCCCCCTCTCTCTCCTGTGTTTCTTGCGGCTTTGGAAGTGCAGGCTTTTTCTGCCGCCGTTGTGGTTGTGGTTGTGGTTGTGAATCTTCCTTCTTCTCCTCGTTCAATTCCTTCTTCTCCTCGTGCAACACCCGAAGTAAGCTCGTCTTGGCCCACTCAAGCTCCAACTCCTCTGCCTGCACTGCCTTGCCCAGAACCTCCTCCCCCCCAATCACCTGCTGCTTCTTTAAGCTGTGCCACATGCTTCCGCTGTCGCTGTTCAGAGCAATTACGCTCTCTCCTAAACTGCCGAACTTGTAGCACTCCACGCCGTCCAACTGCTGCATCGGGTGATCCAAAAGATCGTACCTGTAACACTCGCCGTAGCCGGTCAAATAATATGCGCTGGGAAAGTAGTTTTGCAAGAACCAATAATTCTCCACCAATCCGTCCAGCCTCTTGCTGTGCCTTGGCGAGCCTGTTTTAAGCATACTTTCCATGCTCATTGGTAGCTGTTGGAGCAGGCTTGTTGGATTGCCGTCATACTGGGTCTCCAAGCTGTCTAAATGCCTCGCACCCTCGTTCAATGCCACCGACAGGTGGTGCAGCGTATCGTCCGAAATGTTTTTCCCCAAGTTTACCCCCCACTGGAGTGGGTCAACAATTTTAATGCAGCCGATTCCCCCCGCGCAGTCCATGCAGTGCGTGGTTTCCTCCTCCTCCGTTACCTTCCCCCCCTTGGTGTTTGCGTACTTGGAAATTTTCTTCATTATCCGCTTCTGCAGCTTGGACAAATCGCAATTCAGCGAATTATTATTTTCCTCATCTCGCACGTTGCCGTCGCACGCATAGACCTTGTCGTTCTCCCAGTCGTAGGCGCTGAAAAAACTCATCCACGCGAAGAATATCCGCAGCGGGGTGAGAGCTTCGAGCGAGTTGCTTGTGTAGTTTTCCTGAACGAGCATCATTAGCACCATGACGGTCACTGAATAATCGCTCAGCCCCCCATCCCCAATCATGATTCCCATTATTGGAGATCCCCCGGGCGTGTACTTCATGCTCTCGTTGCAGCACCAGCTCTTGATCAGCAGAATTGTCCGCTTGAGCAAATTTCCGTTTCCAATGAGATCGTTCGCCTCTTGCACAAAGAGCATCTTGCCGAAATCATGAAAGTTGTTTACTTTTATGTTCACGGTCACGTTCTGAACCAGGCACTTCAAATACACGTTCTTCTTGTCGTCGTCGTGCAGAAGCTGGACGTTGCGTATTTCGAAATTGTTGGTCAGGGACGGAGTTTTCTTCTTGGGACTTGGAGGGCAAAGAGACTTTTTGCAAAGAATCTCATTTATTCGTAAAATGAGATGGTTGGGGGGTGGCTTGCTGAGGGAGGAGGAGGTCGTGGTCGTGGTTGCGGCCGCGGTCGTGGTCGTGGTCGTAGTCGAGTAGACTGATATATCAAGCACACAGTCCGGAAGGTAGGAACGGAGCGGTGTTGAGCCTGTCATTTCTACCTCCACGAGAGTTGACTGTGAAGACTGAATGCACCTTCGGAGGAAGGCGCAGATCTCCGATCGTCGAATTTGGGCCTGTGGGGTGGGCTGAAACCAAGATATGAGGCGTTCGCTTTGAGCTTCCATTTTTTCTCGAGCTGTGGGCGCTGGAGAGGCCAGCATTCTTCCTTGAAGGTTTTTATGGATGATTGGAGGAAGATTTTTGAACACAGGGGTTGCAAGAGGAAGAATTGGGGGGGAGTTAGGGCTTGAATCGTCGTCCATTTGTGTATTTGTTTTTGTAATTCAGTGACAGTTCATTTCCCTTTAAGTTGCTCTGTTCTGTGGTGTGTGTTGTGTTAAATAATGTTAAGGCTTCGCAGAAAAAATTTTAAACCTTTTTTAAAAAAATTCGACCGGACCGATTATATACTCTTCCCAAATTTGAATCACATAATCTCTTCCAACATGCGACCGTTACTACTCTACTTGCTATTATTTATATCCAACACCACCACCACCAGTCTTCAACAACATTCAGGGAAAGCCGCCTCAAACTTTTGTATCCAGACTTGCAGAAATTTTGAGGACAAACTCAACCATCGTATCGTTTGCTCCAAATACCGGCGGAAGAAGCTCGATAGCGTTGAACATTATTCTACCTATTGCGAGAAAGCCTTTTTCGATTCTTACCGGCAAACTTGCAAGGAGCTCTGCTTGGTAGAACATGATAAATTTGTGAAACCTGCAGTGGCAAAGTGCACCGGCATGGGGAGCGAGGAGAAATTGAAGGCTTGCGAAGTGGGTTTCTTCGGGGGAATTGAGCAGACTTTGGAATTGATGGGACGTTCGGCAATCGAGGTGGAGGAAGTTGTGAATGAGCTTGATTTGTTGGAAGAGTTGGAAAAAGAGATGGAAACGGGAAAGTTGAAATTAGAGCTGGTTCACAGGGCGGAGGGGGGGGGGGTGGAGAGCGTTCGTGTCGCCGAAGAGCAGCAGCCTACAGTAGAGGAGAAAAAAGAAAAGCCAAGGCCAAGCCCAAGCAACGACGCAGCGCACCAAGAGTCAATAGAATTAGCGAAAAAATTGTTGGAAACAACTCACACCAAGAAACTGAATGGAAACAATAAAAGAAATGTTAAGCAGTACATTGAACTGCACTTCAACGAAAAGGAGTTCACTCTCGAGCTCTACTACGACGAAACTACCGCCGATAGTGTGCAGCATTTTTGCATGAACAACGTTGAAGAGGAGAGAAAGTTAGGGTACCAGGGTGACGTTCCAACCTGCTCGCGAGAGATCTTGATGTTCTTCCGGATGACTTACCCTCAGTCACTTTAATTTATGTATAAATAAAAGGCTTTTTATTTTCACAGGTATCATTTCAAGAGTAGCGGGACTTCCACAATCCTCCGTGGAAGCCTCCGTCTGTCAGGTCCATTTCGTTCCTGCTGAGGTAGGACAAATCTTGGAGGTCTTCTCCGTTCTCATCCAGGCCCATGACCGTGCTGTAATTCTTGCTGATTTCGGCGTCCAAAATCACGCTAGCATTTGTGGTGTGCGTCATGTTGCTGCTCCTAAGTTTGGGCTGTGGGCTGTCGAAAAGTTCCTGGTGGTGTTGGTGGCGATAAATGTTCGACACGTCCTTCAGGTCGGAAGCTCTAGTATTATTGTTGCTGTTGCTGTCCTCCCCTCCCTCGCCAAGTAGCATTTTGCACTGCGCTTGCATAAGTCCAAGCTGACCCTGCAGCGCCGTGAATGTGACGCTCTGCGCAATTCGTTCGATCGACTGTGCATAGTTGTTGAAGTTTTGGTTTTGGGTTTGGGTTTGGTTGTTGTTGCTATTCAGTCCAGGGGTAAAGGGGGGCGGTTGGGGAGGCATGAATTGCTGTTTTTTTCTATTTGTGTTGATGTTACCGGTTTGTGACTGATTCTCAGATTGAGATTGCAACATCACACTCTCCTGCCGGAGCGAGTCAATTTCTTGCTCCAAGTTCCTATTCTCGGCGTTGAGTTTCATCATTTGACTCTGCACCTCTAACTCCTTGTTGTGGAACTCGTTCAGTTTCCCTTGCAAATTCGACACCGTGCTCTGCGCCTCGCCGATGTAACTGTCCCTTTCGCTCACAACTTTCTCGATTTCCAAGTTGAGGCGCTTTTTCCACTCGCCCTCTGCCTTTTCCAGGGCGTTGGCCGCAAGCTCCGGGACCCTTCTTGCCACCTCCGACTTGACCGCCTCCAGACGGAAACTCGCCTCGGTGATTTCTTCGTGTTTTTCTTCTCGTGCTTTTTCGAGCTCTTTCTTCAAAGTATTTATTTCTTCCTCCAGCCCAGACCTGCTTATCCTCAACTCGCTTAATTTCTTCTCGTTGCTCTCTTTGGCAATGATAGCTTCTCGTTTGAGCGCCGCGTGGTTTTCCGTCGCCTCGGTGGCAGCGCTCTCCGCCCTAGTGGCGCGTTCCATTTCTCGCACCCGAGCCGCTTCCAAGCCCGTTGCCCGCTCCAAGGCCCTTTTCCGCTCCCACTCCGCCGCTTCCCTCGCGCTCTCAACGTCGTTGATCCTTCCCGCGTGCTCCTGGCTTGAAACTTCCATCTCTCGCTTCAGACTAGCCAGTTTCGATTGCAAGCCCCCATTTTCCGCTTTTAAGCTGCGCTCCATTTCCAAAAAAGAATTTTGCTCGTCTTCCAAGTTCTTCTTGAGCACTGCGCCGAGCGAAGCGAGGCGCATTTTTAATGGAGCAAAAGCAAAACGAGTGAAGCGAGTCATTAGAATTGAATGGAATAATGTTAGTTTAGTATTGGATGTAGCTAGCCATAATGTCTGTAGCCATTTCGCGGGATTCATTGCGAGTATGCTCGTCTTCGTCAAGGCTCGCTCGCTTCGCTCGCTCACCTTCAGACTGGTCACCGGAATAGTGTTGCTGGAGCTGAATTCGCTGCAGCTTTGACCGCTCCTCGCCAAAACTCTTCTCCCTCTCGAAGAGCTCCTCCCTCAATTTTGCGCATTGGTGCTCAAGCTCGGAAATGTGATTCCCGGCTGCCTTTGTGGCAGAATCGGCAATTATGGCCTTGCTGTTGGATTCCCTTTCGTTTTGTTCAGATTGTAAGCGGGTGACTTCTCCCTCGTTGAACTTGTCGATAGCATCCTTGGCCTTGCCGAGGAGGTTTGCTTCTCTGTTTACGATGGTTGTGTTTTCCTCGAGCAGCAGTGCGTGCTTGGTTTTGAGCTCGCCAAGAGACTTGGACAGCTCAATGACGTGGTTGCCGGATTGTTGGGCGCTGTCGATTGCCATGGTTGTGGAAGTTGTGGCTTTCGAGCGCTCTTCCTCTAAAGAAATTTTGAGCGTGGAAAGTTCCGCTTCGAGATTGATTTTGGCTAGTTGGCTTTCGTTCTTCATGGTTTTGATCT
>Ga0114994_10002920_pt1 | contig 12522 bp, 17 predicted proteins | sample ArcticOcean_MG_C_9_FD_87043 | JGI IMG/M metagenome (GOLD analysis project Ga0114994, IMG submission 87043) | Marine microbial communities from western Arctic Ocean - ArcticOcean_MG_CB2_152 | ecosystem: Environmental > Aquatic > Marine > Oceanic | place: Arctic Ocean: Canada Basin | collected... | reverse complement strand
TAGCAGATCACAATGAAACTGATCTAAATTCAAGAATAGTTCCAAACCTAAACTCTAAACCAGACATTTGGATACAAATATCAGTACCTAATGAATTTCAAAAAGTTGGTACATACAATATAGGTGTTACTGCAGGTATGGAAACCACTTTAGTAGATCAATCTTGGATAGAAGGTTGTAATAGAATGGACCTTATTCTAACTTCTAGTACTCATTCAGTCAATACGTTTAGGCAGACTACTTACGAACAAAGGGAAAAGAGTACAAATAAAGTGGTAAAAAAAATACAATTAGATGTTCCAATTGATATTATATTTGAAGGAGTAGACCTTAGTAAGTACTTTAATCATGGTAAAGCTAAATTAGATTTATCTGAAATAAAAGAATCATTCTGTTACCTCCTTGTTGGTCATTGGATGCAAGGTGATTTTGGAGAAGATAGAAAAAATGTAGGTTATACAGTTAAGAGTTTTTTAGAAGCTTTTAAAAATAAACCTAATCCACCGGCATTGATACTAAAAACAATGCAAGTAGGTACATCTATAATGGATAGAAATAGAATACTTTCCAAGATTGATGGTTTAAGAAAGACAGTAAAGGGTAAGTTACCTAATGTATACCTAATACATGGCGAACTATCAGATACCCAAGTAAATGATTTGTACAACCACCCTAAAGTTAAAGTAATGGTTAGCCATACAAAAGGAGAAGGATATGGTAGACCTTTAGCTGAATTTGCTGCAGTAGGTAAACCAATCATATGTTCTGGCTGGTCTGGGCAGATAGATTTTTTATCTAGAGACCACACACTACTTATAGGAGGTGACTTGAGAGAAGTACATAAATCAGCTACACAAAAAAATATGATACTTGCAGAATCGAAATGGTTTTACCCTAGTGACGCTGAAGTAGCTAAAGCATATAAAGAAACGTTTAAGCATTATAAAAGATACGCTCTTTTAGCTAAACAACAAAGTAAGTTAGTCAAAGATAACTTCAGTTATGATAAAATGGTTACGTTATTAGACAAAGTATTAGATAACAACGTACCTGAAATTCCAGAACAAGTTTCTTTAACCTTACCAAAATTAAATTTACCTAAATTAGAAAAGATATGATAGATAAAGATCAACTAGTAGAAGGTCCATTTGGCAGTGATGCCTGTTATGAGCAAACCTTTAATCAAAATGGAGAGGAGATAAAAACATGGTTGTGTTTCGGTAGCGGCTTTAGTACATCTACCTTAATGAATAAAAATTCTCAGTTAGTAAAGGAAACTATAGAAACTTCTCCTGAACTGTATAGAGATCTTATGCATACTGATAAAAACGATAGAGCTTGGTTTCCTTCTACAATCACACTACCCGGTAAAGGTATGGTTTTTGCCGACGGTACTTCAAAAAATAAATGGGAATGGTCAGCAGTTAAAGCATTAAAGATTACAGAAGAAGACAGAAAAATAAAACAATACCCTTCTGACCAAGATTACAAAATGGATATGGCAAATGCTAAACGTTTTAAGTCGACTGATTTCATGGACGCTCTTGAGGTGATAGGGTTTTTTGAAGCAGATATGCAATGAAAGTACTAGTAACAGGTGGTGCAGGTTTTATAGGTACAAACCTTATAAAGCGTTTAGTAAAGGAAGGACATAAAGTTAGTTCTATTGATAATTACGATTCAGGTTTGGAGAGTAACCACCAACTCAATGTCATATATAAAAATGATGATATAACTAACATTAGTAGAATGCCTCGTGACTTTGATAAGATATTTCACTTAGCTGCTTTGTCTAGGATTCAACCTTCATTTAACAATCCTAGTGAGACATTTCGTGTGAATGCATTAGGTACTCAAAAAGTATTAGATTTTGCTAGAAATATTGGAGCTAAAGTAGTATATGCAGGATCATCATCCAGATGGCACGACCCTTATCAATCACCCTATGCTGCTTGTAAACATATTGGTGAAGAGATATGTAAGACATATAAGAAGACATACGGTATGGATATAGAGATAGCAAGATTCTATAACGTATATGGTCCAGGAGAAATAGTAGAAGGAGATTGGGCAGCAGTTATAGGTATATGGAGACGTCAAGCTAATGCTCATGAACCAATTACAATTGTTGGTGATGGAGAACAGAGAAGAGATTTTACTCATGTTGATGATATAGTTGACGGGTTGTATAGAATAGGATTTAAGACTGAAATACACGAAGATGCATGGGAGTTAGGTACTGGATTAAATTACTCTATGAATGAAGTTTATTTGATGTTTAAAGAAAGGTTTGGTGTTGACTTTGTATACATACCTGAACAATCAGGTAACTATAGAAAGACTCTTAGAGAGAATAACGATACGATTGAAAGGTTGAATTGGGAACCAACAGACAAGTTAGAGGAATATATTATTAGTTTAGGCAAATGAAAATAAGTTATGCAATAACAGTTGTAGATGAAATTGTAGAGATACAAAGACTAGTTACTCTACTACTTGAAACGAAACGAACAGAAGATGAAATAGTTATACTATTTGATTCATCAAGAGAAAATATACCTGTAGAAGAATACTTAAGAGCCAAATCAGTAAATGGAGAGTTTAGTTGGCATAAAGGAACATTTGAAGGTCATTTTGCTGATTGGAAAAATAAACTTTCATCCCTCTGTTCAGGAGATTATATTTTTCAAATAGATGCAGATGAATTTCCTCATAAGTCACTAATAACTACTCTTCCAATTGTACTACAATCTAATCCTGACGCTGAAGTTTATTTAGTACCTAGAGTTAATACTGTAGAAGGTTTAACAGATAGTCATATTCAGAAATGGGGTTGGAATGTCAATGATAAAGGTTGGGTCAATTGGCCTGATTATCAATGGCGTATATGGAAAAACACCCAAGATATTAAGTGGGTAAATAAAGTACACGAAAAATTAGATGGGTATAAAAAGTTTGGTCCTTTACCTGATCAAGAAGAATTATCTTTATACCACCCAAAGGATATAGAAAGACAAGAAAAACAAAACAACTTCTATGATAACCTTTTAAGCGTAGACAATCACTTTAGTTCAAAAGAACTAAAAGAGTTCTACCAAGGTCCAACAAATAAGTTAGTAAATTTGATTTTACCTTTAATTAATCTTATATTTATATTTAATGAGACATGTAAGAATATTTGAGTTAGCAAATGAGATAAAGGGTAACTTTGTCGAGGTAGGTTTCGGCAAAGGAACTTCTGCAAAAGAGGTCTTTTTTGCAATGAACAACGGTACACTCACCAGGCGTGATTCTACATTAGTAGATTCATTTGAAGGTCTTAGTCTCCCAACCCCTGTAGACCTAGAATATGACGACACCTTACATGAAGGTCAAGACCCCGGTAGGTATCAAGTAGCTATGGATATGAGATACGACCTCGGGAATCATAATTCTATATCAGTTTTAAAAGCATACGCTAGTCAATATATGGTAACCCTGTATAATAAAGAAACAATTGCTTGTTTACATATAGATCTTCCATCTTTCTCAGCAATTATACAAACGTTAGACCTTCTGACACCTTTTCTCAATAGGGATGCGGTAGTATACATAAGTGGTTATAATGAGAGTCTAGGAGTTACAAGAGCAGTTGATAGATATATAGAAGACAATGAATTACAATACCAGTTTTTTACTAAAAATGGCATCTTCTACATTAAGAATAAAATAGCTCCAGTATTTTACAAGTTCCCAAACACCACAAGAGAAATACAAACACCAGAAGAGTTTATTAAGGTAAGTAAACCTAAGAAATTAGCATTTCTGGACAGGTATATTAAACCTATTATTAATAAATTTAAACCTACACGTAATACACTAAGTGTGGGTACTAATATAAACCTAACCCCTTCTAAGTCAACCATAACTACACCTGAAAATAACATACCTGTGAGTAAAGTAAAAGTTACTCCATTTGAAGATAGGTATGAAAAAGTACAAAAACCAAAGTTTAAACCCACTCCTACCGTAGTGGAAGGATTAAATATTGTAGATAAAAAAGTTAGTAGATGAATATATATGTAGATATTGATGAAACAGTTATGGATTACCAGCCAGGAGACGACACAACCGATTATAATTTAGCCACTCCTATAAGTATAAACATAGACAAAATTAACAAGTTGTATAATGAAGGAAATAAAATAACATACTACACAGCAAGAGGATCTGTATCTGGAATAGATTGGTTTACTATTACCAAGCAACAGTTAGATGATGCAGGTGCAAAATATAACAAACTTATCACAGGTCATAAACCAGCGTACGATTTAATGATATGTGACAAAACAAAACGCATTGAAGAAGTATGATTCGTACGCAAGAACTAACCTTGGTTATCCCAGGGTCTTTACTTGGATTAAATAATTCAATAGCTAGATGGGTAAGGGAAGTAGCTAAAACCGCAGATCAGGAAAAACTTCATATCTTTATTCACATATGGAACTTCTGGTAGAATGTAGTTTACCTAGACGCCTTCAAAGCGTTCTTTTTTGAACATGATAATGTAGTAATTCATGAAGAGATTGAGGACTATAACTCAAAAGAGTCATTCAACGTACAGCAACAATTCTTTAAAGAGCTTGTAGGTAGTTATACAGATGTTATACCTCACACTGTTGGTAAAAGAGTATGGTATTGGTACAGTCTATGTAAAGCATTACAAAAAGTAAAAGATCATAATGATGACGCATTTGTACAATGTGTTTATCCAAATTCATTACCGGCATTAATGGCAGGCGAAAACGGAACTGAGATATTCCCAGACTTTGTTACGAGCTGGCACACCAACGTAAAGCAGGTAAAAAGGATATGCGGTACTCCTGGATATGCTAGAGCAAAGTTAAGTGATATGTTATATACAGACCACTCTACTACCCTTATGATAAAAGAACAATTTTTAGCAGGTTCTATAGGTGTTCTAGCTAAACTACTTGAAAATTTCGATATTTTATCATTAATGGCAGTCCAAGGTGAAATGTACACTAAGTATCGAGTTGATGCTAAAGTAGGTAAACCAAAAAATTCGGATGTATTAATGTCAATGATAGACAATACTAAAATATTTCCTAATGAAGCATCAGTTTTTATGCACAACTTTTACAATAAAAATTTAGACCCATACAAAAACTACATACTACATTATTCTCCTTTAATGAAAATAAACATGGTACAGAATCCATGGTTTAGTATTGGACAGGACTTTATACAGGTAAAAGAACCATGGAAGCATTTACCACCTACTAAAAAAACTGCCCAACTCTTTTGGACACAAAGTAACCAAAAGAAAAGTGATAGGTTAAAGGATAATACAGTAGATTTTATTAGGGAAAACAAAAAATAGTTCTTATATTATAGTTATGACAAATACTTACATTATAGCAGAGATTGGAATTAATCATCAAGGTGATATGTCCATAGCAAAAAGACTAATAGACATTGCAGCAGCAGCTGGTTGTGATGCAGTCAAGTTTCAAAAACGTAACCCAGACGTATGTGTACCGGAAGAGCAAAAGTCTAAACCTAGATCATGGGGCGGAAAGCAAATGACTTACCTAGAGTACAAACATAAGATAGAGTTTGGTAAAGAAGAATATGACGAAATAGATAGCTACTGTAAACAGCAAGGTATTGCATGGTCAGCTTCTCCTTGGGATTTAGATTCATTAGAGTTTTTACAGCAGTACGATATACCTTTTATTAAATTACCATCTGCTATGTTAACTAATGACGAGTTACTTACTCAATGTGTTGAGAAGTTTAATAAAGTTATCTTTTCTACTGGTATGTCAACCGAAGAAGAGATAGATCATGCAGTAGATACTTTAAGATCAGCTAAAGCAGTTTACAATAGGTCTGAAAAAATAGGATTATTACATTGTAATTCATCGTACCCTGCTCCTATTAACGAGTTGAATCTATCTGCTATTAGTACATTGTCAAAGAAGTATGATGATTTTGATATTGGATACTCAGGACATGAAATGACTATAGGCACTACAGTGGCATCAGTACTACTAGGTGCTACCATCATAGAAAGACATATAACTTTAGATAGGAATATGGAAGGTTCAGATCATAGTGCTTCAGTTACTCCTTGGGGCTTATTTAAACTTGTATCAGGAGTAAGGGAGTTAGAATCAGCATATGGCAACGGTAAAATAGAAGTAACTGAAACTGAACTACCGGTAAGAAAAAAATTAAGAGGATAGTGAGCACGTTTGATGCAGCGAAATATAAAGATAAGTCAATACTTATCATTGGAGGAGGTACATCAACTTTAGATGTTAATTGGGAAAGTATTGACTACGATTACATTTGGACCTGTAACGATTTCTTTTTAGAAGATAGAGTTGTTAGTAAAGACATAGATTTATATTTACTTGCTTTTACTACACCATTTGATAGTAGGTTGATTGAGAAACTAAAAGGTAGTAACACAGCAGTCTTTTATGAATCTAAGTTTTACAGAAGTAGACAAAACACTCCTCAATTTAGAGACTTTAAAAAAGAGTCAGAAATAAAAATTTTTGAAATGGATATTCCTTTTCACGATCACTTACATCAAGATGGTCAGAAAGCAGGTGCTGCATTTAGACTTATTCAACTGGCAATGATAACAGAAGCTAGTAAAATAAACTTTGTCGGGTTTGATGGCTTTAATAAGGAGTTTACAAACAAGCATGCATTTACTAAACATAAAGGATTAAAAGACTCAGACACTAGAAGAGATTGGGAATCTGGATACTATAAAGTTTTTATAGAGGCTTTTAACTACTTAATAAAGTTAGAAGGGTTTGAAAGGTTACAAAACCTTGGTGAAGGGTATGACTATAATATAGGTTCAGAAATTAGTAAACAACATTTTCCACTTGATGAAAAAGTTATGGAGAGTTTGGGCTAAGGCCCTAGGTGAAAAAATAGGAGACAGTAAAGAGGCAGATAGAGTAGCTTTAGTACGTACGGTTATAATAGCTCAGGCAGTTATTTGTAATTTATTTATTGTATGGAACATTATAAAAAGATGGAATGAGTAAGAATATAGACGACATAGCATTTATAGTTCAAGCTAGACTTAATAGTCAAAGAGTACCACAAAAGATGATTAAACCTTTTGCCGGTACTAATTTATTTGGATTAGTTCTAGATAAGTTACTACAGTCAAAAATAATACCATCTGAAAATATTATAGCTTCAGTATACGAAGAGGAACTTTTCTATGAGGCTAATACTAAACGTAATATTCGTACTTTCGAACGTAGTTATGAATCAGCAAATAATGATAATGATATTAAAAAGATTTACGAATGGCATAATAAACTTACTGCTAAATATTTGGTTCTTATTAGTGGGTGCAATCCTCTTTTGGATATTAGTACTATCGATGATTTTGTACGACAATTTGTAGAACAAGAGGAAGAAAATTTATTTGCTGTATTTGAAAAGAAAACTTACTATTGGAATAAGGAAGGTGCATTAATAACTCCTTGGCCAAAAGATCAGACTATAATGAACACTAAAGCTGTTGAACCTATTAACGAAGCAGCTCACGTATTATATGCTTCCAGAATGGATCTTATACAAGATGAGAAATTTATGGGTGACTTTGAGAAACCCGGAGGCATAAAATTATTTAAAATGGACGAATTAGAGGCATTCGATATCGATTACCCTTGGCAGTTCGAAGTAGGAGAAATGTTATATGAAAAGTTTAAAAAGTAAAGTACTTGGTTTTGAAACCTACGAGGAAATTAATAGCAACATTAAAGATGCTGCTAAGGGTGAGACTGCTTACCTAATAACTTGTGGACCTTCCTTAACTTCTCACAATAGAGAAGAACTAATTAAAAAGTTAGACGGTAAATTAGTTATAGCCTGTAAACAAGCATATGAGTACGTAAAAGAGGTAGCAACGTTTCACTTACTATCGGTCTATAATTACCAAGACTACAATTATTATTCAGACGAGACTATACGTCATTGGCAACTAACTGCTATGAATATGCAAAATGAAGCTGAACGAATTAATTCTTGGGGACAAAGAATGGATATGTCTTTACCTTGTTACTCAACACCATGGGTAAGTAAGCACCAATCTACATCCTATACTAGAAATTTTAAGAACTGGGAGTTGTATGCAGAAAATAAAGCTGTATGGGGTCCTGGCATAATGTACGAATCTGGTTTCCCATTAGCACTTCATCTAGGGGTTAGTAAGATAGTCACAATAGGGTGGGACATAGGAGACCTATCTAAGTACGGTAAAGGACAAATGGATGTGGATAACAATTGGATTGATCAACATGCAAAAGATCTATATAAAGCAGACGTAGGCGGAGGTCCAGAAAGAGAAGAGTTAGAAAATACTATTGGATGTACTGATAAAATGTATGAGTATTTCTTGGATCGAAAGGTAAAAGTTCATATATTATCTAATACAAACCCAGCAGATGAAAGGTTTAAAAGGATTACTCTTGAAGAAATATAAGATTGCATTAGTTACTAAAACATTTAGTACAGATATACCTACATATAAGGTACTATTTGATTCTATCAATAAGTATAATGAAGATAGTATTCCTATCTTTGTAGTTATTCCTTTCAACGATAAAAAGTTATTAGAGGATACTGTAGGTACAGAAGGATATACACTCTTGTATGATCACGATGTACATACTTTTAGGTATCCAATGGCAGGTTGGGAACAGCAAATGATAATTAAACTCAAAGTACATAAACACATAAGTACCGATAACCTACTACTACTAGATTCAGATGCAAGATTTATAAGGCCATTTTATGAGAAAGATTTTATTGCATATGACAATATCCCTTACACTATTGTTCACGAGAATAAGCAAGTTGCTGAATACGAAACAGTACTTAAAGGAGGAGACTATAACAATACAGGATATGCTAAAGCAGTAAGAGCTTACAGAGATTTATTTGGGTATAAATCATCAAAGATTTACGACTACGGTCCTAACCCACATTTATGGAGTACCGATGTACTACGTTCTTTTTTTTCTAACTACTTAGATTACTATGGATTAGAATTAGAACAGTTTTGTTTAACTATGAAAGAAAAATATGGAATACATTTTAGAGAGACCCTTACTTATGGGGAGTATCTCATGGCTACTTCTACTATTGATATTATACCTAGTGGTCCGTTATTCAAAACATTTCATTGGCGGGAGATGGTCCAATTCGAAAAAGGAACAGGGTTAGAATTAGAAGAAAATATAGCTAAGAATTATCTTGGCATAATAATGCAAAGTAAAAACACATGATACTATTTCAGATGCACCATATGTGGTATGAGTCAAATATGATTGACGAGTGTTGGCATTCAGTACTACAAGCATTAAGGTCAACTCCAGAAGTTGATGTTAAAATTAAGATATGCTTTAACTACCAAACATATATTGAAAAACCTAATTCAATTAGTGCTAAGCAACTATTAGAGAAATGGGATAGTCATCCTCTTATGCAAGACTACTCTCCTGAAATAACCATTAAGACAGATAAAGACCCTTTTTATAATATAGCTGATTGGAGAAGAGAAGTTTATGACCCTGATGCTAAGTACACAGTATGGGGTGAGACAGATACTATTATACCTAGAGACTTCTTCGGTATATTAGATCAAGTTTTTATTAACACACCACACGTATTGACTTTTGCAGGTAGACCAATGTGGGACAACAGTTGGGATAAAGTAACTCATGAAAGACTTCAAGGTTACAGTAAACCCTGTCAATGTAAAGGTGAACACAGAGAGGATTGCATAGAGCTATTAAAAGCACCATGGAAATATAAAGACCTTATTAAGCAGAAAGAATTAGATAAGTTTAATGAAGAGTCTGGTGATATTAAGTTAGAACAAGTACCTCATAAAATAGATGGAAGCTTGGTTTGTATTTCAAACGACCATCAAACTCCTTTTATAGCTCCAGATATGCACTTCGTAAGAGAAGACACTTGCTTTGAGTATGTATGTAGAAAGAGGAATATACCTCAAGTTTGTGTTATAAGTAGATTGAAAGGTCATAACTATAAACACCCTAATAAAAGAGTCGGCACTGATGCTACTAGGAATGATGAAGTATTTAAAAAATATTCAGAAGAAAGTCAACAAGCAATGTCTAATTTTTTACAACAGTTATAATGGACATAGTTAGCATATACCGTATTAGTGATAACAGTAATAGAGAAAAAATTAAACCTGACTATGCTTCTAAGCATAACTGTTTACGCACATTTGTTAGAGAGTTCGGTAGAGAAAATTTAATAGTACTATGTGATAACGTATCAGATGAAACCTTTAACATGGTTCATGAGTTCGTTGATGCTGATAATATACATAGAACATCTAATAGTAACACTGGATCTTTCATTGCTAGTTGGGATTTAGGTAAACGTATAGCAGAACAATATGGTGGTGATATAATTATTTACTTTGTTGAAGATGACTACATACACAGGAGAGGAGCTAGACAAATACTCATTGAAGGTTTTAGAGATTTAGATGCTAATTACGTTACCCTATACGACCACCCTGATAAATACCAGAACTTTAAAGATGAAAGGTTTACATGGGATCATGGCAAACAGGATGAAGATATAAACGGTGTGAGAGTACCTAAGCATATATACAAACAAGGTCTAGATTGCAAGTTATACATATCTAAATCTACTCATTGGCGGACCGTTGGTAGCACAACAATGACTTGGGCGTGTAGAGGTAAAGACATTATAGAAGACTTTAAAGAAATGTGGGACGTACACTATAATAAACATCTTCCTATGGGAGGTGATACGTTTAGAATGTTAGAAGCAAAAGGTAAATCACTTATCAGCTGTGTTCCGTCATATGCGGCACATGGTGAAGAAAAATGGCTACCTTATTTTATTAATTGGAAAGAAGAAGCTAAAAGCTAATCATTATGGAAAACAAAAAATGGAACGAGCAAATAGATAAAGTACCCGTTTACACAGACCCTCGTAGAAGAAAAAGAATGTGGGAAGACTATGTACTTGGACACACTATAGAAGGTGGAGCAATTGTTGAATTTGGAGTAGCTGATGGAGGTTCTATAGGTTGGTTTACCAAAAAGTTTCCGGACACTACTGTGTTTGGTTTTGATTCATTTGAAGGACTACCTGAAGATTGGATGGTAGATAAGACAGTCATACTTCCTAAAGGTCACTTTAACAGAGATGGTACCCCACCTGATTATGACCTTACAGGTGAAGTAACATACGTCAAAGGATGGTTTGAAGATACCGTACCTGAATGGAAAGAAAACTTTAAAGGATATGTGAAAATTGTTCATATAGATTCAGACCTATATTCAAGTTGTAAAATAGTTTTAGATAATATTAAAGATAAGTTACGTGTAGGTAGTTTTATTTTGTTCGATGAAATTACCCATCTTGATGGAAGAGATCATGAGTTAAAAGCTTTCGTTGAATTTTGTGAAGAAAACCCAACATTTGATTTTGAAGTATTAGCTCGTACTACTGGACCTCAGGCAATGATAAAAGTTTTAAGTCTATGATAACACACTGCATTAGTACACATAACAACCTCCCTTATTTGAAACTAGCAGTACAATCTGTTAGGACACATTCGTACTGGAAAGATGCTCCGTTTATTATTCATGCTGAGAACTGTACTGACGGTACTAATGAATGGTTAAGAGCTATGGCTGATCAATACGATCTTACTTATTATGTAGATGAAAATGATAACCCCAAAGGTATTGGCGGTGGTATGAACTTCTGTGCTGATAAAGTAAAGACGGAGTATATAAATTTTCTACATTCAGACTTCTATGTAGGTAAAGATTGGGACCTAGAGCTGATGAAAGTCCATGATAAGTATGAGGATGAAGACCTATGGGTCAATAGTTTTAGAATAGAACCTAATATGTTTAACTCTCCGGATAGGGTTGGTACTCTACTAGTACACCCAGATGAATATGGAGGCTATCATGATAACTTTAACAGTAAAAGATTTTTAGATTATGCTAAACAGTTTGCAAAACAAAATGGCCAAGAGATACCGAAAGGTGAAGGAGTATCAGGTCTCGTTAAAAAATCAGTATGGGATAGGATTGGTGGAAATGATCCATTATTTGCTCCTACTAGTTGGGATGATATGGATCTCTTCCTAAGAATGTTGCAAGATGGTATAAAATTTATTATGCCAACTAAATCAGTAGTTTATCACTTCGGAGCAAGAGGTAGTCACAGGTTAGAAGAGAATGATGGTAAGTCATCTGAACGTCAAACGCAAGCAGAGCAGAGAAATTCTAAGAAATTCTTTGATAAATGGAAAGGAATGCCTATATTTGATATATACGGTATGATAAAAGGAGTTACAAATGGATAAAATTACGTTCTGCATACCAAGTAAAGACAACTTAAGGTACCTAAAGACTTGTATACCTTCCATAAGGAAGAATGCATTCAGAG
>Ga0114994_10002919_pt1 | contig 12525 bp, 16 predicted proteins | sample ArcticOcean_MG_C_9_FD_87043 | JGI IMG/M metagenome (GOLD analysis project Ga0114994, IMG submission 87043) | Marine microbial communities from western Arctic Ocean - ArcticOcean_MG_CB2_152 | ecosystem: Environmental > Aquatic > Marine > Oceanic | place: Arctic Ocean: Canada Basin | collected... | reverse complement strand
TATATAATTCTCATATCTACAAAATTTGTTTTTAAGATTTCGCAAATTCGTTTTATTGAAATTGGTTTCGATATCTGCATCATAATACAATTTTTGAATACGATTATCCTGGTCGTCAGGGAATTTATATCTGCGTTGTTCCATATTATTAGTTTTGTTAATTTGATATAAAAATAACAAAACTAATCAATTTTATTTATTTAGTCAATAATTATAATATCTAATTAAATTTCACGTGATATGTACCATCAGAGTTCTCTATTCTGGTTCCAATACACTCTGGATTATTCTTTTCACTCAATACATGGGCTTGATTATACACATTATTATTACTATCCACATAATACATTATTCCATTTATATCATGTACTATTAATTCCACAATCTTATTTGTATTTAATTCATTAGAATTAACTTCATATTCACCATGCGGAACTCCTTTGGAATGTGTTCCACAATATTGACATTCTTCCTTTCTTCTTCTAGTACATTGTTCACCATTAGCACGCTTTGCCATACATCTATCAATCGCAGGAACACTATTCTTTACTCGCTTTCTTCTGGTAAAATCATCCTTATTCCAATCCAAACTTTGATAATCAAATATATAACGAAGCAAATGTGAGGCGCTACTATCTGTATTATCCATACTCAATAACCCTAATTCTGACATCTTATTCTTAACATCATCCTTAAATCTATTTGTATAATTAGAAACTTTTACTTCTACACGCTTTTCCATATCTTTAAATATATACACATAGATAATACTAAATCAATTTTTTATATTATTTCTATAATAATATAAAAAAATAAGTTTTTGAATTTTAACAATGAAACTATTATACAAACCCCGGTTTAACATATTCCGGATGTTCGATTTATAATACTGCGTATATAAACACTGCTAGTATCATATTGTACGCTTAAAGGTTACGTAGTTACCCATTATAAACTATAGTTATCTATTTAAGTCATTTTATGAGTTATAAATAATAAAAACACATAAAATATAATAAATTATAGTTGAGTTTAAAACTCGTCATATATACAAGTGACACCCCCTATAATAGTTTGTTATTACAGCATACATCATCGACGTTCCCCAATTAAAAATATAAGATTAAAAGGTGCCTAAGTAAAATGCTATAATAGCTTAAATAATGGCAAAGCCTGTAGTAATAATAATAATTTAATTATTTTAAAGATATTTTGGAGAGCTTTTCGCCCAATATATATCAGTATTTTATTTTTAACTTCTTTTGTTAATAAATATTATTTCCCTAAATCCTTGAATATTCCACCTACCTCGCTCGGTAATATAATATATAAAGCAAATATGACATTCAAATATAATATATACATATCAAGGCCATTAAAATTCATATTTAGGCTAGGAAAAACCTTTAATACCAATAGATTTAATAAAAGTAATATTATTCCACCAAATATTATTTTGAGTAGTTCATTCATACACTATTGTAATACTTTATATCATCTGAGCGTTCTAATTTATCGCAAATATAATCGTTATTGGCTACAAATTTGGATATATACCATATCATATCATATGGTAATCTTAATTTATTTTGTATCTGTTTCCAGTTATTATTATCAATATGTATATCAGATATTTGTAAGTTTTTTAATTTACCTCTTAATATTGCTCCTTTATCTCCCGTACTATCAATATATTCTATTATTCCTGTCGTATTACCTTGATAATTTGTATCTAGTAATTTAACCATTTTTATTACATCACCTGATATCATAGTAATATCTAAATAATAATTCTTATATTTGTGAATAAAATTTCGCACACACCTATCAGCGTATATAGTACAGCTTAGCTTTATTAAATTATAATAAATTATAAAATTTAATATTAAACCAGTTAGATAAAATACACATATTACAGACATTATACTAAAAAAAGTATAATAAATTATAGTATGAATAATATCATAGAGCATAAACTATGATGACAAATAATTTTTAAAACTTATCGCATTTTCAATTCCATTTAAAGGATGAATGTCAATATCCTTTCCTTCTGCACACGTTAATTTATCGGGGACTAATACAACTCCCTTATTAACATAGCTTGCAGCTATAGATAATGAACTATCACCTACAATTAATACATCAGCATTTATCATATGTGAAAATGACAATAATACAGGTGTATTCTTACCAAATATTTCATACCTATCAATAGGTATATCTACTAACAAACTATCATTTATTGTTTCATTATTTGTATGAAAATTAAACTTACATTTAACATAATTCTCTTTTAACTTTCTTATAATCTTATTTAATATTGACATATTCTGTCTTGTTCCAAAATGTCTTGTATCACCATCTCCGCCTCGTAAATGTATTACAATATTTGTATAATCACTATTAAAATCACTTTTTAACAAATGTTCGTTCGTTAAACTCTTATAAAATTCATATCCAAAAACCTTTTTGCCTATACCTGGTACGCTCCATGCGTTGTCGAATACATGTGTATGATTTGGCCAGTCCAAATCATCGGTTACATCATAATTAAAATTATTTCTATTTCTGGATACAACTCTTTTAGGCGGAAATTGACTAAAATCACAAGGAATTTCAAATCCCAACATTTGATAGAACTTTATCATATAAGTTTTTAATGATAGTTTTTCTTCACCTGACACATGTTCAAATTTACCATCATGCAAATATGGAACATATATCATATCTGTGGAGCATAAACTTATTATTGACATCATTCCCAATAATTGATGTCCAAAACCATCCTCTCCTTTTTGAGATATATACCTAGTCATGTCTATTAATAATATATTATTAAATATTGTTTTACACAATTAATCAATTTTATTCATAATATAATACGATAAATATAATCAATTAAAATATTGTATTATTTTATGGCTTCGCAAAATAAGGACGACCCACTTAAAATATACGTTGGTATTACATGTTTACCTGGAAGAGAAGACAATTTTGAAAAATGTTTAAAATCATTCTTAAATCAATCTAGATTACCAGAAAAAGTATTTGTTACATATTGTAAAAACTATACTCGTTTCCCAGATAGAAAATTTGATACAAGTATGTTTGACCAATTCAAAGAACATTCATTATTTGAATTTATCGAATCTGATATTGATCATGGCCCAGCAACTAAATTTATTGTACCCATACACAGATTAAAGGAAATCGAAAAAGATAACTTACATACACTCATCTTATCGTATGTGATGATGATCGAACATATTACGACTATTTTATTAGTCGATTTAATACATTAATAAGTCAAAACAACGAAACTGTATACACAGGACATCTAGAAATTACTGAAAAAAATAAAAATTTTAAATTAGCGTATGGTGCCGATGGATATAATATAAAAGGAACATGGTTTGATAAACTTATAAATTGGAAAGATAAGATGCTATCTATTCAACCAGAAGGAAAAGAAACGTGGTTTCACGATGATTATGTTTGTTCAAGTTTTTTTCATTATAATAAATTAAATGTGACGCAAACACTGAAAAAATCTTGTCATCATAGCTACGTAGATGACGTTTCACTTACTACTAGGCAACATAAAAAACATGATGGAAGAAGATCTCGTTTGAATGGCCAATGTGGTGGGTGTTACGGTAATATAAGATCACAATGTGAAAATAATAAAGATGACAGAAACAACTATACCATTACTGAAAACGTTTATTTTAAGTAAAAAAATTTCCTATATAATATATATTATAGATTATATAGACTGAAATGCTTACAAGAATGAACATATATAACCTTGAATTTGGGATAACCAAACCTTGGATATATCTGTATTAGAATTATTAAAACTAGAATTCTCATTCGTCCTTATATGCAATATTGATGTTTCATCTTGAATTTCAGGAACACTTGAATAATTTCTATATTTTAATAACCAATTATCATGATACTCCTTACATCGTTGTAAATATTCTACACTAATATTATCTTCGCCATCTCTATTCCTCTTCTTTATTCTGTTAGTACATACATCAGGGTCTGCATCAATATAAATTATACCATTCAATGGATAATCTTTAAAATAATTGTTCGCCATCGTGTTATAAATTGTTATACCCATCTGATCGATTAAACCGTCATTATATAACATATTCGCAAATACTTCTTTGTCTGCTAATATAGATCGTTCACAAATGATTACTTTAATATTAGGATTTTCGGCAATAGTGTCTTTTAAGATTTGCATTCGAGTCGCAAATGCCATTATTTGAAACATAAACGCATATTTACTAGGATCTTTATAAAAATGTTCTAATATTGTAATATCACTATTATCTTTAACATTAGACCATTTATCTACTGGTTCTTTTAAAAACAATATGTCATTATCACTATTGGTTTCTTCTAACAACTTTAATATTGTTGATTTGCCCGAACCAATATTACCTTCTATCGATAAAATAATAGGCGACATTTTATATATATAGATTCTAAATTTAATATATAAAACTAATCAATTTTTATAAATAATTTATTATTAATAATTTATTTATAAACAAATCTATTTATTTCTTATCTATTTTCCTACGAACATTTTCACGAATTTTCTCTTCTCTATTTTCTAAAAGATGTTTTGTTAAATCCTCTACCTGTTCCATCTTTTTTTCACCAAAATAACTTAATAGTATCGATGCCAAATTTTTCTTATTCAAAGGTGCTTTCGTTTTCGTTTGTGAATAAACTAATTGTCCATCTTTTAAATCAAAACAGTCTATTTCGTTGTTCCTCATAACATCTACTAGAGCTTTAGTAGCCTCTTTTTTACTTTCCCTCAACTGCTTTTGTTCTTTTGCTACGGCACGCATTTTATTATCAATATCAACCCACTCTTTTATTGTATTTACTAATTGTTCTTTGGTCTCCATATTATAATAATACAATATATATTTTTAATATCTAATTATTAAAGATAATAAATAACATATATATATGAGCACCGATAATATAGATAAACCTAAACTAGTTAGATCTATACCAACAGAAGTGGCCGAACCTGAACATGTAAAGAAACATAAAATATGGATCGAAAAACAAAAACATCTTTTTTATGGGTCAGGTCGTCCAATTTATAATACAATTATTGATAAAAAACACCACTACCATACTACTAGCAACGGAACTGTCGTAGGATCCTATAGTGTCTGATTATTTATTGTGCAGTTTGCAATAATTACACGGGTTATTCTGTGCATTTTCGGTTGGTGCTTTGCCACATACTTCACCCTTTCGGGTGCCTCTTTTAAAAACATAACTGCAGATATTAGTAGACGATACGATTTCATTCTCGGACACCTTTTTCTTCTTTATATTTGTATTGCCCACAGTTTCATTATTCGTATGCTTTAAATGAGAATTACAATATTCGCTGCTACATCGTATACTACATCGCTTCCCCTTATTTGTCCCTCGTTTATATATATATTCACATGTATTTTCATAATATACATATTTGCGTGGTGTATTTACACCATGTATACAACTCACCCCTTCCATTTTTATATATGGTATTAAATAATTATGGATTGTTCTACAATAGGGGCATTTTATCTGGTTATACCTTAATCTAACTGTTTCAGTTACATTAACCCTTTTTTTTTGATTAACAATTTCCGTATATAATGGTATATAATTAAATGAATGATTGCATGGTAATGATATTTTATGTTCATTTAATTCTTGTCTAGATATTAAACATCTATCTATTATACCGTTCACACCGTCATCGCTATCACTATCACTATCATTATTTAACATTTTAAAAAAGTCATTCTTTTCACATAAATCCCCCATTAGTAAATTAATATAAATAAATGTCTTTATATATTTTATGACTGAATGGACTCATGCAACATGGAACCTATTTCATAGTATTCCTGCCAAAATAAAAGAATCCGAATTTGAACACATAAGAGGTGAACTACTTAACTATATAAAAGGGATATGCATGCGACTACCATGCCCTGAATGTAGTTATCACGCAAGTATATTTATAAATACTGTGAACTTTAGTAATATACGAACACCAAATGATCTAAAACAAGTATTTTATATTTTCCATAATAACGTTAATACAAAACTCAAAAAAAAAACATTTGATTTAGAGGTGCTAGATCAATATAAAGATCTAAAATTTCATACCGTATTGAATAACTTTTTCCGGACATTTAATAGTTCAACTAAAGGCAACTTTACATTCATGTCTGAAAATCACAACCGTAAAATTTTTTTAGACCAATTGTTAGTATTTATGAGAAGAAATCTTTCCCGGTTTGACAATTAATTAATAAAAAATATATTATGTTATTAATTAATATTTAGGTAACTAATTGACCATTTTTATATACATCACATCTAAACTTCTGTGAAGACGGTCTCGTACATACAGCATTATTGCTCATAGTTTCACCAAAATACAACGAACTTTCATATCCCTGTGCATAAAGCAAATAAAACCACCCAATACCTCCAGCAACACCTATTAATGCACCTATTAATATACCTAACATAGAATTACAATTATATTTTGCTCTATAAAACCCGTCAAAGAATAATAAAAATATAAAGAACATCATCAGGGGATAATTAAGTTGATCATATAACAACATAGGAGTTGCTAAATATGATGCTGTAAATCCTAAAAATAATGAATTTAAAGCTGGTTCACTTGCAGTATCTGCCATTGGAAATTTTACAATATCACAAATAAAAGATCGGTCTGTAATATCCGGAGCAAGCCCTTTTAAAAACGGGCTAAATACTAATCCTGAAATTATATATGTAAAAAATACACCTGCTAAATAAATAAAAGCTTTTATATCTTGGTTAAATATTGAGATAAGTATAAAAAAAGATCCTATAAATAACGAGGATATTGCTGCTATAAACTCAACAAAGTTTTCTATATTAAATTCCATAGCCATATTCTATATTAAATAGCAATATTATAATTACTTCGTATTTTCCAACGAATACAATAAAGCTTCGTCTATTGTACTAATTGGCTTAAATTCGATATCCTTTACGAAATCCTTTTCCCCATATTTTTCATAAAACTTTTTGAAATCGGATTCATTCTCACTAGGGTACAAAAATGTCTTTACTCCGGCTTTTATACCACCTATAATCTTTAAATCTAGTCCGCCAATTGCGGTTACACACCCTTGCATATTTATTTCTCCTGTTATTGCTATATTGTTTTTTATTTTGATATTGTTTAATAAACTATACAAACAGGTTGTTATTGCGGTTCCGGCGGATGGCCCATCCTTTGGGGTAGCACCTTCAGGACAATGAATATGAACTCCTTTTGTTTTAACCCTTTCAAACTCTTTTACCAATAGCTCTTGTCTCTCTTGACTTGTCAATTTCCATGCTAAAGATTTGGCAACCTCCATACTCTCTTTCATTACACTTCCTTGCTGACCAGTTAGCTTTAAGTCTAAAAACCCAGGAGTCGGGACAAAAGCAGACTCTACTTGAATTATACCTCCTTTACCTACTGCATTCGCCCATAACCCATTGATAATACCAACTTTACATTCATTATGTATTTTAGTGTCCTTTAAACAATTTCTATTTTTCAAATATCGGCTTGTAATCACGTCCTTTGTCATATTTACTGGAAATTCCATATCAGATAAATCGTTGCTTAATATATCTAAATTTACTTCGCCTATTATTTCAAATAATAATTCTTTCAATTTTCTAACACCCGATTCACATGTATATTCTTCGATTATATATTCTAATATTTCATCAGAAAAATGAATATTCCCATTCTGACCTACCCTTTCGTATAATTCGGGAAGTATGTATTTATTACAAATTACTAATTTATCATCCAAATTTAGATGGTCAAACTTAATTCTATGTATTCTATCTAATAAAATTTTATCCACTAAGTTAGCATCATTATACGAAAAAACAAACAATACCTTTGATAAATCTAAATCTATACCAGAAAAATATTTATCTTGAATTACATCATTCTGCGTAGGGTCTATTAAATGAGTTAATAAACTTATTATTTCCTTTCCGCTTTCTGTTCTACTTACTTTATCTATCTCATCTATAAATATAATGGGGTTCATACATTTTGTATCCATCAATATATCAACTATTTTTCCCCACTGAGAACCAACGTATGTATAATTATGACCCTCTAACGTACTTCCATTACTTGTACCACCTATCGCAATAAACGAAAAAGGTCGGGAAACACCATTCTCATCTTTTAAACAATTTGCCAATCCTTTCTTGGCAAGACTCGTCTTACCTACACCCATCGGTCCTTCAAATCCTAAACAATAACCACTATCTTTTCCGTTAATCCATTGACCAACAATCCTTTCTATTTGCCGCTTTGCATCCGTATGTCCATACACACTACTATCTAATTCTTCTTTACAATCATGCATATATTTATTCACTTTGGATGAACTCATCATAATACTGTTTAAATTATTGTATATTATCATATCATCACACTTTAGTATATCAAGATACGTTATTAATTCGGATAGTAACGCTGTTTCAGAATAAGCAGTTAACAATTTAGAAAAACCATCTTTTTTACAATCTAGTTTTTTAAAATTGAGATGCTTGTCGATATCGGTTTTATCTATTATTTCTGACATATTTACTAAATACTTGATCATCTTATCAAATTTCAGCTTTGTCATTTTTAACACTTTCTCCATTATTCTTTCAGTTTGAATTTTATAGGTTCCCATTCCTATTTTATCAAACAATTTTTTTGTTATTATTTGGATTTGAATATTATTACAAACGGTGTGACCTATATTATAATTTATTAATAAGTCACTATTCTTTTCCAAAAACTTATTAAAAATAACAGTATTACTTTTCATTACATCAAATATTTGTTCTTTTTTATGAATCTGAAATGGTATTTTTAAAAGCCCGTCTAACCATTGTCTCGCTTTTGAGGTTGAGTCGTCTGATTTTGACTTTATTTCTTTTAATTTTACCATCGCTTTTTCTTTAACTGTATCATTTACTTTTAATAAACATATTCGTTGTTCCATAGGTACTTTATTAATTCCGTCAGCATTTAATAAATTATGAGTATATTCTACTGTTTGTTTCATAGCACATTTAAAATTTACTTTTATATTCCAAGGTAAGCTATCGAATAATAATATCTGCTCACGTGTATCTGGTTTATTTTTATCATCATTTGATATTGTATCATATAATAAATAGGCCATATATTGAAATTCGGTATCTGTTTGATCCAATAATAGATGTATTAGTGTTTTCCTTTTACCAACTAAATCACTTTTTATAAATTCACTTATGATTTTGGATAAAGGTCTATTTCTAATTATTTTCATTGCATTTAATTGACTCCTATACAATTCAAATATATCGTCCTTACTATTTATTAATAATTCCCGTAAAGATAATGATTTATAAAAAACATCAAATAAATCTGTACTTAATTCCCCTTCTTTTGGTAAATTATCCTTTATTCCATAATATATATCATACATATATTGATTCGTTAATAAATATTCTATCATCATACTGTCGACTATTACGGTTACTACTAACGACATTTTATCTTCTTTGTTTTTTATAACAACCTTTAACGTATTTAGTTTAATGTTAGAGTTATCACTATCACTTCGGTTATGATAACAAAAAAAATTGTCTTTATGTACCGAATTATAAACATCTTCCAATATTGGATTATCTACAGAAGATTCACCTTTATCCTTTTCGTTTATAATTTTATAGCTTAATGGATGGGTATAATTTAATAATATCTCATATTTAGATTTATCGGTTTCAGTCTGTATGTTTTTATCACAATACTCATTTCCAAAACAAATACATATTAAATGTTCTAAACTATTTGTACCATACATTTTAATTACACCGGATAACTTATTATTCAATATTTGCAAATCATTTATTAAATCGTCGACGTCCATCGTTTTATCCTTTATATGACACTCTACTAATCGTAATTCGTCCATTATTCCGTTTAATTCATTTATACTATAGTTGATTTCGTTGGAACATATTATATGTAACCTTTTATATTCGACTAAGGAAATATATGTCCTTTTTATTACGTCTTCGTAAAAGATAACCTTTTGAATAATTATATCATACAATTGGGATTTGTGTTCTGATATATTATTCAACTGACTCATAATATAGATATCTAAAATATTTTTACGATTTAATCCATTTACAAAAATGTATTAAAAACAATACAAAATAATATATATATGGGTATTCCTGCTTATTTTTCATACATAATAAAAAATCATAAAAAAATAATAAAGGTTATTGAAAGTTTAGATGAAGTTCATAATTTATACATGGATTGTAATTCTATTATTTATGATGCATTTTATTCATTAGAAGATAAAACTAATAATGTACATAACAATATTATAGCTGCGGTTATTTCTAAAATAAGACATTATATTACTAAAATAAAGCCAACCAGAAATATTATTCTTGCGTTTGATGGTGTTGCTCCTGTTGCAAAACTTGAACAACAGCGTACACGCCGTACTAGAAGTCAATTTTTAAATGAAATCAACTCTACCCTTAAAAATAAACCTAATAATTCATGGAACACTAATGCTATCACACCAGGTACAGATTTTATGAATCAATTAGGTACTGCAATTACCCGTGAATTTGAAAATAATAATAACATAATTGTGAATTTTTTTACTCCAGGAGAAGGAGAACATAAAATTTTTGAATATATTCGGGTTAATCCTAATATGCATGTTGGGTTGAATACAATTATATACGGTTTAGATGCAGACCTTATTATGTTAAGTATTAATCATTTACCAATTACAAATCAAATATATCTTTTCAGAGAAACCCCTGAATTTATAAAATCACTCGACTCATCATTAAATCCTAATAAACTATATATGATTGATATACCGCTACTCACTAATCAAATTATATTAGATATGAATAACGGTAAAGAGGTCACCGGCGAATTACATAAAAGAAGAATTTATGATTATATATTTTTATGTTTCTTTCTTGGAAATGATTTTATGCCACATTTCCCATCTATTAATATTAGAACCAACGGTATTAATATATTATTAGATGTTTATCGAAATACATTCGGAGACACCGACGAAAATTTAACTGATGGTACAAAAATATATTGGAAAAATGTCAGAAAAATTATTCAAAAATTAGCAGAAAGTGAAGAAAATTATTTAAAACACGAGCATATAAAACGAGATAAAGGAGAAAAACGGTTTTTACCAACAAATACGCCCGAGGAGAAAGAAAACAAATTTAATTCTATTCCATCATTCGATAGAATATATGAAAAATTTATTAACCCGTTTGAAGTTGGATGGCAAGAACGTTATTATAAAACACTATTTAATATGAAAATAGATGATACTAGAAAACAACAAGTATGTCAAAATTATATGGAAGCATTAGAATGGACATTTAAATATTATAGTTCGGGATGTCACGATTGGAGGTGGAAATATAATTATAACTATGCACCACTACTTGAAGATTTAATTAAATTTATTCCTTATTTTGACACAGATTTTATTAAAAAAAAAATGCCCAATCCAGTAACTGCTAAAACACAACTCGCATACGTTTTACCAAAAACATCACACAATTTAATAGAAAAAGATGTTTTAAATAAGCTACATCCCTACATAGATGAATGGTATCCTGAAAATTTCGAATTTAAATATGCGTATTGTAAATATTTCTGGGAATCACATGTCGATTTACCAGAAATACCAATTGACAAACTTGAACTATTGGTAAATTAATAATTTGTTATATTTTTTATTATTATTATTATAAAAATGGATGGTTGGCAAAACTGGTCGTATGGTAAAAACAGAATGAGGTCTGTACTAGAAGAAATAAATGACCCTCCAAAAGAACCAAAAAAATGGTATCATTATATTTGTGGTTGTTTCAAGCAAAACCCTATTATTGAGGATGATAGTGAATCATATAGAGAGTATACTGATGGTGATAATAATTAATAATTTATATATTTTAGTTATCTAAATTATTAATTATCTAACATTTCATTAATTGTTGTAGAAACATCATTTAATATTTTTAATATGTCTAACCTATCTTTGCTTTGCATATTATTTATTTCGTCCAATTCATCTGACGATAATTTTATAAAATTACGTATTTGGTGTTTAAAATAATCTTTTTTGGTAACAAATGATTTATTCCCAGATATTAATACCTTATACTCCTTTATAATATCATCTGATATATCACCTGCAATTCTCATAATATATTTTTATATTTTTATTTTTTATATTTTTATATTTTTATAATATTATAAAACTGTTAATCCTAAGTTAAATCTATTACTGGGGCGGGGGAACTTTTTCCGGTTGATTTTGGTAAAGGGTCTTTTATACAACCAGG
>Ga0114994_10002918_pt1 | contig 12530 bp, 10 predicted proteins | sample ArcticOcean_MG_C_9_FD_87043 | JGI IMG/M metagenome (GOLD analysis project Ga0114994, IMG submission 87043) | Marine microbial communities from western Arctic Ocean - ArcticOcean_MG_CB2_152 | ecosystem: Environmental > Aquatic > Marine > Oceanic | place: Arctic Ocean: Canada Basin | collected... | reverse complement strand
TTAACAATAGCCATGTCGAGTCCAGCTTGAATTGCGTGATATAAAAATGCAGAGTGCATTGCTTCGCGGACAGGATTATTTCCCCGGAACGAGAAAGAAACATTACTCACTCCACCACTGACCAAAGCTCCTGGACAGCGTTCCTTGATTTGCCTTACTGCTTCTATGAATGCTACCGCATAGTGGTTATGTTCCTCCATTCCAGTGGCTACAGTCAAAATGTTCGGATCAAAAATGATATCGCCCGGTGAAAAACCAACGTTTTCGGTCAACAGTTGGTAAGCACGGCTGCAGACTTCAACTTTATGTTCTAGCTCTGTTGCCTGACCGTTTTCATCAAACGCCATCACCACTGCCGCTGCTCCGTATTTGCGGATTTCACGTGCCTGCCTCAAGAAATTTTCCTCGCCTTCCTTGAGGCTGATTGAGTTGACTATCCCCTTCCCCTGAATACACTTTAAGCCTGCTTCAAGCACGGACCATTTTGAACTATCAATCATAACTGGCACACGTGCAATCTCCGGTTCAACAGCAATCAGGTTGAGAAAATGCGTCATTGATTTTTCACCGTCCAGCAAACCTTCGTCAAAGTTGATATCAATAAAGTTTGCACCAGATTCGACTTGTTGACGGGCAACGGCGAGTGCGGCTTCAAAATCATCATTTAAAATAAGTTTCCGGAACTTGGGTGAACCCATGATATTTGTACGTTCCCCGATCATCAAAAAACCAATGTCCGGATTGATGTTCAACGATTCCAATCCAGAATAAAACGGAATCCCATCACCAACTATTACAGGTCCAGCATCGCTGTCCGCGGTTTCACCGAATCGCAGTTTTAAATGAGGATTTAATTTCCTTGGGATTGAATGTTCAATTTTTTCCTTCAGCGCCTTGATGTGTGCCGGAGTTGTCCCGCAGCATCCTCCCATCAGGTTGGCCCAGCCTTCCTGCGCGAACTCATACATGATGCCGGCGAACTCTTCCGGGGTTTGTTCATATTCTCCCATGGCGTTCGGTAGTCCCGCATTTGGATAAACCGCAACTGGGAACTCGGAAATATGCGCCATTTCTTCAATAAACGGACGCATTTCTTTTGCGCCGAGAGCGCAGTTGATTCCTAAAAACAGCGGTTTGGCATGATGGATGGAATTGTAAAATGCATCAAGAGTCTGCCCTGAAAGCGTACGTCCGGACGCGTCTGTAATTGTAACCGAAAGAAAAACAGGCAGGCGAATTCCTTCTTCTTCAAAATAACTTTCCAAAGCATAAATTCCGGCTTTCATATTGAGCGTGTCAAAACTCGTTTCCAGCAGGAGGATATCGACACCGCTTTCAATTAGCGTAACCGCCTGTTCTCTGTATGCTGCAGCAATCTGGTCAAATGTCACTGCACGGTATGCAGGATTATTGACATCTGGAGACATAGAGCAGGTACGGTTTGTCGGTCCGATAGAACCGGCCACAAAAATGGGGTGATCAGACTGAATTTCCGCTGAAGATTTACCAGACTGATATTTTGCTACTGCTTTACGTGCGATTTCTACCGCTGACCGATTGATGTCGGATACGCTTCTTTCCAGCTTGTAGTCTGCCTGTGAGATGCGGTTTGCGTTAAAAGTGTTGGTTCCTATGATATTTGCGCCGGACTCTAAAAACTCTAAATGAATTTTTTCAATTACGTCCGGACGTGTGATTGAAAGCAGGTCGTTGTTACCTTTTAGCGGAGACGGATGTTGCTGAAAAGATGAGCCCCGGAAATCGTCTTCACCCAGAACCTGTTCCTGAATCATCGTGCCCATTGCTCCGTCAAACACGATTATTTTCTGTTCCAGCATATTTAAAAGCCTGCCGGCACTCGGTTTAGTATAATTCATATTATTTAGTTTTTCGTGTTCTGATACACTGAATTAACTCCGTTTATGTTGTTTCTGTAAAAGTTAATTTGTCGCGTCAGTTTTGATGCATTCGTAAATAGATGTCATTCCCGCAAAAGCGGGAATGACATACAAGTGTACCATTTAGACTTTTTACGGGTTCATCAGTTTTAATAATGTGTTAAAAAGACCCAAAACCGTTTATTTCATACAAGGCGGAATTCACCTTAAGTTTTTCTGCCTGCAGCAAGAATGATTTGAAATAATTCTTCCCGCCGATAAGCTAAGTTTTCTGAATACAGATGCCTAAATCCTGCTGTCTGCATGAAATCCAGCAAAGTCTCTTTTTCAAATCCCTGCCACTTGTGACCAAGTTTTTCTAGTACCCAGTTTTCACTGTGTGCAGCTAGTTCCATCACCAGTATCTGACCTCTGGGTCGTAGAATACGCGCGGCTTCTTTAAATCCGCTTTTCGGATCATCGAGGTGATGCAGTGACTGCGAAAAGAAAACTACGTCTAAAGACTCATCTGGCATGGATAATTGACTGACGTTTTCAGCGATTAAACTCACGTTTTTCAAACCAAGTCTGTCAATACGCTGGCGTGCGGAGGCCAGGATTTCAGGATTATTATCAACGCCGATTACGTGTGCAGCAAACTTCGCCATTTCCACAGTCAGTGTTCCGTCTCCGCAACCGAGATCAATAATATCAAGTGCCGAATTTCCGGAGTCAAATCCGGATTTGCCCTCGCCGTTCTGCCCTAGTAAAATTCCAAGTAGACACGACCAGGCGAACCACGATTGTCCCGGTTCTAGCAGCCGTTCATTTAGTCCTCCACCGCTAATTTCACGTTGACGTAATACTTCATGTAAACGTACCCGATCGTTGTTAGGATCTTTCATCGTTGAAAGCTGTTCCTGCAGATAACTCCAAAGCAGGTGAAGTTCGCTGTCTAGGGCTTCTTTTTGTGCAAGTTGATAAAAAGTCCAAATCCCTTCTTTGCGCTCCTGCAGCAGCTTCATTTTTCGCAAATGACTCAAATGACGGGAAATTCCGGATTGGGCCATGCCCAAAATAGTTGTCAGTTCACTGACATTTAACGGTGTCTGCGAAACTAAAATTAATATCCGGAGTCGTGTTTCGTCTCCCAGTAATCTTAAAACTTGAGCTATACTTGACATGAGTTTCGGTGACAAAATGGTCAGAAAGTCTTCTTGTTTCAATTAGATCATTATATATCAATACAATGATCTATATGTTAAAGCAAGCAAAAAGTTGCCCATTTCTGTTTTAGAGGTAAATCAGCAGGAGATATTCAAGAAAAAGAATCCTGTTCTTTAGGAAGAAATTTCAATTGCGGAGCTGTAAATTTAGTAGAAAGGCAGTGGAAAGTTGTGAAAGCTCATGACAGAGTACAACTGCCTACGAGTCAACCTCTACAGAAAACCCATTTATCGGCTTGACTCAGTTCATGGTTAAAACTGTAACCGTCATAATCAAAATTCTGCAATTCTTCTGCTTCCAGCAGCTTATGGTCGATGGCATAACGCGCCATCATTCCACGGGCTTTTTTAGCAAAAAAACTAATCATTTTATATTCACCGTTTTTCCGGTCTTTAAAAACTGGAGTAATCAGACGTCCATCCAGATTTTTCTTTTGAATAGCTTTAAAGTACTCATTTGAAGCAAGGTTAATTACAACGGGCTCGTCCTGTTTTGCCAGCATTGCATTGACGGCATCCGTGATCTGCTCACCCCAAAACTGATAAAGGTTAGCACCTTTTTTTGTTTTAAGCTTAAGTCCCATTTCCAGTCGGTAAGGCTGCATCAGGTCAAGGGGTCTCAATAAACCGTAAAGACCGGAAATTATCCGCAAATGCTCCTGCGCGTAATCCAGTTTGTCTTCCGTAAAAGCAGTTGCATCAAGGCCAAGATAAACATCACCTTTAAAAGCCAGAACGGCCTGTTTTGCATTCTCGGAATTGAAAGGCAGCTGCCATTGATTAAAACGTTCAACATTTAGTTCAGCAATTTTTTGACTGACATGCATTAGCTTCATCAGCACAGGATAAGACTTCTTGCTGACGACAGCAATCAGTTCAGCGGACTTTCCCAGAAAGTCCGGCATACTGTAATTCGCAGTAGTTGGAGGGTTCTCATAATCCAGAGTTTTTGCCGGAGAAATAAGCATTAACATAGAGGTTCCATTTGACTATTATTTTTCTGCAGCAGAGATATCTTTATTATGCACACAGCCAATTTTAATTGAAAGTCTTTGATTATAACAAATTCACTATAAATCGGGGAACATTTTTTTCTAATTATTCCGGTAGATTTTGTAATGCATCATGCCAATATGATGAAAAGTTGTTTCCGGTGAGTGTTGCACTTTCCCTGTCGAAGCGGCGTCAAAGTGAATTATCAGCTGAGTTATTGGTTTTGACTATGCTCAAACTGCGATTTACAAAGAATCAAGTTCGTATGATCTTGACACAGTATCAGTTTATGTTTGTAAATCAAAATTTCTTAGAGGATTCCAAGACTTCGCAAACCTTTTCGGTAGGCTTTACGTTTCCAAGGCACAACTTTTTTTAAACCTTTACGCGGAGAAATCCATTGGTAGGCGTCAAATTCGAGTGGATGATGGGTGAAAGCAATTTGCTCAGTATCACAATTCAGTTTGACAAGAAACCAGCGTTGCTGTTGTCCGCAGAAAGGTTTCCACATTGGCTGTTGATGAAGTATGTACAGCATTTTGCGCGGATAATGGTAACGTATACGCGTTTTGGATGAACGGATAATGCTGACGTCACGTGTCCCTATTTCTTCTTCCAGTTCACGAAAAAGAGTTTCCTCTTCGTTTTCTCCAGGGTCAACCCCGCCTTGAGGAAACTGCCAGTTCCATCGCAACTGACCACCGTCTGATAATGGTGCTTCTCCTTCAATTTTTTTTGAAACACGCCGGAACATCAGCACTTTATTTTTAACAGGATCAAAGATTACCGCGGCTACGTTTGGCCTGAATTTTTTTGAGCTCATTTATTTTTTTCTTTCAGATCATAATGTCGTTCACGAATTTTTCTAACCACATCAAGCACGGGAATATCCGGAAAGTCCTGCCATTCCATCAGTTTGAACAAATACGTCTTCAACCGTCCGCGTGACAATCCGCGGTTTTCCCAGCTTAGATAAATGTTATCGTAACCAGCAGGCAAAGGGCGTCCGTCCAAATTTTTTCGCAGCAGGAATTTAATTGTGCTGTCAGGATAACTACTGACAAATTTTGTCATCGAATTTTTTTCAATGCGGCCTTCTCCAAAAACGACGTCGCTGTCATCATCAATGTCTCCTTGTAATCCGCCGGAGTCAAAGTCAAATTCTTCATCATGATCTTCCTCTACCTCAATTCCATCAAATAGTGAGGCCGTCGAAACTTCGGTTTTTGCTGATGTTGATTTTTTGGATTCTTCCGTCTCTGCCGGTGTTTGCACAACAGTGCTTTCTTCTGCTAATTCATCAGCACTTTCATCAGTAGAAATCTGCTCAAGCAGGGATGTTTCTGTTAGCGCAGCACTTATGTCTTGAGAAAACTCTTCCGCATCGGTAACAGGTTTCACGTCTTCAGCAGAAGAAATTTCGAGGCTCTCATCAGTTAACAAGGTGTCTTTTTCCGGAAGGGGCATCTCCAGAGTTTGCTCTTGGGAAGCATAACTTTCCCGGAGTGCTTTAGTGTGATCACTGACCAGCGGAAACGAGGGTGCCTCATTTTCAGGCACATAAGCCGGAACAACAAAACGTCCCGCACGGCTCTGTTGAACATGGTCAATAACGCGATCATAAGATGTCTGATCTTCAACCAGCGTCTTAATATCGCTGGGTGTAATCCAGGCTAAAGCACGATTTTTCGGGGTTCGCAAATACAGTCGCGCGCCCTGAATAGCATCTTCAGAAAGACTCAGAGTTTCGCTGGCGGATTTATCTATAGGAAAGATTTTCTGCTGAATATCTTCCAGCAACGACTCTATTTGGTAAGCTGAAAAAAGCATGGTTAATTAAATTTACAGTGTTGTTCAGGTCATCATGTTTTTGATTTTAGCTCTCTGCTGAACCGGTTCTTTCCGATACTGCATTTGCCGACTTAACTCCTCAATTTGTAATGAAACAGCTTTTTTATCACGTCCAACCTCTTGCTCATAATCCTTCTCTGAAAGAAGTATTTTACCCAGTAAATCCTGCAGAGTTTGGTTTATAATCTTCTCATCCTGCTTTAAATCCCGGTCAAATTGGGCATACCATTTTGCTAGCAGTGAATCTACTTTCTGCATTTCTTCAAAACAGCGTTCCTTTTGTAACAAAAGTCCGTCAAGTCCAACCGGATCGGATTCAGCGAATTGGCGCTGAGAAAAATCCAACAGCTCTTTCAGTAGTAATTCCTGTTTCCCTAGCAGCAGTTTCAAGTCACTGTCTGTAAACTTTTTATTTGCCAATACAAAACTCCGAAAAAATCTGACCGAGCAAATCATCAGGAGTTGTTTCTCCGACTATTTCACCAAGAGCATTTAAGCACGATCGCAAGTCAACGGCCATAAATTCTACTCCAGCTGAATTTTCCAAAATTTCCCTGGCTTGTTTCAAAGCAGCCAGCGCATTTTTGGCAGCTTGTTGCTGTCTGCGGTTTGTGATCCATATTTCATCCTGCTGAGGCAGTCCTTCCTGAGTCGCTTTCTCGAACAAACACGATTCCAGTTCATCACAACCGTCACTGGTTTTTGCTGAAATCAAGACCGATTCCATTGCAGAAATTGCGTCATACCACTCCGGCAATTTAGTGCTGAGGCGATCCTTTTTATTAAGTACCACAATTGTGCGTTCCTGTTCGGCCTCACGGATTAAAGTCAGGTCTTCTTCAGTAAGTTTTTCGCTGGCGTCCAAAATCAGCAGAACAAGGTCCGCATTGTCGCGTACTATTTGTGTACGGCGGATACCTTCTTTTTCAATCAGATCCACGGTTTTTCTGATACCTGCAGTATCTGTTAAACGGAAAGCGAGACCCTGTATATGTACAGATTCCTCAATAGAATCACGCGTGGTTCCCGGTATCGTGGTAACGATCGCTCTCTGCTCTCGCAACAAAGTGTTGAGCAGTGAGGATTTTCCTACATTCGGCCTCCCGATCAGTGCAACCGCAAATCCCTCACGTATCCGTCTTCCCTGTTCTGCATGAGAAAGCATGTTCACTATATCTGCACAAATACGATCCATTCGCTGTAGACAATCTTCATGCTGTGTAAATTCAAGACCTTCTTCCGGAAACTCAATACTGGCCTCAATCACTGAAGCAATAGAGACTACTTGTTTTTTGACCGCATCAATCGCTTGATAAAGTTTACCGTTCAGTTGTTGAGCGGCCATTTTTGCCCCAACTTCCGAAGATGCATGGATCAAGTCTGCAACTGCTTCCACCTGAGTCAAGTCGAGTCGTCCATGCAGAAACGCTCTTTGAGTGAACTCGCCGGCTTCTGCCAGACGCGCTCCCATTCTTAAAACCAAATCCAGGATGGATCTCAAAACAAGAGGACTACCGTGGCATTGAATTTCTACCACATCCTCCGTTGTGTAGGAATGCGGCGCACGCATAACAACGATTAAAACTTTGTCAAGCAGTTCCCCCTCATCATGTATCCAGCCATACTGCAGTTTGTGCGTTTCCGCCTTTTTCAGCGGCCGGCCTGTACCTCTGAACAAAGGCTCCACAATCGAAACTGCCTCAGTTCCGCTGACTCTGATTACTCCAAGTCCGGATGGCTGCAGAGAGGTTGCTATCGCAGCAATTGTATCGTCAAGACGCATTATTTTTCATTACTCATTATTGATGAATTCGTGAAAAGTCTAAATGGTACACATGTATGTCATTCCCGCTTTCAGGGGAATGACAACTATTTACGAATGCATCATTATTCTGCGAAAAACGACCAGTGATTATGTGCATTATTACTGAACAACAGTCTTAAAACACGAGCTGCAGTCTGATTTGCCTGTGCGACAGCAGCAGCAGCGGTTTCCGTTATGATTTGGTTTTTAGTAAAATTAGCGATTTCCAAAGCCATGTCTGTGTCACGTATACTGGATTCAGCAGCAGTTAAATTTTCTGCGCTTAAACTCAGCACAGAAATATTTGTTTCCAGAGTATATTTTTGTACTGATCCGAGTTGACCCCGCATTGATGATAATTGATCAATAGCCTGATCCACAAGGCGAATTGCGTCAATGGCCTCCTGAGTCGAAGTCAGTCGAATTTGTGACAGATTTTCAAATCCGCTGGCATTATCTACGCCGCGTCCCAGCACAGTAGAATGTGTGCTGTTCAGCGCAACCTTGATTTGTTCATCAGTGCTGGTGCCGGATTGAAATTTGAGCGCATTTTGCGCGACAGTTACTGCACCGGCACTGCCGGTTCCATCACCTAAATATGCTACACTCAATCCACTTGTTTTACTGTTTTTAAAATCTCCTGTCAGCACCAGCCCATCCCCTTCAGCCGGTTCATCATTTATTGTCCCTTCAATGTCCTGTCCTAATAATAATTGCGGTTCAAAAGCGTCATCGACGAGAATTCCATCTTTGGTGCTGGTGACGGTGAAACCTTTGCTAAAACCGTACTCCCGATGTTCTATTGTAAGTTCTTCATCATCTTCGTCATAGCGGATATCCAAATTCATGTTTGCTGAAAAAACGGCTTTTTGCAGACGGTTCGCAAATCCTACCGCGGATGCCCCTTCCGGATTCCTGACTCTGATAATCGCGCCGTCTTCTTCTTCCAGAGTTATTTGCAGACCGGAAGCATCATCATCATCAAGGTCTTCTGTCAGACTTGCGCGTAGAGGCATTTCATCTATGTCAACATCGTATCCTCCCAATGGAGAAGAGAGTGTTTGTGAAGTTGCATTTAGAAAAACAAGTTCTTCATTACCACCCATTCCGGTAGCACCCTGACTGCCGTCTAGCAGATTTTTATTACCAAAGCGGGTGAACTGTGAAACTCTGTCTATTCCATCGATGGCGGCACGAATCTGAAACTGCAGCGAGATCAGCGTGCCAAAATCGGTAGAACCTTCATTTGCTGCGGTTAACGCCAGCTGACGCATTTCAATTAGCAGATTATTAACTTCAAGCAAAGCACCTTCGGCAGTCTGAACCATTGACAGAGAAAACTCGGTATTCTTCAGAGCCTGCTGAACACCGGCAATTTGAGCACGTAGACCTTCAGACATTACAAGACTTGCTGGCGCATCCGCTCCGCCGTTTACCCTTTGTCCAGTAGCAAGGCGAGTCAGTGAATCCGACATCTCTTTTTGCGCTTTGGCCAGATGATTAATTGCGTTGATCGATGCAATATTGTTTTTCATCCCCAACGGCATACTTTCCTCATTAAATTAAAGATTCAGTTTTATTTATGTCAGTTAAGCGGAATTTAAACGCCACTCAAAGACATTATTTTATAAGAAATTATTGATGTTGGTTTAGTAAAATACCTGTCTTTCAAAACAGATAAACACAGCCATTCCGGACTCCAAAACATGGAGCCGGAATAGTGCGGGATTGGGGGACGAATCCCCGAACCCTACTAGCTGTTTAACAGGCGCAGTACGTTCTGCGGTAATGCATTGGCCTGAGCCAACTGTGCGGTTGCTGATTGACTCATGATCTGGTTACGTGTAAAAGTAGCCAGTTCCTGTGCCATGTCAGTATCACGCAAAGTAGATTCTGCAGAAGTCATGTTTTCTGCAGCCACCTGTAAGCTGGTGAGATTAGATTCCAAGGTGTTAGCCTGAAACGCTCCTAATTCACCACGGACAGAAGCAACTTCAGTAATTGCTTGGTCAATGATCGCCAGAGCATCCTGTGAACCTTGCTCAGTACCCACATCAATGTCTGCAAGTGACATAAAGTTGCTACTGTTGGGCAATTCACCCTCAGCAACTGTAGCCCGACCAAGTTGACTAGTGTTCATGTCTCTGATTGAAGTCGAAGCTGTATGTCCGGCATCAGGTCCAACGTGAAAACGGAGTCCTTCTTGAATTGAAATGCTGCCGTCTTCATTTGTCGTTGTCTTCTCAGCATTTGTTCCATCCAGAAGTTTGTAATGACCGAATTGAGTACTGGAAACAATGCGATCAATTGAGGACAAAGCATTTTCAATTTCAGACTGATTTGCCTGAGTCATTGCGTCATCACTGGCGCCGACGTTTGCCGCAGAAATGGCACGCTGACGAATACTAACCAAAAGGCTGGAAATCTCATTCATAGATCCTTCCGCCGTTTGTACCAGTGAAATAGCAACCTCATTATTCCGGATTGCCTGCTCCATTCCGCTGATTTTCGAACGCATATGTTCAGAAATCACCAAAGCGGCCGGATCATCGGCAGCCCTGTTGACTCTCTGTCCAGAAGCCAGTCTTTCAAGTGACTTTGAAAGCGCACGGTCATTTTTTAACAGGTTGCGGTGTGCAACCATGGACTCAATATTATTATTGATTCTTAGTCCCATCTCATCTCCTTAAATTTGTGTGAGAAAATTAATTCCAACCATAGAATAAATGTATTCCCTTCCAATAGAATACTTTGGGGAAACAGGTACAGATTAAACCATTCCTGTCTAAAGAGGACAACTCTCACCATGAAAGCTAAGTCCTTCCCTTCGCTCTCCAACGTGCACGGCACTCGAAGATTTTTGATACACTACTGGTTATGCGGCCTGCAGTGTTTGGGGTATTACGCAACCGAATCCCGAATCTGTAGACTTTACGATCAGCCTCAAGCTTCAGTTTCAGACAGCTCATTCCATGATGTTCACGGAATACCCCGCATATCCGGATTATCACCATGATTATCCGGCATTAAATTTCAGTAAAATATTATTTATCTTATAATACTTAACATACGTTTTACCTGATGTCAGACCATCTATAAAAGCTCAATTTAAAATGTATGATGCAGTCTTAAAATGTCTTAAATCCACCCTGCAGATAAATATTCAATCCGGAAATTAAAAAATATCCAGAAGCTGTTTTGGTGTGAACTGATTCCGCCCCTGTCAATTTTTATCAAACTCTTTTATTTTTAAGCCTTATCCCAGCGACAGCTTTTTATTACGAAATTCACGAAATCTCACTGGCAATGAAATTTCAGCAATCCTTTGTCGCAAGCAGTTTACACAATTTTTGCTCAGCCCGTTTAATTTTTTCCGCTTCGTTTTTATGCTCCTTTTCTGTCAAAGGGATATAGTATGAAAACCCTTCATGAACACGTTTATTAAGTTCGGTTCGTAAAAAATTCAAATTATTTTCAAGCCTCAGAGCCTTCAATAACGGTGGAGTCTTGAAGGACAATTTACGTATTGTGCCAAATCTTGAATCCTTTGCGGTTACGTCAATCAATCCCAGAGCATGTTTTAAATTCGCTTCATCCACCACTTTAGGTGGAGTTAATGCCGAAGAAAATGATTGCGCGTGTTTGCGCATCTGACGCAAGAGTACGGATTTATCTACCATTTTCGCTTTAGTCCTTTCGCTGATGAAGAGCAATGAACAAATCTCATTTCTCTAATTAAAATCAATTTTTTAATATTTTTAACAAAACAAACATTATTTCAGTAACTTAATATATTTACCCCTTCATATTTTTTTCCAATCTCCGGATAAAACGCTTTCCGGTGAGATAGTTTTAATCATCCGTGCTATCTCACCGAAAAGACTAGGAGGATCGGTTAACGCACCACCAAATCCAAAGGGTGACGCGAAAGGCATTCACATCCTGAATCATTCACCAAGTAACTCTGTCCGAAACACATCGCATTTCCGGAGTCACTGTCCATTAAAATCATGTGTAGAAAAAACACCATATTTTCTTCAGCAATCACTTGATTACCGTGATAGAACATCGGCCAGTCCATCCAGTTTGGCGAAAAAGTTGTGCCCATGCTGTATCCGGTCGCATTCAGCCGATGGTTCCGCATTCCGGAATTATCACAAGTCCTGGCGTAAGCATCGAAAACCTCACCGATGCTATTTCCCGGACGTAAAGCGGATACACATGCTTCCATAGCTTCAAGACAAACCCTGTGCATCTTTCTATGTTGTTCAGTCACGCGTCCTACTGGAATTGTACGCATCATCGCCGCATGATAGTGCCGGTAAACTCCGGCCCATTCCAAAGTCAACTGATCTTCGGAATCCAGTTTTCGTCTTCCGGAATAATAACGGCAGAGCAAAGCATTTTCGCCTGAACCGATGATAAATTCATTCCCCGGATAATCTCCGCCCCCTCGAAATACCGCACCCTGCATGGCGGCTAAAAGTTCGCCCTCATCGCATCCAGCCTTCACCAACTTATGTGCTTCATCCAGTGCGTCATCTGCCAATTCAGCCGCTTTGCGGACATACACTAATTCTTCCGGACTTTTCACGACCCGCAGTCTGTTTACCAAATTTGAAGCATCCTTCAGGTGACAAAAACCAGCCAGGGCAGAGTCCAGCAATTTTCCATTTTTCGCGGTCAAACCGTAAGAGTCGTATTCCACTCCCAACTGCTGCCCCTCACAAGCGCATTCCCGCAAAATATTCTTCAGTTGCAGAGCTGGATTGATGTCCG
>Ga0114994_10002916_pt1 | contig 12532 bp, 8 predicted proteins | sample ArcticOcean_MG_C_9_FD_87043 | JGI IMG/M metagenome (GOLD analysis project Ga0114994, IMG submission 87043) | Marine microbial communities from western Arctic Ocean - ArcticOcean_MG_CB2_152 | ecosystem: Environmental > Aquatic > Marine > Oceanic | place: Arctic Ocean: Canada Basin | collected... | reverse complement strand
TGGGGGGGTTTGGTGAGGGGGGGGTCGTTGTGAATGCAGGGGGTAGCTGGGGCAGCCTGAGTACGGCACCACCGAAATTATCCGAGCTCAAGTTCCGAGTCCGCCGGCCCCTTAATCGGCCCCGGCCAAGTAGGCGGAAGCCCGATCATCAAATTAGGGGAAAACCTCCTTCTGAGTCCCCACTGTGACTTCCCACCTATATTCGGTTTCCCTAAAAGTCGCCGGTTTAGTACACAGCCTCCGGCCATCCGAGGGGGGTTCCGGGACCATGGCCTCGCGCTTGGGTGCACACCGCGAGTACACCGTGCCGGCCAAATGGAGACGCCCCTAAAGTCGGAGTTGATTTCAAAGAGCAGCAAATATCCAGCGTCCACTTGCAACATCAGAAACTCAGCGAAATCAATTTACCATTCGTTCTTGGCGCCCATCGACGTCAGCGTATATGTTAATGATGTGTGGACTCAGCTGTTACACTCAGAATTCAACCTAAACAATTGACTGATGCAATATCACAATTAAAACTCACATTTCCAGATACGGCACGTGTTATCTTTAGAACCTGTTATTATCGTGTCTCCACTGTAATTAAATGCGCAGCTAAAAATTTCATCTGTGTGACCTTCGAGTATCTACGGATAAATGATAATTGAATAAATTAAAGTGGTCTAACCTGAAGGCAATCACCGGTTTCGGCATCCCAGAGGCGCGCTGTTTTATCACTGCTTGCTGTCAAAATTCTGACACCTTGCGGGTTAAACGCTACTTTAGAAATTTCGCCCTCGTGGCCGATGAGTATAGATTGACAAGCCCCTGTCATTGTGTTGAATACCCTTGACGTTCCATCAGCAGAAGCTGTGACTAGTCTTGCCCCGGTGGCGCTGTAGCAAACATCCAAAATTTCATCGTTGTGTCCTCTTAGTGTGTGGACACATCGGCCGCTTGGGACGTCCCATATCTTACAAGTCCTATCGATCGAGCCGCTGATGCATAAGTCAGACTGGTAGTTGAACTATGCATGTACTTTTGATTTACATCGAACTAGTGGTAACTGACCTGAGTGCTAGAGATTTCACCATTGTGTCCAGCCAGAGTATGGATGCAACGCCCAGACCTTGCATCCCAGACTTTTACCGTGTGGTCAAAAGACCCTGTCATAACTTTTTGACCGGGTGTATCAAAGTTCAAACTGACAATTTCGGCAGTATGACCAAGCAGCGTATGTAGACATTCTCCAGACTCCACATCCCATAGTCTTGCGGTGTTATCCATTGAGCCAGTTGCGACAAGAGAACCATGGGGGTTGAATGACAAGCACACAATCTCCGTAGCGTGACCACGATAGGTATGATGAAGATCCCCGTTATCGGCATTCCAAATTTTGCAGGTTTTATCTACGTAAAATGAGTAAGCTAGTAAGGAACGCTAGTGAAGGTACCAAATGATCCTGTTATTATCTTATTACCCCAGGGGTTGTTGAAAGCAATCGCATAGACTACATTTCGATGTCCTTCTAACGTTAATAGCTCTTCCCCAGTTTCGGTTCGCCAGATTTTGCAAGTTCTATCATAGCTCCCGGTGATGAATTTGTCGCCCTGTTTGTTGAAGGCACAATTTGTCAAAGGTAGAATATGCGCACGGAGAATCTTAAATAAATAATAATCACTGCTATCGTTGCTCTCGAGTTTCTCAATGAGTTCTAAATGAATGAAAGGTATATATCCGTGGAAAGAACTGAGTGTACGTACTGTGGATTAAACGCCGTAATTGGGGCTTGCGACTTTCACTTATCAGGGGTTCTTCAAAAGTTATCTGATTCACAAGAACTTGCACGTCAGTCCTATAACCTTGCAACTTAGGAGAGATCGCTCTTTCGTGTGTTACTCTGGGGTTAAGTGAAGCAAATCAATCTCTTTTGTTTCGCGATTCTTATCCCGAAGTTCGTATTCCAGGATCACACCAGGCGGATAGTACCTCTGGCCAAGACTCAATTCTATTTTTATTGATACTCCTCACCAGTAAGAACCTTTTGAGCTTCATCGAGCTGATATCGGCGGTTATACATGTAGCGTAGGCTACAAGATAAAATCGGCGGTCCAGAGTACTGTGTCCAGATGTGCGCCAGTGAGGGCTTTGGACGTTCCTAGCTCAGCGCCATCGCGTGCACACTTGTCGTGGGTAAGTGCGCTGGAAGCCCACAGCAAGAGCCTCAGCTCCACAACCTAGAGGCTCACTCAGGCTGCCAGTGGCCCGGGCCCGGGCCGGGCCCGGGCACTCACCGTGACTGGCAGTGGCAGTGGCAGCTATCTGGGCCGCATACGGAGGACCCCTATGCTACTAATCGACCTTAAACGCGTCGCTTTCGCATAGGAGGAATTTGCAGCACCGGGCAGCACGAAAGAAGGCATCTGAAGAGAGCGCACGAGGCGCGTGATGTCACCGTCTTAAATATTGTGCGCACGAGGCGCAAGGAGCAGAAAAAACGGTACTCAGAGGCAGCCAAGCCAATGAAGCGGTGCTACCTGCCAGTGCCGTCGACGCCTGCGCTCGATCTGCGGGTGGAAGAAACTTTCTACTAGACGCAAAATGTTACTAGACGAAATTTTTTTCTACTTAGTAGTAGGTTTAGGGTTGGGATGCGACAACGTTTTTTCGACTCTCTTAAAGGTTACCCTGTCGAATTTTTGGTAGGATTGGGGCTTTCATTGCGCAATTTCAAAAAGGGGCAGCCTAATACCCAAGAGCGGTCACGCGTTGGGTATTAGTCGACCCCTTACTCTCTCCAGGGGGCGCCAAGGTGTAGTGGGAGAAAGTTTCTGACCCGTACCGTTAACGGTACGGGTCACACAGGCTAGAGAAACAAAAAAAATAACTTAGAAAAGCTGCCTCGATTGTAAAGGGCGCTGGCCCGCCAGGCCACAAACTTAGAAAGTAATGTAACTAAATGAATTACTTTTTTTGGCGACGAATGTGTTCGCACGACCGAGAGGATCGCGTTGCACATATTTATAGCTACATAGGACCCGGGGAAGAAGGCAAATCGGCGTTCTTGCCCGCGCGCATCGCGAGCGCCGCACTGAATGGCCATGGGGATATCGTCATGGCCTGGCTCGAAGCCGGCGGGGGTGTCAATGACGTCGGCGGTGACAGATTTGGACGCACCTTGCTAGTATGCGCCACATACGGCCCGGGCAGGAACCGAGAGATTGGCCACCTTGACGAAACACACGTCGCGCTGGCCCGCTACCTGCTCGATCGAGGCGCGGACGTGAACCTCCCTGACTACAATAATTGTCAGCCGCTGCATTATGCTGCACTCGGCCGTGCGGTGTCCGCGCCCGCGATGGTTGCTCTATTGCTTAAGGCAGGTGCAAATGTTCTCACGCAAAACACTAAACGCCATAATGCGCTCACGACAGTGCTGAGACAACTGGCAAAAGCCGGACCATCATCTTCTCGTTTGAAGATCGCGCTCTTGCTACTGCGAGCTACTCCATCGCTGGATTGTGCTCGCACCCACCCGAGTGATCCCGACCTTTTCTGTTCCGCCGAAGTGCTTCTGGATGTAGCGTTAGGGCGGGTCGACACGCCACCGCCCCCCGTCGTCCATTGCTTTCAAGTGCTCAGGGGCGTGATCCGCGGGGTCCGCGCGGCCGGTGGCTGGAAGGCGTATGATCGAAAACCTCGCGAGGAGCTCCTTCGGCTCCGGAGCCTCGCGCTTCGGCGGCGCGCCTTCCTTCGACGCTCGCGTCATGACGACACAGATATCCGGAGCATTAGGTTCATCATTCGGTGTCCTCCAGAGATCGCCTGGCACATCCTCGGCTACTGGCGCTGTCAGTACTTCTACCCGTCCCCCGGCATCAATGCCCAGCTCGGCTTCCGGTAGGTGTCTAAGAAAAATAACACAACGGTGCGCCGCCGGCGCTGCGAGACTTAAGAAAACCACAAAATAAATTAGTCACTCCTCCACTCGTCGTCGTCGCTCGCCGAGGACGTGTCGCTCTCGGCGCCGACCCGCGCTCGGAGCGCTAATATTTTGTCGACCTCGCCCCCGAAGAGGCCCCGCGCCGACCGTTGCTGGACCCGCGTCTCCTGCACGACCTTGCGCAGGGCGCCGCCGGACTTGATGGCCAGCAGGAGCGCGCTCTCCGGTCGCTGAAGGGGTTTCGGGGGCGGCGCGGCCGCCTTCAGCGCCGAACCCTGCTGGATGGCGCCGAGGAGGCCCGAGGGCATTGAAGCGCGGGGCGCGCTCGCCTCCTGGGTCGGGTCGGCCGCCGCGGGCGTTGGCTGGGTTGGCATGGGCGGCGAGGGTGGCTTCTTTTTGGGCGGCGGCGGCGGGGGCTTCTTTTTCGGCGGCGGCGGCGGCGGCTTCCGGCGCGGCGGCGAGGCGGGCGACACGGTGCTGTCGTCGTCCGAGTCGTCGAGGATGTAGGGGTCCAGGCCCTCGGCGGCCATTTTGGCATCGACCGCGGACCGCGGGATGCCGAGCCGCAGCATCTTCACGAAGCGCCCGAGGTCCTCTGACTCGCGCGCCGCCGGGCCGACGTCGGCGGGCGACGGCTGCGCTAAAGGCGCATCTACCGGCACGTCGATGGTCAGCGCGGGTTCCCGCGGCATCGGCGGCGGCGGCCGTTTCCGCGGCGACGCCTCGAGCTTGCTCTCCTCGGCGCCGACCACGCGCGGCACGGTCTTGGGATCGCGGCGGGGCAGCGACTTCCTGAGCTTCCGCCGCTCCTCCTTTTCCTCCTGCCGTCTCTTTTTAAGTTCCTCCATCTTCCGCACCTCCTCGATCTTCCACGCGTCCAAGAACAGCCCTGGGTGCGAGTACTTCTGGGCCGAAGGGCCCTCCTTCGCGAGGACCTCCGGCGAAAGCAAAGCGTCGATCCTAGAAAAGTCCGGCCCCAGGGGCAGCGCGTCGTACGCCTCCCGCAGACCGGTCGGCATGTTGTCCACGGTGAACTGCACGCGTTGGAGTGGAGCGGGCTCCGGGAGCACGCCGGAGCGGTGGACCGAATTACCGTCGCATTTCTCGATGACGTCGCACACGCGCGGCAGTTGATCATTCAGTGAGCGGACGCGCGTCGTCGCACTCTCCAAGCGCCCCTGCAGCGCCCCGGCCAGGTCCATGATGTCTCGGAACATCTCGGCCGCGTGAAAGCTGAGGAGCCCGATCTGCACCAAGGTCCCCGTCGACGACGCCATGGTCACGTCCTGCAGCATCGTGTCCGCGCCCGAGTGCTGGTAGAGGTCCGGGTGGCCATAGTCGAGCGAGGCGCCGATGCGCCGGCGCGCGAGGGGCATCCCTTGCGGTGGGGCTGCCCCGCGGTTCTACGTATTGCTGGGCACGGCTGCCCACGGCACAAATACTGCGATCGGTGGGCAGTGCTTGCAGCTTGTTTCGCCGCGGCGACGAGGCGTGTGGTCGAGATTGCTGGTAGTCTCCGCACAAACTTGTTTGGCTCTCGCAACCCGCACGTGAGATAGCCGCGCAGTTGGGTCGTCCGGAAGGGGTGACGCCGCCCGGGCGGTTCGATAAAGTCCAGGCTCGTCCGAAACTGAATTGAACTAAAAACGGGTTTACGCGTTCGGCTCGATCAGGCAAAAACAAGCGCCATAGCCCTTCGCTACAAGCCAAACGCCTAGACGGGATCGCTTGCGTTGCCTTTTACCTGCGCGAGACGCGCGCGCAGCCTTCCGCACACGCGGGCACGCGTCTAGCCCTCGGAGAGCCTCGGAGAGCGAAACGCGGCCATGGCCGCCGACGTCAGCAACAACAGCGAGGAGCTGATCCTCGAGCTCTTCGACGTGCTGGAGCGGTGCCCGCCGCGCGCGCGCGACGCGGCCACGGATGCGGCGCTCGAGACGATCGCGGCCGCGGGCGCCCCCGAGGAGCCTGAACAACTTGTGAAGAAGGAGGCGTGCTCCTTCACGCGGCCGCCGTCGGCCTACGATAGATATAGGGACGCCCTCAAAGCGCAAGTGACGCGGGAACACCCGGACCTGGAACCTTTGGCGATCAACGAACAATTACGCCTCAACTGGGCCGACCTGAGCGAGGCCGAGAAGGCGCCCTACGTCTCGGTCGCAAAAAGAGAACGGGACGCCTACATGGAGGCCCAGGAGGCCGAGCCGGACCCCTGGGATTCAGATCGACCGAAAAGACCCCCTACGGTCTTCGACGAGTGGGTGCGCGCCACGAAGCCCCGGGAGACGATCGGCGTGTTGCGAGATGAGAAGAGCGTGCGCAAGCGGATCACGGAGCTGTACAAGGCCGTCTCGATGGAAAACAAAGCGCCGTACCAACGGAAGTTCGAGGCGGCCAAGGCCGCGTTCCTCGTGGAAGAAAAGGCCTGGGCCGAGAAGTGGGACCTCGTCAAGACCTGCAAGGGCTATGTATCTAGAAGCCACCCGTCCGCGATCAACCAGGCGAAGCGGTTGGCGCCCAAAACAGAGGAGGCGACGACCCGGAGTCATGGAGTCGACAGTGGTCGCCCCTCCAAGCCGCCGAACGCGTACACTCGCTGGAGAAGGGACCACGTGGATGACGTACGAAAGGAGCACCCGAAGCTCGACCACCGCAAGCTCGAGAAGAAGCTGAATGCCCTGTACGCCGCCCTGGACGAGGCGGTCCGGGCGCCCTACGACACGTCGTGGGAGGCGGCCAAGGAGAAGTGGCGCATCGCGTGCGAGCGGTGGGACGCGGAGCAGGAGGTCAAGGAGGACGCGCCGCCGAACCCGACCGCGTACCCCAAGGCGCCGGACATCTGGAGCCGGGACCTGAAGGAGACGTACCGGGCCAAGTTCCCCTCTTTATCGCCCTTGGACGTGAACAAGAAGATGAAGAGCGACTGGTCCGCGATGAGCGACGACGATCCGGTCAAGAGCGATTACCGGAAGCGGTCCATGAAATTGAAGGAGGAGTACGCCCAGCGCTTCGCCGCGTGGACGGCGCGGAATCTGGAGGAGGGCCCCCGCAAGAAGCGGCGGGCGGCCAACGCCGAGTTCGACCCGCACGGCGCGGACGCGAGCGGTCTTAGTCGGGCGGCGCATTTGACGGAGGCCCAGAAGGAGCTCTTGGAGGCCAAGCGCGGCCTCTTCGAGCGGGACCCGACGCACCCCGACGCTTTAGACGCGGGCACGCCGGCGCACGAGGCGCTGTCGAGGCGCTTCGCGGCGGACATTGGGGTCGGCGAGTCCACGGAGCTGCTCAAGCACTACTACTCAAAAATCGCGAACTGGCTGAAAAGAAGGCCTCTATGAATCCCTCCCCGGTTTTAAGCTTCGAAGCTAGTTACCCGGGTCTACATGGCGTCGTGGCTCGCCTTGCGCCCCTCGCCGTGCTCCAGGCGATCCGTCCGCGACTTCATGCCGTCTTCACTAATGGCGGCCACGGCCTTGATGGCCGCGTCATCGAGATCATCAGCTGAAGTAATATTGAGGCCACTGCCATCGATAATGGCCTTGCCCGCCTCCACGTTCGTCCCCTCCAGCCGCACGATGAGCGGAATCTTCAGCCCGACCTGCTGCACGGCCTCCACGATGCCCTGCGCGATGACGTCGCACTTCATGATGCCCCCGAAGATGTTCACGAGGATCGCTTTGACTTTCGGATCACCTGTCACGATCTTGAACGCTTCTACGATCTGTTCGGTTTTGGCACTTCCGCCCACGTCCAGGAAGTTGGCCGGCGAGCCGCCATGCATCTGGATGATGTCCATGGTGGCCATCGCTAAGCCGGCGCCGTTGACCATGCACCCGATGGACCCATCCAAGCCGATGTAATTGAGGTCCCACTTCTCCGCTGCCACGTCCCTGGGATCTTCTTGCGAATGGTCTCGCTGCGCGAAGACCTCCTTCTGTCTGAAACCACAATTGTCGTCAAAGCCCAGTTTAGCGTCCGCACTGATGAGTAACCCGCTCGAGTCCTCTGCCAACGGATTAATTTCCACCATGGTGCAGTCGGAAGAACGGAACACACCGTACAACGCCTTGACCTGCGTCACGGCGTCGTCCTTGTTGCCCGTGATCTCCAATGCCGACACGATGTCCTTCGCTTGCGCGTCGGTCATGCCTTCGACGATGTCAATAGGCACTTTTTTGATCTTCTCCGGGAACTTCTCCGCGAGGTCTTCTATCGACGTGCCGCCCTCGGCGCAGGCGATGACGACGGGCCCGCCAAAGGCTCTATCCAATAATATAGCGAAGTACATCTCGTTCACCAGGTCCATCTTCTCCGCCATCAAGACCGTGTTGACGGGCTTGCCCTCGGGGCCCGACTGCTTCGTGACGAGCGTCTGGCCGATCATCTTTTTGGCGTACTCTTCGGTTTGGGTCTTTTTGATGACGTGGACGCCGCCCTGGAAACCTGCGATGGGAAGGGTCGGTGACGGTCGTGGACGACGTTTTTCGCATCGAGCCGCTCGAAACGGCGTGTCGGCGGAAGGCGCGAAGTGTGTGAGCACATTGTGGGCGTCACGCCGGCGTGGCGGCAGTTGCATGAGTCCCCTGTATGGGCCGCGGTGGCCTCCGCGGTGCGCGGCGCGCGCGTCGCGGCGCGCTGCTGGCGCAATTTACGGTGCAAGTCTGTGTGTGGGCGCTAGACACGGCGGTCGGAATTGCTTTAGATCGTCCTGTCATAGTCGTATAGACGCCGTGACGCACCGTTCGTAAAAGTCCCCAGGCCGCGCCCGCCCGCGAGGATCTGGGACTTGATGACGACATCGTCGCCCTTCAGTTCTTTCGCGGCCGCGACGGCCTCTTCGACGGACGTGACGGCGATGCCCCGGGGCACGGTCACGCCGCCCTGGGCCAGGATCTGGGCCGACTGGTACTCGTGCAGGTTCAGGAAGCGGCGGCCGCGCGCCGCGGCGCGCGTGGCGAGGCCCGCGGCGCGCGGGCCGAGGCGGACCGCTGCGGAAGCTACTGCAGCCATTGCCTTGGGTTTTTGTTTGCAACGCGCTACTGCAGCGCGGCGACTTAGAGAGGCTTATCGCGGTTCTTTAGGTGACGACTGCGTCACAGATAGAAGTAGCGCGCGAACAGTAAGAGTGCTGGGGCAACAAAGAGAATTGCTTTTTCTTTTTGTGAAACCCGCACGTAAAACCCGTCCGGTGGAGGCAAGAGGCGCAAAGCTAGCGTTCGTAGGAAGGAGCGGTGAGAGCATCTTTCGCAGACCTAGAACGCGCGGCGATCAGAGTAAATAATTTCCCCTAAAACTTCATTGCTGCCTTGTGTGTCGAGGAAGCGCGCTCGCCGAGCGGGGACAGAGGAAACGACACGGCATAATAAGAGTAAAATAGCCCTCAACCACCTCATAAGAACACACGGCAAAAACCGCTACACGAGCGCTGTCATTTTGGCCTTTCTAACTTTAGAAAAAAGAGCCAGCACATGCGGCGCGCGGTCCTCGCCGTCGTTTGCGCGGCGGCGGCGGCTGGAACTGCGCCGCGCGCGAGAGCGCTCCTCCACGACGCCGCGGACGCCTGCGCCGACGACCCCGCCTGGGTCAAGAACGGGCCGGAGCCCGACAAGGAGGGCACCTTCACCGACGGGTCCGGCAACGCCCCGTACTCGGACCACATGACGTGCACCTGGACTATTACTGGAGACCCCGTCGTCCGTTTATCGTTCAACCGCGTGGACGTCACCACGGGCGATGCGATCGCAATCTGGGAGGGGACGCCCGAGACATTGCACCTGCTGGGCAAGGTCTCGGGGTTGCGAGGCACGGACACGGCAGCTCTAGTGTTCGAGGGAAGCGAAGCCCTGACCATTGTCTTCGAGACGGACGGGTTCCCCAACACGGTGGCCGTCGGCGAAAAGACGAACTACGATCCGGGCTTTGAGGCGACGTTCGAAGAGAACCGCTGGCGGAGTTCTACCGGCGGTTGCAGGCGTTTATGCCCTCGTTGATCGATATCCTGTTGGACGCACCGCCGGCTCGGAGAGCAACATTAGCCGCGGCGATCTCCTTCCTCGCGAAGGAGTTCGACGAGCGGCGCTTGGCGACGAACCGGAAGGGCGGCGACATCTCGTCGGCGGTCGTGCACTCGTCGCGGCGGTCGTCGCTCTTGTACTTCCTCTTGCACGCCCCGAAGAACCACTATGAATTAGCGGCCTCTCTACTTAGAAAGCTTATCGTGGCGGACCCGAAACGCCGAAAGCACCGGGCGCGCTACGTCGCGCTGCGGTCCGTCATCCGGATCCAGCGGAACTTTCGCGCGAAGCATTTGCGGCGGCGCATGGCGCGGCGGTCCCAGCAGGGGTACCTGCCGGAGCTGCGCACGGGGGAGGGCTCCATCCGTTCATTAGGCGACGTCTCGGGCGACGGCAAGCGGCCGGACCTCAGCGGCGACTCCTCGGACTTCATCGGCGCCGCGGCCGCGTCCGGGGCGCGCCACCGCGGCGCGGCCCACGACGCGGGCGGCGACTTCCTGTCGCTCAGCGCGCGGCCGAGCACGTCGCGAAGACGCTCAAGCTGAAGGAGTCGGTTGACGCGCTAGTGGGGGGCTCATAATAATAACATAGAGACGCGAGACACACAAATTCAATTAGCACACCCGCTCCCCCAGGTCCTCCGCGAGGTCGTAGGAGATAATTTTGGACCGGTCGTGGGTCACGCCCGCGTTGGCGCGGCCCGAGTGACTGACCGTCGAGACGTCTTGCGTGCGCTGCTTGGCGACTTTGGCCCGCGCCGCGTAGCAGTGCAGAACGCCGGGGTTGTCGCGCACGGCCTGCGCCAAAAAGACGTCCAACGGACAGTCCACCGGCAACCGCTTCAATAGCACATTGGCCGCCGACGGCGTCAGGCCGTAGGCGTGCGCGCCCCAGAAGTACTGAGGGAGCATGAAGTCTAGTAAAGCGTCGTGGTCGGCCAGGGCCAAGTCCTTCTCCTCGCGGTGGAAGTACCCCAGCAACAACATTGAACACGCGTGGGCCGGCACCTTCCTGCTCAGGTCATTGATTAGTGAAGCGCAGTCGGCTTCAAAAACGACGTCGTCCTCCAAGATGAGCGTGAGGCCCTCTGCACACTGGCGCCACATGCGAATATGCGAAGCCGCACAGGCCCGCTCGGTCGGCGTGAGCGCCGGCGGCGGGCCCCGGGCGTGGCGGTCGCGCTGCCCGTCGTACATTAGGTTCAGATCGCGCGCTTCTTGACACCAGAACCGCGTGACCTCACGCTCGTCCACGTCGGTAGTAGCGCCGTCGACGGCTTGCACACGTTGTAAATTCAGGCCGTGGAGGAGCGCGAGTCTGCGTAATGACTCCCGCTGCGCTGTGGAGCGGTCTAGATTTATAAATGCCAAGGTCGGCGCCGTGGCCGCAAAGGCCGCCTGTCGCGCGAGGTGGTCAGGTAGAGCGCGGACGCAACCCACCCCGCGGTCCCTGCAATGGGTCGCGAGCCGCGCCGGCATTAGGGCCGCGACCCTGGGGAAATCCGCGGGGTCGCCGTCGTGGAGCGCTTCCCGGGCCATCTCCACCAGACCCGCGGTGTCTCCTTGTCTAGCTGCGGCCCACTCGTAGTCGCCGTCCACTTCCGCCACGGGTTCGGGCGCCGGCCAGCCCGCGTCGACGATCGCGACGCGCGCCGGGCCGGCGTCATCAGCTGCCCGCCGCAGCAGCTCGCAACTGAGGCGCCGCGCGTCCCGCGGGCTCGTTGCACAAAAGAACCGCGCGCCGCACGCGCCCACGTGCGCCCCGCGGACCGGCCACTCCCCCTCGATCAGCGCTTCCAGGCGCCGCGCCTCCGCGGGCGGCCATTTACCGCTCGGCTTTAACCAGTATTTCCGCACGTCCTGGGGGCTCCGGCCCTTCGCGTCGGCGCCGGCGTCCACGAGCGCGGCGCCGAGCTCCGCGGCCGTCAGCTTCGTCGCCTCGGTCGTGGCCGCGGCCGCGTCAAAAGCGACGGCGGCCGCGACGCGCTGCTGCGCATGCACAAGACGCTCGACCAGGAGCGCGCGCGACACGCGGTCCCAGGAAACGCGCCGGTCGGCCCAGAAGGCCTCGGCCGCGTCCAGTTCGCTGCGCTGCGCCACGTCCAACGCGAAGCGGAAGGCCTCCCACGAGAGCACGGCCTTGGCCAGTAATTCAAACATGTTCGTGGCGGCGAGCTCATGCAAATTCCGGTGGCACAGACCTAGTAAACACGCCGCGGCTTTTCGACCACCGTCCTCGACCCCGCGCGCCCACGCCAAGAGCTCGATGAGTAGGCGGGACGCGGTCCACGCGCTGTGCGCGGCGCGCTTCTCCGCCGCGACGCGCCGTAGTTCCTGGGCCAGGCCCTCCGTGGCCTGCCCTTGCTTCGCGTGGCGCGCCTTCTGGTGAACCCGCTGCTTCTTGGCGGCGGGGGCGAAGCGCCGGTCGCGGAACGCGGTGCCCAGCGCGAGCGCGTGCAAGGCGTCCGCCGGCACCGCCTCCTTCGCGAGAACCGCGCGGCAGTAGGCGTGCGCGTCGGCGACGTCCGCGTCGCTCCCCAGGCCGAGGCGGGTACGCACGACCGTCGCCGGGTCCTCGCGTGGGCGCCGCGCCGGCC
>Ga0114994_10002915_pt1 | contig 12535 bp, 9 predicted proteins | sample ArcticOcean_MG_C_9_FD_87043 | JGI IMG/M metagenome (GOLD analysis project Ga0114994, IMG submission 87043) | Marine microbial communities from western Arctic Ocean - ArcticOcean_MG_CB2_152 | ecosystem: Environmental > Aquatic > Marine > Oceanic | place: Arctic Ocean: Canada Basin | collected... | reverse complement strand
TGTTGGTTTTCGTGAGTCTGCGGAATTTCAGGAATGGCGCAAATTACTGCATCATTTCTATGATCCGCTTCCGCAAGTTGAGCATTATGAGTCTGTGTTTAAAAATGGTCTTTAGTCATTGAATATTATTAATTATGCAGCTGATAAAATCCGGAAGTTATTATACGTCTGGTGACTTTAATGCGATAGGAAAAAGTAAAATCAATGAAAATAATAAGAGGTTTAGAATTCAAAGCTGATCATGCATGGGGGGCAAAAGATATTGCAAACATAAATGGGATAAGCACTCGACTTCATTGGACAGACAAACCATATAAATGGCATATTAATGACGGAGAATAAGTATTTGTGGTTTTAGGCTGACAAGTAAAGATGTTTTATCGAGAGGAAGGAAAAGAAAAATCATCATTGTTAAATCCTGGTGACATTTTCTTTGCTGGAGTTGGAACTGAGCATGTCGTTCATACAGTTGGTGAAGTGAGAATACTGGTTGTTGAAAAAGAAGGTCGCGAATAACAATTAAATAAACTCTCATTATTTGTTACGCTATGCTTGATTCATTCGTATATAATTGTCGTTCCCTCTTTCGCGGAAATGACATACAAGTGTACCATTTTGACTTTTTACGGGTTCATCATGCTTCAATAACTTACTTTTATTTGAGACGTTAGTGGAACAACAAAAAATAATCTATTGCTGGATTTATCTTGTTGGGTTGGAACATAATACTGATTACTATTAAGGGGAATAATGGCTGTTGGATGGGCTCGTGACGGTGCGGTACAGGAGCAAATTGATGCTACTATAGCAGATGCTGTCGAGTTGGCAAGAAGTCGTTTGACTGAAGGAGAAAGTTTAATACATTGCGAAGAATGCGAATCCTTGATCCCGGAAGCAAGGCGCAACGCAATGCCCGGAGTCCGCCTTTGCGTTGAATGCCAGTCAGAGCTGGAAAAACATCAAAGCTCAATCAGTTATTTCAACCGCAGTGGTAGTAAAGACAGCCAGCTCAAGTGAATGGATCTGAGAGCCTGCTTGATTACGAACGGATTTTTCCCCAGGGTGTACCCTTAAGCCGTTGTCCGGCGAGCCACCAACCCAATATTCCGCAAATGAAAGCAGTAACAATTGGCGTGGTTAACCAAAGAACCGGATCTATGGTCAAGGGTAAATTGGCTTCAACTGCAGGTGCGACAAATTGACTTCCTAAAAACGTAGCTGGATCGTTGCTTTTTTGTAGACCACTCGGTAGTGTAAATTTTAAAGTTGAAAGTCCTTGCGTGGCAAGCCAAGTCAGCAACACTCCAAGTACTCCACCTAAAAAGCCTTGAAACACTGCCTCAGCGGAAAGCTGTTTCCGGACATGTATACGGCTCCAGCCGATTGCACGTAAGACTGCTGCTTCGCGTTGCCGTTCGCCCATTGACCCACGTAAAAAGACAATCAAAAGCAGCAAAGCCATTACTCCCGCAACCGAGGAGGTTACTTGCTGAAATTGTCCGGTTAAACGAGAAAGTGTTCCGAGCAGTGTCAAAAAAGAATCTGCGCTGACGACGCTGGAAGTCGGAATTATTTTATGTATGGAAGCCTTTGCAGCATCCGCTTTAGCAGGATCAGAGACTCTCAGGAAAAGCTGATTTACATGACCGTCTTCCATTTTGACCAACCGTCGCGCTTCGTTGATGTCTAGATAAAAATTGGCGGAGGCGATTTGGCTGCCTTTCTGAATATCCACGATTCCACTTATTGTAAAAATCGTATTGCCGATGTTTATAGTTTTTCCGGGTTTCAGACTATAAAACGCTCCATAATGACGTTCGACCAATGCCTCATATTTTCCTGGTTTTGGCATCCGGCCTTTTATCAGCCACTCCTTGACTCTCGCTGGGCCAATCAGGTTTACCTGAATTTTTGTTTCATTTCCGTTTTCAATTCCGGATTTCAGTGGAATTCCACTAACGCTGAAAAACTTTCCAGGCGCAAAATTCCAGAGCAAAACTGTTCCCATAACTTCGGTCACACCTTCAATTGTACTTAGAGAATTCCAGGTTTCTTCCGCAATTGGCTGAGCGGAATACGGAATCATCAGTCCCATTGTTTCCGGCAGCGTGGATTTCGTGGTGCCCTGTTGAACAACCAAATCTGCAGCAAGATTTTTAAATGGCAACTGCGCCAATGACTGAAAGCCCTGACCGAGAATGGGCAGCAAAATCACCATCGAAACCGCAAGTCCGACTCCGCCAACCACAAAGATTGAACGGCCCCAGCGGTAAAGCATTTCCCGGATTAAATATGTACCGTGTATTTTTAAAAGAGACACTTTAGTTTGCTCCAAGTTTTGCTTCAATCACTGCCTTAACATCTCCTGCGGACCATTTTCCATCAAGTTTCATCGGACTGTCTGAGGCAACCGGAAAGTTTTCAAAAATGACTTCCTGTCCTCCAAGTGTGTGTTTGAATTCTCCATCTACAAAAATTACAACCGGAATATGTCCCTTCATTCCGGAAGATTTTAGCCGAGATTTGCCGGCTTTTGTATCTGCATCTATCTGCTGGACAGTGACTTTGTCACCAAAAGTTTTCAGCATTTCAAGTGTTTGCTCCAGAGCACGTCGAATCGGCCAATGGTCGAGTGCTACGATTTCAACTTTGACAGGAGAAGCTGCCCAAATGTTTGGTGTGATCATGATTGCAAGAGACAGTATTGCTGCAACTAAAAAGCTCTTAAGATTAATTTGTTTCATCAGAAATTTCTCCATTACTTAGTTGAAGGCGCTGTTCTGCCTGTTGTGCGATTTGCGCATCATGGGTAACTACCACCAAGGTTGTACCATATTCCCTGCTGATTTTACGGAGCAGAGACAAGACAGTTTTTCCGGTTGATTCGTCCAAATTTCCGGTGGGCTCATCTGCCAGTAAAACCTGTGGGCGTTGAATTAAAGAGCGTGCAATTGCAACACGTTGTTGTTCACCACCGCTGAGTTGGGCAGGGCGATGGTTCAGCCGATGTCCAAGTTCTACTTCATCCAGCAATCTTTTCGCTAAATCTAATTGTTCCGCCTGCATTGTTTTATCTTCAAAAGCAACAGGAAGGAGAACATTCGCGAGTGCATCCAAAGAAGGTATCAAGTGAAAACCCTGAAAGACAATACCGATCCGTTCCCTCCGGACTTTGGCTAATTCTGACTCAGAAAGTCCGGACAACTCCACACCGTCAATTGAGACAGTACCACTGGAAGGAGAATCCAGTCCCGAAAGTAAACTCAAGAGGGTGCTTTTTCCTGAACCTGAACGACCGACAATGGCACTCATTTTTCCAGCAGGAATGGTAAAAGAAAGGTCACGCAGAACACTCACAGTATTGAACTGCTTACTGAGGTTGGTGACTTGAACAGCATTTGACATAAACATTTTATTTATTTTGTTTTGAATGTGAGAGAAAATATCTGCTTTTTTTTAACTCTACAGTAAAAATATTTTATTCTTCGGCTAACCAACGCCACGGATGAGGACGTACCATTTTAAATCCGGCGAGAACTGCACTCGAAACAGCGGTTAAGACAGCTAATATCCAAGCTAGTGCAGATGTCAACAAGGGCATTTGAATCGGTGCAACCAACATCCGGGTTCGGTCAAAATCTGTTTCTGGTAAAAAATGCGGACTGGGGCTGATTTCCCAGGAAAGTTCCATTGCGAGTTCCACATCCCCAATCAAGGTAATTCCGAGCCACGCTAATAAAAGTCCGAGCAATCCTCCAACTCCGGACAAGATTGTGGTTTCAAGTGATAGTTGAGAGATAATCCGTGGACGTGTCCAGCCAACCGCCTGCAAAACTGCAAGGTCTTTACGACGTTCACCAATCGCTGTAGCAGTACTTCTTGCCAACAGTGCTAAGGCGAGCAACGCGATTACTGCAGTAAAAATTACACTCATTTGATCTGAGATAAACATCAGATCTTCCAATTCTTCCTGGATTGAAATTTCGCTGGAAACGATCGCTTTTTCACCCAGCATTTTTTCTACTGCACTTGTTACAGAGACTAAATGTCGCTGATCAACTTCGAGGAAAAGCAAATTTACATCCGACTGTGTAAATGGATAAAGGTCTATAATCCAAGGTGATTTACTGGCTAGAAGTTGTGCTTCGGCGAGTGGCAAGTAAATATCCGCACGCATTATATTCCCTGATTTCGGTGTATCCACTGTTCCGGAAATGCGATAGTTCTGTCCCTGCAATTCTATCTTATCACCGACATTCAATTTATTTTTAGCAGCAAAATCACCATCCACCAATGCTTCCACCGGCAGAATATCCGGATCGAGTGGATTCCCTGAAATCAATTGTGAATTCAATCCGGGAATTCCCGAAGTACCTTTGGAGTCTACGCCTAATAGTGACTGGAATTTATTTGGAGACAAGTCCCACAAAAATACTGCTCCGGTGCTCCGGATGACTCCTGGAAGTTTGCGGATTTTCTCAACCGTATTTGCGGGAAGTTGTGCTGTGGGATGTGGAAAAACGAGTCCTTCCAGCTTTTTTGGAATATCTCCTGAAAGCTGTACGACAATATCCGCACCTACATTTTCAAGCGGCAGCCGTAAAGCATCTGATGAAGCACGGCTGATTGCGGTCAATGTGACTGCCATGAAAACCACCAGCGAAATGCTGACCAAAGTGACTGCGCTTCTGCCTAAGCGATAAATAAGTTCTTGTTTGAGGTAATGAAATCGGCTCATTCTGCGTATTGTTGAAGTTAGAATATCTTAGTCTGATTGATGTTAATTATAATAAACTAACATACGAATGTGATGGAATTATGAATAAATTGTTGGAAAGTGGTGGAGGATGAGTTTTTTGCCGATATCTTAAAATGTTCGAGATAAAACAATCGATCATGTTTTTTGCAGACCCCCCGCAACAGTTGCTCTATCATGTTGTTTGAGCATAAAATCCTCTTCAAGAATGGACAATATCTGCTGAGGTATGATTGTACTAAGTGTTTTTGGTTCATCAAAACCGAGCAACACCCTGATCAAACGCCGGTAAGCTACCAAGGGTGTTCCTGTTGAATTGGGGCTGAGTTTAAGTTGCCTTTCTACGCCTAGCGGTGCTTCGAACCGATGTTTTTCTTCATTGTAGTCAAGAGGTTGCTCCTGGTTATTTAAATAACCATGAGGCAAAAATTTTAATCTCGCAAAATTATTCAGGAATTCGTGTGTTGTTTTGCTTTTGGATAAATCCTGTTCTAGTTCGTTTTCAAGACCTTCCCCCGGTTTAAAGGAATTTTCCATCTTGTTCAGCAAGGTGAAAAAAGTGTGCGTATTTGTCAACACCTGATAGATCATTTTTCCCTCTAGTGATGTCAAAGTTTTGCAGGTTTCTTTTAAGGCTGCCATTTCTAAAGGAGGAAAAGGATCGTAAAGAGATTTTTTCCCGCCTGAAGAAAATTGCGCTGATTTGCCAGCTCTCGCTGATTTACGAGACGTGGACTTCCTCTGTACAGGTGCTGCCGGCTCTGTTTTTTTAACTTCACTTACGAGTACTTCTTTCAGGGCAGCAGCTTTTATTTTCTTGGCTTGAATTCTGGCTCCAACTGGTATTAACTCTGAGTTCAGTTCTTCGACAAAACGCTGTTCCTCATCTGCGCAGTGTCCTAACATTTCATCAAAAATCCAATTCAATTCCTCCACTTGTTCTGTACTTTTCTGCAGATTTTTTTCTGAATATGCGTTATCACGCTCCAGCAGCGCAATTGTCTGTGCGTACAAAACCGCTGGATCTAGCTTTTGTTCGTGCAGTTTTACCAGTTCGATCCACATTGATTCGACTTCCTTGATGGAACTTTTCAGCAAAACACAAGTTTGGGAGACACTGCCAAAAACCATTGCTGCAGAAGTTAAACTCGCATTTTCATCATATGCTTTCTGCAGGTAATTATAAGTTTTCCTCGAGCTCCAATCGGAAGCATTCGAAAGTGTTTCCACAAAAACTTTTATTCGTTCACAATACTGTTGCATCTCCTTTTTACCTTCTTCCAGTAAATCAAGTGCGTATAGCATCCCTTCTGTTATTGGTGCGTCAAATAGCTCAACTTCTTTTACGTTTTGCTGCAATTGATTAAGTTTCTGGGTCTTTGAGTCAGCAACTCGTCCGCCTTTTTCCAACATACCTTTGATCAAACCCAAGACTTTAAAGAGGAAAGGGCTGGTGATGGTTTGTGAAGAAGCATTGTGATATATTTTGCCAAATGAGATGGAAAGGTTTTGCAGAATACCGGTTACCTCTCTTAAAGTTCCTTCAACACTTCCAAATGTCTCAATAAAAAGTTGTAGATGCTCCAACTCCTGTGTAGCATTATCGTGGAACTCAGCGATGCTTTTTTCAATACCTGCACTTTCTTTTTGTTCTTTGAGTTTTTCCAAATGTTTTTGAAAAAATCCCAAAGGCTCAAATGGGATACGTAAAAGATACATACGCAGAAGCATGTCCGTACTGGAGATTTGGTGTAGTTCCAGTTGCCAATCCGGAATATTTTTTGTGGTCGAAAGTTTTATATTTTTCAGTTTTCGCTCAAAACCTGAAAGCTGTTTCAGAAGTGCATCAGGTGTGGAAGTTTGCGGTACAGATTTTTTCGCAAGAGCAGTTTTCAGAGCCTGCTTTTCCAAGTCCTGAATTTGGTTTACACTTTGGAAATACTTATACACAGCTTGAACCTCTTCGATATTCATTGGTGGATCAAAACTACTGACATTTTTATTATTCAGTAAAGTTCCGGCTTGCTGTGCGGCGGCTGAATAGAGTTCCTCAACTTCGGTTTTTGCTGTATCATCAACTGCTGACACTATAGGCAAAGATACCCATTTACCATGCTGGAGACCGTCACGGATGTTTTTGATTTTATTCAGCGATAATTCGATGGCTTTTTTTGGGGAGAATCCAAGTGGTTCTGTACCATAAAATCCCTGATCCAGACTGAGATGGATACAATCGGCCTGACGCTGGATTTGATTTTTCATTTTCAAAAAACGATCAGCCTCTCTGTTGAAATGTTCCGGACTTCGGCATTTTTCATATAGCTCTCTGTTGGTCCGGTTAATATCTGCCAGCAAGGAGATAATGCTCTCTGGTTCACCTGCTTGAAATATCCAGCGGTTCTCTTTGCCCAGTGCAATATGTACAAACTTAGTGATATCTTTTGCTTGTTTTAGAGCACCATGAATTTGAGAAACCGGTTTCCTCTCTGCATGTAAAGTGGATTGGGCATGTTTTAATTGTTCAAGTGTATTAGTGGACATAAGAACATCTCCTAGATATAATGTGCACAGTTAATAATTTATTTTTCTTCAGGCTAACAAACATTTCGGCTCAAGTTTAGCTCTTGAACGGAGTATAGAGCAGAAGCGTTACAAGCACTTTTAATAATATCCCCTGATTAAAAAGGGTATTCCAGCATCAAAGTATGAAATCAATATTGGCTAGTATCTCACAACCTAAAGAGATACAAAACTTAAATTTAAAAGAGTTGACTCAACTGGCCACAGAATGCCGACAGAGAATTATTGAGGTCACCAGTCAACGAGGAGGCCATCTGGCTTCTTCACTGGGCACAGTTGAAATCACTGTTGCTCTGCTAAAGAATTTTGATTTTAGCTTAGACCGAATTGTCTGGGACGTCGGTCACCAGGCTTACCCTTATAAAATTCTGACTGACCGCAATGAAAAATTTGATTCGCTGGGTAAAGCAGGTGGTATCAAGAAATTCCTCTCTCGTGACGAAAGTAGCTATGACCATTTTGGCGCAGGACATGCTTCCACCTCAATTTCCGCGGCGCTCGGAATGGCAATTGGACGTGACCTGCAACAAAAAAAACACCACGTAATTGCTGTTATCGGTGATGGAGCAATGACCGGAGGTTTAGCCTTTGAGGCTCTAAATCATAACGGTTCCCTCGATAAAAATATGCTGGTTATCTACAATGATAACGGAATCAGTATTGATCCAAATGTTGGTGCAATTTCAAAATTACTGACCCGCTTTGCCTCTTCCAGATTTTACAATAGGTTCCGTGAGGAAACTCTGGAATTCGCAGATAAAGCTCCGTTCTCAGAAAGACTCGGTCTGAAAGCTACTTTACAGAAATTGCACGATTCTGCCAAGAGCTTTTTTTCTCCGCCAAGTATGCTTTTCGAACAATTAGGTTGGCGTTATTTTGGTACAGTTGATGGTCATAACCTGGCGGATCTGTTGGATTTAATAGAGCATGTAAAAGATCTGGACGGTCCAATCGTGATTCACGCAATTACTCAGAAAGGCAAAGGTTATGCTTTCGCGGAAGAAGATTCCCACAAATATCATGGAGTAACTCCTTTTGAACCTGTCGACGGTAAATTTATCAAGAAAAAATCAATTGGCAATACAATAAGTTTTTCACAGGTTTTTGGTGACAAACTGGGAGAATTAATGGAGCGGGATGAAAAGGTTGTGGTTGTGACTGCCGCCATGTTGAGCGGAACTGGAATTGTTAAACTTCAACCGAAATATCCGGATCGTGTGCTTGATGTAGGAATTGCGGAAGGGCATGCAGTGACATGTTCAGCAGGACTCGCCACTACGGGAAACAAACCTTTTGTTGCAATTTATTCAACCTTTTTGCAGCGCGCACTGGATCAAATTATTCATGACGTTTCAATTCAAAAACTGCCAGTACGTTTTATGCTTGATCGGGCAGGATTTGTAGGTGTGGACGGCCCGACACATCATGGTTTATATGACCTGACTTATTTGCGGATGATTCCGAACATGACAATAATGGTGCCGCGAAATGGAGCTGAATTACGAGCCATGATGGAACTTGCCTGCAATTACGAAAACGGGCCATTAGCAATACGTTATCCAAGAGGTAATACTACTGAGATTGATGAAAAAAAGAGTCCGCAAATTGAATTTGGGAAAGCACATATTTTGCGTAAAGGCAAAGATGTTGCGCTGTTTGCAGTGGGATTGATGGTGGATACTGCAGAGCAGGTGGCAGATCTTCTCGAGGCAAAAGGATATTCAACAGCCGTTATCAATGCTAGATTTGTCAAACCTCTTGATGAAATCGTGATTGTTCAGTTTGGCCGAAAAGTAAAAATGATGGTTAGTCTTGAGGAAAATACAATACATGGAGGTTTCGGCAGTGGTGTGCTAGAAATCCTGAGTGAGAAAGGAATTTGCGTGCCGACTTTACAGATTGGAGTCCCGGATCGTTTCATTGAGCAGGGTTCTCCGGAAGAACAACGGCAGGCAGCTGAGTTGAGTCCGGAACAAATTTATACGCGTATACTTCACAGGCTTCCTGTGCCATCAGAGAAAATTAACAAGAAAAGAGCTGACATGCATAAAATTTCCGCATGATAAAATTGCTGATTATAAAATAGTTTTTTAATGATGTTTTTTAAATAAAATATTTATTGAGGACTGTTTTCATAGATAAAGTATGCTATGAAATACATAACTATCAGATTTTTACTGTAGACAAAGTTGCCGCTTTTTGACAGTGTTTACTAAAATGTACGGCTCTTGCATTTGAGGAAGTGCTGAAAGTTTTACTAGGGATCCGGGCCACGAATTCCATGAGAAAATTGCGTCAACCATTTATTGAAGGAAATTTAACATGTCAAACGATTTACTGAAACAGCTGGAAGTAAAAATCAATTCAGCGATTGAAACCATCGAATTGTCACGTATGGAAATCACTGAACTGAAAGAACAAAACGATGAGTTGGAAAACCGCTATGTTGACTGGGAAGATAGGCTGTCTGCTTTGATTGAAAAATTTGAGCAGTTGGAAGATGGAGAAACAGTTGAGATTGTAGCAGAAGTAGAGGCGTCTATTCAGAAGGTTGAGGAAGAAGAAATTGAGGATGTAGCAGCTACAGAAGAAGCCGATGAAGATCCTGTTGCAGATGAAGATGTAGAGAAAAATTCAGCTGATGTTGATGAAACAAAAGGTTCCGTTTTTGGAACAAGTCCGGAGTCATTCACAGAAGCCCCAGAATCTACTCAACATTACGCATGACGCGGAGTCCGTGTTCCGGATCCTCTATTTTTTCTGCACAGTTTTATTGCCTGCACATCCATTTGCGAAGACTATGTTAATTCAGCTTCTTCGCAAATCACTTCCCTTGTTATTTATAAGCTTGTTTTTCGGAGGTCTTTATTCCCCTCCGCTAGTTCAGGCACGCCCTTCAGTAGGAGTCCTTTCTGTAAATGTTCACTATCCCTCAAATAGACTGAATTGGTTGGGGCTTTTTCTTCAGGAAGAGCTTTCCCTGCAGTTACAATTGGCCGATCGATTTTCGGTCATTTCTCCGGATTCAATGCGACGCTGGAATCAGCGTTTACGAAACTCCGGTCAACTGGAGTCAAGTTCTACTGAATTTAAAAATTCGGAAATATCACAACTAAAACCAGATAAACTTCTTAAATTATCTATACAGAAAGTCCTCAACCAAATTTCTGTTACTTGGAGTATCTACAGTTTTGGAGAAAAAAACTCCATTCAAAAAATGAAAAACATTCATGCCTGGAGCACTCCGGACAAACTGATTGACTCTCTCATAAAGGATCTTAAAAAAGGAGATAACTTATTCAGTGATCTTACATATTTCCCTTTAGACTACTCATGGGAAGGAATTCGGAGTTTTTATCAGTGGAGACTCAAAGCTGTTCCGGCGGTCAATTCGTCTGACTGGGAAGAGCATAAAGGTGAGTTGGAGGCGCTTATCTTTAGTTACCCTTCTCTGGCGGCATCAATCAAATTTTACAGAGCGGTTTTACTCATTATCGAAAGCGGTGTGATGCGGCCTGCCCACGTTCCTTCTTTGAATTCCGCTGAAAAAGATATTTTGACTGCAATGAAAGTACATCCTGGAAATGGCGCACTTCACAGCTTACTCTCTCTTTTGCACTACCTTCGTAATGAACCATTATTCGCTAAACAGCAGGCAAACATTGCCAACAAGATAAACCCCGGAAACGGTTTGGCTTTAATCCTTTATGGTCTTACTATTGGAAAAACCCCTCAAGCAGGTGCCTCATACATTAAAAAAGGACTCCGGCTTTATCCTTTTGTAGCCGATCCGAGTCCGGACGGATGGCAGCCTTATCACGTACTTGTTAAAGATTTAGAACCGTGGTTGATTTCGTCAATTCAAAATGTATCGACTTATGAACAATTGATGCGATCCGGAAATGAGAGTTATAACGCCCAACACTGGTCAGAAGCACGACAAGCTTTTGAAGATGCGTCAGTTCTTGAACCGTCACTTCCGGAACCTTTGCTGTCGCTGGCAAAATTGAAATTGGCCCAGCAGGACTTGCAAACAGCTCTTTCAATACTAGCTAAATTGAGAAAGAGATTTCCTAGACATGCTGACATAAAGCTATATTTGGGCTATGCTCACGAGAAATTAAAACACCATGTGAAAGCTGAATCTTTGTATCGTGAGGTGCTTCATTTGAAGCCGCAGCACCATAAGGCACTACTCAGGCTAGGTGCAGTTCTCATCAAACTTGGAAACCGGGCTGAAGCCCGTAGTTTTTTGGAAAGTCTCACTCAAAAATATCCAATGTACACAGTTGCCTGGTGGAATCTTGGTATTATCTATTATCAGTTGGGAGAGCTTGAACTCGCAGAATCCGCATGGGAAGAATCTCTTAGGCTTGAGCCGGATAACAATCAAGTGAGGGTACGTCTTGAACAACTTCGTGAAGAGTTGTTTTGAGATCCAGCCTCATTTCAAAATAATTTATTAATAATTTCATTTAGGCTTCACTATTGCAACTTTAGTAAAATAGCTGAGTTGTTTATGCTGAAAATAAATATTATTCAGCCAGCCAGCAAAATATTAAATTATATTATAATAACAAAAGGGTAACTGCTTTTTAGGAATCACGTACTGCAGGAAAACTATCCGTTTGCGGAGGAAGTTTTTACAATTGCATATCCTCGAAACTGTGATGTATAATGAAGAAGTTTGACTGCATGTCTGCAACAAATATTCAGTAAATTGATTTTATGAACGTTTTTAAGAGTTTTGTTAACAAAATATAATGATTATCTGTTTGGAATAATTGTTAATATACTGTACTTTAACTTTAAAATAATATAGAGTATATTGTTTAATGAATAAAAAAACTTGCTTTACTTATATTAAGCCCATAGACTCTCAACGCGAGACGTGACAATAGAGTCTCCAAGATCAATAAGAACAGAAGAAGGAAATGAACATGAAAAATATAATAATTATACTCATATCTGTCTTTTTTTCTGTCCAGGTTTCAGCTCAAACCCAAGAAGTTTTACCGACAGATGAGACTTCCAAGACAAATTTGGCAGGCCAATACATTTACGCTGACTCATACTTCAAGAAATCCAAGACAGGAGTTGCTTTGAAGAATGGGCTCATGCTTCCTTTCTTTTACGGGTGGCGTTATGTAGTCTACAACACAGAAAAGTTTTTTATTGGTGGTACTGGGTTTACAGGCC
>Ga0114994_10002909_pt1 | contig 12543 bp, 15 predicted proteins | sample ArcticOcean_MG_C_9_FD_87043 | JGI IMG/M metagenome (GOLD analysis project Ga0114994, IMG submission 87043) | Marine microbial communities from western Arctic Ocean - ArcticOcean_MG_CB2_152 | ecosystem: Environmental > Aquatic > Marine > Oceanic | place: Arctic Ocean: Canada Basin | collected... | reverse complement strand
GTGAGATGCTCTAACCAGCTGAGCTACCAAGTCATATTCCCCTTCTTTAAGGGGGGGCAAAGATAGTTACAATTTTTATTTACCAAACAAGTTTGTTTCAAATTATTTATGTTTTCTAATCCCTACCTATAGTTAGTTATCTTGCGTGTTTATTACCTGCAATATGAAAAAACTATTATCTGTATTATTTATCCTTTCAGCGTTTGCATATTCGTCTTACGCACAGAGTGATTTGCCCGGACAAAACGTTGTGGATTCAGTCTTTGAGCCTAGCGAATTAGACAAAGAAGAGAACTTAAATAAATGTTGCTTTGCCGTTTATGGTTGGCATATAGCTGCGGAAGTTAAAACAGGAAACTCACCTATACCACTAAGTTTAGATGATGGTGATATCGCAGCCACTCTTTTGTTAAAGGGGATTACACCACTTTATGAGGAGCAATATTTTGTTCTTGATGATGGTAGAATAGTCGTGATTTCGTCTATATCAACATTTGAAAAAGTTCTCTTTAGATTTACTATTAATGCTAACTCATTAAACCGTTAATCATGAAGAAGTCGATATTACTACTTGCTTTTTCTTCTCTTTTTGCAATCAGTTCGCAGGCCCAAGAGATCAGTATTGCTGCCACAAATAATTATACCGCATGTGAAGGGGCTGTAGTGGATTCAGGTTTAAGTGCTAGTGATTATGGAGCTAATGAAAACCAAACAATAACATGGTGTCCAGAAGCACCAGAAACTGTTTTAAATTTGTATTGGGTAGTTTTTGAATTAGATGCAGCTTCAACAATAACCATCTATGATGGCGATGATAATACAGCACCTTTAGTGGGTGCATATACCGGTGATGAGTTGCAAGGAGTTGATATTTTCTCTGGAGCTACAAATGCTACGGGTTGTATGACTATAGAATTTGTTTCTGGTGCTGGTAGCTCTGGAAATTTTGGTGCATATGCTTCGTGTGGATATCCATGCGACAGACCATTTGCAATCGTCAACCCTACGGAACTTCAGCCCATGCTAGCCTGTCTTAATGAGCCTGTTTATCTAGAATCGTTATCTTCTACTGTAGCAGACGGTCAAGAGATTGTAAGTTGGGTGTGGGATCTAGGAGATGGCACCACTGATAACACCTCAGGCTCAACAGTTAACCATTCCTATACCCAGCCAGGTTTATATGTAATGAATCTTGAATTAACGGATGACAACGATTGCCAAAATAACAACGTACTCGATTATCAAATTTTAGTTTCGACCGACCCGAATTTTGCTGGAACAACTTCTGATGAGACTATATGTATAGGTGATGAGATCGATTTGACAGGAATGATAGAAGGTGTTTTATATACTGCGGAACCCAGTGTAGATTTCGGAGGAGGTCTTTTTATCCCCGACGACCAAGGTGCTTGCTTCTCAAGTGAATTAACCTTCACAAGTTTCTATGCTGGAGCTGTAGTAATGGACGCTAATGCGGATATCCTAAATGCATTCATAAATTTCGAGCACAGTTACATGGGCGATTTAACCATCACGTTTATTTGTCCTAATGGTCAAAGTATTCTTGTACACCAACAGGGTGGTGGTGGTACTTTCTTAGGAGTCCCTATTGATGATGATTTTGATTTAGCTCCTGGAGTAGGTTGGGATTATTTTTGGGAACCTCTAGCAACTAATGGAACATGGGAACAGAATGCCGGAGGGACTCTACCGACGGGTTCTTACGAGAGCGTGCAGCCATTTACTAATTTGAATGGTTGTCCATTGAATGGGATTTGGGAAGTAGAGGTATGTGATCTTTGGGGGTCCGATAACGGGTTTATTTTTGACTGGTCTTTAGAATTCGCACCTTATTTATATCCAGAATTAATTTCATTCACGCCGACTTTCGGTGATAGCTGTGATTCAACACAGTGGAACGGTCCTTCAATAATTGATGATGGTACGGATTGTAGTATTGTTACAGTTTTTCCGACGAACATGGGAGTTGAAACCTATACTTTTAGTGGTATAAACGATTTCGGTTGTATATATGAGCAATCACTTGAATTAACGGTGGTAGGAGTGCTGCCTGCTATTCCATCCACTTATACTCAGTTCTGCGGATCGAACTTGCTACTAGAAGTTGATCTAGGAAACGTTGATCCTGATGATTGTTCTTTTCTTTGGACATGGGAACAGTTTGGAGATGTTGAAATAGAGAACAACGACATTACTAACGATTCTTTAACCATAACAGACTTAGAGATCACGTCAGATTTCACAGTCACTGTTTCTTATGATGTGCCAGGAGTTCCTGGTTTGACTTGTGTAAATAATGCAAGCATAAAAGTTGAGACATGCGAAATTACTATTCCGAATATATTTACACCTGATAATAGTGGTGATAACGATAGATGGATAGTGGGTGGACTAGCTGGATTTAGTAATAGCAAAGTCCAAATCTTTAATCGTTGGGGTGATTTAGTGTTTTCCGATATTGACTTCGGCTCTTCTGCAGGCTGGAATCCAGGAAAGGACGGGATTTCGGAAGGAATATATTACTACATTCTAGAGATCAATAGAGAACAAGGAGACGTCATTGTTACAAATGAAGAGTACCCAGACCCAAATAATCCTTTAATTGATTCCACTGAGGGACCGATATCCTTTACAGGTACGATTACAGTTTTAAGAGAGAATTAATTCTGATAGTTACTCTTCGGATTTATTCTTCTACGACTTCTTCCTTAATTACCGATTGAGTTACAGGTGTCCATTCTTCAAGAGGGAATACTTCAGATATTTTCTGATAAACAACAGAAGGGATTAAGTACCCTGTATTAAGTGCGTTCATGTGAGCAGTGACCTTTTTAAAGGCATCCTGAACGTCAGCTGAAGATACGAGAAGAAATTGATTAGCTTCTTTTTCAACTCCTTTAGAATCATCAACCGTTGTTAGTGACACCTTGACCTTAAACCACTTGTCACATTCAGCGAAACGTATAACTTCTATAAGATTTGTTTTAGTGATTTGTGAGATTTCAAAAGGTCTGATTCCTTCAGCTTCAAGTATTTCAACCATTCTAGTCTCCGCTTCTGTGTAGGTGTAAGCATCGAGCACAAACTGCTCAGTTTTCTTTGCTTCAGACCCTTCACTGTCGGCTTTCATATAGCTGACTTTACAATTAAACCAATGCTTTTTCATGTGTCGAAGTTAGGTAGCTTATCCACACTTTAGGTAGGAACAAATCATGAAAATTCTTCACAATTTATTCAATTACTCAGAGTATCTTTCATAAAGTGAAAAGAGAAGATTTATATCGCCATAAAGGCAGGAGAAAAACACTCGTAAATGAGTTGAGACAATCAGGAATAACTGATGAGCGTGTTCTCGATGCAATATTGAATGTGCCGAGACATTTCTTTATAGATTCTACCTTCGAGCAATATGCTTACACTAATAAGGCATTTCCTATTGCTGCAAACCAAACAATATCTCAACCCCAAACCGTAGCTCGTCAATCTGAACTCCTCAATTGTTCAAGTGGTGATAAAGTTCTGGAGATTGGAACAGGATCTGGATTTCAATGCGCTGTCTTATGCAGCATGGGTTTAAAGGTCCATTCAATAGAGAGGCAGAAAGAACTTTTCGATACAGCTGGACCTTTGCTTAGGTCTATGGGATTTAAACCCAACTTATATTATGGTGATGGATATAAAGGGAAAGAGGTGTTTGCTCCCTTTGATGGAATTATTGTTACCTGTGGCGCTCCAGAAGTTCCACGAGCACTACTTTCACAACTAGCAATTGGTGCGAGATTAGTCATCCCTGTGGGCACTGGTGAAAAGCAGAGAATGCTTACTGTAGATAGAATAGGTGAGAAGGAATACAACCAAAAAGATCACGGTAATGCTGCTTTCGTTCCTATGTTAGAGTCAAGAGCTAGAGATTAAAATCTCCCTAAAGTATAGACTCAATTACACCTTTCCCCTCCCTGATTACCTCAGGTACACCAGATGTGCAATCAATTACTGTTGAAGCATAGAGTTCTCCGAACCCTCCGTTAACTACTGCATCTAAGGCATGTCCATGTCTTTCTTCTATTAGCTCTGGATCAGTAGTGTACTCTAGAACATCGTCTTCATCGTGTACCGACGATACAACTAGTGGTTTGCCAAGTTCTTTAATAATCGCTAGAGCTACAGAGTTGTCTGGAACTCTAATTCCTATAGTTTTTTTAGTGCTTTTAAATAATTTAGGAACATTCCCACCAGCTTGTAAGATGAAGGTGAACGGACCTGGTAATGCTCTCTTCATAAGCTTGAATATTTCATTAGGAACTGGTCTAGTGTATTGACTTAAGTCACTCAAGTCAGCACATAGTATAGAAAAATGGGCTTTATTAGGTCTTAGTTTTTTAAGACGAGCAATCCTATCGAATCCCTTACTACTACCTAATACACATGCAAAACTATAAACAGTATCTGTTGGGCATACAATTACTCCGTCCTTCTTAAGAATAGAGACAGCTTCCCTAACCTCTTTAGGGTTAGGATTGTCTTGATGAATGCGAATAATCAATTTTACTCTGAGCCTTGGGCTTTTGCGTGGTCAGCAAGAAATTGCTTTAATCCGATATCAGTTAGTGGATGCTTTAAAAGACCCAGGATTGCACTTAATGGACCAGTCATAACGTCTGCCCCAATTCGTGCACAATCGATGACGTGCATACTGTGTCTAACACTAGCAGCAAGAATTTCTGTGCTAAATTCATAATTGTCAAAAATTTCACGTATGGTTTCAATAAGCTCAATTCCATCAGCACTAATATCATCTAAACGTCCGATAAAAGGACTTACATAAGATGCACCAGCTTTAGCTGCTAGTAAAGCTTGACCAGCTGAGAAAATCAAAGTGCAATTGGTTCTAATTCCCTGAGACGTGAAGTATGTAATAGCTCTAATACCGTCTTTAATCATTGGGATTTTAACCACAATGTTTGGGTGTAGGGCCGCTAAAGCTTCACCCTCTCGGATCATGCCTTCATAATCTGTAGCGATAACCTCAGCACTTACATCACCCTCAACTATATCACAGATAGCTTTATAGTGGTTTAATACCGCTTCGGTTCCAGAAATCCCTTCCTTAGCCATTAATGAAGGGTTTGTTGTGACTCCATCGAGGATTCCGAATTCAGCGGCTTCTCGTATTTGGTCTAAGTTAGCTGTGTCAATAAAAAATTTCATGTTATGAAATAAAAATGTTATGGTTTTGCAATCAAGTACAAAATTAACCATCTTACGGTCATGTTATCTAAAGAAGAGAAGAGAGAAATTCAAAAACGTATCAACAATAAGATTAAGGAGATTGATGAGCGCATTTTAGAGTACAAGGAACTCACGAAACCCATACCCCCATCTGTAGCTATAGGTAGAGTAAGCAGGATGGATGCTATAAATAACAGGAGTGTAAATGAAGCTGCTCTTAGGCAAATAGAACGACAGCGTAATGGGCTAGAAGAGGCTTTAATACGATTGTCAAATGATAAGTTCGGTAGATGTGTGCTGTGTGGAGAAAAAATTCCGGTTGGAAGAATGCTTTTGATGCCTGGAGCTACGAGATGTGTGAGGTGTTAATCTCTACCTTTGCTATAGTGATAAAATCTAAACTACATAAAGTTGTATTACACGTGTTACTCATGATAAGTGTCACAAGTTGTACTCTTTGGAGTGATAAGCCTGGGGTGCCACATAATGTGTTGGTTTCAGAGTTTAATCTTACGACATCAGAAGGGCAGGGTACAAGTGCACATAATATCACTGAATTATGGGTATATGGCGAAATAGATGTATTAGGAGTTTTTCCTTTGCCATGTAGAATTCCGGTACTTCAGGGTATAGAAGGTGAATCTGTAGATATCAGATTGCTACCCGGAATTAGAGCTAACGGAATTTCTTCAACTCGAAAACCATATCCATTTTATAAGTCGCTTGACCTGGATTTTCCATTTGTTCCGGGAACGACTACTACCGTTGAGTTTAATGCGAGTTATACAGACAACAGTAAATTCATTTTGGCAGAAAACTTCGAGTCTGCAAATAGATTTCAAGCAAGTCCCACTTCAACGGCTGAAGTTGTAAGAACGACTGATCCCGCATTGGTTTTTGAAGGTTCTGCTTCTGGAATGATAGTTTTATCGGACTCTCTTGCTCATGTAACTTCAACAACTCAAGAGCAGCTTTATGATTTACATCAATCGGGTCCTATTTGGTTGGAATTTAATTATCGATGTAATAATTCTTTTGCTGTGGGACTATCAGTTCTAGGCGGATCAAATGTTCAGCGGACACCTATTATCGTACTTAATCCCTCTGGAGACGAGTGGAAAAAAATGTATCTAGACCTGGGTCCTTTAGTATTGTCAACTCCTGATGCATTTGGCTATGAATTAACTCTAGATGCTATAATTGATGCAAATAATGATACAGGCCTAATATTAGTAGACAACTTTAAGATTGTGCATTTCGAATGAACGAAGGAAAAGTATCGGATAAGAGAATTCCTTGGGTTTATGCTATTTCCGATGCTATCTCAGCTTTTGTTGCTTGGACATTATTATACGTTTATCGTAAAGTTGAGATAGAAAAAGTATGGGATTGTTATACCCAGAATTGGGATTACGACAAGAATTATATATTAGGTGTTATCGCAATCATGATGTTTTGGATGGGATTGTATGCCGTTTTAGGCATGTATTCAGAACCCAGGAGACGACATAGGGCCTTGGAGGTTGCTCAAGTATTTAGGGCCACTGCAGTAGGGTCCGTTGCAATATTTTTCATTCTACTATTAGATGATGTAATTATTAGTTACACTCAATATTATTTGTCTTTTGCAGTACTAGTCATTACACATACAACACTTACACTTTTAGGTAGACTAGTCATAGTTTCTAATACATTAAGAAAAGTAAGAAATGGAAAATGGTCATTTATTACACTAGTCTTAGGAGGAGCAGAAGTAGCTGAACAGTTTATCAGAGAATTAAATAATGAGGCCCTTTCGTCAGGTTTTCAGATTGTAGGTTTCCTTCAAGTAAATGACGCATCACCGTTAATATCTACTCAAATAAGAAGATTAGGAGGGGTTGAAGATCTTGATGAGATTATTGAATCAGAATTGATAGAAGATGTAATTGTAGCTGTGGAGCCTTCAGATAGAGAGAAAACAATAAGATTACTTGTTAGACTTGAGGGGAGAGGGGTGAATGTTAAAGTAGTACCTGGGTTATATGATTTGCTTAGTGGAAACGTAAGAAGTGGCTCAGTTTATGGCATTCCTTTAGTTCAAGTTGATAGACTTGTGATGCCCCATTGGCAACGGGTCTTAAAGCGAGCCTTGGATATTTCTGCTTCTTTGTCTGCCTTGATAATTCTCTCACCACTTTATTTGTTTCTTGCAATTTCAGTAAAGAGTTCGTCAAAAGGTCCAGTTTTTTATAAGCAGGAGAGAGTAGGTCGGTTTGGGATTCCCTTTAACATAGTAAAGTATAGAACCATGCGTCTTGACGCAGAAGATGGGACACCACAACTCAGTTCTTCAAATGACCCCAGAATAACATCTTCAGGAAGTTGGATGAGGAAGATGAGGTTTGATGAATTACCTCAGTTTGTAAACGTTCTCTTTGGTGAAATGTCTCTTGTGGGTCCAAGGCCAGAACGTCAATATTTCATTGACAAGATTATGGAACAAGCTCCTCATTACTCACATCTACAAAAAGTTAGGCCAGGAATCACATCGTGGGGACAAGTGAAATATGGCTACGCTGAGAATTTGCCTCAAATGCTGCAGAGATTGAGATTTGATATTATGTATATAGAAAACATGTCTCTCGCATTGGACTTTAAAATATTAGCATACACAGTTGTAACTGTGCTGAAAGGTTCGGGTAAATGAAGATAATTTGTATAGGGAGGAATTATTCTGATCATGCTGCAGAGTTAGGCAATGAAGTGTCTGTGGAGCCTTTGTTCTTTCTTAAACCCGATAGTGCTGTTTTGCCTAAAAGACACGCTTTTTATATACCAGACTGGACTGATTGTGTGCACTATGAAGTGGAGCTTATTGTAAAGATTAATCGTCTGGGGAAAGCCGTTGAACATAAGTATGCGAACAGATATTATGCTGAAGTAGGTCTAGGTATTGACTTTACAGCTCGTGATATTCAGACGACGCTTAAATCAGAAGGTCATCCCTGGGAGAAGTCGAAAGCCTTTGATAACTCTGCTGTTGTTTCTGAAGTTTTCATTCCAATCTCAGATTTAGGGGGTGATGTACAGAAGTTAAATTTTAAACTTTTTTTAAATGATGATTTAGTACAGTCCACTTCAACCTCCTTCATGATTCATTCTGTAGATGAATTAATTGTATATGTGTCTAAGTTCATGACGATTAAGACGGGAGATTTAATTTTCACGGGTACTCCGGCTGGTGTGGGAGCAGTAGTTGCAGGAGATGTCCTCACTGGATTGTTAGCAGAAAAGCAGATGTTCAGCGTGAAAATTAAGTAATCATTGAGTACACTTGTAGTCAATAAAGCGATTCATGCATTTGATTTTTGTTGGTTTTATGGGAAGTGGTAAATCTACTTTAGGTAAGCGAATTGCTGAGAAGATGGGCAGGCCATTCATTGACATGGATGAGCGTCTAGAGGATCAGTTTGGTTGTAGTATCAGTTCCTTCGTTAAGGATTTTGGTATGGAAGCATTCCGAATAGAAGAGGATGAGCTTCTCAGGTCTATTATGAAAGAAAGAGTTTCTGTCATTGCTACAGGAGGTGGGACACCTTGCGCAAAAGGAGCTATGGAATGGATGAGACAACATGGTATAGTCGTACATCTATCGGTATCTCCTAAAGTACTTGCTTCTAGATTAGAAGGGAACTGTAAAAACAGACCTCTTCTATCTGATGTAAAGCCAGAAAACCTAGAACGTACTATAGGCATGCAGCTACTAGTTAGAACATCATGCTATGGAGGAGCTAACACGAAATGGGAAGATGTAGAGTATAATGACGACTTAATTAACTCTAAACTAGAGTCGCTCGGCTGGAGGTTGCGTGAGGCTTTATAAGTCTAAATAAACAACGTCTTTACTGTTGTCGTCGGAGTTTAAGTTTACAGAAATATGTTGATCTAGATGAGTCGATAGTGATAAGCCACAATAATCTGCCCTTACTGGAAATGACCTGTGAATTCTGTCAACCAATATCGCTGTGTAAATCCCCTTAGGATTAGCTACTAGAACGTGTTTTACTGCATGTATCAACGTTCTTCCAGAGTTTAAAACATCATCGATAACAATAACCGTTTTTCCAGTTAATGACTCTACTTCAAATGAACTCTTAATACTTGAATCCAAGGGATTCTTCTTGTTCAATTTTATTGATTCTAACCTAACCGGCATTTTTCCAATCTCATTTAATATCGTTTCAAGTCTTTTTGCTACTTCTATTCCGTCTCCTTGTACTCCTAATAGAATCAATTCCTTTTCGTGATAATGAACCTCAAGTAGTTGTCGCGCCATCCTCTCAAGCTTGCGCTTGATTTGACCGCTATCTAAAATTTTATTTCTCTTCATTTGAGATCTATTATAGGGATAAAGCCTTCAATTCTCTCAAACAATGATACGGCTTCCACATGAGCTGTGTGCGGGAATTGATCAACTAATTTAAATCTAAGCAGCTTATATCCATTCTCTTCAAGCGTAGCAATATCTCTTGCTTGAGTAGCCGGATTACAAGAAACATAAACAATTCTGTCAGATTGGAGTCGAATTACCTTCCTCAATGTTTTAGGTGAAATACCTGCTCTAGGAGGGTCCATCACTAGCGTCCTAATCTTTCCTTTGTATTCTGGGTATTCCAGTAAAAACTTACCTACGTCTGCTGCGTAAAATTGTATATTCTTGGTTCCATTTTTTTCTGCACTAATACGAGCATCTTCAATAGCTGATTCAACAATATCTACTCCTATGACTAGACCTTCATTGTTTTGGGCCAAAAGCTGAGAGATCGTTCCAGTGCCACAGAAAAGATCAAGTACTACTGAGTTCTTATCCCCTAAGTCAGAGTCAATTGCCATTGCTAAGACTTCCGCATAAAGTCTTTCGGCACATTGTGGATTTGTTTGAAAAAAGCTGCTTAGGCTTATATCAAACTTTAGTCCATGTAGAACCTCAGTAATTCTATCCACACCAGAGATTAATTTGCTGCTACCAGATCTAGCTTCAACCCGCTCTCCAATGTCATCATTTATTGTATGAATAACTCCCGCGACTCTTTCCCCCCACAAACTGATAATAAAATCAGAGAATTCTTCAGGATTGAAACTGCCTTTTCCTCCAGATGTGGTAACTAGATTTACGAGCATAGTGTTTTCGGCAAAGCTTCTTCTAATAACAAGGAATCTGAAAAAACCTTTTCTTTGAGGTGGGTGCCAAGCTGGCAAGCTTGTGTTTTCACACCATTCTCTGATTTTGATTATATCATCTTCAATTTCCTTGTCAAATAAACCTGAGTCAGCGTCTAAGTTTTCTACAGCCCACCATGTTCCTCTGTGTTTAAACCCTAGAGAGAATTCATCCACCTTTTCGTTGGCACTTAAATCGTGTCCTATAGCTGAAAAGCTATACTCCATTTTGTTTCTATAATGCCAACAGCTAGGTGATTCTACCATGCCTTCATAAAGGTCTTCTGCGTTTTCTATACCGCCAATTCTCTTGTATAAATTTATAGTTGTTTCCTCTTTAAGTCTATGCTGAATAGCCTGTGGGAAATTTGCATATGGTGCTCCTGGTATGTTTTGGTATGGGATATCAGTTTCGTCAGGGGACTTCTCGAGCACATCGCGTAGTCTACACTCGGCATATCTGTTCTTACATTTTATTACTTGAGCGCTAACTTTTTGGCCTGGAAATGTATTCTGTACAAACACAGTAAAATCACCTTTTTCTGTAGGGATTTTTGCTACACCCTTACCTCCAAAAGCCAATCCAGTGATAGTTACTTCTAAAACTTCACCCCTTCGAAACATTCTTTGCTTTGCCATATCGACTGCAAATGTAAAGCTCGATTTGTAGGTATACGGCTACATTTGCAATATGTTCTCGCCTAGCCCTAATTCAGTCATGTTTATGATAATTATTTTATTATCTACTTCCAATTTTTATTGTCAAGATGAATGGACGGTTTCAACATTTAATATCAGATATGATAATCCTAGTGACCCTTTGACATGGGATGACAGGAAGAAAGAGGTGGTAAGAGCTATAGCTTATTTTGATATTGTCGGATTGCAGGAGGTATTGCCTCATCAACTGAAATATATTAAGAATTCATTACCGCTAAACTCATCTTATTCCGTTACACGATTCGGTTCTCAAGTCGGTGAGGCTTGCCCCATTCTTTGGAAAACAGATGCATATGATCTGCTTCATTCAGAAACAAGGTGGCTTTCAGAAGAATGGAATGTTGTTGGATCAATTGGTTGGGATGCTGATTTGCCTAGGATAGCCACTATGGTGCTTCTTCACCACATAGAGACTGCGAAAGTCATAAAGGTTATTAATACGCACTTGTCACATAGTAGTGAATATGCAAGAATTGCTTCAGCATCATTATTAAGGGGATGGTGCATTAAGGGAGAAGCAGATGCCGTGGTGTTAATGGGTGATTTTAATGCAGAGTCTACTGCGGAAGAAATCCAAGTCTTAATGCAAGGAGATTTAAAAGACTCATACACAAACCCATCGACTAGGTGTAGAAAGAAATTTGGGACATTTACAGGATTTGATCCTGCAGGATTCTCAGGTCCTAGAATCGATTATATTTTCGTTGACGGTGCAAGTGTGTTGTGGACTTGTGCAGATGAAAACATACTGCATGGTTTTTATATTTCCGATCATCTCCCATTACAGGTTTCTCTAAGTTGGTGACGACGTAACTTGTACAAGAATCATTAAGCCATGAAAATAGCTGTAATAAATGGACCTAACCTGAACATGCTCGGAGTACGTGAGCCAGAAGTCTATGGTATAGATTCTCTTAATGAGTTAATATCTTCACTTAGAATTGAATTCTCAGGAATAGAGATTCTAGACTTTCAATCTAATGATGAAGGTGCATTAATAGGTGAAATACAGAGGCGTGGTATGAGCTGTGATGGGCTCATTATAAACCCTGGAGGTTACTCTCATACGTCTGTTGCGATTAGAGACGCTATTGCCTCAGTTAAGGCTCCCGTTATTGAAGTGCATATATCTAACATTCACTCACGTGAAGAATTTCGACACACTACTATAACGGGAGGTGCTTGTGCTGCAGTTATTTCTGGTTTAGGATTAAAAGGTTATTCCGTAGCAATAGCCCATTTTCTATAGTGTTTTGATTAAGCATTGATGAGTTAATCTCTCTGCCTCTTAAGTCGTATATAGTATTTAGACACGCTTTTGTTCAATACATTAGCTAATTGTAATGCGTCTGAGTGCTTTAGTTGTTTTCC
>Ga0114994_10002907_pt1 | contig 12546 bp, 15 predicted proteins | sample ArcticOcean_MG_C_9_FD_87043 | JGI IMG/M metagenome (GOLD analysis project Ga0114994, IMG submission 87043) | Marine microbial communities from western Arctic Ocean - ArcticOcean_MG_CB2_152 | ecosystem: Environmental > Aquatic > Marine > Oceanic | place: Arctic Ocean: Canada Basin | collected... | reverse complement strand
TTGCAACCCCAAACAAATTTTCAAACTATGGCGACAAACCGCACATTTACTATGATTAAGCCAGATGCTACAGCAGCTGGAAACACAGGAAAAATCATTGACAGAATTATCGGAGCTGGATTTTCAATCAAAGCAATGAAGTGGACACAGCTTTCTAAAGCTGATGCTGAAGAGTTTTACTCAGTTCATGCTGAGCGTCCTTTCTATGGAGAACTAGTAGAGTATATGTCTTCATCGCCTATAGTTGCGGCCTTATTAGAGAAAGACAATGCAGTAGCTGATTTCCGCGAGCTAATCGGTGCAACTGACCCAGCTGATGCTGCTCCTGGTACTATACGTGCTGACTTCGCAGAGTCTATCGCTGCGAACGCAGTTCATGGATCTGATTCTGATGATAATGCAGCTCTAGAAGGTTCATTCCACTTCAGCACTCGCGAATTAGCTTAATAAATTTAACTTACCCCCCCTATGCAAAAGATTAAAGTAGCAAACCCCGTTGTTGAGATTGATGGTGATGAGATGACTCGCATCATTTGGCAGTTTATCAAAGACAAGTTAATCTTGCCTTATCTCGATATCGAGCTGCTTTATTACGACCTAGGAGTTGAGAAGCGTGATGAAACTGAAGACCAAATCACAATCGACGCCGCTAACGCTATTAAAAAGCATAACGTGGGTATTAAGTGCGCAACTATCACACCGGACGAAGATCGTGTAGTGGAGTTCGGCTTGAAGCAGATGTGGCGCTCACCTAACGGAACTCTCCGTAATATTATAGGTGGAACTGTATTTCGCGAACCTATTATTATGAAGAACGTTCCTCGTCTCGTACCAGGATGGACTGAGCCTATTTGCATAGGTCGTCACGCCTTCGGTGATCAGTACAAAGCTACCGATACCGTAATTAAAGGTCGTGGAACTCTGAAAATGTCATTCATCCCTGAAGGTGGTGGCGAAACTCAAGAGTGGACAGTTTTTAACTTCGAAGGTGAAGGTGGTGTCGCATTGAGTATGTACAATACAGACGAAAGTATTTACGGGTTTGCACATAGTTGTATGAACCAAGCTCTCACAAAGAAATGGCCTCTCTACCTCTCTACTAAGAACACTATCCTTAAAGCCTACGACGGTCGATTCAAGGACATCTTCCAAGAAGTATTTGAGGCAGAATTCACTGATCGTTTTGCAGCAGCCGGGATCACTTACGAGCACCGCCTTATCGATGATATGGTAGCAGCTGCTATGAAGTGGAATGGAGGATTTGTTTGGGCTTGTAAGAATTACGATGGAGACGTTCAGTCAGACACTGTAGCTCAGGGATTTGGTTCCCTAGGTCTTATGACATCTGTTCTCGTAACTCCTGACGGAGGCACTATGGAAGCTGAAGCGGCACACGGAACTGTAACTCGCCACTATCGCGAGCACCAAAAAGGCAACAAAACTTCAACGAATCCTATAGCTTCAATCTTTGCTTGGACTCGTGGCTTAAATTTCCGAGGCAAACTCGACGGTAATACTGACCTGCGCAACTTTGCTGATACACTAGAGCAGGTTTGTGTTGACGTAGTAGAGAGCGGTCGTATGACGAAAGACCTAGCCCTACTCATACACGGTAAGGACATGACTGAAGAACATTGGCTAACTACCGAGGGATTCCTCGAGGCAATAGACGGCGATCTTCGAGCTCGCATGGAGGCTTAATTCATTCCGCCTCCATATATTCCTTAGGAAAAAAGTCAACCAACCAGTTGACTAAATCCCTAGTAAAATTGGATGAGTGTATTGCACATCGAAAGCCCAAGCTTACAAAAAGAATTTCTTGTGGAAATTTAATAGATACAGTTCGCTTTCAGCGCGGGTGAAGCCAGTGTACAACCACCTTAACCATTCGCGATCTATCATTTCCTCGGTTAAGTAGCCTTGGTCTAGGATGACTGCTGGCCATTGACCTCCTTGGGCTTTGTGGCAAGTAAGTGAGTAAGCAAATTTCACCTGTAGGGCTTGGAAGCATTCATCGGCTACGACGGCTCGGTGGATTTTGGATTTGGTCCCCAAATCAGAATGATCAGAAGCGATAGCGTGGTAAAATGCCTTTGAATCAGCAGAACCCAAAGATGGGCGAGGGTCATTCAGCACGGATAACATGATGGTCAATGTTATGCTAGGGTAGTCTGGGAAGTCGGAGAGTAGGACGTCAACTTCGGCGAAATCGTGTCCGTAACGTGTAAATCTCGAGCCTATTCTCACTACTTCGAGGGTGTCGCCATTAGCAATTAAGTCAATGGGTAGTTCGTCGTGGTCTCTAAGCCAATAATAGTTGTTTCTAACGACCATTAATTTGTCGCCAGCATTTATGAAGTCTTCTTGGTAGAGAATTCTCGATCTTACCTGTTGATTGAAAAGGACGGCTCTTTTATTTGATCGGGTAATAATCACAACGTTTTCCTCTCCATGTTTGGCATGCAGAGTCTCGATGATTTCCTGTAATTCTTCACCCGGGACGAGCTTAATATCAGGTCCCACACTCAAGTCAATCTTAGGGAATTCGTTATGCTTGCTTTTATCATCTATGCACAACCGTAGGGCGTGAGCATTTGCAAGGATGCTGCTGTCTAACTCTTGTCTCACCACCTCAGTAAGTTCAATTGACGCAACTGTTAAGTCATAAGTGGCCCTCATACTTGCAAGTGCTAATGCAGGACTGTCGGCACAACCTACAGGCGGTAGCTGAGCAGTATCACCTACTAGAACGAGTCTGCAGTGTTCAGAAGAAAAAACGTAACTCATTAAATCATCTAGTAAGCCCCCACTTTCGCCTATCATAGAGGCTTCGTCAACTATAAAGACAGTATTCTTTAGTTTATTCACGCCAAGTTTGTAGCTCGCAGTTCCATCCTTAGAATTCGAGCCCACATAGATGCGCCTATGAATTGTCGACGCCCCTACACCACTATACGACGACATTACCTTGGCCGCTCGGCAAGTAGGGGCTAGCAACACATAGGATGTTCGGTTCGCTTTCAACGTTCGCACTATCGCTCCGATTGACGTTGTCTTCCCAGTTCCAGCATACCCCTTAATGATCAGTGTGCATTTGGGTTTTTCGGAAACTAAAAATTTAGAGAATGCATCGATAAGTCTATCCTGTCCCGGTGTTGGAGAATGAGGAAAGTTATTCCTAAGTTCTGCAGCAAGTTCCACAGCAAGTTCATTTGACGAAGAGTTCGACATTAGCCTCGAAGGTACATGCGATAAGACTATGATTGTTGTAAATTCGTGACTCTTAAAGACGAATAAATGAAGTACGATATAAGTAAGTATTTAATCTCAGCTCTATTATTAGTGGTAGGCTTGTTTTCATTAGGAATTTACCTCAATGGCTTACGAGGTGATGGGTTAGAGAGTCAGCCATTAGCAATGCTGTTTGCTGGATTGGCGTTAGTGATAGTAGGAGTGATAGCTCTCCCAGAAATGCTTAATAAGCTCGATGCAAGAAGATACACTGGTATTATGATTACAGGTATTATTGCTTCTATAGGGTTAGTGATAGGAGTCGGGTATTCAGTATTTGAGGAAATGGATTTCCAAGAGACGAAGCTTGAGGTCCAGTCGGTAACGATTCAAAGCCTTAAGGATATCCGTGAAATTCAGATAGCTCATAAATCTGTTTATGGTGGATATGCTCAGGACTTTACTATTTTAGAGGCATTTGTAGATGAAGAGGTAATGCCTGTAACTTTTAATATGGGGTCTTTTCACGACACCTTGAATGAGCAGTCTAGTATTAGATTTGGGTACATTATTAAGAGAATGGATTTGGACTCTATATCAAAAGAATTAGAAATTAATTCTGATGAATTATTATCTCTCATTGAAGAGGATAATAGTGTATACAAAATAAGAGATACTCTTTACACAAGTTTTTACGATGAGAATTTAACTTTAGAGAAAAGAGCGGAGAAAAAACTACCTGTGTTTAATATGGAAGCCATGAAGTTTAATCCTAGAACAGGAGATAGATTTCGAATGAAAACATCAGTTATTGAAGTTGGTGGATTATGGCAGCCGACAATATTTGTACAAGATCCGACACCGTTTGGTAGGGATAGAGTCAAGAAAGACACTCTAAGTTTCGGGTCGTTAACCGAAGCTCATACAGATGGGAACTGGCGCAACTAAAACTGGCGCAACTACGGCTAGTATAACCCTTCCCATTCAGTTATTACTAAGGTGGGATGGTAAAATTTTACAATGGGGTGCTGTTAGTTCTGAAGGAATTTGGGATTTTGGGGCAAGAGAAGTTAGACAGCTATCCATGTTGTCTGAAGTTGTGAGGTTTCTACAAAGTAGATATAAGGCTGTAAACGACATTCGATATACTAGGCGTTATGCTATAAATACTATGGTGCCTTCAGTTGTAATTGAAGATGACTCAGAAATGGCTGGAAGGTGGTTTAAACTTCATAATGCTTTAGCGGAAGATGTTAAAACAAGGGTGACACACCTGGAGTCCATAGATGGCGAGCCGGTAATCATTGAAGGGCTTGATGATGAATGGGAGAAGTCAGTGACTGAAGCATTTCCACAGGCTATTTCTAAATGTCAGTCAGCTATGATGATGGAATTAGCAGTAGTTGGATCTCGATCATTACGAGATAAGTGGGTGGTGCTAGTCGATGCCGGAAAAAACGGTTCCGATATTGTTGCTGCTAAAGATGGTGCCGCTTGCTACACTGGTATGACATCTTCATCGCATCCAGAATCTATTCTCTATAACATAGTTAACGCAATGCATCGCGATAACAGACTGCCTGAAGATGTTTGTGTGAAAGTGTCTGGAGAGAACAGTTCTGTGCTTTCCGACGAGTTAGTGAAATTCTTTGTTGAAGTAGAGGTAAAGGAGGATTCGGAGTGGTTTGGCTTAAAAGCCATTTCTTCATGAGAATAACCGGAGGAGATTGGCGAGGCAGGAGATTGGGGACCATGAAGGGTTTCAAAGGTCGTCCTACTACCGATTTTGCACGGGAAGGTTTATTTAATTTATTACGAAACAGAGTGGAATTAGATGGTGCTGTTGTACTTGATTTATTTGCTGGTACTGGTATTATGGGGATGGAATGTGCTAGTAGAGGAGCCATGTCTGTTACAGCAGTAGAGATTGATAAGCGTGCTGTTGGGTTTATTAAAGACTCATATAAGGGGTTTGAATTTGATAAGTTCGTTGTGGTAAGTTCAGAGGTGTTTAAATATTTAGAAAGAGAGTCATTGAAGTATGACTTTGTGTTTGCGGACCCACCATATGATTTGTCTCGTATTAAAGAAATACCATCTAAAGTAAAGGAGTCTGGTGTTTTAGCTGTTGATGGATTGTTCGTTATGGAACATGGTGAATCTGTGTCTTTCGAAGGCGAGGATGGATTTGTTGAGAGAAGGAAATACGGACATGTTAATTTTAGTTTTTTCAACTTTTGATAAATCCAAGAACTTCAATTAACTTCGGCATATGAGAAGAGCTGTTTTTCCAGGATCGTTTGATCCCATTACACTAGGACATGAGGATGTTGTAAGAAGAGCAGCTATGCTTTTTGATAAAATTATAATAGGTGTTGGGGTAAATTCAACTAAGAAATGTCGATTCTCAACTCAGCAAAGAGTGGAAATGTTGGATGAGGTTTTTGCTGATTTATCCAATGTAAGTGTTCAATCATTTGAGGGTTTGACTGCTACTTTTTGTAATAACGTAGATGCGAGCTGGATTCTCAGAGGAGTTAGGAATGCGGCTGACTTCGAGTATGAGAGTACCATCGCTCAGATGACAAAAAGCCTGAACAGCTCTATTGAAACCACGATTTTTTTCACTTCACCACAATACTCACATATTTCTTCAACCGTGGTGAGAGAAATTATGGCTAATAATGGTGATGTCAGTGATTTTGTTCCGGGAGTGGTTCTTAAATATACTTAATACTCCTTTGACATATTAGCCATCGCCGTTTCCACAACGATTCTAATACTTCCATAAGTGGAATCCCAAACATTCTTAGGGACAGGTAGCGACATCCATTTTACATCTGTTATGCCTTCTATAGCCTGTGGTACTCCCATGGAGTCACCTGCAGAATGCTCCATGCTATACCAGAATGTTGTTTTCAAATGAACGACTCCATCGATTTCATAAGTATGATAAGTGGCTGTTATATCACCCGTAATCTTTAGTCCGCTAATTCCAGTTTCTTCATTCACTTCTCGAAGTGCTGCAGCTTCCAGCATTTCACCTCGTTCGACCTTGCCTTTAGGTAGGTCCCAATGTCTATTACGCATTATCCATAATGCATTCCCCCTTTGGTTTATAACAAGACCTCCAGCTGAAACCACCTCGAAATAATTCATGCAAAACCGCATCCACATCTTCTCTACATCATCACTATAAAGGTCTACCTCCCTGATGTCGGGATTAGTTTTAAAAAGTTTTGTAAGATCCTTTAGCTGCTTTTTATCCGGATTCCAAAAACTCAATGGTTCGCCTTCTTTAGGTGAGATTTTAGTAGCCGATTCGTAAAAAGTTACGCGGCGGTTCAGCATAAATACAACGTATATTTGTTCCATGTCGAATAGCGGTGAGAATCAACGTAAGGTAGCTGAATTTCTGCTACGAATCAAAGCAATTAAGCTATCTCCTGATAAACCTTTTACGTGGGCAAGTGGTCGAAAGTCACCAGTCTACTGTGATAACAGGCGAATTTTAAGCAATCCAGAGATTAGAACTTTTATAAGACAAACTGCAACTGAACAAATTGAAGAAAGATATGGTTGCCCAGAAGCAATTGCAGGAGTGGCTACTGGAGGTATTGCACTAGGAGCATTAATAGCTCAGGAGCTTGGCGTTCCTTTTATCTACGTTAGAGCATCCGCAAAAGAGCATGGAACGGGACAGAGGATAGAAGGTGACTTCACTGGGTTTAGTTCTGTTTTCGTGATAGAAGATTTAATATCTACAGGAAAAAGTAGTCTCTCTGCCGTTGATGCAATACGAGAATCGGGACTTGAAGTTAAAGGTCTATTAGCATTCTTTACATATGGTTTTGAAGATGCTGTACAGAGATTTAAAGATAAAAACTGTCCTTTTTTCACACTCACAGATTACCCTACGATGCTTGCGGAGGCAACTCAGTCGGGCTATATTACAGATGAACACAAAGAATCTCTTGACGCTTGGTCAAATGATCCTGTCGCTTGGAGTGATTCAAGAACTAAATAACTATTTATTATGGTAGAATTCGAAGGACCTAAAGTAATATTAGGAATAACCCCGTCAGACTTGAATGAAAAACTTCAAGATCTCTCGAGTGTTGGTGATCTTCTTCCCCCAGATTCAGTTCAGGATTTTACTACAGATGGCAATGCCTGTTCTTTTAAAGTTAAGGGTGGGGTTTCGATACATCTCTTGAGAGATACCAGTTCTTTAGAGGGAGATATGATTCTTAAAATGAACACTGTTGCTCCTACCCCAGTAAAATTCTCCTTAGAGGTTTTAGCCTCAGAACATGAAAATGGATGTACTTGCCATGTGCGTTCTGATGCCGACCTTAATCCATTTACTAGAATGATGGTTGAGCCTGCTTTAAAAGGCCTTTTTGATGACATGGCTAAGGGAATGAAGGAGAGATTTCCTGCATAGTAACCTTATTCTATTCTAGAATATCCACTTAACTTCAGAAGAATGTAATTCTGAAGGTGGTATGTTCTGCTGTCCTTCTGTCCATTTAAACACTCCCTTTCCAGACTGTTCAATTCTGAGAAGAACTCCTTGTACCTCATAGTCTGACACGATGTAATTACGCATCTCATTTCTTCCGAATAGCTCTGAATTATATTCGTTAATAACATCAATGACTCCATTGGGTTCCGTTAATCTCATGGTGTATTCTTGAAGTTTAGAAATAATAGGCTTCTCTAGATCTTCAGGACATAAACCTTCCCCCTTGATTTCAGTTATGCTAATTGCGTTATATCTACAAGCTATCCTCATAGACTTCACATTGACACCGATTCCTACTATTGAGGCTGCCCATCTCTCACCTCTCCAATGATTTTCTACTAACAACCCAGCTAGTTTTCGGTGGCCTCCTTCACTCCATAACATTATATCATTGGGCCATTTTAACGCTAAAGCTGCTCGCGGCACACCTGTTTTGTAAGCAGCATTAATAGCTTCCCTTACTCCATTGATAGTAGCTAGAGCTGCAGCCATATTGAATACAGTAGCTTCAACATTAGGTGGGTTATTGATTACCCAGCTCATTGCTAAGTCCTCTCCTTTATTCGAAGACCAAAGATTTCCTCTCTGTCCTTTTCCTAGGGTTTGGTCCTCAGCAACTACAAAGAAATTATGGAATGTATTTCCATTTTTTTCTTTATTGCGCAATAGATTCATAGCGTAGTTGTTAGTACTATCTACCTTGTCCACGAACACCCTTTCAATTTTTTCGAAGGGCTTCATTATTTCACTTTCATTGGGATTCATCTATGATGTCAAAAGTAGTACCTTTGACCCTCAAATATCTGCATGAAAAAATTGTCTGTTACACCACCTGAAGCCCTGCTCGATGCAGTCGTTAAAGGTCTAGATGACGTTAAAGGTCATAACATTACTATTGTTAACTTAAGTACTGTTACCCACGCGATATCATCTTACTTCGTGATAGCTCACGGAACTAGTCATACTCAAGTAGAGGCTTTAGCTGGCTCTGTAGCAAAAGTTACAAAAGAAGCTTTTGGAGAAAAGCCAATATCTGTTCAAGGCCTTCGTAATGGTGAATGGGCGATTTTGGATTACTTCGATGTTGTTGTTCATGTGTTTCACGAGGAAGCGAGGAAGAGATATGGATTAGAAGAATTATGGGGTGATGCTGAGATCACAATTTATGAACCTTCAACTCAGGAGTAAAGATGAGCGACACTAAAAAAACTACCACACCTAAGAAAGCGTCTTCAAAAAAGCCCCGGGTGAAAAAGCCCCAAGCTCCTAAAGCTCCGCTGAGGAAGAATAAAGCTACAGGTAAGAAACCGGAACCCCCTGTTAGTAAATTCAATTTTTACTGGATTTACGGAATAGTGGGTGTCATGCTTTTAGGTATGATATTGCTTAATTCTGAGGGTGGTGGGGATAAGATTTCCTTTTCAAAATTTAAAGAATTAGTAGAAACGAAAAAAGTTGAGAGAGTTAGTAATGACGGTTTGACTTATAGTGTTTATTTAAACGATAGCGGTAAAGCTGATTTAGATAATGGGCGTTCTGATGATGGGGTTTTCGGAGTTTCCGCTAATTCCCCTGATTACTACTTCAACATGCAACAGGATGGAGGGTATAAAGAGCATGTTAAGGAACTCGAAGAAGAATTCGCATTTGATTCTGAATTTGAACCCGTAAATGAATGGGGTCAGCAAATGATTTCATGGATTTTCTTCCTTGTAATCATGGTGGTTGTGTGGATGTTTATTATGCGAAGAATGAGTGGAGGTGGTGGCCCTGGAGGAAATCAGATATTTAATATCGGGAAATCTAAAGCGAAGGTATTTGAAAAAGGGGAATCGACTAACGTTACTTTTAAGGATGTAGCAGGAGTTGATGAAGCTAAAGAAGAGCTGGAAGAAATCGTTGATTTCTTAATGAAACCCTCCAAGTACACAAAGCTTGGCGCAAAAATCCCCAAAGGAGCGTTGCTTATAGGCCCTCCGGGAACAGGAAAAACTCTCCTTGCAAAAGCGGTTGCAGGAGAAGCTGATGTTCCGTTTTTCTCGTTAAGTGGATCTGATTTTGTAGAGATGTTTGTCGGAGTAGGTGCCTCTAGAGTAAGGGATCTTTTTAAGCAGGCAAAGGAGAAGGCACCTTCTATTATTTTTATTGATGAAATAGATGCAATAGGAAGAGCTAGAGGTAAGAATGCAAATTTAGGTTCTAACGATGAACGCGAGAATACGTTAAACCAACTCCTCACAGAGATGGATGGTTTCGGTACTAATAGTGGCGTGATAATTATCGCCGCAACAAATAGAGCAGACGTTCTTGATAAGGCTCTAATGCGCGCTGGTCGTTTCGATAGGCAGATCATGGTAGATATGCCTGATGTAAACGAACGTAAAGCTATTTTCAATGTTCATGTTAAGCCTATTAAAACGGATAAAAGTGTTGATCTAGATTTGCTTTCATCCCAAACCCCTGGCTTCAGCGGTGCTGACATTGCTAACGTATGTAACGAAGCTGCGTTATTTGCTGCGAGAAAGAATAAAAAAACTGTTTCTCACAAAGATTTTGGAGAGGCTATAGATAGAATTATCGGTGGATTAGAAAAGCGCTTTAAAGTTATTTCTCCTGAAGAAAAGAAAACAATAGCATTCCATGAGGCGGGACATGCCCTAGTAAGTTGGTTATTAGAATATGCATCTCCTCTAGTGAAAGTAAGTATCGTTCCTAGAGGCCAAAGCCTAGGCGCGGCTTGGTACATGCCTCATGAACGTAAAATCACCACCACAGAACAAATCTTTCACGAGATGTGTGCTGCTCTGGGTGGAAGAGCTGCTGAGAAAGTTGTTTTTAACGAGATTTCAACTGGCGCACTTAGTGATTTAGAAAAAGTCACTCGTCAAGCTCACGCAATGGTAACTGTTTATGGTCTTAACGAAAAGATCGGAAATATCAGCTATTACGATAGCCGTGGAGAAACTACTTTCACTAAACCATATTCAGAGGCTACTGCAAAAATCATTGATGAAGAGGTAAGCGCAGTGATAGAAAGAGCTTATGATGTAGCACTTGATATTCTGCGTAAGAACCGTAGTAAGCTTAAAAGCTTAGCGGAAGCTCTTCTGAAGGACGAGGTTATATACAAATCTGATGTAGAGCGGATCCTAGGACCTAGACCACATGAGGTAAAGTTAGTTGAGAAGGAAGATTCCGCAGATTCCGCTAAATGAATAACTGGGTAGTCATTTATAGTGATTCCTTTTTAGTTGGAGTTGAGATGAGAAAATCGATTCTCGAAGAACATGAAATTCCTTGTGTCTTAAATAATAGCCAGAGCACTTCTTACGCTGGTGTAGGTTTCGCAACAGGTGATGTTGAGCTACTCGTTCCGCAAGAATTTGTCAAAAAAGCGAAATTGTTATTGCAATGAAAGAGGTTTTGATAAGAGCCTTAACCGGAGCTGTGTTAGTTGCCGTCGTAGTTTTCTCATTACTGTTTAGCGTTTATTCTGCCTTTGCATTGTGTGCGATTTTATCTATCCTAGGCTTAATCGAGCTGCGAAGAAATAAAATGGGTGGAGTATTCTCGGCGTTATTCGTTGTTATAGCATTTATGAGTCTTTTCATGATCGGGTTTTACCCTTTTCTAGATTTGAAACCAAATAATTACACAGGACTTCCTCCTTTATATTTTATGATAGCTGTCTGGGTTAATGATACATTCGCATACCTAGGAGGAAGACTTTTAGGTAGAAAGATTATATCAAGGGGTTTAGCTCCCGAAATATCTCCGAACAAGTCTTGGGAGGGTGCTGTTGTAGGTGTGTTAGGGTCTTTCTGCATAGGGTTTTGTATGATAGATATTATCATCGGATTCTTTTTTGCTCTTATTGCAGCCTTGGCTACGTGTGGTGATTTGGTCCAAAGTGCAGCTAAAAGACGTGTGGGAATTAAAGATACCGGCACCATCTTTCCAGGTCACGGAGGGGTGATAGATAGATTCGATAGCTTGTTAATTGCTGCACCTGTTTTAATAATAATAATGTTGTCTTGTACTAATTATGTTTTTCAATGACTTTACATAAAGAAGGATATTCATTAATAGGTGGGGTAGTGTTGGTGAGTGCGATAGCGCTGGCTCTTATGAATTATTATTCAGCCCCAGTAAGGACTATGTGGGTAGTTGGAGTTTGTTGCTCTATTGTATTCATGCTCTTTGCTCAGTTTTTTCGGTTCCCATCGAGATCAATAAATAATGAAGATGGAAATGTAATGTGCCCAAGTGATGGGAAAGTGGTCGTGATAGAGAAGGTGCATGAGCCGGAGTATTTTAAAGATGATAGGATTCAGGTGAGCGTGTTTATGAGTCCATTGAACGTGCATGCTCAGTGGACACCATTAGCCGGTGTTGTTAAATTTGCAGTATATCACGCAGGGAAGTATCTAGTTGCTTGGCACCCAAAGAGTAGTTTGCTGAATGAAAGAACGACACTAGTGATAGAGGGTTCAAGAGGCGAGGTTTTATTTCGCCAAATAGCAGGAGCGGTAGCGAGACGAATCCGTTACTACATAGCTGAAGGTGATAAAATAAAAGCTGGTCAGTCAGTAGGGTTTATCAAGTTTGGTTCAAGAATAGATGTTTACCTTCCACTTGACGCTGAGATAAAAGTCAAGCTAGATGAGAAGGTGACCGGTCGAGAAACCGTTCTTGCTATATTAAAGCCTTAAAAACTTTCTAGTACTAACGTAATGAGTTAGTTTAGTAAGGTAAATTCCAATAATCTGACTTTCATGAAACAATAT